>Ga0209541_10001076_pt1 | contig 54399 bp, 58 predicted proteins | sample RifCSPlowO2_01_FD_184027 | JGI IMG/M metagenome (GOLD analysis project Ga0209541, IMG submission 184027) | Groundwater microbial communities from Rifle, Colorado - Rifle CSP2_plank lowO2_0.1 (SPAdes) (version 2) | ecosystem: Environmental > Aquatic > Deep subsurface > Groundwater | place... | reverse complement strand
CTGTCGCGACCATGCGACGCATCATCGAAGAAACCGAAAAATTAGCGCTGGATAATTTTACCTAAAATGAAAAAACCCAAAGTTTTGGTGATCGGCCTTGACGGTGGCACGCCGGAATTTATTTTTAAGAAATTCTGGGATAAATTGCCAAATTTGCGAAAACTCGGCGAGGCGGGCGTTTGGCAAGAGATTGAGACCACGACACCCGCGGTTACGCCACCTGCCTGGACCTCAATGCTGACTGGCAAAAATCCCGGTAAATTCGGCTTTTGGGATTTTGTGTTTCGACGCGATTTTAGTTACGGTGAAAAAGAGTTAGTTGGTTCCGGCAAGATTGAATCCAAGCCGCTTTACAGTTATTTGGATGAGGCGGGTTTGCGATGCGCGCTTATCAACCTGGCCGTTTCTTATCCACCGATAAAACTTAAAAACGGTATTTGCATTGGGTCTTTTTTAAATCCGGACAACCAGAAGTCGCTCGGACATCCGGAGAATATTTATAAAGAAGTTGAAGATGTGCTCGGGGAACCCTATCTTTTGGATGCCGCTCGCGTGGGCGTGAATTTCCGGGATATACCCAAAGATGAAGTTTATGAACTCATCAAAAAAATGGATGGGCAAAGGTTCACGCTCCTCAAACATTATCTCAAAAAAGTCGAATTTGATTTTGTCATGACAGTCATTATGGGTACTGACCGGCTCGGCCATCTGCTCGTGAATATGGTGGATGAAAACCACGTGCATTTTGACAAAAGCTCAAAGTTAAAAAACGCGTATCTTGATCACCTGCAGTTCGTGGACAGAGAAATTGGAGAGGTCTTAAAATTCGTTGATGAAGATACCTACGTCTTTGTGCTTTCTGACCATACAGTACAGCGACTCGACAGCCGGTTCAATTTCAACGATTGGCTCTATGACCAGAGTTATCTTAAACTTAAAAGCGGAAAGCCGAAAAAACCCACAACGCTTGCCAAAGCAGACGTGGATTGGGCCCAAACCATCGCCTGGTCAGAGGGCTTCATGGAAGCGAGATTTTATATTAATTTGAAAGGCCGGGAGGCGCAGGGTGCGGTCGAAAAGACAGAATTTGAAAAAGTCAAAGCCGAACTGCAGGAAAAAATCAAAACCATCACCGACCAAAATGGTAAGCCTTTGAAGGTGGAGATTATCGAACGGGAGAGTGTGATGTGGGGTCCTTACGCTAAGTATGGCCCGGATTTTTTGGTGCGGCTTAATGACGCCAATTGGGCTAATAATGCCGTCATGGGCTATGATAACTATTATTCGTACAATACGCCCATTGGCGAGGACGAGGGCACTCATGGCAACAAGGCAATTTTTATCGGCCGTGGCCAGGGGCTAGACAAGAGCCTTGCCCACAGAAAAATCAAACTTTTTGACCTGACCCCCACGATTTTGAAAATTTTCGACATCGAGGCCAAAGAAGATTTTGATGGGAAGTCTTTGATTTAATGATTCAGAATTCTGAAGAGACATTTACACTAGCTTCCCTTCCGCCTTCTTCTTGACATTCACGTTATAGTCTGGTAATATCTTATTTCAAAGGAGGAATACCATGAAGCTACTATTTACTGCGACACTTCTCACTGCGGTTTTAACGGTTGGAGTTTTCTACGGTTTAGTGTATCTAAGAGTGGGCAAGGATCCCGCCTTGAGTTTGACGACTGGTTTCATCGGGATACTCGGTTTACTCTTATTGATCTGGAACATGGGAAGTTGTTTGAGGTTTTATCCCATGGAAAATGAAACAGCCATAACGAACGCCAATTTTTTTACAGCTTTCGCGATGGCAACTTCCAGTAGCTGTATCATTTCAAATCCCAAACTCTCAGTTGTAGCAGCGATCACGCTGATCCTTTGCGCGCCCATAGTCTACGATGAGATCTACCCCAAAGTCGGCCGCTGGAAAATCTATGCGCTATGGCTTGCGGAAGGTTTGACAGTTTTTTCAGCGTTGACGCTTGGCTGGGGGTGTGTTATCCTGGGAATTGCTCTGCAAACCCTTCTGTATTTGCAATTCCGAAATCAGCCCGACCGCTGTCTAGATTTGGGATTGGTGTCAACCTGACTTCGTTATTGAACTACACAAAAGGTTGATCGTAAGACAGCAAGACTTCTGCTACTTCCGGGCGACACAGCTCCTGGGGTGGCATTTTTTTTAGGCTAATAAATTCGCGGAGTTTGGTGCCGGAAATTTTGTAGTGTTTGTCCTGGCCGTGCGGGCAGTCTTTCTGGAAAACTGTTTTTTCGCAAGCATAGCAGTAGGCGACTTCATTATAGCGCAGGATGTGCACACCGGTATCCTCGACTTCATCAAAAATTTCCTGGGAAGCGTAGAGACCGTAGTAGCCGCCGATGCCCGCGTGGTCGCGGCCGACGATGTGATGCGTACAGCCGTGGTTTTTGCGCACGATCGCGTGCATGACCGCTTCTCTGGGGCCCGCGTATTTCATCTTGACCGGCCAGACACTGAACACCGTGCGAGTCTTCGGATAATAGTTTTTGATAAGCGCCTGGTAGGCCGCGATGATGACCTCATCTTTGAAATCACCAGGTTTTTTTTCGCCGATGACCGGATGAATGAAAACACCGTCTACTTCCGAAAGAGCGGCTTTCTGGATATGCTCGTGGCCGCGGTGGGGCGCGTTGCGCGTCTGAAATCCGGCCACAGTCGAAAGCTTGAGCGCCTGGAAACGCTCGCGGGTTTCTTGCGGAGTCATATAATAATCCGCAAACCAGGGCTTGTCGTCGTAAAGCAGGGTGATTGGCCCGCCTAAAAGCACCGGTTTCATCTTGTGAACCATCTGTACGCCGGGGTGGTCGAGGTTACGGACTGTGAAAACTTTATCCATGTATTCTTCTTTGGAAAAGGAATATTTTTCCTCCAAATTCAGGATCCCCTGGACTGTGTCTTTTTCATCGGTCAAGGCAATCTTTTTTCCAATCTTCAATCCCTTGGCCTGCTTCGCAGTAACATCCAAGGTGATCGGAATCGACCACGCAAGTCCAGAGGCGAGCTTGGTTTCCCGGACGACAGACTCAAAATCTTTTTGCGTCACGAAGCCGGTTAGTGGCGAGTACGTGCCGTAGGCGAGGTTGTGAAAATCTTTCAAAATTTCATTGTCCAAAACAAGCCGAGGCATAGTTTTTGCCTCGCCAAGGAGCTTTTTTCGATCAAGTAGGCTTGCGACTCGGTTGATAAGTTTGCCTCCGTGCGGTGCGATCATGATTTATCCTAAGTAACCTAATTTTTTGAGCCGGTTTTTTATTTGTTCTTCTTCATCGGCCGTATAGGATTTCCCATCCTCGCCACCACCTAACTTCGCCGCAACCTGCTTGAGGATTGCGTTGATGTAGTCTTCTGTAGATGGGTAGCCTTTCAGTTTTGCCCTGGCTTCGAGGGTTGCGTAGAGACCCGCCGGTATTTTTATGGTTTTTTCCATATTGTTGATTAATTAATAAGTTATTTATTGACCTTTCCCGGAAAGAATGATATTCACTGTTTTCAGGACTATTCCGATATCAAGAAATACGGATCGATTTTTTATATAAAAAAGATCATATTGCAGTTTTTCCATGGCGTCCTCCGCTGACGCTCCGTATTTGAAATTCACCTGCGCCCAGCCTGTGAGACCCGGCTTGATGAGGTGTCTTTCATCATAGAAGGGAATTTGTTTTTTCAGTTGATCTACGAATTCCGGTCGCTCGGGCCGGGGGCCGATAAAACTCATTTCATTCCTCAAAACATTGATAAGCTGTGGAATTTCATCGAGTCGGGATTTTCTCAAAAACCGGCCTATTCTTGTAACCCTGGGGTCGGAAGGACTAGCCCATTGGGCGCCGTTTTTTTCCGCGCCCACTTGCATGCTTCTGAATTTTATTGCCTCAAAGGTTTTTCCTTTATGGCCGATTCTGACTTGCTTGAAAAGCACGGGACCTTTGGAGTCGAGTTTGACTATAAGCGCGATTAGCGGTGTTAGCAGTACCCCGAGTGGAAGTAAAATCACGGCAAAAATGAAGTCCGTAACTCTTTTCAACATTTCGTATAGATTTTTTTCTTTTTCAAAAAGATTTTCCAAAAACCAGAGTTGGCCGATAGTTGTTACCGGCACCTTGCTGGTCAGCATTTCGTAAAATGTTGGAAAGTCAAAATAACTTATGCCCAAGAATAAATTTTTATAAAATTGAGAAACAATCCCCGGGGCTTTATGAAGCTCCAGCGTAGTAACCACAGTGTCGACTCTTTTATCGACTAGAAGTTTGCTTATATCCAGATTTTCCAGATTTGCCTGGCTTGACGCGTCACCAAGAGCAATATGATCGACCACTCGGTAACCTAAGTATGGCTTGTTTCTTAAATCTTTTATCAATTGATCCATTTCAGTTCCATCGCCTATGAAAAGAACATTTTTTTGGAAGATTTGTGTCTGGGTTAGTTGATTGTATAATCTCCGCCATAGTAGGAAAATAATTCCAAAAATTACTAAGTACAAAAGGAAAACCAACTGCGGTCTGATGGAAAAAAGTCTGGCGGAAAATGCGTAGAAATATACAACGCCAATGCCAGCTGTGACCAAAAGACTTCTGAATACCAAAGTGTAGAAATTTATATCATTTTTGGTTTGTCGCGAATCATAGAGCCCCATGATATAAAAAGCTGTTATCCATATGATAAACATGATAGTGAAAGGCCAGAAGTGAATTTGCCAGATATGCGCGCTCAAATCGCCGGAATAACGAATTAACAAAATTAACCAAAGAGCGAAATACAAAAGCACGATATCGCCAAATACCAAAACAAGTTTTTTGATTTTATCCGCAATTCCGCTCATAAATAGAATTAAAAACAGTTATGATTAGGACTTACCCCACACTGCTTCATATAGTTTAATATACTACCGGTAAGCTGACAATAATAACATCATTGACGTATTATTTCAAGCTTGTTAGACTTTTTCTATGGTTAATATCAAAACATCAAAAAGCCTGGAAGTCATCCGACAAATTACCGTTTTTCTGATATTTTTGTCGCTTATAACACCGTTACTGCTGTCTTCGAAATTTTTCTTCCCGTTTATTAGCAGTAAAGTTTTTTTCTTTCGTCTAATCATCGAGTTAGCTTTGGTATGTTACGTAATCTTGGCGTTCGCCGACAAACGTTTTCGTCCCAGGATTACTAAATTATCAGGTGTAGTTTACGCATATATCGCAATAATATTTGTTACGTCATTGGTCGGTCTGAATTTCTACCGGAGTTTTTGGGGTAATACCGAGAGAGGTGAAGGTATTGTGACATTTTTACACGTTATAGCCTTTTTTGTTATCCTTTCCGGACTTTTTCAGGACAAGAAGCAGTGGGAAAGATTTTTTGCTTTTGCGGTTTTGGTAAGCGTAGGTGTATCTATTTACGCGACCTTGCAGAGATTTGGATCTTCACTTGTTTTTGCCGGAGATATCTCGAGGATTTCCGCCACAATTGGCAACGCGTCTTTTTTTGGAGGATATCTAGTCTCGCATATTTATTTGGCCGCGTGGCTGGCCCTAAGAAAGAAGGGATTTTTGAGGGTGTTTTTTTGGTTGGTAGTAATCTATGAGCTACTGGTTCTTAATGCGACTAAAACCAGAGGAGCATTATTGGCTTTATTTTTAGGAGTTCTGCTTATTCTACTAATAAACTCTTTTATAGCGCAGAGTACCAGAGTCAGAAGGTTCAGCGCAGTGATTCTTTTGGGTGTAGTAGGATTTGGATTTTTGGTGTGGGGCTTGAGGAATTCACCAATAATAGAAAAAACCGGTGGTTTACAGCGAGTCACCCAGATTAGCGCCAACGACGTAACAACCGAGTCTCGATTGTTAACTTGGCAGGCATCTTGGGAAGGATGGCAGGAAAGATTTTTTCAAGGATATGGATATGAGAATTTTAACGTCGCGTTCAATAAGCACTTTCCCGCGGAAATTTTCAGAGATTCCGGATCGCAAATTTGGTTTGATCGGGCTCACAATATCTTTTTTGATGTCGCCGTAAGCAGTGGATTTTTTGGGATTATTGCGTATCTGTCCTTGTTTATTTTAAGTTTTTGGGCGTTATTTAGATTTTACAAAAGAAACCCGGAAGAAAACAGGAACACCAGCGTGATATTTTTTGCTTTACTTTTATCCTATTTTATTCAAAATCTATTTGTCTTTGATACATTGGGTACCTACATTACATTTTATTCCGTGCTTGCATTTATTGTATTTCTACAAACATCCAAAGAACCTTCAAAAGACATCAGGCTGTCAAAAAAAGAAAAAAGGAGCTTTAATGATTACTTGCCAGCCGGTCCGAATCCTTATCTAACTCTTGCTTTAATTATCGTTTTTGTTTCTGTCGCCTACTATACGGTTGCAATACCCGCAAAAGCTAATTTGGGCGTCACAAAGGCGCTGATCAGCAATTCAAAAGGGGATTTTAAGGGCACCATGGATAACTACAAGCAAGTGATTACCCTAAATAATTATATCAATGAAGAAGCTCGTCAAAAACTTGCCGAGGCAATGATTGGTTTTCGTTATAACACTTCCGTTAATCCCGAGGCTTTAACAGGAGGATTTCGTACCGCGGTAGATGAGCTCAAATTCGCGATAGATGCTTCTCCCGCTGACGCTAGAAATTATCTTTTTCTTATGGCGCTTTACAATAATTTTCCTTCCAATGAAGCATCTTATAAAGTCGAGGTGGTAAGATTGGGGAAGGAAGCCTTGGAACTTTCACCCACCAGACCGCAGATTTATTTTGAAATGGGGCAGGCGGCTTTTGGTCTGGGTCAGACTGATCAGGCGATTGAATATTTTCAAAAGGCGGTTGATCTAAATCCAGAAGCCGCCGAATCTCATTGGAACCTGGCCTTGGCCGCAGTGCTTGCGGGCAGGCTCGAACTTGGGATTAAAGAGATTGATTATGTTTATGACGCGAAAAGAACTTCCAAGATTGTTGAAGGAAATCTTCGTAACATGATTAGCTTTTTGGGACAGCAAGGCGCGCTAGCGGAGACTGTGAGAATTTATGAGACCTTGATAGAGAGAGTGCCAAATGACGAGGCGGTAAAAGAGCAGTATAATCAGGTTCTAGAGACCTTACAGCAGTAAAGTGATAACCATTATTTCCGACTTTTGAGGTTCGCGCCATCAACCTATGGTTGATTGCTCGGACCTCGTTTTTTTTGCCAAAAATGAGGAAATTAGCTATAATAAAGTGGCATATGGATATGGGTTTGAGTTAGCTAGGAAACAAAAATAGTTAAATTAGGTAGGACTTACGGGACTGCTTGCTCCGGTCGGGCAGAGCCCGACCTCTGGCAAGCATTTGGCCGACTTCTTCGTCAAAATCTGCGGTTTGACCTCGACGTAGTTCTACTACGCCTTCGGCCAAATCCTCAATTTTTCCTCGAATTCGGCTCAAACCCGTAACTCCTAAATAGGGAGATTTTCTAAAATTTTTCTTAACAAGTTAACATAAATTTAGAATTTACCAAACCATGGCTGTTTCTGAAAAAATAATTAAAGAGGTTTTGCTTGATAATAAGCTGGTTTCTGACGAGCAGTTTTCTGACGCGCAAAAAAACGCCAAAGATCGAAAATTATCCGTTGATAAATATTTGTTTATCAAAAAAATCCTTTCGGAGGATGATTTTACCAAAGCGTTAGCCAAGCGATATAATGTTCAAACCGTGGATTTGAAAAATGAGAAATACGACGAGCCAACACTTAATCTGATTCCGGAACCTATCGCGCGTCGGCATAAAGTGGTGGCATTAAGGAAAAAGGGCAATCAACTCATGGTTGCCATGATGGACCCGGAAGATTTGCAAACAATTGAATTTATAAAAAAGAAAACCGGATTTGAAGTAGTACCAATGCTAGCCACATATTCCGGTTTGGATTTCGCTCTTTCCAAATATCATTCTTCTTTGAAAACCGAATTTGAGAAAATAATGAAAGGTCATAAAGAAATTGACCTGGAAGATCAGGACCATGAAGCGGAAGGGGAGCTGGAAAAAATGGCGGAGGAGATACCGGTAGTGAGGGTCGTAGAAACTCTTTTGGAATACGCGATTTTTGAAAAAGCCTCCGATATTCACATCGAACCGCAAGAAAAAGAAGTTATGGTGCGTTACCGAATAGACGGAGTTCTTCATGATGTCATGACTCTCCCCAAGGTCATACTGCCGGCGCTAATCGCGCGTATTAAGGTTTTGTCCAATTTAAAAATCGATGAACATAGATTGCCCCAGGACGGTCGATTTAAAATAGAAAAAGACGAACACAAAATTTCTTTTCGCGTCTCTACTATTCCGGTTTTTGACGGTGAAAAAATAGTCATGAGATTGCTCGAAGAAGGCGTGCAAGCCTTGACTTTGGAACAATTGGGTTTTGCCCGCTTGGCTTTGGAGCATATAAAAAATAATCTCAAAAAACCTCATGGGATGACATTGGTTACCGGACCGACGGGATCGGGAAAATCGACGACTCTTTACACGGTTTTGAGCATCATCAACACCAAGAAAGTTAATATCAGCACGATTGAGGACCCAATCGAATACCGCGTGCCCGGTGTGAATCAAATGCAGGTCAGTCCTAAGATTGGACTAAGCTTTGCTCGAGGACTGCGCGCGCTTCTGCGTCAAGATCCTAACGTGATAATGATCGGAGAGATTCGCGATAAAGAGACCGCGGAAGAGGCGGTTCATGCCGCCATGACCGGTCATTTGGTTTTGTCCACTTTGCATACAAATAGCTCCGCCGGCGCCCTTCCCAGGCTTTTGGACATGGGTGTTGAGCCTTATCTTATCGCTTCAACGGTAAATAATATTATCGGTCAAAGATTGGTCAGAAAAATTTGTCAGGATTGTAAAAAGAAATATGTTTTGGATAAAAAAACAGTTGAGAGTTTGGAGCAGAATTTTCATTTAAAAATACTTTTGGAGGTGATGAAAAAAGAAGGAGTAATAGCCGTGTCAACCAAAAGTTTCGCTACCCTGGACTTTTATAAAGGAGAAGGTTGTGAAAAGTGTGGTGACACCGGTTATAAAGGGCGTATGGGTATTTTTGAGGTATTACCCGTAGATCAAAATATAACAAAATTGATTTTAGCAAAAGCCTCAAGCGGAGAATTGGAAGAACAGGCCGTGAATACGGGCATGGTTTTGATGTGGCAGGATGGATTTATCAAAGCTCACGAGGGACTAACTACAATTGATGAAGTAATAAGAGTAAGTCGTGAGTAATATGGAATTTTTATATAAAGCCAGAACAAATGAAGGCGAAGTGGTAGAAGATAAAATAGAAGCAGAGTCTCGCCATGAAGCAATCTCCGAGTTACGCGCCAGCGGATTCACTCCGATTTCGGTTGTTGAAAAAAAATCAAACTTTTTTGATTTTGGAGGAGTATTAGCCAATTTTTCACGGGTTACGCTAATCCAAAAAATATCATTTTTAAAAAATCTTTCCGTAATGATAAAAGCGGGGGTAGCTATTCCAAGAGCTTTGGGAATACTTTCCGCCCAAACAGAGGAAGGCAAGCTAAAAAGGATATTGTCGGACATGGCTAAAGATGTCCAAATTGGAAAGTCAATTTCAGAAACCATGGAGAAGAACCCCACAATTTTTGGCCCGCTCTATGTAAACATGATCCGAGTGGGAGAGTCCGGAGGAAATTTGGACAAGAGCATCGACTATCTGGTCGGTTATCTAAAAAGAGATTATGAGCTTTTGAAAAAGACAAAAGGAGCCATGACTTATCCGATTGTCGTTTTTTTTGTTTTGATATTAGTAGTAATCATAATGTTTACTTTTATCTTGCCGAAGCTCACCGACACATTTGTTGAGCTGGACGTTGAGTTGCCTTTATTGACTAGAGGCTTGATAGCCTTAGTCGATGGATTTTCCAGCTATAGCTATATTATTTTTCCCGGACTTATTTTATTGATTTTTCTGGCTAGAATGTTTTTTAAATCCACCTCCGGCAGAGCAACAATACACAAGTTTAATATAACCGCGCCTTTGATAAAAAAAGCGACATTAAGATTAAATCTCTCTCGTTTCACTCTCACCCTGTCTTCACTTTTAAATTCCGGGATGCCGATTGTAGAGGCTTTGAATATTTGCGGGAAATCAATGACTAATGATTATTATTCAAAAGCTATCCTGGATTCTGCCGAAAAAGTAAAAGGAGGCATGCCATTATCGGATGCATTAAAGAAATTCCCTGATTTATTTCCGAATTTAACAGTCCAAATGATCAGGGTGGGAGAGGAATCGGGCACTATGGATAACATCTTAAAAGAATTGAACAGCTTTTATGAAGAAGAGCTCGATCAGTTCGTGAAAAACTTATCATCCATTATAGAGCCGATTATGGTGGTATTCATCGGATCCGTGGTGGCGATTTTAGCCTTAGCGCTTATTACGCCAATTTACAGTATCAGCCAAAATGTATAAAAAAAATAATTCAAAGGAACAAAACGGGCTGACCGCCATAGAAGCAATTTTTGCCATCTTGATAATTGTTATCGGATTAGTTGTTTATACTTCCTCGTTGAACTTGGTCAAGGGAGTCAGATCCGCTAAATATCAGGATATCGCTTACCACATCGCCTCTAAACAAATTGAAGATTTGAGGAATACGGATTTTGCTTCATTGCCTGCTTCTCAGGCGACCGCTGACCCAAGACTTGAGCTTTTACTAAATGGCTCCGGTTTCGTGACGATTACTGATATTAATTCTGACTTAAAACAGGTCAACGTTAATGTCACTTGGATCGAACTAGGGAATACAAAATCTGTTAATTTGGATACACTAATTTATGTCAGTGGTATAAATGGTTTATAGAGATACACAAAAAATATCTGAAAAGCATCACCCTTTCGATGAGGGCTTTACTTTGGTGGAGGCCATTATAATTATTTTTATATTTGTTTTGGCAAGTATCGCGATTACAAATCTATTCATAGGTCAGAATAGCTTGTACCAATTTTACACGGCAGAAGTTGCTAGCGAGGGAAGCGCTCGCAGGATTATAAACAGGGTGACAGAATTGGTTCGCGCTTCGGAATCAGTGCTAACTTCTCATGACTTTGGGGGGACTGTTTACAGCTCTGACGCGGATACTCTGGTTTTGAGATTGCAAGCAGTGGATTCCTCCGACCAGATATTGGCAAATACATTTGATTACGCTGTTTATTATTTGGATCCGTCAGACGATACAAAATTTTTTGAAAAAATAGAAGCTGACAGTCTAAGCCAAAGGAAAAGCGCGACAAGATTGTTGTCTGAAAGCAGTGATAATGTTTTGTTTACATATGACGATGTTGATTTTGATAGAGTAACTGAAGTGGGATTTACGATTGATACTCTGGAAACATTTAAAAATAGAGTCGCAACAACTACCCTTGATACTTTGATAAAACTAAGAAATAGAAGCTGATCGAATTATGTCAGAAACAAAAAAAAATTACACCCTGTCGGAAGGTCAAATATTAATTGTTTCCTTGGTATTTGTGCTCATCCTGATGGCTTTGAGCGGGGTTTTGATTTCACTGGTTTTTTCTCATACCCAAACTGGTCGGGTGGCTTACGCCAAAGAACAGGCCATGCAGATAGCCGAGGCGGGAATTGACAGAGCGATTTACGAAATCAATCAACCAGGGGGAAACAGTTATTCAGGCGAAGCGAACACGAGTTTGGGTCTGGGAGAGTTCAGTGTTTCTGTTTCTGATGTGGGTTCTACTAAAGTTATAGAAAGCACAGGGTCTGTGCCGGACAGTAGTGACCCTCGAGCTCAAAAAAAGATAAGAGTGGTGTTGACGAAATCAAGTATCGGCGCATCATTTATTTACGGGGTGCAAGTCGGCTTTGGTGGTTTGGTTATGAATAATAATTCTTCCGTTGACGGCAGTGTTTATTCGGACGGCAATATCATTGGCGCCACCAATACCCAGGTTACCGGTGACGCTTGGGTAGCTGGAGGAGTGGCAACGGCACCTGACCAACAGCAAACAATTCAAACCGGTGAACAAAAGGTTGGTGAGATTGAAGCAAATGAGGACGCGGCGCAAAGTTTTGAACCCGACATCACTCACTTAATCAGTAGAGTTAGCTTGTTGCTCAAAAGAGTTGGCAATCCTTTCAACTCTACAGTTAGGTTAGTGTCAGACAATGCGGGGAATCCTAGTCCCACGACACTTGCAACAGGTTCGTTGAATTCAGGTTCTGTGGGGACGGGGTATGGTTGGGTGGATATTAGTTTTTCCACTAATCCTACACTTACAGCAGGTCAAAAATATTGGATAGTAATCGATACTCCGGCGCCTGGAAACAGTAAATACTATGTCTGGGCAAAGCACGATAACAGCGGATATGGTAATGGAGTTGGAAAAAAAAGTAATGATTTTGGGGCAAGCCCTTCAGTCTGGACTGACGCTAATGGCGATTTTGGTTTTCAGACTTGGATGGGAGGAGGAGATACCAAGATAAGTTCCGCCATAGTTGGCGCCGATACTCACGCAAACACTATAGAAAATTCTACTGTCGGTGGAGACGCATATTACTGGACTATTACCGGATCAACTGTGGGTGGGACAAGCTTTCCAGGATCTTCTGATCCGCCAGCCATAGATTTGCCTTTTACAGATTCTGTCATTGAAGATTTCAAAAATAACGCGTCCGTTGGAGGGACTATTATACCAGTAACGGGAGAGCATTTGCTGTCTGGTAGTGTTTCCATTGGACCAAAAAAAATTCAAGGAGACCTGCGATTCGGAGAAAATGCCGTTGTAACTCTGACTGGGCCGATATGGGTGGAAGGAGACATCTTTTTTGAGAATAATGTTATTGTTCAGCTTGATTCCGGGTTTGGATCTGATAGCACATCCATTGTCGCAGATTATCCGGCCGATACTTTTTTGAAAGGTAAGATTGACTTGCAAAACAATACTCAATTTTTGGGATCGGGCGCTCCGGATAGTTATATTCTAGTCTTATCTACTTTTGCTGATTTAAATTTTTACGCGTTAGATGTCAAAAACAACGCTGATGGAGCAATCTTTTACGCTAGCGATGGGGTCATCCATGTCTCCAATAATGTTAATTTGAAGGAAGCCATAGGATATCGATTGGAACTTGCTAATAACGCGGCGATTAATTACGACACGGGGTTATCCAATGTCAATTTTTCATCCGGACCCTCCGGCGGATGGCAGCTCAAAAGAGGTAGTTGGCAAATACTGTCACCTTGAAAAACAAACGAGAATAAGCTAGTATTTAGATAATAAAATGTTTTCCTTTTTTTCGAAACAAAAATCAGCAATAGGTCTTGATATATCAGAAAATACCCTGAGGATTTTGCAACTGCAAAAGACAAAAGATGGAATTTTTCCGGTGGCTTTTTTCGAGCAAAATTTGAAAAAAGGAATTATTGAGGATGGCAACGTCAAAAATGCTGAAGAATTAAGTAAGAATATTGTTAAAGCAATGAGAAGACCTGCCTACGGAAAATTTGATTCTCAGTATGTTGTTATATCGCTGCCAGATTCTAAATCATTCGTGAGAGTAATTTCTGTTCCAAAGATGTCAGAAGAAGAAGCAAAAGAAACTGTACCTTTAGAGGCTGAGCAATATATTCCGGTTTCTATCGATCAAGTCTATTTAGATTTCGAAATTCTTGATAAAATTTCCGCTCACAGTCCTGACAAGATGGAAGTGGTAATCATGGCTACCCCAATAACTTTAGCTGACGGATATCTTGATGCTATCAAAAATTCCAAACTCAAACCAGTCGGCTTGGAATTAGAATCGGTCGCAGTCGTTAGGTCTCTAATAGAAAATGATAAAAAAGTTGATGCTACATTAGTTCTTGACATGAGCGCATCTCGAACCAATTTGATTATTTATGATCAAGGCTCACTGCAATTTACATCGTCATTGCCGGTTGCCGGAAATAATATGACCTCACAAATTGCTCAACGAATGACCGTGACGTTAGAGGAAGCAGAAAAAATTAAGCAACAAAATGGACTTTTGGGCCTGAAAAGCGGTAAACAAATCAAGGAGATATTGGATCCGCCATTAAGGAGCTTGGTTGAAGCAATCAAGAATTCAATAAATTTTTATCAAGAGCATTCCGATGGATCACGAAATATTAACAAAATATTATTGAGCGGAGGCGGCAGCAAATTAAAAGGACTTAGGGAGTATTTAAATAGTCAGCTGAAGCCAGTAGGCCAGATATCCGGTGATTTTGTTGAGATAGGAGACCCTTGGATTAATGTTTTGGATTCAAAAAGCGGGAAAGTACCTCCAATTTCAAAACTTGATTCAGTAAGCTATGTGACATCAATAGGCCTTGCCTTAAGAGGCTTGGATATGGAATGATAAAGTTACCATCGGGGAAGGGCTCAAGGTGAGTTTATAAACATCGCCGCTGATAACACAATTTATCTTCCTGCCTCGCTCCCAGCCTCATCCGGTCCTACTGGCCACCTTCTCCCAGACGGGAGAAGGAAATAAAGTAGCTTTGCACATATGAAAAAGTACATCAATTTATTACCTAAAGAAGCGCAAAATGAAATAAGGTACGAGAGGTTGAGCTCTCGGCTATTAAATATGTCTTTGTGGATCGTAATTAGTCTGGTAGTTATGATCGTTTTAATGATGGCTACTCGAATATATCTTAAATCTGAATCTAGTCGTGTAAGTGATTTGATAATTTTTCAGAAAGAATTAGTTTCTCAAGAAGAGAACCAAGCTTTAAAAAAAGAACTCACAGAATTTAATACTCATTTAAGCAATTTGATCCAGTTTGAAGAGAGCCATGCGTATTGGTCTGAAGTATTGATTGAGTTGGCTAGAATCACCCCATCGGGGATTGCCATTGACGCCCTTACTGCCACAAGAGACGATAAAAAAATGACGATAATAGGATTTGCTCAAACACGCGACTCTGTATTGCAATTTAGAAAAAACCTTCTTGATTCAGATTTTTTTGAAGATGTGAATTTTCCATTATCAAATCTTATAAAACCAACCGACGTCGCCTTTCGTTATACTTTTTTTGTGGATCAGGATGAACTTTTGAAAGAAAGAATTTCAGATTCCAGCATCAGGCTTGAGCCAGAAGAAGAGATAATTCAAATAGAAGATCAGGAGAATTAGAGTAGTTAGATTTATGCAAGGACTATCATCAAAGCAAAAATTATTACTAACCGTCGTTGGAGTGATTCTTATTTTTGGTTTGATATTATTTATTGTAGTAAAACCTCTTCTTGCTGATTTAGGGACGCTTCATAACGAAGTCCAGGGTCAAAAAGACGAATTAAACCTGCTCATCTTGGAGGAAGCAAGCTATAAAACAGCAAGCGCTGATTTAGCTAGAATAGAAGACAGGGTAGAAGAGATTAGGGACCTCTTTCCAGTAAAAGAACAGTTGGCTGTATTTGTTGAGCGTTTGGAATTTATAGCACGCGACCTGGAAAATGATTTTTCAATCACTATTACAGACGCAGAGGAACAGAATACGTCCAGCGGATCCGGCGATTCGGAGGTTTATACAATAGTCCCAAGATTGGCCAATGTTGAGGTTATACCGTTCGATTTTCAGCTTTCAGGGAGTTTTTTAGGGATAGTGCAATTTTTACAAACCTTGGAAAACCAGCCTTTCTTTAGTGAGATCGACAGTTTTGTTTTGAGATCCGATCTTTCAGAGGGTTCTGGAGATCAAGATTTACAATCAAGATCAGGTCGCGTAGAGGCTGTAATACGGTCAGCATTTTATGCATCAGATAAATAATATCGAAACTATGAAAATATCTGAAATAGGAAAAAAAATAGTCGAAACACAGTCGAAAAAACAAGGACTCAAAAATAGATTTGGTCTTGGAAAGTTAAGATTTACCTTAAAGCTGACGATTGAGAAAGTGTTTTGGGTATTTTTTATGCTGGTTATTATTATTGAACTTATTGTTATTTATAATTCGGTTATAGGTAATTTATTTTTTAAAGAGCCATCAGAAGAACAGACAGAGTCTGTTGTAGCGCGTGTAAATTTCCCGAATTTCGAGCGAGTAACAAAAAGATTGGATAAGGTTTCAGGGTTTCGGGTGAGCAATAATATTGATTTTTTCGGGAGTCAGCCGGGGATTGGTAGAAGTAATCCATTTGATGATCCCTAAGTAATTCATTTTTGATTGGCAACCCAGACCTTCGCGAAGGGCTCTGGTTTTTTTTAACCAGAAAACCTCCAGAGGCAGCTGGTGGTAACTCATTATCTATTTTGGTAAGCGTTCCAGGCGAGCTTGCGGTATGTTTTTGCTTCTGACAGTGGATCCTTTGCCGTATAAATTCCTCTGCCGACAATTATCACGTCACTACCGGTGGATATTACTTTTTCAGGAGCAAGGTATTGCTGATTCAAATCATCAGTGCCTCCCGATATTTTCACACCTGGTGTTAAATGCAGGAATTTTGAATCATCAGTAATTTTTTTCATCGCAATAAATCCAATCACAAAATCGTCATGTTGTTTAGCCCATTCAACAGTCGTTTTAGTGTATTCACTGGTTGCAAGGTTGTCCTTACTGCTCATTTCCGCAAGCAACAAGAGACCGTTGCCTTTGGGCAGGCCTACTTCCTTGAGGCCTTCAATAATTCCCGGCCCGGGTATTGAATGCGCGTTTACAATATGAGCCCAATTGGCGATGTGGAATATTCCGTCCGCATATTGGTGTTTGACAGTGTTGCCAATATCAGCGAATTTTCTATCCTCAAAGAAAAGAAAGTTGTGCTTTTTTGAAAGCTCGATCAATTGATCAAGCAGATCTTGATCAAAATCCTCGACAATGTCTATGTGAGTTTTAAGAACACAGATTTCCGGCCCTACAAGATCAGCAAATTCCAATAGTTGCTGTTTTTCAATAAAATCCGCGGCGCAGCAAAGATTGGTGCGTTTTTCATCCATTAGAATAAGCAGTCTTTTTGCGGTTGGGTTTGAAGTCAGTTTTGCTCTATCAGCGTATTTCATGGGTTATTCTTTCATTTGATTGTCTTTGATGAAATTGATAACGATTTCGTATTTTTTTTGGTCTATTTTACCTACTTTGAGCAATAAATCCACTGCCTCTGTTACGGTGAATACACTCACAAGGTTGTATCCTTTTTTCTTTAAATTTTCTGGCCCGCCTTGTTGACGGTCGAGTAAGACCACTATATCTTGCACCTTAAGCCCGGCTTCCTCGATTGGTTTGATTGATTCAAACTTGCTAAGGCCATTGGTGATCATGTCATCCACAAGAAGACAAGTCTTGCCTTCTTCAAAAACACCCTCTAGCAATTTGTTTGTTCCATAGCCTTTGAGTTCTTTTCTTTTCATAATCATGGGAACAGTATTTTCAACTGACATTATAGTGGCAAAAGGAAGAGCCGTGTAGGGTATACCGCAGAGGAAGTCAAATTTGAGATTTTTCACTTTGTTCCACATTAAATCCGAAATGGTCTTTAAGATTTCCGGGTAAGAAACCGTTACTCGTAAGTCAATGTAAAAGGGCGAGAGCAATCCGGTCTTCAACTTAAACGCCCCGAATTTTAGGCCTCCAATGTCGTAGAGCTTTTTTATTAAATTTTCTTTATTCATGTTAGACATTAATTTATAAATTTGCTTTAATTTCTTGAGCTAAATACGGATTCCACATGGCTCCGGTTGCCGACATTACCGCATCGGAGCCGGCTGTGATGTAATCATTAAAATCTCCGGGAGTGATGACCCCGCCAATGCCGGTGATGCTGAATTTGTACTCGTTGTCATTTTTGATTTTTTTTAGCCTTCTCACCATATCGATCCCCGCCCATTTTATGGATGCTCCGCATACACCGCTTTTCGCTCTATTTTTTCCCGGTAAAATCTGACTGCCTTGTTTGTCCACAATCGTGGCTTGCAGAGTATTGATTGCTGACACATCGTCAGCGTACTCATTGGCTATCTCTGCCAATTTTTTTAATTCCTCGTCATCGTCAAAGTATCCGATTTTTATGACCAGGGGAGTATTTCCAATTTCACTTTTTATCGCCTGACAGATTTTCTTTGTAGCGCTTAAATCATAACATATCAAGCCCTCATTACCGATATTTGGACATGACAAATTGACCTCCAGTATTTCTGCGCCAGTTTCTTTGGATAATCTTGCCGCGTCGACATGATTTTGGATGAACTCTTTCTCGGTTTGGCCCTCTTTTATCGTTCCCATGAAGCTCAATATCAAGAGTTGCCCCTCCCCTTGGCTTTTCAGAGCTTTTTTTACATCTTCCTGCCATACGTCTGGATTTTTTGACGGGACACCGAAAGAATTGGTGATAGAAAGAGGCTCGACGTAATCGTTATCCGCAATCAGCGGCTTTTTGGCTATGTCCATTGTGAGGTCGCCTGCCGGATGGACGGCCAAAACGTTCGGAAAAGGATGACTTGGGTAGCTCTCACTCCGCACTGTTTTGTAAACACATATGTCAAAACCTTTTTGGAAAGCCGCGGCGACAAAATTACTGTTTATCAAGGGTCCCGGCGGAATGCCAAATTTAGAATGCAGTTTTTTGCCATGCACAGAAAAAGCAGGTTGCTTTGCCACCGTAAATATTTCTCCATTTGAAAAAATACCAAAAGGACCTCGTTCATAGTTTTCTTCGTATGATTTTTCCGGGTCGTAAAAAGGTCTAAGCATAATAGATTTTTCCTTTGAGAATAGTGCAGACAGGCCAGCCACGCAACGCGCGTCCTTCAAATGGAGACCAGCCGGATTTTGATTTGAGATTTTGTCTCAAAACTTTTTTTGTTTTTTTTAAATTAACCAGAACTATGTCATCATTTGGTTCTAGTTCAAATATTTTTGCCACAGTGGAGCTGGTTAGCCGGACAATATTCTCGAGCGTAATCAAATTTTTATTGTATGCGTCTAAAAGCAAGGGCAAGTAAGTTTCTATTCCAGGCACTCCCGAGGGCGCTTGCCCATAGGGTAATTTTTTTTCATTCTCGGTATGCGGAGCATGGTCAGTGCCGATCGTATCTATTATGCCGTCATTAAGACCTTTCCACAAAGCCACTTGATCGGTCTTGGTGCGTAAGGGAGGGTTCATTTGCGCCTTGGTATGAAGCGTAGCATAGTCGTTCTCGGTCAGAAATAAATGATGCGGAGTAGTTTCTAGGAATACTCGAAGGCCTTGCGTTTTGGCTTCTCGGACCATCTCCACCTCTTCTTTAGTCCCGGCGTGGAGGATATACAGTCGATTACCCGCTCTTTTAGAAATATCCAGAGCCTTTTTTAGCGCGTAAATCGCCGCTTCACGAAACCGGATTTTGGAATGCACTCGCGGCTCTTTTTGTCCCGCGAAGTTTTTAGCGTTCTCTCTCAAAAGTTTTTCGTCCTCGGCGTGAACGGCAACCAAAATATCATTTTTCGCCGCTTCTTCACAAATTTTTTCAAAAATATTGTAGTCTTCAATGAGCAGACTGCCGGTGCTTGATCCCAAAAATACTTTAATGGCAACGATATCTGATTTTGCTTTTTTAATTTCTGATAGATGATTTTTATCAGCGCCAAGGTATAATCCATACCTCAACGGTATATTAACCTGCTTCAACTGACTATCGATTATACTTTTCTTTTTCTCTAAAAGTTTTTTTGTAACCGTACTAGGGTCATTGTTGGGCATATCAAGCACCGTCGTTACCCCTCCAGCAATCGCGGCGCGAGCGCCAGATTGCCAATCTTCTTTGTATTCATGGCCTGGTGTGCGGAAGTGGACGTGAGGATCAATCAAAGCCGGGAGCATTGTCAGGCCGCGCGCGTCAAGTATTTCGTCTCTTGAGCTGCCTACTTGGTGAGTGATTGTCTCACCTTTGATATTTTTTACGTTTTTTATTAAAAGCATTCTATGATCATTGATTTGAAACAAAGATTTTGACGTCTTTCAAGTATGGTATTCAGTAATCTTGTCCGGTGAGTATTCTTTCAGACAATATTTACATCTTAAGAGTATGGTATATTTTTTTTGCTGTGCGTAAAAGAAAGTAGTGATTTTTTCATTATTCGTTACGCACACAGGATTGGGACAAATAATCACCGATTGTATGGTTTCAGGGATCTGAACCTTGAACTTTTTTATGATTTTATAGTTTTTGATGATATTAATCGTGGCCCTGGGAGCCAGTATGGCGATTTTGTTGGCTTCATCAGCGGTCAGTTCCCGTTCACTCACCTTGATGATATCTTTGTAGCCAAAAGCAATGCTTGGTAGATTGAGACCAACGGTGACCTGTTTTTTGCCACTGGGCAAATCCAAAAGTCGTACAATCCGTAGCGCGTTGCCGGCTGTCACATGATCTATTACCGTACCTTGTTTTATTGCGGAGACCGATAATTTTTTTTCCATATTTTTACAATTTTCCCATGATTAATCCTAAAACCGCCTGCCTGGCATAGAGACCATTTTGCGCTTGCTCAAAGTAATACGCGTGCTTTGTTGAATCAACATCCAAATCGATTTCATTGACTCGAGGCAGGGGATGAAGGATTTTCATAGAGTGTTTGGCTTCCTCAAGAAATTTTTTATTTAGCACATAAACATTCTTTACTCGTTCATATTCGAGTTTGTCAGGAAATCTTTCTTCTTGGATGCGAGTCATATACAAAATATCTACTTTTTTTATCACCTCTTCAATTTTTTCATGCAGAGAGTACTTTATGCCTTTTACCTTGAGATCATTAAGAATTTCGTGAGGCATCTGTAGGGATTCCGGAGCGACAAAATACAATCGCGAGTTGAAATGTGTTAGCGCGTTAGCCAAAGAATGTACCGTCCTTCCATACTTTAGGTCGCCAATCATTGCAATATGCAGATAATTGATTTTTTTTTGGGTCTCCTGAATGGTAAAAAGATCGAGAAGGGTCTGGGTAGGATGCTGATTTGATCCATCACCGCAGTTTATTACAGGAACACCGGCGGCTTCAGAGGCAAGCTGCGCCGCCCCTTCGAGGCTATGCCGGATGGCGATAACATCCGAATAATTGCTGACAATTTTGATCGTATCATACAAGGAGTCCTTCTTTTTTGAGCTGGGATCAGAAAAACCGATGACTTTGCCTCCCAATCTTAACATCGCCGCTTCTGTCGAGAGCCGAGTTCGGGTTGAGGGTTCGAAAAAAAGACTCGCCATTATTTTGCCTTCCAGAAGTTTTGGTTTTGGATTTTTTTTCAGCGCCTGGGTAGTTTTGAGAATCTGCAAGATTTCTTGCCTTGACAGATCCTTGATGGAAATTATTGATTTATTTTTAAACATTTGTATCTTTTATATAATCAGATTCCAAAGACATTTTGTCAAAATTGTCCATGTTATCAGTTTATAATTATTTAATATACTCTTGCCAAGATTTAATGGGGATTTTATTCAGGTCCAGTTCAGAAAGCGCCCTTAGAAGGATCGTGGCTATCTGGTAATTGGTGATCAGTGGAATATGATTATCAATCGCGAGCCTTCGGAGGAGGAAACCGTCTGTTTTCCGATTATGTACGCCGTTTCTGGGAATGTTGATAATCAGCCCCACTCCCTTTCTCTCTATTATGCCAGTTACATTGGGGTCTAGTCCATCGCTTATTTTATAAAGGAAAGACGCCGCTATACCTGCTTTGGACAAAAAGTTATGAGTGCCTTCCGTAGCGTAAATTTCCCAGCCTTGGTTTTCCAGTTTTTTCACACTGTCCAAAAGTTTGGTTTTGGCGCTACTGCCGCCGATACTTAGAATGATTTTTTTCTTTTTGATTTCTTGTTCAGTAGAGAGCCAGGAAGAAACAAAAGCCGTAAGATAATTTGCTCCCAAAGTCGCCACTTCTCCGGTAGACGCCATTTCGACGGAAGTAATCGGGTTTGATCCTTTGAGTCGGGAATAAGAAAATTGAGGAGTTTTGATTCCGACGTGTTTTAGTTCCAGAGTTTCGTAGTCTCGGGATTTGTGCTTGTTCAAGATCGCTTCAGTCGCGATTTCCACAAAATTATACCCGGTCACCTTTGACACAAAAGGAAATGATCGAGACGCTCGGATATTGCATTCGATGACTTTGAGATTATTTTCTTTTGCCAAGAATTGAATATTAAACGGCCCGGTGATGTTTAAGGATTTCACAATTTTTGCTGTTATTTCTTTTGCTCGCCTGATTGTCTCCAGATAGAGCCTTTGCGGAGGTAGCACTATGGTCGCGTCGCCAGAGTGGACTCCCGCGTTTTCTATGTGTTCCGAAATTGCTTGAATAACTATCGCGCCATTTTTGGCGACACCGTCGATTTCAAGCTCTTTCGCGCCAGTTATAAATTCCGAAATTACAACGGGTCGGTCAACGGAAATGACCGTCGCTTCGCTCAAATATTTTTCAAGTTCGTCCTCCGACTGGACTATATTCATCGCGGCGCCGGAAAGCACGTATGACGGTCGAACCAGTACAGGATAACCCACTTTTTCGATGAAGTTTTTTGCGACTTGAAATGTCCTCGCTCTGGCCCATCTCGGCTGATCGATTTTTAAGTCGTTTAGCAGAGTAGAAAATTTTTCGCGGTTTTCCGCCATGTCAATCGATGCGGCCTGGGTGCCAAAGATTTTGAATCCGGCCTTCGCAAGCGATGTGGAAAGCGTGTTGGGAATCTGGCCGCCCATAGAGATGATTATCCCGGAGGCTTGTTCAAACTCATAGATATCGCGGACTCGTTCCCAAGTGAGTTCCTCAAAGTAAAGCCTGTCGGATTCGTCATAGTCAGTGGAGACCGTTTCGGGATTTGAATTGATGATTACTGTTTGTTTGTTTAGTCGTCGCAAGGTTTTGGCTGTATTCACAGCGCACCAGTCGAATTCCACAGAGGATCCGATGGAGTAAGGTCCTGACCCCAAAACGATTATTGGTTTTTTCAAAGAGGGGACAATATCATTTTCAGTACCATGATAGGTCAGGTAGAGATAGTTGGTTTGAGCCGGAAATTCGCCGGCAAGCGTGTCTATCTGTTTTACCGAAGGCTTGATTTTCCACTTTTCTCTTAACGATCGGATTTCTTCCGGATTTTTTCGTTTGAAATGAGCGATCGCTACGTCAGAAAAACCCATTTTTTTTGCTTGCAACAGCAGTTCCGCGTTCAATTTTTTTGTTTTTATTCTTTTTTCCATGTTCGTGATATTTTTTAGATGATGCAAAAACCATTTATCTATTTTTGACATCTCGTGGACTGTATCTACAGACATGCCGTTTCGTAAAGCGTCGTAAATAGCAAAAAGTCGGCGGTATGTGGGGTAAGCTATTTCGTCTGCCGGGTCATCTATTTTGCCGGGATAATTTTGGAGAGCGATTTTGCCGATATTTAGCATCCGGACTGCTTTCTGCAGAGCTTCGGGGAACGATCGGCCAATAGCCATTACTTCACCGACGCTTTTCATTTCCGTTCCGATTCTTTTTTCTGCCGATTTGAGTTTTTGAATGTCCCAACGAGGAATTTTTACCACCAAATAATCCAAAGCCGGTTCAAAAAAAGCGGAAGTTTTCTGAGTCACCGCGTTTTTTATTTCGTGCAGTTTTTTCCCTAAGGCCAGCTTGGCCGCCACCGCAGCCAGTGGGTAACCGGTGGCCTTGCTTGCCAGCGCGGAAGAACGAGATAGGCGGGCGTTAATCTCTATCACCCGGTAGTCGCCATTTTTTGGGTTTAATGCGTATTGAATATTGCATTCCCCAACAATGCCAATATGGCGAACCGTTTTTATAGCAATTTCCCGCAACAAGTGATACTCGTGATTATTCAGAGTCTGGGAAGGAGCCACAACAATACTTTCACCCGTGTGAATTCCCATCGGGTCAAAGTTTTCCATATTACAGACGGTAATACAATTGTCAGCGGAATCGCGTACGACTTCGTATTCGATTTCTTTCCATCCGGCCAAATATTCTTCAATGAGAATTTGAGGTGATCCATTGAGCGCCTCAACGACCTTCGTGTGCAGTTCGCTCTCTTTTTCAATTACAGCCGATCCCTGACCACCGAGCGCGTAGGCGCTTCTCATCATCACTGGGTAACCGATTTTTTTTGCGGCCTCTTTCGCTTTATCAGGTGATTTCACCGCGATACTTTTCGCGATTTTCACGTCAATCTCCGTAAGTGAGTTTTTAAAAAGTTCTCTGTCTTCCGTGATTTTTATGGCTATGATGGGCGTTCCCAGAACTTTGACATTGTACTTTTTCAATACGCCTTTTTCGGAGAGCTCAAGACCTAAGTTGAGCGCGGTTTGACCGCCAAAACTTAGGAATATACCATCGGGTTTTTCTTTGGCGATAATCTTTTTTACCGTATGAAAATTGAGAGGTTGCAAATACAAGGTGTCAGCCATTCCGGCATCAGTCTGGTTGGTCGCTATGTTTGGATTGATCAGGACTGTTGCAATTCCTTCTTCTTTCAGAGCCTTGATTGCTTGGCTTCCCGAGTAGTCAAATTCGCCGGCCTGGCCGATGCGCAACCCGCCGGATCCTAAAATTAAGATTTTTTTTGGTAGTCTATTAGACATCTAAAGTAACTTAAAAAATTCTTCGAAAAGTATCCTTGTATCAGTTGGGCCAGGAGAAGCTTCTGGATGGAATTGCACGGAAAAGAAAGGGAGTTTTTTGTGAGCTATGCCTTCTATCGTGCCATCATTGAGATTGCGGAAATTTACATACCAGTCGCCCAGCAGAGACTTTTCGGCCACGGCGTAACCGTGGTTTTGGGAAGTTATATAACATCGTCCGTCTCTCACATTTTGACAAGGTTGGTTTTGTCCTCGGTGTCCAAAAGGCAACTTGTAGGTAGTGGCACCAGAGGCTAGGCCCATGATCTGGGATCCTAGACAAATACCGAATACAGGTTTTTTATATTTCAGAGCTTTTTTGAGGATCGTAATTGTCTCTAGTGCCATTTTGGGATCGCCAGGCCCGTTCGATAAAAAAATACCGTCGAATTGTTCGGCGGTATAATCATAATTATAAGGTACTCGCATAATCGTCACGGGAAATTTTGCCAATGACCGGATAATGTTCTCTTTCATTCCACAATCAACAGCTATTATTTTCTTTTTTCCATTACCATAAATTTTCTTTTTCTTGATAGACGCGATCGCCGCCAGGTTTTCTTCATTTGGGTCTGAAAATTCCAATTGATTTATTGTTCGAGCCTGCCCGCCGGTTTGGCTTGCACGTCGGGCACCACCCGGATTTTTAATAGCACCCAACATCACCCCATGATCACGCAATAATTTGGTTAATGCCCGGGTATCAATATCCGTGACGATCGGGATATTTTGTTTGCGTAGCCAATCGAGCAGAGATAGCTGTCCTTCTTGATGGCTCCAGTTCTCACACGCTTCGGATACGATCACGCCTCGGACGTGAATTTTTTTTGATTCCCATGCTTTTGCGCCAGGTACCCCATAATTTCCGATCAGGGGATATGTAAAAGTCAGAATTTGTCCCGCGTAAGAGGGATCTGTTAGGGTTTCGACGTAGCCCGTCATCCCGGTATTGAAAACCACTTCTCCAAAAAAAATCCCTCTTTGATAGGAAGGAGAAAATCCGTTGAATTCTTTACCGTTTTTTAGGACTAATTTTGACTGAATGAGTGGCATGCGTATTTTTCCCTCCCCTTGAGAGGGGAGGCCTGCCTGCCGCAGGCAGGGATTAAGGGAGAGGTTGACTGCTAGCAGGTCGAGCGCCAGCCCGCAGTGGATAAATAGACTAGTCTTTCGAGTAGTATTTAATCCGTATCATTCGTATTATTAGATTATTTATGAGAGAAGGACGACTGATTAGCATTAATCGGAGCAACAGTTACGCAGGTTGTAATGGTACCCGCCTACGGCGGGTTAATAGCCTAAACTCACATACAAAGCTTACTATCAATAGAGCGTCTCAAGCTAGTACCCTGTCCGTACCTCCTCGATTGCAAACTTTGTTTGCATCTCGTCGGAGGCTATTAAAAAACAACCATCCGTAAGGATGGTCGCCTCAAACTTCTTTTAGTATAAGTTTTTCTGAATATAATATATTTCATTATCCTTTAGATGATATCACAAAGCGAAAGCGCGAGCAAGATACTGTTGTGGAAAATTAAAAGAGACCTGATCGCCATACACTGTTGTTTGTAGGATGAGATACATTCCCAGGTCGAAATTTGTTTTAAACGAGAAACTACTATCCTTTTTTCAAAAAGTAAGCGAGTATCGGAGGAGTAAACAGAGTTGTCAGAATGACCATGATAACGATAATTGAGAATAATTCCCCGGTAAGCACACCCAGACTCATGCCCATAGTCGCAAATATTAAGCCGACCTCTCCTCGTGGCACCATGCCAAACCCGATGATATTTTTATTGAGATTTTTTCCGACAGTCAATCCCGAAACATATTTACCAACAAAAGCGACCAGGGTGATGCCAAGAGCGACTAGTAAAATTTTAGGGTCCATCAAGGTACTTAGATCAACATTTACGCCAGTCAAGATAAAAAATATCGGTACGATGAAATGCCCGATGGGCTCCATTAGTTCTTCTACGTGTTTTTCCGTGTAATGTTCCGCAGTCTTTCTGAAACGGGTTTGATGTTCTCCCACAAGTACTTCCGCGTGCGATTCCAATTCTTCCGCTGCTTTGGGCTTTTTGAAATATTTAAAATGTACCGGATCAAGTATCAAACCCGCCGCAAAAGCTCCTATGATAGGGGCCAAACCAACCAACCCGGCAACCGCAGAGTAAAAGAAAGCAAAGACAATCGCCAGTGTAACTTTCGCTCCCACGCCAGTATTGATGTGGGAAAATAATTTACTAATATGAGGAGCTGTTACCTTGCCGACAATAATAGAGCCAACCAAAAACAACGCTGCCTTCGCAATGATCCAAGAAATAATACCCAAGCTGACAGCCCCGGTTGTGACTAACGCGGAAACCACAGCGAGAATGATAAGGCCAAGCACATCGTCAATAACCGCGGCTCCTAGGACAATTTGCGCTTCCTTTGTTTGCAATTTACCAAAATCTTTAAAAACTCGCGCTGTAATTCCAACTGAAGTTGCCGTGAGTGACGCGCCTAGAAAAAGATATACATTGAGGGATAAGTTGGGTAGAAGCCATGGCCCTACCACCCAAGTCCCCAGCACAAATGGCACAATAACGCCAATCAATGCCACAACAAAAGCTTTCAATCCGACCTTTTTCATTGTTGTCAGGTTGGACTCAAGGCCGACTTGGAAAAGGAGGATAATAACTCCGAGTTCTGATAAGAAAGTTATAAAAACATCGCTTTTTAGAGCGTCAAAAAAGTGAATTCCAAGAAGTCCCAAATTCCCCAAGGCAACACCAATAATAAGTTCTCCGAGAACTGACGGTTGCTTGAGCTTTTCAATCAGTCTGCCGATCATTGCGAACAAAAGAATAAAACCTATCCATAATAAAGTTTTCGCGGGACTATGTGGAGTCTCTGTGCCTAATTCAGCGTGAACTAGGTTAGTAGAAACTAAAACAATAATACCGATTATGACTATTAAAGTTCTCTTATTTAAGAAACTAATTTTTTTCATGGATTAATTTATTTAGTATCGTTATTGTTAAATATTAACAAATCTGAATTTCGAATAACTTATCAAATTAGACATAAGAATGGAATAAAAAAAAATTTGACCTCAAGCTTATCTATTGTTTGAAACAATGATATCAACCATCCTATCCTTTTAACTACAAGTAAATCAGTTCGCTTGTTCCTTGTCAAGTCATAATTCTCTCGCAAGCCAGCAGCATTTTTGTCCTGTAATTTTTGTACCACAATGCGATTTTTTGTTTTGGTGCGACCAGTAGGATTCGCCCCGTCATCCGACGGGGCGCCCTATCGAATGATAGGGCGAACCTACGACCGTTAGCTTCCGCCAGAGGCGGACAGGTAAGAGGCCACTGCGGCATTTACCCCGCATAAAATTTGGGTTCCAAATGCCCCGTGTAGGATTCGAACCTACGACCGTTGGCTTAAGAGGCCACTGCTCTACCAACTGAGCTAACGGGGCAAATTTTTGTGCGGGACCAACTGAGCTAACGACCCAAGGGTTTGGACATCAAATGAGTGCTTTCCGCCTGCCATGGCCTGGTGCCCTCGTTAGGATTCGAACCTAAAACTCTTGGTCCGAAGCCAAGCATGATATCCGTTTCACCACGAGGGCCCGGGTTATGGCAGGAGGTTTGTCTATAATATGACAATTTTGCGCGCTTACAATAAATTCTGATAAAGCATATCACGCCATTTCATAATTTTCCAGTATAATTCAGATCCAGACACTTCTATTCTTAGACATCCTTTATAATGTGGATTTTTTTTTACTTTGTGGACAGAGGGTTTGTAAATGGTTTTGGAAAAGTTTTTCAGAGGAATACATACGTTTTTCGACCAAAATGATTCATAATTTTTCTTGTAATATATTTTATGCGTGTATAATCTTGCGTGAATTTGATTTTTTTTTAAATTTTCAAATATATAAATCCATTCCAACATTATTTTTATTAGATTTATATCCGAATTCATGAATTGAAACCTCTCCATTTTTTTTGATCCTTCGGCCAGATAGAGAAGAAGTCCGCCCAAGAATAGGGGATGTCGCATATTTTTTTTGAAAACCATCGAAGCGCGATTTTGAATCGCTTGAATTCTTTCTTCCCTCTTTTTTTTGTTTGTCCATCCTCCCTTTTGCCTGCCAATTTCTCTGCCGTTATTGATATTGTTTAGTATTCTATTTTTTTGATCGGCAGTAAGCTTGATTGGTTTTAGCCAATTGGAAAGTGATCCCTTGGACACTGGTCCTATAACCGAGAGGATTTCAGAGTAAGATTTGCCATCTCGTCTAAGCTGTATTGCTCTTTGTTTGAGTTCGAGTTTCATATATGAACTAGATTGAGTATGTACGTACATTATAGCAGACCTTTCAGAATATGTTAATCAAGTTTTTTTTTAGCTCTCAAAGTCCTACAATGGAGATAAAGTTATTTGATTGCTCGAGACAAAATCCTGTATGCCCCAGACCCCTACTCCACGCGTGCGACATTTGTTCGTCTCGCCCACATTCGAAATTAATACCAGGTCGGTACTAACAAGAAAGATGGTTGTGTAGAAAAACACATCTTTTACAAGGATTTTTTGTTGACCAAATAAATGCTATACTGGGAGTAGCGATATGGCTACTCAAGATAAGATTTTAACGGTTTCCCAAATAGCAAAGTTTTTTGGGGTGTCCCAAAAAACTGTTTGGGAGTGGTGTAAAAAAGGCCTACTTCCGGCCTTTAAGATTGGCAAGGATTGGAAAATAAGGCAGTCCGATCTGCAGAAAATGATTCATCAAAAAATTCACTCACCCAAAGCGCAGGAAAAATTGTTTTAGCTTTTTGCAATTTCATCCGAACGCGCTTTTTGCTTTCTGGCCGCGATCAAAAAAGGTATAGCTCCCGACTGAATTATCGCGCTGACCAAATATGATTGAGCGTAGCCGAATACATCAGCGGTACGTCCTAGAATCGGCTGCGCGACAACGCCACCGGTACTGCCGATTAAGGAATCAAAAGAAAGCACAGTCGCCCTTTGTCCGGACTCGATCAGGCCGTTCAAATACGCTTGCCGTACCGGTACCACCATAGAGAAGAGCAATGCCCAGACAACAATCAAAACCAGAGCCGTAGGAAAATTGGTCACAAATCCCAGAACAAAAATTGAGAGTGTGCTCAAAGCCGTGGCGCTTATTAGGATAGTTGTGCGTTTTCGGAAAAATCGAATGAGGTAATTTACGGTAAGGCCCCCGGCAATTTGCGCGCAAGCTACAATAGCGGCGGCCAGCCCCGCAATTCCATAAGCTTTCGGGTTACCATACAATTGAAGCAGATGTGGCTGCATGGCATAGAAAACATAAAAACCAACTCCAGCGGTGAATGGGGCGCCAAGCATTATCCAACGGACCGGCCGGTTGCGAATGCCGACTTGCAGAGAAGCAGACAATATCGCTTTGGCTTGTGTGAGCGAAGACTTGCCGACTTGAGGAGTAAAGCCCCAATCTCTCATCATAATCAAGGCAATAATCAATGTGATTCCCAAAATCGCGGCACGGACAATATAAGGTACGCCAAGATTGGTCGCTTGCGCTATCAATCCTCCCCCCACTGAACCGATAAGCATCGCGCCTCCATTAATCACCTGGCCTTTGGCAAATACCGATTCCAGAGATCCTGTGAATTTGTTAAAGTTTAGAGCATCGACCAGCCAGGCTTCTGTGGCACCTGAAAAAAAGGTAAAGCCAAGACCCAAAAGTACCGAGACCAGAGCCCACGCCCAGAAAGGTCCGTGAATTTGCCAAAGCCAGAAATATGCCAAAGTTGTGATAAGCAACGTAGCCGCGCCGAGAATATAGGACAAGCGGCGTCCGCGGATATCGGCAATCACTCCGGTTGGAATTTCAAAAAGCACCTGTCCAATGGTAAAAAAAGCGTTGGCAGTAAAGGCCTGCGCGTTGGAAAGCCCGGCGTCTAGCAAGAAGAGCGTATTAATACCCCAGATCAGAGAAGCGGCAAGAGTCTGAAAAAGTGTTAAAGTATAATAAGTCAGTTTTACATTTTTTACGCTAGGAAGCATAAACTAAGTATATAGTAAACAGTCACCGAGCGACATAGAATTTTTAGTTAGGACTTATGGGACTGCTTGCTCCGGTCAGGCTCTGCCCGACCTCTGGCAAGCAATTTGGCCGACTTTCAGCCCTAGGCTGATCCGCCTCTGGCGGACTTTGCTCCATAAAATCTGCGGTTTGACCTCGACGTAGTTCTACTACGCCTTCGGCCAAATCCTCGATTTTTCCTCGAATTCGGCTCAAACCCGTAACTCCTAATAGTAAATAATGCATAGTACCTATGGAAAATCCTAAAATTGCATCAGAAAAAAAACCGAAATTGTTTCTTTTTGCCGGAGAGGATGACTATACTTCCGGCCAAAAAGTCCATCAGTGGGTGGATGCTTTTATGAAAAAATACAACGCCGCAGGGGTTACCCAACTGGACGCGGAAGAAGACAAGGAAAATATTTTGGGAAAAATCAAAGATTTATTGGGTACGACGGGTTTGTTCTCAAGTATGCAGCTCGTGATTTTAAAAAATGTTTTTCAGTTGCCTGCCGATCTGATGGCAAAAGTCGCGGAAACTCTGGATACCTTAAATTCTGATTCGTATATTATTTTTTTTGAAAAAAAATCAGTAAAGAAAAATCTAAAACTTTACAAAAAGCTGACTTCACTGGAAAAAAAACAACTGGCCAAAATTTATCATTTCTCGATACCCGGCGGACAGGATCTTCATCGTTTTATTAAGGATTATTGTGATAGTAGAAATCATAAAATTGATTCCCAGGCAATTGAGACGTTTTCTGTTTTTATGGGTCGAGATCTGGAAGAGCGTGTCAAAACCGCGGCAGGTTATGAAGCCAAACAAGTTTATTCCCTTTGGCAGATAGTAAACGAGCTTGACAAGTTGGCATCATACAAAAAAGGTCAAACTATTATTTCTGATGACGTGAGGGCTTTGGTGGAGTCAAAAGTTTCGGAAAATATTTTTGCTTTAACCGAAAGCCTGGGGTCCAAAAACTTTTCGCGCGCGCGAAAGCTCCTAGACGAACTCTTGGATAGTAATCAATTAAATAGCTCTGATCTGAAAAGCAAAGCCGTGGGTATATTGGGAGCCATGGCTTTTCAGATCCGGTCTCTTTTGCAGCTACTTTCCGCGAAAGAAAGGGAAAGCTCAACTTTTGGAATAGCGCGGACTCTCGGGTGGCATAGTTTTCGAGTTCAGGCCAATATGAAACTATTACACTATTTTTCAGGTGATGAGCTAAAAGAAGTAATGAGAAAATTATTAGACATTGACAGGAAATTAAAATCTTCATCGCTGCCTCCCAAAGTTTTACTTTCCCATTTTATAGAGGGCATTATCTAGCCGGCTTACCTCATCAGGACATATTTTAGCGGGTGGTTTTTGTCCCGATATTGTTGTACAATACAGCTTAACCACTTATATGAATCAAAGTGTCGAAAAATTAATTGTGATGATACCTGCTTTCAACGAGCGGGAAACCATTGGTAGAGTTATCAAATCGATTCCCAGACAAATTAGTGGGATTGAAAAGGTAGAGATTCTGGTAATCGATGACGGTTCTACGGACGGTACAGCAGGAGTTGCGAAGTCGGCCGGTGCCGACCACGTTGTCAGTCACCATATCAATCTTGGCCTCGCTCGCGCTTTTGCGACCGGACTGGAGGCGGCCTCTGGCCTGGGCGCTTCAGTTATAGTCAATATTGACGCTGATGGTCAATACGATGCTTTGGAGATAACAAAGCTCATAGAGCCCGTCATCAGCAGGAATGCTGATATAGTTATAGGCGACAGGCAGGTAAGACATCTTAAATTTATGCCGATCCAGAAAAAGTACGGCAACGTACTGGGAAGTTTTATTGTCCGGATTTTATCGGGGACGGGTATTGCCGACGCTTCCTCCGGTTTTCGCGCTTTTTCACAAGAAGCCGCGCGGCGGCTCAATATCTTTTCCAAGGGCACATATACTCACGAAACAATAATTGATGCCGCAAGCAGAGGCCTGCGTCTGGCGCAAATCCCGGTAGCCTTCCGCGAGACGGCGCGTTCAAGCGGAGAGTCCCGGCTGATATCAAGCGTATTTCAGCACGTCAAAAACAGCGGAATGATCATAGTCAGGACTTTCGTGCTTTATAGACCGCTCAAAGCATTTTTTTATTTGGGAAGCGTTTTTATTATCGCGGCTGTCGCTCTTGGCATACGGTTTTTGTACTATTATTTCACAATCGGCGGGCAAGGAAAAATCCAGTCGCTCATCCTAGCGGGAGTCTTGGCTATAGTCGGCTTTCAGATACTGGTTATGGGGTTCCTCGCTGATGCCGTCAGCGCCAACCGGAGAGTTTCTGAAGAAGTACTCTATCGGTTGAAAAAAAGGAATTAAATTCCGATTTAACAGATGAAGTACTGCATCCTCACAAGCTCTTATCCGGTAAACCGGCATGACTCCAGAAATACCGGAGTTTTTATTTATCAGTTTGCTAAATTACTTAGTGCCCGCGCCGAAGTTTTGGTCATCACGCCCGATAAAAGCGGGCAAAAAGATAACGCGCCGGAAGTTCCCGTACATTTTTTCAAAACCCTGGGCGATACCACAGAATTGGTCGGGCTGAATCCCGGAAATCCGCTTGATCTTCTAAAACTCGTATCCGTTTTAATCTTGGGCTCATTTTCATCTCTTGCCAGAATAAAAAAATTTAAGCCGGGTTTAGTGATCGCCTGTTGGGCTGTTCCTTCCGGCATGTTCGCACTGCTGGCAAAAAAGTTTTTTGGCACGCCATATGCCGTCTGGGCACTGGGTTCTGACATATGGAAGGTGGAAAAATATCCCTTTGGAAAATTGATTCTAAAGGCGGTACTAAGAAATGCAAAAAAAATTTACGGCAATTCCAATTTCGTAACAAAAAGAATGAAACAATACACCGATAGAAAAGTGGAAATTTTGCATACCGCGCGGTCATTGTCTTTACGGGTGGCGCCGGCATCTTTGGATAAAAGTAAGAAAAACTTTGCGTGTATTGGTCGATTTCATCCAGATAAGGGCCAGGATATTCTGATCAACTCATTTTCCGAAGTAGTCAGTCGGTACCCAGAAGCGCGCTTGTACCTTTTCGGTGGCGGAATTTTGGAACAAGCATTGAGAGCGCGCATTGCCGAAAAAAGACTGGAACAATTTGTTTTTCTTGAGGGATACGCCGACGAGAGTAAAATAGCCGCCTATCTTCAGGCCTGTGACGCCCTAATCATCCCTTCACGAAAGGAGAGTTTGCCTTTAGTTTTTTCAGAGGCCCTGCAGAACGATTGCCCGCTGATAGTAACCGACACGGGTGATATGGGAGAGTTATGCAGGAGCTATAATTTCGGACTGGTTGCGGTACCCGGTTCAGTCAGTTCTTTACGCGATCGCATTTTGGAATTCTGCGCAAACCCGCTACCTCGTGTCGCTCAGAGTGAGCTGAAAGAAATATTTAATATTGAGAAAATAGTTGAAAAATTTATTATTACAGCAGGAAATGGGAAATAATCCGGGAATTTTAAAAAAAATACAATTAACGACAAAGGTCCTGAAAAATTGGCCTCTGGTTTTATTCGACAAATCAGGTCTAAAAAAAAGCATAAGATACATAACCAGGTCAGGGATACAATTTTTTGCGCGAGGCCAATCAACCGATGTCAATACAGCAGTGGCCGTGTTTTCAGGGCTGGAATATCCGGCCGAATTCTTAAAAGTCAAACCGGGCGATACAGTGCTTGACCTGGGCGCCAATATCGGCGCTTTCCCGCTTTATCTGAACTCTCTTTATCCAAAAATCGAATTTCACGGTTACGCAATTGAGCCGGATCGGTCGAACTTTGAGATTTTGAAAAAAAATCTTGATCTGAATGGGGTGAAATTTGACACGTATAATATTGCGATAAGCAGTCAGAACGGCACCGCGAACCTTACCCACGGTACCAAGGCCAATGCCGTAGCACTGACCGACGAGCCAACAGGTTTACGAGTGACGACGAAAAAACTAAGTACATTCTGCCAGGAAAAGGACATAGATCGTATTGGACTTATGAAAATAGACGTGGAGGGGGCTGAATATGATATTTTTATAACCGACATGGAATTTATCAGAGAAAGAGTCGACAGTATAATTCTTGAATATCACAATTTAACAGCTGAAAAAAATAAAACGGTCTTTTTAAAAATTTTGGAAAATAGTTTTAAGATAAGAGAGCTGAGCTCTAACGGCAGAGTCGGTATCTTATTCTGCGAAAAGTTATGAGACGGACATTGATACCTTTGATATACAAATTTTTACATTCAGATTTGAGCCGATATTTTTTTGATATTTTCTCGGTTAGCGCAGGCGGACTTGATTTGGGCGAAACCGAGGATGAAAAATTTTATTTCGTCCTGACTGTAGACGTCGAGCCCGGTTATTTGAGAGATAGCGGTCGGGTTAGATGGATCAATCAGGATAATAGAGCTTTTGTAGGAGTGAATCGGGGTCTCAAAAATATAAAAACATTGCTCGACAAATACAAAATTCCGGCCACATTTTTTGTAACACCCCAATGTTTTTATCCGAGGCAAGACCTTCGTGAGACAGTCGGGATTTTACAAACCCTTGAGGCATCCGGGTCGGAAATCGGTCTGCATATGCATCCTCGCGAAGACGAGGTTTTGCAATCCAGCACAGGCAAGCAATACCAAAAAACCAGCTCGCACCATTATAATAGGGCAGAAATAGAGGCGATGCTCCAGGCCAGTCGCGATATTTTTGCTCAACATCTAGGCGGGCGGATGGCAGAAAATATGACCAGTTTACGCTGGGGAAACTGGGGACTCTCCACTCGCGCGGTTGGAGTTTTAGAAAAAAACGGTTTTACCCTGGATAGTTCGGCCTGCCCCGGCATTTCAGGACACATCAATATAGAGAGGCACTATGATTGGGAGCGTGTCGGCCGACTCTATCCCTGGAAGCTTTCAAAAACTGATTATCAGGATACGACGACCGAGGACTCGAATATCTGGGAAATACCCAACACGACCTTCAAATTTTTAGGAAAAACTTTTCGGGCCGATCCCGTTTTGGGCAATTTATTTTCAAAGGCCTATGAATATTATTATGAAATTTTCAGCAAAACAAGACGCAGAATATTTTTTGTTACGCTGACGCATAGTTCCGAGGCGACATACGCAGACGGCCGACCGACTCGGACCTTGAAAAGTATGGGTAAAGTGATTGAACAAACCGTAAGTCAAAAGGTGAAATTTATAACTTTAACTCAAGCAAGAGAGCTCTTATGAAAAAGTTTAACTGGCAAAAAATTACAGGTTTTTTAGTGCCGGTCATAATTTTTTATTTTTTGATTCGCGCGGTTACGGCAAACTTCGCAGCAATTTCAGAGTTTGATTTCAACTTTCGTTATTTTAATCTCATTTTGTCGATTGTTTTCATCTTTTTTAACAGCTTGCTGGCTGCTTTGATTTTAAAATACTTTTTTTTGCATTCCGGTTTCTATCTGCGTTTTACGGATATGTTGAGGGTTTATTCATTTTCCCAGCTCGCCAAATACATACCAGGCGGAATCTGGCTCTACCTTATTCGCTTTCGCTATCTTAGTAAGAACGTTTCCAAAGAATCCTTTGTCGTCGTGAGTTCGCTGGAAAATGCTGTTTACGTGCTCTCCGGATTTTTTTTAACCTCTTTTATCAGCGCCCAGATTTTCACGACCGCTAAATTCCAGGTAGTAGCCGCTATAATAGTGATTACTATTCTGGTCGTACTGTTGATGCCAAAGTTGTTTTATTTTTTTATCAATTTGGCCTTGCGTGCGTTAAAAAAAGACGGCAAAAATGATTTTAAAAAAATTGGTCGCGGACCCTTGCTGATTACCTTGCTTGGATCATCGCTAAATTGGTTGCTGGTTGGGATTGGTTACTTTTTTTTCTTGTCCTCTTTTTTGCCGGTTGGGTTCACCCGTTTACCCTGGTTTATCGCGGTTTTCGCCGCCTCGGTTACGGCTGGTTACGTATTTGTCATCGCACCCGGGGGACTGGGAGTTAGAGAGGGAATAATGGTATTATTATTAGAGTCCGTGTTTGGCCTGGAAATTGCTACCGTGATTGCGATAGCGACGCGTCTATGGAGTGCTATAAGCGAGGCTCTGATAGCGGGTTTGATTTCGGTGTTCTCAAAAAACAAGCTTGAAAAATGAAACTCGGCCTATTCATTATCTTTTTTAAGATAAAAAGAGAACTGGAAAAAATATTTGTCAGCTCGGATGACGAAGTTTTGGATGTGGGTTGCGGTGATCGCCCATTTTATAGCCAAGTTGTGAAAGGCAAAATTACCAGTTTCGATACAAAAAATTCGGAAATCACGGATGTCGTCGGCGACGCTTCCCGTCTGCTCGATTATTTTCCCGATAAAAAATTCGACAAAATAATTTGCGTAAACGCGCTCTATCAGTTTTCTGATCCGAAAGAGGTGATAAGGCAGATGTACGAATTACTCGCACAGGGAGGCAAGCTCATTTTGGTCCTGCCTTTTCTTTATCCTTTGCACGATATTCCGTACGATCGCTATCGTTTCAGTAGATATGGGATCGAAACCCTGCTTGAGGGTAAATTTTCCATTGAGTTACTAAAGCCCTTTGGTGGAGTTTTTAATCTGCCAGTATTGATTCTGCATGCGCTGTTAAAAGCAACTTCCCGGTATTACAAAAAAATTCCTGTCCTGAGCTGGGTAACCGCCCTTCTGCTTTATATCCTTTATTTTGGAGCCCAAATTGTCAGTTTACTGGATTTTTTTGACAAAAGCGAGCGATTTACTTGTTTGTATCTAGTTGAAGCAAAAAAAAGTGTATGATTAGATATTTAAAAAAAATAAAATCCGATTCTTATTCTTTTTCTGAAATTGTTTTAATCGGATCTTTTTTTATCTCTGCTTTACTTTTGCTCGCCGGCGCATTAGGAGTATTTAACAGAATTTTTGTTGCTACGGTTTTCTTGTTTTTGGTTGCGATGGGATATTATTTACGTAAAAATATTTCCGAGATAAAATATTGGCAGTTTTTTTTACTGGTGCCCGCTGTTTCCCTAGGTTTTATGCTCTTGCGGGGATTTTTTATCGGTGACGTATATTATCACTGGCTACCTTTTGCACGCGAGATTGCGCTGACTGGCTCATTTCCCGATTTCGTAAATTTCAATTGGTTTTCGGTGATGCCTCTGCCGACTCTGCTGATGGCGGCTACATTCTCGCTTTTCGGGACATTGAGCCAGTTTGCCAATCTGTGGATGCCGCTGTTTTTCAGCGCAGCAACTCTCATCGTCCTGCTGGAATGGGGCAAACACAGAAAGCTTGACCGTAAGTACTGGATATTTTTGGGTGTACTATTCCTGACAAACGCGTCTTTCTTAGGATTGAGCTGGAATCCGATGCAGGATCCTCTGATTTTATTTTTCGCGACTTGTTTTTTTTACTACTATGACCGCTTTCTAGAGGAAAGGAGCCGGCGCAATCTGTTTTTTTTGCTCCTAAGCCTAATGCTCGCGGCGCTTGCTAAATACAATGGAATTTTTTTGCTGTTATTTTTGCCGTTTTTATTTTCCAAAGCGAAAGACAAATTATTCTTTCTCAAGTACACCCTGATTTTTTCTCTGCCGCTTTTCTATTGGTTTGCCCGGAATTACGCAATTTACGGCAATCCGGTCTTTCCAGTTCTTAACGGCTTTTTCGGTGGGCCTTACGCTGATACCTATTCACAGTTTTTTGAGTATGCGCATCACCAATTCACGCCCTATCCCACGCTTGCCTCAAAACTCAAGTTTATTTCGACAGCTTTGCTGGAGGAATTGCCGTATATATTGCTTGCTGTCTATGGGCTGATAAAAAAACGCGCTTGGATTATTTTAGGGGTTTTTGGCGCGTATTTTATTTACAAAGAAGTATTTTTATTTTCTTCCACCTCGGGAGTCCGGTATTACTATCTTTTTTTGGGATTAATCCTGATCTACGCGCTCGACGCTCTCCAGGGTATGCGCTCAAAAATTGTTCTGGGTGGACTTGTGGCGCTAGCTTTTTATCAGCTTTTTTCAATTCTGCCGGTTGACTCTGAAAGTTTGTTTATTTCCAGATTTGAAAATATATTTTCCTTTGCTTTACCGGCAGTAAATTTGGTCTATGCTCAGCGTCTTTTCCTTGCGTTGGGTTTGGGAGTGTTGAGTACTTCTATCAAAGACATCGAAAACACCAAAACCGTTTTGCTCTACCTTTATTCTCTCTTTGCGTTAAAATTGAGATTTGTTGTTAATAAAAGTTGGATCAATATCTGGCCCGCTATCGCCAGCGGCATTGCTTTTTTACTGGGCAGTTTTATGAGACCACTTCGTTTCTATCAGATAAAAATAGCCGTCGCGTTATTGGTGGTGATAGTTTTTCTAAACTCCTGGGTAATGGGCTCGGCTTATTATCTCAATCAAGGAAGATTTGAATTCCCGGTCAGCCATATTTGGGCAGACAGTGCCAGGGCAAAAGGGGTTTTGGATCGGGAAACAGCCGATATCAGTAAAGATAGTTTTTATATAATGATTTTTGCCAATCGGGGATATTTTTTATGGAAGACGGACTACCGAGCCGTTACCTACTCTGATTTTGATTTTCATGAGCTGGTTGACGGGAGGTATCATAAGGATTTGGGAGTAGAGGAAACAAAAAAACTGCTCATTGAATACAATATCAAATACATTGTCATCAACGAGCTCAGCAATGATACGGATTATACTGATTTTGGTAATTTTGCTGACTTGGTTGCCGACTCAAACTTGTTTGAGCTAATAGCCGAAGACGAAGCAAGTCATAAAGTTTGGCGGGTGTATTAGGCCAGGCCCACGAGCATTACGGTAATAAGGCAGATGCCTAGGATGACGCGGAAGTAGGAGAAAAATTTTTCCAATCGGTAGGCGCGGAAAAACTGTCGCAAAAATTCCGCGGTGATCTGGATAATCAACGCCACGACGAGAAGTATGGTCAGCGCGTCCAGGTGGGGCAGGAGCGCGGCTTCTGTTACAACCGAGTCATTTACACTTTTTATCACAAATCCGGCTAGAGGAGGAAGTGCCAACGTAAAAGCGAACTTGCCAATTACCGACCTTGGCAAGCCGGAGAAATTATTTACAGACTGAAACAGGGGAGAGAAAAGGCCCAGCACCGCGAAGGCAATCGGGATCATTTTCTCGGCACCTTCTGTACCCCGGGCCATGCGCATTCTGCGTACAAATATTCCCGTACCCGTGGCAAGTAGGGAGATAACAAGCAGAATTAGCGCGAGCCAACCTAGACGTGGTAGGAGACTGCCTTCGCTTGCCAGAAGCCAGGTAAGCCCTATAGGGACCGCGGCCAACATAATCAGAGTTCCCACCATCTGGTCAATCCGGTAGGCGTAGTATCCGCGAGTGTCGTTTTTTGTCGCTCCTCTGAACAAAACAAAAATCGTTCTCTTTATTTCTTCCCAGGAGTAGACCAAAGTAAGTAATATTGAAACCAAAATAAGTTTGAACATGTCGATACTATTCTATCACTTACATAACAATTTTCAAAAACTATTCTCAAGTGCTATATATTTTCTTTTAACAATATGATAATATAACATAGAGTACTGCCTATATAGCTATCGCTATATAGGCACACTAAGAGTGTATTGAATAAGTATTTTACGATATGAGAAAGCCGAGGACAGGAAATAAAAAATCTAAAGAAATTGCGAAAACTATATTGCAGTTTATTGGGATGACGGTCCTTGTAACGAGTGTAATTGTTTTTCCGGGCTTAGCCCATGTCGCCCAATGGTTGGAAGAATCCACGAGGCAAAGCAAACCACGCGTAAAAAAAGCTTTTTATGATTTGCAGAAAAGGAAGATGATAAAGTTAGTTGAAGATGGCCAAAGATGGAAACTTATATTGACGAAGAAAGGTGAAGCACAGCTTAAACGATATCAATTAAAAGAACTGAAGATAAAGCGACCGTTAAGATGGGACGGGGTCTGGCGTATAGTGATGTTTGATATTCCTGAATCTTCAAAATATACGCGAGATTTTATTCGAAGAAAATTAAATACTTTAGGTTTTGTGGCAATACAGAAGAGTGTGTTTATTCATCCTTTTCCTTGCCGGGAAATAGTCGAGTTCTTCAGAGACTATTATAAATTAACAAATGGTGAATTATACGTTTTCGAAGCTAAGCTGATTGAGGGTGAGAAGACATTGAAGAGACATTTCAAACTTTGATTTGTAATGTTACGCGTTTTTCATCGATACAATTGAACAATGAAATGATTAATAATGTCATTTTCTGTACGTATAGCTATAGCGATATCGACAGAAAGTTTAATTAAATTTTATTTTATTAAGGAGTATAATAGTATTCTAGAAGACTTTTTCGTTAAAATGGATTTATCCATAAAAAAAACCTGGATGCTAAAGTGGATCCAGGCGAGTGGGTTGTTTGACTTCAAAATCAGCTAGCCATTCAGTCCAAGCTTCCTCCAAAGTTTTTTCATCGAGGCCTGACGTGTTACGGAAATCAAGCATTCGCCAAGGGTCGAGACTTTGGAGTTCTGATAGCGCATGTACGACCGTACAACCGTCCTGCGCGACTCTTTTTGTGATGAGTTGTGGAAGAGTAGGTACGCCATGGATTTCCATGATGTCCTGGTAGGTCAGCTGTTCGAGTGCGCCTTCTGTGGAAACTCCAACGTAAATCGTATCTTTGTAAATCGGACCGCCGTCATCCAGGTGCAGACTCGCTATACGTCGACAGAATCCGCAAGGGTGCAAAACTGATCGATGTATCCTCGTGAAGTCGTCATCTTGGTTGGGACCATAAACTACAATGGCGATAACTCTCGCTATGCCGGCGATTTTGGCTTTCTCCAAAGCTCTTCTTTCAGCGCATTCCCGTTTCGCGTGATTTTCCGGTTTTCGGTTTCCCGCTGAAAACATACGATAGCCATGCGTTTTATCCCATCCCAGCACAGCGCATCCGACATGAAAACCTCGGTACTGCCTCGCGTCAGTTTCGCATGATTTGATCGCGCGCATGATCAACCAATGCCGGCGTTTTCTGAACGCCGCAAGATGCAATGCGTCCATGAACGCCTCCTTTGGCTTTTAGCGAATTCAAATAGTAACAAAAAAAAGCTTATTCGTCAAGCTTTTTCATGTAAAAAAACCGCCGAACCAGCCTGGACTAGAGCGACGGAACGAAGCGGGGCTTCAAGAATTCGAGAGTAAGGACTTCATTGGTGAGCAGTCTGACTTCGGTTAGCGGTAGATTGATTGTCGGTTGCCGGTCCGTACGCGCGGTGATGCCATATGTGCCTTGGACATCATCAAGCCCCTCGACGAAATATACCGGGGCACTGCCGAAACTCGGGAAATTCATCTTGATTCTCGGCTTACAGAGCCTCAAAAGCAGTTCGGCGACCGTCGTGGAATAAGAAGAGTTGACGACTTGCATCGAAAGTCTTTCGAATTCCGGATTTTTGAAGTCGGACAGCGGTTTTATCCGGCCGCTAATTTTTACGCGAAAGCCGTTGCGCACGAAATCTTTTTCGAAATCACCAGCCACGACAGGCACGCTTGAGAGGATTTCGGCGTTTGCACGGCGCGGCGCAAAAAACATCCAGGGAAGTAGCATGACAAATAACCTTAGTCGATTCACTTTTTCCTCCTTCAAATTCTTCTAAACAGTTTGGTTTCTAGCGTGACCCATCAGAAAGCTTTTTTCCTGCGGGCGTAAGGTGAGAGCAGGTATAAAATAACCATAGCCATCGCCAGATAGACGAAGAAAACCCAAGCCGGTAGGGCATCGGAAGTGTCACTGGCTACAGTAATCGTGAGCGGGATTTTTATGCCGGTGTTGGCGGAGAAGCGTGACTCGGCAAGGGGCTTGGCTAGCACAGAAATATTCGTCGTGAGCAGCCTTCCTTCGTTTTGGGCGGTGATTTGAAGTTGTATTTTTTTTCGCTCTCCGGACTCCAGGGTAAAACTTTTCGGAGACACGGAGATACTATCCGCAAAGTCGTCCGGGTATACATCAAAAAGCAGGATGTCCGCCGTGGGATTGCTTACTACTATCTCCGCGCTCATTTCATCTCCCAACTGTCCCGCGACGTGAAGTCGAGATGGCGAAATTTCCACTCCAGCCGCGTGCGCGGACAGAGGGATTAACAAAAAAATCAACAAGAGTAGCTTTTTCATAATCAATTTGCTTGCGCCCAGAAGGTGACAGAACCGGATTTCGCACCTTTAGTTCCCGCATAGTTTGCCGGAATAGAAATTTTTACTTCATAATTCTGATTCGCTCCTTGCGCAAGTTCGGTGGAGAAATTTGGCCAGTACTGGGCATCCAAGCCCAAGAAATTCTGGAATACTTCGTCTCCCGCCACGATCGATTCCAGATGCAGGCCGACTGACCCCTGATTGGTAATATTTACAATCTCGATTTTTGACGATCCCGGAATAAGGGTACCAAAATCCATACTTCCCGGACTGACCACAAAAGAGACGGTGTCCTGGTTTTCATCTTCCTGGCCTGTATTGTCTCCCTCCACCGAGCCATTGTCAAAATTCAGAGACAGATCCACGGAGCCGGAAGCCGGCGTGCCAACTTTTAGCAATATCGAATCACTTCTTACATAGCCATCTTTTTCCGCATAAATTTTGTAATATCCTTCTGACGGCGAGATCACGGCTTGTCCGGAAGAATTTGTCGTCGCCTGACTCGCGCCGTAGTAAACATCCGCGTTCCCAAGAGCTGTCCAGGAATTTCCGTCCAGATACTCTATCTTTGCTGTCGCGTTTTCTCCGTCTAGAATAGCCGTCTTGTCAAGCAGGAGGCGGGTGATTTTTTCACCAAACTCACCGTAGTACCACAGTACTTCATCGCCTGGCGCTAGCGCGTAGTCAGCCGCGCCCACATTAGGTGAGATATTATTTACAAAATACAACCACCCGACGAGTCCGGCCGCGGTGTCTGCGTTAATTTGATTTAAGTAAGGCCCAAAACTAGTGTTTTCAATATTGTAGGTGTAGCCACATTGCGTGCTTGCGTTTTTGACCAAATCGAGCGCCGTCGGCCCGGCCGCGCGGCCTGCGCAGACCGTCTGATCCGAACCTTCTATTCGGAAATCAAAGAATGGCGAAATACGGCGAAGAGGAAGTGAGCGATCAGACAGAGCAATGACGGCGTAGGCGGTAGTCACGGCGGAAAAAGAGTTGGCGGGTTCTTCCGCGGATTGATAGCCGAAATATCCGGATGAGTTTTGCAGGGACTTGAGATAAGATATGGGATTGCCGCCCGGTTTGTTCATGCCCGCAGGATCAATATTGAGAGCATTGAACGCCCAGATGACCCAGGCTGTGGAGGAAGAATCCGAGTCAGTGCCAAATTCCGAATTTGGGTCGTATGGGAAACCCCCATCTTCGTTTTGCGCCGATTGGAGGTATAACAGAGCATCTTGAATTGCCGGATTGTTTTTGGCAACGCCTGCGACAAGCAGTGACATAATACCGACCGCGGTAATATTAGTGTCGGATGATCCTCCTACGACAAATCCCCAGCCACCGTCGGCGTTTTGTTTGGACAGGACGAAGTCCTTGGTGGAAACAATCGTAACATCAACTGGAGCCACACCAGCGGAGACAAGCGCCAGGATGCCGAAAATATCATCATTGATTGTGGAGACGTCTCCTATTTGCTCACCATCGTGATAGGACTCAAGCCGAGCTATCAGGTCAGAACTACCAAAGTTACGTGGGTCCCCGCCAATAGAAGTGATGGCAAGGATTGGCGCGGCTAGCTCGATGGCACTCGTGGCGTTGATATTAGTGAGGTGACTGGTGGAAATATCTTTTGCTCCCAGTGCCGACAGGGCCATAGTAGACCAGGGATTCTGGACAGTGGAGATCAGATAACTCTCGGCGGTTCCCGAATTAAAATCGCCCAAGATTTGAAATTGGGGAACCAATATCAAAACGATTGCAAGCAAGGATATTATTTTTTTCATATATTTCTAGCCCAAATGCTTTTGATTAATTTTTTCAAAAAAACCCCTGCGAAATGGCAGGGGTTTGTATGAGAAAACAAAAACCCACCGCCATGCTCGTAGCGTATGTGAAGTGATACAAAAGTGATTTAGTAACCTGGCTTATTTACTAAGCATTACCCCTCGACGAACTTGGGATAAATTTGCGTAGCAAATTTACAGTTGCGGCACAGCACCGGACTTCCTGTCTCGGCTTTGATAGCCAAGACGGGTCACCGGTTTCCCTAAACCACTCTTAGATATTAGTATTGCAAGGTGCTTACAAATTATATTCCCGTTGCAAAAAACTGTCAAACGATATTATCCACAATTCTTGATTACGGTCTTGCCGCAGGACTGCCGTCGGGCAGGAAAAGAAGCCGGATATTGTCCGCGAAAACCACGGCCAGCACGATGATGGCGATACCCACGATGATCCAAATCCAAAGATTTTTTTTCATTAGCGCAAAGCCTCTTTATTACCCTCTCTCCTTGTGGGAGAGGGATTATTAATTTTTTAATATTAACATATATCCGATCCTAATATACTATTTTTTTTAATGATTCTAATTATTTTCATTCGCGTCATTCGGATGACTACAGACTCATGAAAAGAATAACCAGTGATTCGCATTAATCAGATCAAAAGCCTAGTAAGAACAATTGAATTTGTCCTGTTAATTATCACAAAAATCTGCCACTATATCAACTCGTGGTAATTTGTTATCATAGAGATGAGTTGTATTGAGGACTTACGCGTTTGAGAAAAGGCAGAGGCAAAACCGAGCATTTGAGTGAGCGGAAGTTTTACTACAGTGAACGAAAAGCGGAGGTTTTTCCGCCGAAGGCGGACCCGCCTTTGGCGGGAACAATACCTTACAATTGGCCAAAGCCGTTTTGGAAGTCGGGCTTTGCCCGACTGAAAAACGGCAAGCGCGTATGTCCTAACTTTCTCAAATAATGCCCCGGTAGTTCAATGGATAGAACTGCGGACTTCTAAGCCGCTAATGGGGGTTCAATTCCCTCCCGGGGCAAAAGTAGGAGCTAAATTATCATTTTTAGAAAGATTAGCTTTAGGGTTCGCCCGGTCATCCGACCGGGCGATTCCCTCCCCGGGCAGAGGTCAAGGCAGGAAATAATAGAATGATCGAAAACAAAACAAAACAAGGCTTTCACACGTATGTTTCTCGGATTTTGGAATATTTTCTTACCGCCAGTAGTGTCGCGTTATTGTTTTTTATTGTGGCGAATTGGCTTCCTATTGATCCTGACATACCAATTTTTCTTTTAGCATTGTTTGTTGGTGTGGTGGTGGCAAGCTTACTAATACGGATAAAAAATGGCCGGTATACCGAAACGGGGCGGCGCATCCGGCAAGTACTGAATGCCACTGGTGGGGCGGTATTTTTCGTTTTTTTGTTCTTCGGTTTGCTTACCGAAAAAATCGGTTTGTTTGAGGAATTACAACAGCTACTGGAAAGTTACTTTGGACCGTTGTTTTCGTTGCTTGTGGCCGCTGCAATTTTTTCTATAATTGTCATGAAGATACACGAGCGGTTGATGAAAAAGTACAAAGCGTTGAGCGTGTTTTTTTTGATTTTTGTTGTCGGCTTTTTATTTTGGTTGACCGAATCGACCAGTGGCAAGGAAACAATAAGTATACTACTCGATTTTATCAATCCAACTTTTGGCTTCTCCTTGGCTTACCTCTATGCGGATTTTTATTTTAACTTAGCTAGATCAAGGTTGACAAAAAGGGCAGGATAATTTATAATGATTTTGGTTTAATAAGGTAATGTTTGGCACAGCAAACATTTTATGGAGCTCTTCACAAAATTCTGTGCAGGGGCTTTTTTGTAAATTTGTCTTTCATATACCTCAAATAGATTTAAGTAATTGGTTTAATTTGAAAATTTAAAATTGAGAATTGAAAATTGTAGTATTTGGTGAGTGTCCCGACGCCTTAGGGTCGGGATCCCGACTTGCACGTCGGGATAGCTCAAATTTATGAAAGGTTACGTATACATTTTAAAAGATGATGCAGGACGGAACTATATTGGAAGCAGTCAAGATGTAGCTAATAGGTTGAGAAGGCATTTAAGTGGATATGTGCATACGACGCGAAGAATGAAAAATCCAAGGATTGTGTTCTAACAAGAATTCTCGACTATTGTAGAGGCTCAGAAAATAGAAAGGTGGTTGAAAAACATGAAAAGAAAAGATTATCTAGAAAAGATAATTAAAGATGGAGTAATAAAGAAAAGTTTTAATTAGTTGATTTATGGTGAGTGTAGCTCAATTGGTAGAGCGTCTGCCTGTGGCGCAGAAGGTTGCGGGATCGTGCCCCGTCACTCACCCGTTGATAAATTAAATCGCCTTCGGGGCGGTTTTTTGATATTATTGGAGTATATGTATATCAAGGACTTAAAAGATTGTGAGGAAATAATCGCGGGGGATAAAACTGTCTTGCGAGAATTTTTACATCCGTCAAAGGCAGACTTGAAACTACGATATAGCTTGGCTCATGCTTTAGTTAAGTCGGGTCAGAGTTCCCAGCTACATAAACTAAAAACCTCGGAAGTTTATTACATCTTGCAGGGACAGGGAAAGATGCACGTAGACAAAGAGTCATCTGTTGTCAAAGCCGGGCAGGTTATATACATACCACCAAATTCTAAACAGTATATTGAGAATACTGGTGATAAAGATTTGAAATTTCTTTGTATTGTTGATCCGGCTTGGAAGCCAGAGGATGAGGAAATTTTATGAAGAAATTTTATTTCTACATCCTTCGTTGTAAAGACAGCACCCTGTACTGCGGAAGCACGAATAACACCAAGAATCGGATTAAACGTCACAACGCCGGACATGGCTCGATTTACGTCCGCGCTCACGGCGGGGGAGAGATGGTTTACTTTGAATCCTACCCTACACTCGCCGAGGCTATGCGCCGGGAAGTCGAGGTCAAAAAATGGACTCGGCAGAAAAAAGAGAATCTGATCAAAGCCTTCAAACTTTAAGCTTTTCATTTACCAATTCGCGCGCCTGCCCGCCTCTGGAGGGAGTTGGTAAATGGCCCAAAATATCTTCTTCGACTAACGCTCCGCACTACGCCAACCTTGCAGGATCAGGGCTTTACGTAATATATTACGTAAACTCTCACCATGTAAATTATTTAAGTGGGCGGAAAACAAAAAAATCTCTTACTATGATTTTGTACGACCGGACAAAATCATAGTAGATAGATAACTACCAAGGAAAAAGATTTCCCAAGCGCATCCCTAAAGTTTTTTTATAATTTTCTTAAATAGTCTTTCTGGAGGTTTTTTGATAGTATAAAATTATTTTCAACAAAGGAGGATCCATGAGGTGGATAATGGCACTTCGACCGTCATCTGGAGTAGCCACGGCTCTTCTCGTGGCATCCGGATTTCGCCATGGCAATCTTGCGATCAACTGGACAGTTGTAGTTTCAGTGTTTCTAATGACCTATTTGGCGATGGTTTGGAATGATTACCATGACAGAGATGCAGACATCGCCAAGGGTCGATTTCTGGCAAGTAGCCATCCTGTTTACTTCAGAAATATGGCTTTTTTTCTTTCGATTGCCAGTATCACTATGTCTTTGCGGGTGATGTGGCAGAACCAGGCTTTTGGATTTCTTTGTCTAGCGATATGGTCTGCGTGCATGTTTTATCCCTTCGCAAAAACGAATGCCTTGGCAAAGAATATGATCGTGAGCCTAACAATGGCGTCCACAGTTACATTTCCTCTGCTGGAGGGTGTCCATGCTCCAATGCTGTGGTTGATGGCTATAATCACAACAATCACCGTGAGCGTCAGGGAGCACACCAAGGATATTGAGGATGTGGAGGTGGACAGGGGCAGAAAGAAAACATTTGCTTTGGCTCTGAAAAAAAATCTTAGCAAAAACGAAGCAGTCAGACTTAGAACGTGGACCAACATTATATTGGTCTGGATGATGATTTAGTCACGATCTGATTATCAAGCATTTAGAGCTTTACCAGCTCTTTTTTTTATTTTGACTTGAAGACCCTTTTCCTCTGGTGATCCGTTCGCGCGAATTGGCGAATAGCTTTTCGATCGCGCTCGGGTCGGTTTTTCAAATCTAAAAGCCGCAACCGAAGTCGCGGCTCAACCAAACAGACATGAGAAAGCTATTATTCCTTATCGCCTTTTTTATCCCAGATATCCTGGAGCGTAAGATATTCGCGTACCCCGTTTTCCTCAAGTGGAGCTAAAACGATCAGGGTTCCAGGCGGCAGGTTGTATCCGTACTTCATGTTGCCTCGGCAACGACCGCACGGAGGAAGAGTCCGGCCGAGCAGACCACTGCTTTCGTCCAGCTGTGGCTTTCCAACTATCACCATGACCAATATGTCTGGGCGGGCTTGCGCAAAAGCTTTACTCAAGGCAACTAGCTCGGCGCAGGCCTTCTCACCGTTTTCTCGGGGTTTCAAATTAGCCCCGAAGAATTCTAGGATATCTTTACCGTCAAATGCGAGGATATCACAGCCTACCAAGAACGGAAGCGGGCGCCAGCTAACACCGTTGGCTTTCGCTGTTGACCGTGCTTTATCTATCATCTCATCAATTTTTTTATTAAGAAAACTTAGGTACATAATAAAAAAATACTCTGACGAGAGATGCTTGTTCACTTTTCCTCCTTGTGTTTATAAGCATCTAGGAGTATTGTACGCTTTCCGGTTTTTTCGTCAAGTTTGCTCTCAAGGCATTTTTTTGTACGCCCGCCTTGGGCGGGGGCCGGTTTTTTGATATGATTTGGATATGGCAAAAGATGATCGGAAAAAGATAATAATTTTTGATATGGACGGTGTTCTTTTTGATACTATCCCATATGCGAGACAAGCATTTTTAGAGACACACCCGGGTGTAACACCAGATATGTACAACGAAATACACAGCGGAAATTTCCACGAAGGAGCAGGTAAATATTCACATCTAAGAATTAAAGAAACCGCGGAGCAAAGAAATAAACGCAATCTTGGTTACGCAGAAAAGAAAAGTAAATCAAACATATTTGATGGAGTACGGGAGCTTTTAACTCAATTGAAGCGCGAGGGATTTATACTCGTATTAAATACAAATGCCTATGACCGCAACAGTTTTCCGCTTTTGGAGAATGCAGGATTAAATACTTTTTTGACTTTATTGCCACCGCCGGACTTTCAAAAGATAAAATTGAAAAATTCGGATTAATAGAAAAGAAATATAGTACGAAAAAAGAAAATATTTTATTTATAACTGATGCCTTAGGTGATGTAAGAGACGCTGATATCTCGGGAGTACCGACGGTTGCTGTCACCTGGGGTGCACATGATTCGACCTTCTTCAAAAGAGAAAAACACCCAAATCTGATAAGGGTCGTCGATTCGGTCGCTGACCTGAATGAAGTTATAAATAAAATATTTTTCTAATGCCATTCATTCTGAATAATATGAAATTATATCTATCATCATACAAAATAGGAAACAAGCCGGATAAGTTGAAAGAATTCGCTCTGGGTAAGAAAATCGGCTTTATCCCGAATGCGATTGATTTTGTAGACCCAAAACCCAGGCAGGAGAGCAACGACAAGAGCTTAAGAGATTTGACTGACCTAGGCATTGACACCGAAATACTTGATCTAAAAGATTATTTTGGTAAAAAAGAAAAACTGCGGGCAAAAATCAATAGCCTCGGTGGCGTTTGGGTCAGAGGGGGAAACACGTTTGTTCTAAGAAAAGCAATGAAGTTAAGTGGCTTTGATGAGATTATCACGAGTATTGATAGAGACGATTTTCTTTATGGCGGATACAGCGCTGGGATATGCGTCCTTGCCCCAAGCCTCGAGGCTTTGCAAATAGTCGATGATCCAACCGCTATTCCTTATATTCAGTCGAAAGAGGTGATCCTAGAGGGTTTGGGGATTTTGGATTATATAATTTTGCCACACTACAAATCTGACCATCCAGAATCCGCGGACATTGATAAGGAGGTTGAATTTTGTGAGAAAAACAATATACCCTATAAGACTTTAAGAGATGGCGAGGTTATCATTATATGAACAAGAATAGATTAGTAAATTTTAGTGTCTTTATCCTGTTTTTCGGGATTGCTTTGACTGGATTGCAATAAAGCAAAAATTATGAAAATAATAGGACACAGAGGGGCCGCGGGGTACACTCTGGAGAATACTTTGGCGTCTTTCCAAAAAGCCATCAAGATTGGCTGTGATGGTACGGAGCTGGACGTCCATCTAACCCGTGATAATATCCCAGTAGTTATCCATGACTCCACTGTAGACCGGGTGACCTCTGGATCAGGTATAGTCTCGCAAATGAGCTTGGAAGAGATCAAAAAACTAGACTGTAAAGATAAACAGAAAATACCGACCTTGCAGGAGGTCATTGATTTGTGCCGGGAAAAAATCAATTTGAAAATAGAATTAAAGGCGGACGTGGCCGTAAGGCAGGTAGCCGAGGCTCTTAAACAAAATAATATTGTCCCCGGAACATCCGTTCTTTCTTTCGATAAAGGTACGTTAAAGGAAATTAGAAAAATTTTACCTGATTTAACCCTTTGCTATCTATTTGAAGAATATTCCGATGATGTCTGGAAGTTAGCAGAAGACTTATCCCTGGAATTCCTAGGCCCGAAATATTCGACTGTCGATCAGGAGGTGATAGACAAGTCCCACTCACTTGGGATAAAGATCTACACCTGGACCGTCAACGAAAAAAAGACAGGCAAGAAACTTGAGACAATGGGAGTAGACGAACTTGTCACTGACTACCCCAAAGTTTTTATATAACAACTAAAAACATTCCAACATTCTCAAGAATGTGAGAATGTTATTTTCAGTCGGTCAGCGGGATTGGTTTTTTTGCGCGCCTTGGGTGGGTAGGATACAATTTGCTTATGATAATAAAAATTGATCCATCGGTTGAGAAGTTTATTTTATCCTTGGGAATGCCAACCGCTGCCAAGCTCTCTCGGACGATAGAGCTACTTGGAGAGTTTGGCCACCGTTTTGGAATGCCTCACAGCAAATCCATTGGCAAAGGATTATTTGAATTGCGTGTAAGAGGGCGACAAGAGATTCGAATATTTTACTGTTTCCATAAAGGGACGGCATATCTACTTCATGGATTCATCAAGAAATCACAAGAAACTCCCAGAAAAGAATTGAAAACTGCGCTTACGAAACTACACCACTTGACATAATATAACTTATAAGTTATCATGAGTTCATGAGAAATTATAAAGCTTTCAAAACCGAATTACTGAAGAATAAAGAATTTAAAAAGGCCTACGATGAACTAGGCCCTGAATTTGAATTGGTTAGAATGATTATTAAAAAACGACTAAAACAGGGCCTTACCCAAAAACAGCTGGCCAGAAAAATTGGTACAAAACAGCCGGTTATTTCTCGTCTGGAGAGAGGCACTTACAATCCTTCCATCAAGTTTTTAAACAGGGTGGCCAGCGCTCTTGACGCTAAGCTAAAGGTGTCAATTTCTTAGATTGGTTGAGTATGGATTTCAAAACCCGCCGAAGCGACGGGTTTTCGCTTGCCCGCCTTGGGTGGGATGGTTCTAATAAGGTATTTATTTCTTCGCTAAAAACATTCCAACATCCTCCCGCCAGGGGCGGGCAGGCAAGAATGTGAGAATGTTTTTTTAGGGGGATTGGTTTTTTGCGTGTCTGCCTTGGGTGGGGTATGATTTGTGCATGACGGAACCGTTCCAGAAAGCACAAAGAGCCCCTAAAGACAGCTTCAGCCGAGACAAATACGACAAATCCCTGATCGCACTGCAGTTAATTTTAATTGTATCGGGGTTTGTTTTTTTGTCTTTCAGAATCAGCCGCGGCCCCCTGGTTGACTACGACGAGGCGTATTACGCCCAGGTGACGATGGATACTCTCGACAGCGGAGATTTTTTGAGCCTTAAATATTTAGACGGTTATTATTTGGAAAAACCGCCTTTGTATTTTTGGCTTTCTATCACTTCCGTCAAGATTTTTGGCGAGCAGGAGTTGGCTTTCCGTTTACCTTCCGTGCTTTTGGCGGTTGGGAGCGCGTGGCTCATTTTTCTGATAGTCCGTAGACTCACGAGAAATTCCACCATCGCCGTCTCGGCATTTTATACTCTGCTTTTTACCCCTCAATTTTTTGCCTTCAGCCGGGAAGCACGCGTCGATTCCGGCGTAATTTTTTGCATATTGCTTGCGCTATATTTTTTGTTAGCGGGTTGGAGAAATCGAAAGAAACTTTTTTGGATATTTCCCGCCGTCGCGGTCGGATTTATGTTCAAAGCCACCATCGCTGGACTCGCGCTTCCCGTGCTCTTAATTTTCAGTCTGGCCTACCGTCAGTGGAGTTGGCTGAAAAGCAGAATTTTATGGTATGGACTTTTGCCCGCGACGCTCATTGTCGTACCCTGGCATTGGTTGCAGCTGCAGAGATTCGGCTCGGAGTTTTGGGATAAATATTTCATTCGTGTTATGTTCGGGAGCACCGTAAGTCGTATCGCGGGTGGTGTAAATCCTTGGCTCTATTCCGAGGTAATACGGGAGTATTATATCCCTTGGTTATTCGTAGTATTATCTTTGATTGTTTTCACTGCGATTTTAAAGGTATGGCAGAGAAAGGTCTACAAAATCCCTCGCGCTCTAATAGCTTCTTTGTTTTGCGGTTCTTTTATACTACTGGTATTCAGTTTATTTCAGACCAAGCTTTCAACCTATATTCTACCGATTTTTCCCTTTTTTGCGATGTTCATCGCGATCGGGTTTTTTGACATTTTTTTTGGTTTCAGAATTTCCAAAAACGTCGCCGGGATATTATTTGTGCCTTTCCTGGTTTGGAGCTCTTTTATTTGTATAAAGGCCGTCAATGTCCTGGTTACCCCCGTTCATTACGAGGAAAGAGCTCTTGGCTTGGCAGCCAGGCAGGAACTGCCTTACCCGGCGCCTTTGTATCTGCTAGACTGGCCCTATCATGACACGATCAGATATTATGCGGATACTGATCTCAAACTTTTAGGCCTGGAAAGCCAGGGCGAACTTCTAAAAGGACCATTATATTTTGCCAGCCATCGCGAGGCAATGCCGTTTTTCTACGATAGTAACGATGTCATCCGCAGCCAATATAAAAATTTGAAGTTGGTGTATAAAGGAAAGTTTTTCTTTTTGTTTTATTCAGATTCGGATCTAACTTTGCCAGATTTCGGGGAGGGGGGCTAAAGGCCCCCCTTGACTGACTGGGTGGAGACTTTTTCTCAATATTAAGGTCTAATTCATTTAAGTCGATGAGCTAGGACTAGCATTTGGGGCCAAAGGCTTATATAATTGGAAATGAAGCTAAGTTAATATTAAGAAAAAAATATATGCTAACCAAAGCACCTATAAACGTAGTTTTGCCCGCAGCGGATCTTGCGCGAGCGGAGAAATTTTATAGTGAAAAATTAGGCCTTACGGGTATGGAACGCGACGAAGGCGGAATACTGATAAGTTGCGGTGGCGATACCAAGATCTACATCTACGAAC
>Ga0209541_10001075_pt1 | contig 54417 bp, 53 predicted proteins | sample RifCSPlowO2_01_FD_184027 | JGI IMG/M metagenome (GOLD analysis project Ga0209541, IMG submission 184027) | Groundwater microbial communities from Rifle, Colorado - Rifle CSP2_plank lowO2_0.1 (SPAdes) (version 2) | ecosystem: Environmental > Aquatic > Deep subsurface > Groundwater | place... | reverse complement strand
AAATAAGAGCCGGCTTGCCCTGAGCTTGTCGGAAGGGTTCTCCTATAGCCGCCAGCTCATCATTTAATTGGGGCCGGACATCTGTTGCTTGAGGTTCGGATGTTCGAGGATTTACCTCAACGATATCTTTCACGAACGTATTTGGGGCCCTTGGCGTGCCGCCCGGCTCCTTGCCTGTCTTCCACTGGCCGAGGTCGAACCTCGACATGGTTTGTTTGGTTGTATTGTCGCCCGCCGGCCAACCAGAAGCGCCATCAACAAAATCTATTAAACTACCGGAGTTATCGTAAAGTTCCAGTTTCTCCCCCTTATTATTTAGAGCGCCGGTATAAATTTGGTCAGCATTAATCTTTGCGACAGAGCTATCATCGGTTCTTTCCAGTAAATAAAACCCATTAGCGAGAAACGATCCCGCTAATTTGATTTCGGGAGTGCCGTCGGCCGCTTTTAAAGTCCAACCCTCAAGATTGATCGTTAAGGCGGTATTGTTGCGCAGCTCAATCCACTCGTCGTTGGCGGACGTCAAGGTGCCCATCCAAGCGACTTCGTTGACGATAACCGCGGGTAAAATTAAAAACAGAACTTGACAAGTCTTGGATAGTCTGCTATAATGGAGGGTCGTATGTAAATGAAATAGTTCCAGATCTGGGGGCAGGAATGTCTCTTAGTCCGGACAGCTTGGCGCGAGCGAAGCTGTTCCTCGGAGAAATTCTAAACTTTGGTTCCCAAGCTAGAGCGCCCCCAGATCTGGGGCTATTTTTTTAAAATCACTCCTCCCCGGCCACTCTTTCAACCTCTTCGAGCGTTGTTGTCCCTTCCAGAATCTTCATAAATCCGTCTTCCCGCATCGCGACCATGCCGCTTTCAACCGCTTTTTTCCTTAAAGCGGCGATGGATGGAGAAGTGGCAATGAATTTTTCTATTTCATCGTCTATTAAAAAGGCTTCGAAAATCCCCACCCGACCCTTATAACCGGTATTATTACAATATGCGCATCCCTTGATCTTAGGGATTTTTATGTTTTGAGGTAATTTTTTCAATACCCCTCTTATTTTCCGCATCTCTTCGGGCAAGGGAGTTTTTAAGGCGCCGCATTTCTGACAAATTTTTCGAACTAATCTTTGAGCAACGGTTAAATTAACAGCCGGCCCGATATTCGAAGGATTAGCCCCTAAGCTGATGAGCCTCGCAATCGTGCCGGCAGCGTCGTTGGTGTGCAAGGTTGTGAAAACCAAATGTCCGGTCAAAGAGGCTTGCAGCGCCGTGTTGACGGTTTCTAAGTCCCTAATTTCACCCACCAAAATAACGTCCGGGTCTTGCCTCATGACAGACTTAAGTCCGGAAGCGAAATCATACTCTTTACCCTTTACTTGGGTTTGCGAAATGCCTACTAGGTGATATTCAATCGGGTCTTCAATAGTGATAATTTTGATTTCCGGTTTCTGGACTTCTTTTAAAAAAGCGTAAAGAGTAGTAGTTTTGCCGCTCCCCGTAGGACCCGTGACGATAATCATGCCGTTCGGTTTTTTAATCTCTTTTCGGAAAAGATTTAATAAATTTTTTCGCAATCCTAAGCCTTCCAGCGTCATCAGGTTTTTAGGATTTAGAATTCTCAAAACAAGCGATTCACCGTTTTCGGCCGGCAAAGTAGACACTCTGATTTCAATGGGGACCTCCTTTTTTTGTTGAGAAAAAAAGGCCAAAGAAAATCGGCCGTCTTGGGGCCTGTCCGAAACATTCATTTTGATCTTAGCGAGCAATTTAATGCGCGAAAGCGCGCTTTGGGAGGTTTCTTTAGAAATTTTAGCGACATCCTGTAAAACGCCGTCGATTCTTATCCTGACTTTTGATTCCTTCTCTTCGGGCTCGATATGGATGTCGGAAGCGTCCAGCTCGACCGCTCCTCCGAAAATAACCTCAAGCAAGTCGGTAATTTTTGTGTTCGCGGTTTTTTCAATGCTCTTTTCAAGCTCAGAAATGTTTTTTATTTCCCGAAAAGAAGCTTTAAAGTCTCCGCCGATGGTTTCCATAAATGTCATTAAACGATTTTTAATAAGTTTTCTTTAGCCGAATCCAAATCTGATCCCCTGATTAAGAAGAGGACTCCTTCCCCTTTGGAGACACCCTCATAGTTTTGCAAGATTTTTTCAGCAAGACCCTCTTTAGTGGAATAAAAAATGCCCTTAATCACCACCGGCGAGGCGCGGCTTTCCCAAAGAACTAAAAGATTAGGCAGGTATCTGAAGCTGGACTTTAATTCTTCAACAACGAAGCCCAGGTCCCGAGAAGAGGCCTGGCATTCCTGAAAATCCTTTTCGGTTAAAGAGGCGGAATACAGTTCTTTCGGTTCGTTAAAGCTCAGTCTTTCCAAAATTCTTCCTAAAAGATTAACTTGGGAAACATTTTTTTGTTTATAGAGATGCTGGATGATTTTTTGGTGGTTGCCGCCCCTCTCGATTAAAAAGGCAGAAGTTTCAAAGGTCTTCGGTTGGGTTGTTGAGTTGCGGAAATTCTGGCTAGCGTAAATAACGCCCGCTAAAAGATTCGTGGCAATATTTTCATCTAAAAAAGCTTCGTCTTCCGACTCCATAAATCTAATCAGGTTGGTGAGAATTTCAGCTGAGGAAGAAGCGGCATTTACTAAATTTACTTCCCCGAAGTTTTCATTAGCGGAATGATTGTCGATGTTTAAAATGAGGGCATCAGATAAAAAGCGGGAGTTTTGCTCAAAAAATTTTTCCACTTCGGTTAAAGATTTTATGCCGATTGTCACTAAAAGATTTACGGGCTGGGTGATGGCAGGAAAAGAAACGTCCCTGGCCCTTAATTCGCCCTTGTTTAAGGTAAGATAAATTCTAAGATCGCCGTTGTTTCTTTCATAGTGCATTTTCGATATTTCTTTGTCGGCAGTATTAACGGAAATCACAAAGTCTCCGGAGGTTTCGGGCTGATAACCATTCAGGAACTTAAACTTTTCGGGTACCTCGTTGATTAGCGCGTTTACATTTTTCCCCAATTTTTTTAAAGTGGAAAAAAGCGCCAAGGAACTGGCTAGGGTATCGCCGTCAATCTTTTGGGGTGGTAGAATTAAGATACTCTGCGCCCCCTCTATAAGATTTTTAGCTTGACTGAAGTCCTCCATGTAGTTTGCTTAATTAAAATTAACTTAAATTCGAAAAAGAGTCAATTTGTATGCTAAAAAAGTATTTGACGAAAAGCCCCGGGCAAACCAAGAAACTGGGCCAGTCTCTAGCTAAAACGCTTTTAAGGAACCGTTTCAGAGGCAAAGCGATAGTACTCGGGTTGAGGGGAGGTTTGGGTGGGGGAAAAACCACTTTTTTACAAGGTTTTGCCAAGGGGCTCGGTATAGGGAGTAGAATTTTGAGTCCCACATTCATTATCGTTAGAAGAACGGGCCATTTTTATCATATCGATTGCTATCGCATCCAAAAGCCGCAAGAATTATTATCTCTGGGTTTTAAGGAGATTGTTTCTGTCCCCCAAAACGTTATAGTTATGGAATGGGCGGACAGAGTCCGTAAAATCATGCCCAAAAGCACTATCTGGATTGATTTTAAGTTTATAAGCAAAAATGAAAGAAAAATCACGATTAATAATTATTGACAGCAATTCGGTGATTCACCGCGCTTTTCACGCTTTGCCGCCCTTAACCACCAAGGGTGGCGAGGTGGTGGGGGCGGTTTATGGTTTTTTATTGGTTTTTTTAAAAGCCATTAAGGAATTTCAACCAGATTTTGTCGCCGCTTGTTTTGACGTTAAGGGCCCGACCTTTAGGCACGAAAAATACATTCAGTACAAGGCCCAGCGGCCGAAAGCGCCCCCCGAGCTTTATTTACAAATTCCGATGGTAAAAGATGTTTTAAAAAACTTCGGCGTGCCTGTTTACGAAAAAGAGGGGTTTGAGGGCGACGACCTGATCGGTACGATCGCCAAGCTTTCTCCTACAGAAACTATTATTATCAGCGGCGACTCGGATAATCTTCAGCTTATCGACGACAAGACCAAGGTTTATACGCTTAGAAAGGGCGTCAAAGACACGGTTTTGTACGACACAGCTTTAGTCATGGAAAAATATCAAGGCTTAAAACCAAAACAACTGATCGACTATCGCGCTTTGCGGGGCGATCCGACCGACAATATCCCCGGGGTGAAGGGGGTAGGCGAAAAGACGGCTACCGACCTTTTACAAAGATTTGGCACCCTTGAAAATATTTACCAAAAATTGGATGAGATTAAGCCCAAAACTAAAGAGCTTTTGGTCAAATCTAAAGAAGACGCGCTCATGAGTAAGGATTTAGCTACAATTGATCAAGACGTGCCGATGGATTTTAATTTACAGGATTGCAGCTGGAATAATTACGACAAAGCAAAAGCCACCCAATCTATGGAATCCTTCGGCTTTCACAGTTTAATTCCTCGTTTACCTTAATTAATTTTTGTAAAAATATGTTTATAAAAAAGATAAAAGACTGTAAGGAATTAGTCGCTGGAGATAAATCAACCTTAAGAGAGGTGCTTCATCCGATTAAAGATAACCTAAAAATAGGATACAGCCTAGCTTACGCTACCGTGAAAAGCGGAGAGATGAGTCTTTTACATAAAATGAAAACATCGGAGGTTTATTATGTTCTTCAGGGTGAAGGAGTGATGTATATTGATAACGAGTCTAAAAAAGTAGGTAGTGGGCAGGTTGTTTACATCCCTCCGAATTCTGCTCAAAAAATTAAAAACACGGGCCATCAAGATCTTATATTTCTTTGTATCGTCGATCCCGCTTGGCGCAAAGAAGATGAGAAAATTGTTTAAAACGATAAGATAAATAGATATTATTATGCCAGAACTCCCAGAGGTGGAAACAATTAGGCTGAAATGTTGGAGGTGAAATGTTGGAGGCCGGGCCTCCAACATTTTTTAGTGTGCGGTTTCTGTTGGGCTTGACAAGCGTCTATTTTATATGCTATAATTTCGTCAGAAAATAGATAAAATTTAGCACATTAAAAAGGAGGTTTTCTATGTGGGATCCATATGCTGAGTTTCAGTCGGCGACACTGCCGAACGGATTGACGGTGTACTCGGCTCACTGGTCAGGGCGTCCATGGGAAGCTATGGGCTTCCTAATTCATAGTGGAGCTGAGCACGATCCAATTGGACTTGAAGGATTGTCACACTTTGTCGAGCACCTAGTCTCAAAAAACACGAGTATCTCCTCAAAAGATATAAGTGCCTTTCTTGAAGACTGTGGAGGCATAGTCAACTTCGGCTCTACCGGGTATCCACAAACGTACTACCGTTTTTTCGTGCCAACCGATAAGATTATCCTTACCGAAGCTCTCTCAATATTTGGTCACATGTTACTTTCAGCTAAGATTGAAAAACTCATTGAGCGGGAGCGGCAAATAGTCATTAACGAATTTCGCCGTCGCTATACTGTAAAATTCAGATTCGACCTGGATATGCGGGAACAAAAAGCACTTTACGCTGGCTATTGGCTTGAAAGATTTGTTAGTCCTTTCGGTGCTCCAGAGTCGGTTGGGCGAATCACGCAAGGTGATTTGCAATCGCACTATGACAAACATTATACTCCAGCAAACATGAGTATCGTCGGTGTCGGTGGTATGACACTTTCGGAATTAACCGAGCTTCTTTCTGAAAGTCCTTTTGCGATAAGTAAGAAAGGAATGAGGACGCCTATTCCGAACCCCGTAATTGATCTTGTTCCACCATTTGAAACTCGTTACGTCTTCGAGCTATCAAAACATGTAATAGTAACAACTCCCATTGAGGTCGGTTCATACCGAAGCGTCACAAGGATCCCGGGTAATGTTAACACTCGCGCAGTCCAAATCCTAAGCAGAATGTTTGACGAGGTACTTAACGAAGAGGTGAGGGAGCGCCGCGCTTGGACTTATTCTATAGACAGTTCATGGCTAAACTATCGGCACTTCCATGAATTTTCGATTAACTGTGGCTCATTTGCACTTAAAGCGATAGATGAAATCGAGGAAGTCGTCGAGGTTTGCATTGCTTTTATGGAAGATCGAGAAGATTTATTCGAGCAAGTCAAGCGGCATATTTTAGCAAATAATTTCATGTTTGATTCGACAGGGAAGAAAGTCTGTGATGGTGCGTTAGACGACCTCGCTGATTACCAACGAATAATCTCACTCGCAGAGTACGGGAAAGATATTGAGCGTGTAACAATGAATGATATTCGCGATTTGCTCCGATGGCTTCGACCAGAGTGGAGGTGGACACGTATCCAGCGTCCCTAATCTAAAGATCGGAGCACAATAGCGGCTGAATCAATTGTTGTAAAACAAAAAATTCAGCCGCTTTTTCCTTTAATAAATTATCAGCGATTCTAATCTTCCATAGCTGGTAGTTTTTTGTTAAGATAAAGAGATATTATGCCAGAGTTACCCGAAGTTGAAACAATTAGGCGGCAGCTGCGCGAGAAAATCGTTGGTAAAAAACTAGACGGCCCGCCTGCCGGCGAGGCAGGCAAAAAGATTGTTGATGTGCGCCGCCGCGCCAAGATTTTGATAATCGATTTCAGCGACGGCTCCAGTTTAATTTTTCACCTAAAACTGACCGGCCAGTTGATCTTTAATGGTGAGTCCTCTAAACATACCCGTCATATTTTCAAATTTGATGACGGTTCAAGATTAGTTTTTAACGATATTCGTAAATTCGGCTGGTGGAAATATGTTAAAAGTAGTAAGGATATTGAAAAGACATTTGGGCCGGAAGCTTTGGAAGTAGACTTAAAAACCTTTAAAGAGGTTCTTAAAAAGAGCCCCAATGCTAAAATTAAGCCGCTGCTGATGGACCAAAAAGTCATTGCTGGCATCGGCAATATTTATTCGGACGAGATTTTATTCACCGCTAAGGTTCAGCCCGTACGAAGCATCAAAACCTTGAAGCCCGAAGAAATCGGGGCGATTTGGTCAAATATCGGAAGAATACTAAAGTTGGCAATTAAAAATCGTGGAACTTCGGAAAGAGACTATATTGACGCTTTGGGCAAAAAGGGAGACTATTTAAAATACCTTAAAGTATATCGCAAAGAGGGGCAAAAATGTCCGCGTTGCTCGGGCGTAATCAAGAGAATTAAAATAGGTGGGAGAAGCGCTCACTTCTGTCCGAAGTGTCAACGGTGAATATCGAGAGGTCGGACCTCCCCCGTAATTTTGGGGGAGGTCCGACCTCCTAACGTAATAAAGATGATAATTTTCCTTTACGGAGAAGACACATACCGGTCGCGCCGGAAACTTGAAGAGATCGTGGCCCACTACAAAGAAATCCATCAAAGCGGATTGAACTTGAAATACTTCGACGGGAACATTGTAGACTTTCAAGATTTTAAAAGCGAACTCCAAACCGTTTCGATGTTTAAAGAAAAAAAGCTTTTAATCTTAACAGACGTTTTTTCCAACCAAGAATTCAAGGACGGTTTCCTGAAAGATGCCGAATGGTTTGTTGATTCAGATAACGTCATTCTGTTTTATGAAGAAAAAGGAGAATTCGCCCACGATAGACTTTTTACTTTTTTTAAAAAACACGCGCAGTCTCAGGAATTTGAGTTGCTCACCGGACTTAAGATTAAAAATTGGTTGAAAGATGAATTTACTAAAAACAAAACAAGAATTGATCCCATGGCCTTAGAAACAATGGTTAACTTTGCCGGCAACGATCTCTGGCAGCTTGCCAATGATGTTCAAAAATTAGTTGCTTATAAGAGAGGTAAAGAAATCGAGACAAAGGACGTTAGGTTGTTTGTTAAGCCTAAACTCGAGACCGATATTTTTAAAACAATCGACGCCATCTCTCTCAAAAATAAAAAACAGGCGTTAAATTTATTGCATAAGCATTTAGAAAAAGGGGATAGCCCTCTTTACTTATTATCAATGATTAATTTTCAGTTCAGAAACATCTTGGGCGTAAAAGACCTGGCCGAACGCGGCGAGCCGTTGTCTTCTTCCGGATTAAAGCCGTTTTTAGCGAGAAAGAGTTCAGAGCAAGCCAGAAAATTCACCTACGACGAATTAAAAAAAATCTACCAGAAGATTTTTCAGATAGATTACAGTATCAAAACAGGAAAACTTGATCCGCAAGCAGCGCTGGATCTTTTGATCGCCGAGTTGTAATTACAATGCTTTGCTGATGAACTTAGTAACTCGCGATTTTCTTCGGGAAGCGTTATTTTTTTTGATTGTGCCGACCTTAGCGGCTTTATCCAGAATCTGATAAATATCGGGCAAAAGGTCTTTGGCTTCTTTCGCTTTTTTTTGAGCAACCAAAATTCTCGCCTCTTTGATGAGGCTTTTTATTTTATGCTCATAAGACTTGTTGATTTTTTGGCGCTTGATGCTTTGGCGCAACGCCTTTTTCGCAGCATTCTTAATTGGCATATATCTTACCCTTATCACTTTTTAGGCTTTTTAGCAAATCCCTTAACTCGACTGCTCTTTCGAAGTTCAGATTTTTGGCGGCGATCTTCATCTCTTTTTCAATCAGATTTTTATCATGGATGAGCCAAAATTCGGCCGAAATCTCCCCCCTTTTCGATAGTTTCGATAGAAATGGCCAGTCTTTAATTGCTTTGATAATTTGCTGCGGAGTAATCCCGTGTTCCTTATTGTATCTTTCTTGGATTTTTCTTCGGCGCATGATTTCGGCCATTGCTCTTTTAATCGAAGAAGTTTTTTTGTCAGCGTACATAATCACGCGCCCCTCGACATGCCTGGCCGCCCGTCCCATCGTTTGGATCAAGGTGGTCTCGTTCCTTAAAAATCCTTCCTTATCGGCGTCGAGAATCGCCACCAGCGCCACCTCGGGTAAGTCCAGTCCCTCTCTTAAAAGATTGATTCCAACCAGGACGTCATATTTTCCCTTTCTTAAATCCTGTAAAATATTCGGTCTCTCCAAGGTTTTAATCTCCGAGTGCAGGTACTGTGTTTTGATTTTCGCTTCAATTAAATAGTCGGTCAGAGCTTCGGCTAACCTTTTGGTTAAAGTGCAAACGAGAATTCTTTGGTTTTTGGCAACTCTTTTTTTAATTTCTTCGATTAAATCTTTTACTTGGTTTTTTGTCTGGCGAATTTCGATGGACGGCTCTAAAAGCCCGGTTGGCCTGATGAGCTGTTCGACAATATATTTCGGTTTACCCTGAGCTTGTCGAAAGGTGTTCTGAATTTCGTAGGGGCCCGGAGTGGCCGAGACAAAAACGGTCTGGCCCACCATTTTCTCAAATTCTTCAAATTTCAGCGGTCTATTGTCTAAAGCCGAAGGCAGTCTGAAGCCGTATTCGATCAAAGCCTCTTTCCTTGATCGGTCGGTGTTGTACATGGCGTGAAGCTGGGGTACTGTCATGTGCGATTCATCAATAATAGTTAAAAAGTCTTTCGGGTAGTAGTTTAACAGAGCGAACGGCGGCTCTTTCGGTTTCCTGAACTCTAAATGGCTTGAGTAGTTTTCAACGCCGTAACAATAGCCGGTCTCTTTTAGCATCTCCATGTCGTAATTAGTTCGCTGTTCCAGCCTTTGGGCTTCGAGCAGTTTTCCCCGCTTTTTTAATTCTTTTAATCGTTTTTGTAGTTCCAATTCTATATTTTCAAGAGCGATATCGATTTTTTCTTGAGGAGTTACCCAAAATTGCGCTGGAAAAAGACGCAATTTTACAATTGGACAATTGATCAATTGACCAATTTTAGTTATTTCGTTTACCCGATCATTAACGATTTCGATTTTCACAACCTCTTTGCCGGTGATGAGAGAAATTTCGATGGTGTCGCCTCTTATCCTGAAAGAACCCGGCTCGAAATCAAAATCGTTTCTTTGATATTGTAGCGCGGTTAATTGGGCAATTAAATCTCTTCTTGTGATTTTTTGGCCTCGCTCAAGCGTTAACGCAACTTGCTGATAGTTTCGGGGCGAGCCGATATTATAAATACAGGAAACCGAAGCTACAATAATTATATCGTTTCTACTTAAAAGGTCTTGAGTGGCGGCATGCCGGAGTCTGTCAATTTCTTGATTGATCTTGGCATCTTTTTCAATATAAGTGTCGGTTTGGGGGATGTAGGCTTCGGGTTGGTAGTAATCGTAATATGAAACAAAATAATGGACGGCATTTTCCGGAAAAAACTCTTGGAACTCCTGATAAAGCTGGGCGGCCAAAGTCTTGTTGTGAGAAATGATTAGAGTTGGTTTCTGCGTTTTTTCAATCACTTTGGCCATAGTGAAGGTTTTGCCGGACCCCGTCACGCCCAAAAGCACCTGATTTTTTACGCCGTTTTTCAGGTTTTTTACCAATTTTTCAATCGCCTGTGGCTGATCTCCGGTCGGCTCGAATTTTGAGACAAGTTGAAACATTGCTATGCTATAATAACCCACATGAAGCAATTAATCAAAAAATTTATTCCTTCTTTTTTACTTGGCTGGTACCATTGGTGTTTGGCGTTTTTGGGAGCTTGTTTATACGGCTTTCCTTCAAGAAAACTAAAAGTTATCGGAGTTACGGGCACTAACGGTAAAACGACGGTGGTAATTTTTATCACCGAGATTTTAGAAGAAGCGGGCTTTAAAGTAGCGTCTTTATCCGGTATTAAATTCAAGATTGGCGAGAAAGAATGGCCCAACACTCTCAAAATGACCATGCCGGGCCGTTTCAAAATCCAGAAATTTTTCAGGCAGGCCGTTGACAATAAATGCCAATATGCGATTTTGGAGGTGACTTCCGAGGGTATTAAACAGCATCGCCACCGGTTTATTAATTTTGATACGGCGGTTTTTACCAACTTATCGTTAGAACACATCGAGGCCCATAAAGGTTTCGAAAATTATCGAGCGGCTAAAGCTAAACTTTTTCAGGCCGCTAAAAATATTCACGTGATTAATCTTGATGATAAGAACGCTGATTACTTTTTACAATTTCCAGCCAAGAAGAAAATTGGCTTCACAATGTCGGGCAGTCGGACTGCCATCAATATTGATGGCAGTCCGACTGCCATCATATCAGCTGAAGAAATTCAGCCGCTGCGTTTGAAATTACTTGGCGATTTTAATATCTACAATGCCCTGGCGGCGATTGGCGTAGGTCTTTCCCAGGGAGTGAGTTTGGATATTTGTAAGAAGGCCGTCCAGAATATTGAAGGCGTGCCGGGCAGAATGGAGCAGGTTTTAAAGGAGCCGTTCAAAGTCTTTGTCGATTACGCCTTCACCCCAAACGCTTTGGAAAAAGTTTACCAAACACTAAAGCCCCAAAATGCTAAAATGGTCTGCGTTTTGGGCGCTTGCGGCGGAGGGAGAGATAAGTGGAAGCGACCAGTTTTGGGGCAAATCGCCGCCAAATATTGCGATGAAGTGATTGTTACCAACGAAGATCCTTATGACGAAGATCCGATGGCGATTATCGATCAAGTGGCGGAAGGCGTCGGCAGCAAGGCTCAAAAAATATTAGACCGGAGAGAGGCGATTAGAAAGTCTTTAGAATCGGCTGGGCAGGGCGACACGGTGGTGATTACCGGCAAGGGCTGCGAGCCGTGGATAGTTGAAGCCGGCGGGAAGAAAATCTCCTGGGACGATCGCCAGGTCGTTCAAGAAGAATACGAAAGAACACGAAAAGTTGCACTTTGATAATTTGAAGAAAAGGAGGTGGACAGTGAGATTGTTCCTAAAAAAAACGGACAAAGCAGAACAATTATTTCGAGCATTTACTTCGGGCTTAGAGAACAAGGGTTTTGATCTGAAAGTTTTTGACAAAAAACAAATCAAAAAATACCTTGGCAGGGGCATGTATCACGCGTGGAAGGAATCCTTAGAAGCGCTTCATTACCGGAAGATTATCATAATTTTTGAAGAAAGAGATGCCAGAATTAGCTGGCCCTCTGACAACTATCTTGATCGGCTGGTGATTAATATAGTTCGAGTCCCGGATCGAAAAGTTCTCCTCGAGGCAGAGAAAGAATTACTCGATTTGCTGGCAATAGGAAATGAGCTTTCATAAAGAGGCTGCTTTGTTAAAGCAGCCTTTTAGATTGACAATAAGGCAAAAGTCAGCCATAATGCTTAATTATCATGACAAAATCTTTAAGCAGATATATTCGGACGGAAAAAGCCCGGATACGCCGGGAAGTTTTAGACATGCAGGGACAGCAAACATTGATTGGAGAATTGTACAAAAAATACTATTCCAAACAAAATGACCATCCAGGGAATATACCAATTAGCGATAAATAAGGGCATTGAGGCAGATTTTCGAGGGAGAGAAGGGGTGGAGAAGTTACTCTTAAGAAAAAAAGATAAATTTGCCAAGCTGTCTCAAGAAAGCAAGGCTGAATTTGACGAAGATACGTTGATCAATCCTTATTCCGATTCGAGGACTTTACACGTGGCCGAAGATAAAGAGATAAAAAGAGTTTTGGTCGGCATTGACATTGAACCGGCTGAAATTTTATTAGCCAAGGAATTAGGCAATATCGATTTGATTATTTCTCACCATCCTTTAGGCAAAGCTTTAGCTAATTTATCGGGCGTAATGGAATTGCAGTGCGACGCTTTGAATAAATACGGCGTACCGATCAATATTGCTGAAGGGCTGATGAAAGAAAGGATCTCGGAAGTCGCCCGGGGCGTAAACAGAGTCAACCATCAAAGAACGGTTGATGCGGCTCGTCTTCTGGGTTTTAATTTAATGTGCCTGCATACCGTTTGCGATAATTTAGCGGCGAAGTTTTTGAAAGATAAAATCGAAAAGGAAAACCCGGAGAGAATCGAAGACTTGTTAAGGTTATTAAAAGAAATACCCGAATATCAAGAAGCCATGAAAATCGGCGCCGGCCCGAAAACTTTTAACGGTTCGGAAGAAAGCCGTTGCGGCAAGATAGCGTTGACCGAGCTTACCGGCGGCACCGAAGGCTCGCCCAAGCTTTACGAAGAAATGGTCCAGGCCGGCATCGGCACGACCGTAGCCATGCATATTTCCGAAGAACATCTAAAAGAGGCGCAAGTTTCCAACCTCAATGTGGTCATCGCCGGCCATATTTCTTCTGATTCTTTGGGAGTAAATTTATTTTTAGACGAACTCGAAAAGCAAGGTATCGAAATTATTGCCTGTTCCGGACTGACTAGAATTTCCCGCAATTAGCCGAGGTTTTTGACCATATAAGTTTTCTCTAATTTGTATTCTAATTTGCGATAATATCTTCTTGCCCCAACGCCTGAAATTACGGCGATTTTTTTTACCTTGAATTCTCTCCTGCTTATTTTTTCAGCTTCAGCGATTAATTTTTTTCCTAACCCTTTATGCTGCGGAGAGATGTTGGAGGCGAAGCCTCCAACATCTTGATCTTGGGCAATGGGTTGAAGCTGGCCGTAAGTGTGGATTTCACGGATAATAGCGGTATTCTGCGATGTAATTCTAAACCGAAGTAAGCTGTATAGTTTGCTTCGGTTTTTGTTCTCAAACGATAAAAATATCTCTTGGCCGCTTGAAGCTTGGTAGTTTTGGCGGAAGAGATATAATTTTTCTTTCGGATCGTAATTTCCTTTAACTTCGCGGCACCTGATGCACTTACAGTGGCCGCCCACTAACTGTCGTAGGTTTGAAATTTTAGCTGGACCAGCCGCAATACTTTTAGATGGAATGTCTCTGGCAATTCTTTGGATCCTGACATAATACGGGACAGTTTTTTTAATTGCTCTAACTAAGCTTATCAGCTGTTTTTCGGCATAGGGTCGATAGCCGCCTTTGCGCCAAACATGGAAGAGCGGAGCGCTCTTTAAAAGAGCGCAGGGATAAATTTTTAAAAGGTCGGGTTGGAATCGAGAGTCGGTAAAAAGAGTCTTAAACATTTTGAGGTCGCGAGCCGAGGATGAACCATAAAGATTAGGCATCATTTGGTACAAAACCTTAAAACCCGCGTCTTTTAAAAGCTTTGTGGCCGATATTGTTTCTTTAACGCCGTGTCCCCGCAGGTTTTTTTTCAAAATATCGTCGTAGATTGATTGGACTCCCAGCTCCACCATAGTAACTCCAAGTTTTCTTAACCGTTTTATTTCTGAGGGCGTAATAAAATCAGGTCTTGTTTCGACGGATAGGCCGACAATGCGGTATCGGGCTTTTTCGTTTTGGACATGCGATGTCTTAAAGGACATCGCATGTCCATTATTACACGCATCAAAACATCTTTTAACAAACCATGCTTGGTATTTTTGAGGATAGAAAGACCAGGTGCCACCCACGACCCTTAACTCGATTTTATCTGTCGGATGGCCCTCTGATTCCAGCATCTCGATTCTTTTTTTAACCTGCAGATAGGGGTCGTATTTTAGGCGTTTAGCCCGTTCCACGGCAGGCTCTCCGGACACATAGCTTTTGGGGATGCCTTTTTCGGTCGGACAATAAAGGCACTTGCCCGGGCACTTATAGGGCTTGGTTAAAACCGAGATATTAACAATGCCTGAAAGCGAGCGGACGGGCCTTGTCCTTAAAAGAGTCTCAATTAACGCTGACGGCTTGATGCTTTTGCTTTTGACTAATTCATGATAAGTTTTTAATAAAGCAATATTATTAGGGAAAGGAGCTTGATGCTTTTTTGCGAAGCGCCTTTTGCAAGACGCTAAATCCTTCAGGGTTTTTGCCCCGGACGTTATTAATTCTTTAATTGATGGATCAAGATTACGCACAATATTTGTTAGGGAAGACTATTGAGGATTATAACCTGATTGCCGAGGACTTTTCAAGAACGCGTCAGTATGCCTGGCCGGGTCTTAGGTCTCTAGCTAAACACCTCAAACCTAGCGACAATGTGCTTGATTTAGGTTGCGGTAACGGGAGGCTTTTACAGATATTTAAAGAAATCGATATAAATTATACCGGTATAGATAATTCGGAGAAATTAATTGAATTAGCTAAAAAAGCATATCCCGGAATTACTTTTTTAGTTAACGATGCACTGCATTTGCCTTTTCCGTCTGATTCTTTCGACAAAATTTATAGTATTGCCGTTTTACATCATATTCCTTCTCAAGAATTGAGAATAAAGTTTTTAGAAGAAGCAAAAAGAGTTTTGAAACCGGACGGTTTATTGATTTTGACCGTTTGGGATCTGTGGCGGGGCAGGGGCTGGAAACTTAATTTAAAATACGGCATCCTTAAAATTTTGGGACTATCAAAAATGGATTTTAAAGACGTTTTTGTGCCGTGGGCTAAAAAATACCAGCGTTATGTTCACTGTTTTACAAAAGGAGAATTAGTTGATCTTATAAAAAAAACAGGTCTTAGATTAAACGAAAGCGGACAGCTTAAGATAAAAGAAGGTGGTCAGAAGAATATTTTCATCGTGGCTGAAAAATAAAAAGAACCCTATTCTTAAGAAGCTATAGGGCTCTTTTCTCCCAGTGTAACTTTTCTATTATCTAGAAATATCCTTATTCTCGGATATCTCTGCTCTAAGTCTCTCGCTACCTGGAAGACGGCTTGTCTCTCCGAAGAAGCAGTTGTATACTTTTTTATATGACCGATTCCCTTGACGTCTGCTTCAACAAAGAAAGGCTTTCTGGTGCCAGCTTTCTTATGCACTTTTCACCTCCAATGTGCTATTCTAATAATAATGATATCATAAAAATTGAATTTGTCAAGCCCCTATAGCTTAATGGATAGAGTACAGCCCTCCGAAGGCTGTGGTCTCCGTTCGACTCGGAGTAGGGGCACAATTAATTTTTTATGCTAAAATATAAGTATGAAGCTTAAATATAAAATTGCAGTCAGCGGGGCCGCGGTTTTGACCCCCTGCGCCAAAAACATGAAAGAAACGGCCCGGGAACTCGGCCGGGAAATTGTCCGCAATAACTGCATTTTAATTACCGGAGCGACGAGCGGCGTGCCGTATTACGCAGCTCAAGGCGCTAATAGGATTGGCGGGGTGAGTATTGGTTTTTCGCCGGCGTCTTCTGAAATTGAGCACAAAAAAAGCTACAAACTGCCCTTAGACGAATTCGATGTTATGGTGTACACCGGTTTTGATTATTCAGGCAGAAATCTTTTGATGACGAGAGCCGCTGACGCGGTTATTGTGGCCTGCGGCCGCATGGGCACCTTAAATGAATTCACGATTGCTTACGAAGACAGAAAGCCGATCGGTATTTTAGTAGGATCGGGCGGAACGGCTGACCTGGTCAATTATATTTTGAAATATCCCCATAAAAAAAGAGGCCCGATTTTTTATGATGCCGATCCCAAAAAATTGGTCCAGAAAGTTATTCAATATCTCAAAACAAAAAAGGTCGAAGCGCATAAAAATTAATTAAACATACTTACTAATATGGCGGATGAAGGAAAAATCATCGGAAAAATCAGCCACTACTTCGGGCATATTTCCGTAGCCGTGATTGATTTATCAGACACTCTCAAAATCGGCGACACTATCAGGATCGTGGGCGGCGAAACTGACTTTACCCAAGCAGTGACCTCCATGGAAGTTGATCACAAAAAAGTCGATTCGGCTAAAAAGGGGGATTCGGTCGGTTTCAAGGTTGACCAAAAAGTTCGAGACGATTACAAGGTTTTTAAGGTTTAATAAAAAATTAAAATGTTTTCTGTCATTATAGCCGCCTTTGGTGGCGGTATTTTACGAGGTTTGGTTGGTTTTGTAAAATACCAATTTTCCTATAAAGAGGTAAAATTTAGATTGTTTTATTTTTTAGGCATGATGTTTATTTCCGGGACCATTGGAGCGGTTGCCGCAATATCTATTAAAGAAGTTGGCTTTACTCTCTTGGGCTCCTTCACTCCGGCGCTGTCATTCATTATCGGCTACGCCGGCGGTGATTTTGTTGAAAATATCTATAAGATTATTATCAAAAAATCATCGTTCAATGACTAAAAAAATCTTGGCATTAGCCTTAATTATTATTGGTTTGGCTGTAATTTTTTACGGGCTTTATTCGTCTTTCGCTATTTTTACCGGTAAAACAACGGCTCCTGAAATTTTCAAAACGCCTCCGGCGCAAAAAAGCGCTATATCCCAAGATGTTCAGGGACAACTGCAAAATATGATTTCAGAACAATTGAAGGGAATGCTGCCGGCAGGCTCCGTCGCCACCTTATTGAATTTAATGAGCTGGTCGGTTTTTGCCGGGATTCTGGTTTTCGGCGGAGCTCAAATTACCGGCTTGGGCGTTAAATTGTTAAATTAAATGCTCAAACTTATCAAGGCGGTTTCGGTTTTTGTCGGTACGGTTATCGGCGCAGGAATTTTCGGAATTCCCTATATTGTTAACAAAAGCGGGATGGTTCCCGGCTTTTTTTATTTTCTGATTTTAGGAGGCGTCGTCCTTTTAATCCATCTGTTTTTCGGCGAAGCCTTTTTAAGGACTAAAGAATCCTGCCGCTTACCCGGTCTGGCGCAAAAATATCTAGGGAGCTGGGGCAAGATTTTGGTCATGATTTCGGTCGTCAGCGGGTTAATTGGCGCTCTTTTAGCTTATTTGATTTTAAGCGGCGATTTTTTAAAGATTTTATTTTCGCCGTTTTCTGATTTATCAGCAATCCAGCTTGCGGCGATTTTTTGGGTAGTGATGTCTTACCTTATCTTCCGGGGGATTAAATTAATCGCCTCGATCGAGCTTTTGACGAATCTGATTTTCTTTTCGGCGAATGCCGCGATTCTGTTTTTTATTCTGCCCAAACTCGATCTTTCTAATGTCAAAATATTAGAGATGTCCGGTATCTTTCTGCCCTTCGGGGTCATTCTTTTTTCTCTGGTCGGCTGGTCAGCGATTCCGGAGATTGCGGATTTTTTCAAAACATCGCCCGAAAAGAGGAAGATTAAAAGAACAATCATTTTATCAACGGCGCTTGTTGTTCCTTTTTATCTGGTTTTTGTCTTGGCTGTTTTGGGGGCAGTCGGCGGCAATATCAGTCAAGACACTCTTTCAAGTTTGGCGCCATTTCTCGGCCCTAAAATCATTTTTTTAGCAGTGCTGGCCGCTTTAGTAACCTTAGCCGATTCTATTTTGGTTCTGGGGCTTCATTTAAAAAACACTTTTGTTTACGATCTAAAATTGTCTAAACGCTTAGCCACCGCCATTGCCTGCGGAGTGCCCTTTCTCTTATTCTTAATGGGCTTTAGGGATTTTATCGGCACTATAGGTTTTGTTGGAACGGTGGTGGGCGTGATTGAAGGAGTGGCTATTATTTTAATTTTTAAGAGAGCTAAAAGATTAGGTAATCGCGAGCCGGAATACAGCTTTAAAGCGCCTTCTTTGCTGCTATATTTATTGATAGCCGCATTAATCTTGGGAGCGGTTTCCCAGTTTCTTATATAATATGAAGCTTATAGCTGATTTCCACATTCATTCTAAGTATTCCAGAGCCACGTCTAAAGACATGGATCTGGAAAGTTTGGATAAATGGGCGCGCGTTAAAGGTATAAAGGTTTTGGGCACGGGCGATTTTACGCATCCGGAATGGTTGAGAAATTTAAAAGACAAATTGGTTTCAGTCGAGCAGGGCTTGTTTAAGATAAAAAACAGCGATGATTCGACAAGATTCATTTTAACTTCAGAAATCAGCTGCATTTATTCGAAAAACCTGCCTGCCGGCAGGCAGGGCAACAAAGTGCGTAAGATTCATGTTTTAGTTTTTGCTCCTTCGTTGGCAGTAGTTGAAAAAATTAACGCGCGCCTCGGCTTTATCGGCAATTTAAAATCGGACGGCCGTCCCATTTTGGGATTAGACGCTAAGGAGTTGGCTAAAATTGTTTTGGGGATTTCTCATGATTGTTTAATCGTGCCCGCTCACGCTTGGACTCCCTGGTTTTCCATCTTCGGTTCCAAGTCCGGCTTTAATACCATCGAAGAATGTTTCGAAGAATATTCAAGATACATTTATGCGATTGAAACAGGATTATCATGTTATGACACCGAAACCGAAGTACTTACTGAAAATGGATGGAAAAGGTTCTCCCAAGTCACTCAAAGAGATAAAATTTGCACTCTTAATTCCGATAGCGAAGAAATTGAATATCAAAAACCACAAAAAATCTATCGATCAAAGTACCGAGGGAAGATGTATCGATTAAAAACAAAGAGAGCCGATTTACTTATTACTCCAAACCATAATCTATTATATGCTCCAGCTGACTTTCATACGCGGAGACCCTATAGATTGAAAGAAGCCCGCGACTTATTCGGAAAATCAAAGATATTGCGAAAAGATGGAATTTGGAAAGGAGAAACGCCGCAGTATTTTACATTACCTGGAGTAAAGATATCACACGGAAGCAGATTTTATTCTGGCTTTCGAACCAAAATAGCAAAAAAATTTCCCATAGAACCTTGGCTTAAGTTTTTTGGTTTTTGGGTTGCTGAGGGGTGGACTACGAAAGGCGGAAACGGACATTATACTGTTTGTGTCAGCAACCAGAATTATAAGCTAATGACCGAGATGAAACATATTTTGGAAAGTTTTGGATACACAGTATTTTGGGATAAAAAAGTCACAAACACGATTCGGGTAAGAGATTATCAGCTTTTTCACTACCTGCGGCAATTCGGGAAAGCTGCCGATAAGCATATCCCCGCAGAAGTGAGGAATTTATCCAAAGAGCTTCTAGGGATATTGCTTAAGTATTATATTAAGGGCGACGGACACGTGTATGGACGTAGCGGGAAAGGGTTATCGGCCACTACAATATCTATACGTTTGCGAAACGATCTTCAAGAAATCGCCCTTAAAATTGGCATTTCTGCTTATTACAAATTACATCAAAGAAAGGGGACGCCTTTTGCTTCGCCTTCTCAGAAAAAGATTTACAGGCAGAGTGCAGACTCTTGGAATATTTATTTTATACGGCGCAATCGGCATGCCATTATTCCGTCTGAGATGAAAAAATATGGACACAAAGAAGAATGGGTCGATTATAATGGAATGGTCCACTGTGTTTCAGTACCAAACCGTGTTGTGTATATTCGAAGAAACGGAATTCCGCTTTGGTGTGGAAATTCTGACCCTCCGATGAATTGGCGGCTTTCGGCTTTAGATAAAATTACCCTAATCAGTAATTCAGATGCTCATAGTCCGCGGAAATTGGGGCGAGAAGCCAATGTTTTTGATACGGACTTAAGTTATGGCGCGATCATCGGGGCTATTAAAGACAAAGACCCGAGAAGATTTTTATATACCATTGAATTTTTTCCGGAGGAGGGGAAATATCACTATGACGGGCACAGGAATTGCGCAATCAGCTTAACTCCGTTCGAATCGAAAAAATATAACAATCTTTGCCCGACTTGCGGCAAGCCCCTGACAATCGGTGTCCTAAATCGAGTGGAAAGGTTGGCTGACCGAAAACAGGGGCAAGGCCCGAACGGAGCTATTCCGTTCAAGAGCCTGGTTCCCTTAGAGGAAATAATCGCCGAGAGTCTGGGCGTTACCACGGCGAGCAAGCGGGTGGGCGTAGCATATGAAAACCTAATCAAAAAATTGGGCAGCGAGTTCAATGTTTTATTGACTGCTACAAAACAAGACCTTATTGGCGCGACTTTGCCGGAAATCGCCGAAGGGATTGCCAGAGTGCGGGAGGGGCGTGTTTCAATCACGCCGGGCTATGATGGCGTTTACGGCAAGGTCAGTATTTTTTCCAAAGGCGAGCAAAAGGAGTTATCAAAACAGGGAACATTGATATGATCTTGGTCATTTTCATTTAACCTGTTAAAATGTTAATTATATGGAAAAGGTAAAGAAAATAACTAAAGAGATGACCATCGCCGAAGTTATTGAGAATTTCCCTAAAGCGGCCGCAATCCTTATGGGGTTCGGCTTACATTGCGCTGGTTGTCCAGGCGCTCAGTCAGAAACGATCGGAGAAATGGCTGCAAATTATCAGATGGATCTAGACGAGCTCTTAGAGAGTTTGAATAAGGCTATAAAATCATAAAATGAAGAAGGTTCTGTTTTTTTTGATTTCCTTATTGGTTGGTATCGGGCTTTTAGCGTGGACCACCAACTTTATCGGTTGGGAGAAAATTATCTTAGCTTTTAAGGTCTTCTCTTTTAGGGCCGGGATGATCGTTCTGTCATTGACCGTTCTGGCCAATTTGGTCAGATCTTGGCGCTGGCAAACAATTTTAAGGAATCAAGGATATCGCGTCCCCATTTTCAGAGTTCTGGAGTATTATCTTTCTGGCAATGCCCTGGCCTTTTTTATGCCCATGGTAATCTTCGGCGGCGAAATTTTTCGAGGCTATGATTTAAAAGAAAAATATGCCATGCCGTGGTCCAAGTCCATCGCTTCGGTGGTTATCGACAGGATTTCCGAATTCACTATTTATACCGTTGCGACAATTTTAGGACTGGTCTTTTTTGTCGCCAATGCGAATTTGCCTTCTTATAGAATAGACATAATCATTTTCTCGGTTTTCTTTTTGATCATCGCCTTAATAGGCCTTTTTTATTTCAAAAGCTTTAAAAAAGAAAGCATCGTCCGTTTCTTTTTAAAAAAATTTAACGCCCAAAAATTAGATGGCGCCGAAACAGCGATTGAAGTCGAAAAAGAAATTTTCCGATATTTCAAACCGAACAAAAAAATAATGTGGCAGGGGTTCGGTTTAAGCTTTTTGGCCGAGTTAATATTTTTGGCCCGGACATTTCTTTTGATCTTGTTTTTAGGAAAAAACATAAGCGTTTTTTCGGCCGTTTCTATCGGCGCTTTTTCTTCATTAGCGCTTATTTTGCCCATTCCGGCGGCTCTTGGTTCCCATGATTTCGTTCAATCTTTTGTTTTTACGGCCTTGGGCTTGGGCGCCGGCACCGGCGCCGCTTATGTTTTGGTCATCAGGGGAGCGGAAATGATACTTGCCTTGGCTGGATTGTTCTTTTTCTTTAGACTTGGAATTCATTTTTTGCAGTCTTTTTTGCTGGAAAAGATTGGTAAACTCTTTAATCATTAATCGTTAAGCGTTATTATATATAAAAGACAATGAATTTAGGCGTAAATAAAGTTATCAGGATTTTAATCTCCAGCGATATTCTGCTTCAGAGCGGTTGGGGGTTGCTTGGCCCTATCTTCGCTATTTTTTTAACTAGACAAATCCAAGGAGGCAACCTGCAAATGGTTGGGTTTGTGGCCGCCACTTATTGGGTTGCGAAGTCCATTGTTCAGCCGTTTATCGCCCGTCGGTTAGATAAAAATCACGGCGAAAAAGACGACATTTTATTTTTAATCGTCGGTATGTACGCGGCTAATCTTATCCCGTTGGGTTATATTTTCTCATCGCAGCCCTGGCACATATTTATTCTGGAATTTATCCGGGGGCTGGCCATGGCTTGCGTCGTCCCCACCTGGTCGGGCATATTCACCAGGCACATCGATAAGGGGCGAGAGGCCTTTTCCTGGAGCTTAGAAAGCACCGGACTCGGGTTTGCCGCGGGGATTGCCGGAGCTTTCGGCGGTATTTTAGCCTCGCTGATCAGCTTTAAGCTCGTTTTCGTTTTAGTCAGCATCTTTGGGCTCGCCGCTTCCTCTCTTTTATTGCTCATTCGTCCCAGGCTTTTTAACAGAGACCATTTCAAACCTCGGGTGCCTCCGTCGGAAAAACCTTTTTAGAATTGACATTTTAAAATTAATGTGCTAAGATTAAATGTCTTCCAAATGAGAAGATGGCAATGGCCGAGCCAAGAGGCCAAGGTTTCGGACGAGAAAAAGTCTGAAATAAGGAGAGTAAAATGGGTAGTTCTTTGGAAATCATGCAAGGGTTCACGGTGGGTCAAATCGCCGCTATCTTGAATAAAGTTTCTAGTGGCGACTTGGAAAAACTGGAGGCGCTTTTGCGAGATGAGCTTGAAGTTGAGCTTGTAAAGAGAATTCTTAAGCTCGTCGATAAAAATGGTAGGTGTATTCCAGTCAAGAGCTTAACGGCCGCAGTTTGCGACGCAAGCAAGGATTTTCATTTAGTCCAGCCAAAACTTAAATATACGGAACGGTTTGACCGGTTTCAGGAAGTGTTCTCTCTCGTAAACCCAACAATGTCATCGGCGATATTCGAAGCCAGAAGCGAAGGGCTGATTAGTTTGATTAGAACAAACAAGGGTCTCGCCAATTTGCTCAACGGGGTTTATCTCCCAATAATTCTACCAAAGTTGGAAAATTTTACCGATTACGGTGAAACGCTGGAAGAGGTTTTTCTTCCGGCGATAGAGTTAGGCTACAAGAAGGAATTTCCTAACAGAAGCTTTTACAACTACCGGGCGGGCGATCTCGCTGGGAAAGTCACTATTGTTTCAGGCACCAGGCACGAGAAGCTGATTGAAAGAATGGCCCAAGCTTTCGTTGTCGCCATCTATTTCCCGAATCCGCTTCAAGGTTTTTCTGTGTTCGCCAGTCGGGGACAAATAGCCGTTCTACCGGAATCACTGATTTTATCTGGTGGGTTTGATGCCCTCTCGGCAATGGCGATGTATCCCGATGTTCTCGCCAGAGATTGGCATACACCAGGATATGACTTATCGGCATTATCTTGGCAGTCTCCGGTCGACTCGCTTTATCTGGATGCCGATGATGACCGGCTCGGTTTTGGCGGCAGGGGCGATCTGGGTTATGCGAGCGGCCGCTGTTCTTCCGGCTTGCTGTTTCTGGGGAGTGCTTGATTTTTTGTTCTTTGCAAAGGGGCACAACTATTATTGTGCCCCTTTTCATTTTCTCTGATTTTTATTATTCTGATAATGTAGGCTAATGTATCTTGGTTTAAGACAAATCAAGGTCGCCGAATATATTTTCAGCACTCCTTGTTAGTTCTTAGGGTCTAAATGGGATCGGATAAAATTCAAGAAGCGCAGTTTTATGCTCTTCTGGTGGATAGGGAAGAGAATTAACAAATCATTGGCAGTCTCCGGACGACTCGCTTTATCTGAAGGCAAATGATGACCGGCTCAACTTTGACGGCAGGGGCAATCTGGGTAATGCGAACGACAACTATTCTTCCGGCTTGCTGTTTCTGGGTAGTGCTCAATATAATGCCAGAAACCCCGCGAAAAGCGGGGTTTCTATATTTAAAATTTATTTGACAGAGCGTTGCCAGCCGCCTATCATTCTGCCGATATTAATGATTACTTCTTCAAGCGATAGATAACCTTTAATTTTAATTGAGTTGGTTTCATGGGCAATTCTGACTAAGTATTTTAGAAGATCGATTTTATTATTCGCTTTTCTTAGAATCGCTTTTTTATATATACTGGCGTAGTTTGCGGATAAAACAAGCTCAAGCGTTTCCAAAATCGTGTTTTCAATTTTTTGTCCCAGTGTATATTTTTCGTGTTTCGGAAACAATATCAAGCATTTGTGAAATAGTTTGTATAATTCCACAATTTTATGCACCAAAGGAACATTGAAGCTGTCGGGGGGGGGTATTAGTAGTCATAAAATTTTTGATGAGATAATTTCTCTCGAAAATTTATTTTTGGCTTGGCAGGAATTTAAAAGAGGCAAGGGAAATAAATTTGACGTCCAAGAATTTGAATATAATTTAGAAGATAATATTTTTCAACTTCACAAAGAATTGCAAGCCGGAATTTATCGGCATTCTAATTATACCTCGTTTTACGTCAAAGACCCAAAATTAAGACATATTCATAAAGCCTGCGCTGAAGATAGGGTTTTGCATCATGACGTTTTCAGGATTTTATACCCTATTTTCGACCCTACTTTTATTTTTGATTCCTATTCCTGTCGCATGAATAAAGGAACGCATAGAGCGGTAAATCGTTTGCAGAAGTTTGCCAGAAAGGTCGGTAAAAATAATACCCAAAACTGCCATATTTTGAAATTGGATATCAAAAAGTTTTTTGATTCAATTGACCACGATATTTTAACCCTTTTTATCAAAAGAAAAATCAATGATAAAAATACAGCATGGTTAATTAAAGAAATTATTGAGAGCTTTCTAACTTCGCCGGGCAAGGGATTGCCACTCGGTAATATCACCAGTCAGCTTTTTGCCAATATCTATCTTGATAAATTAGACAAATTTATTAAGCATAAGCTAAAAATAAGATACTATATTCGCTATTGCGACGATTTCATAATCTTAGACGGTAACAGGGATTATTTAAAAACCTTAATTTCCATAGTAAGCAGATTCCTCTTGGAAAAATTGAAATTATCTCTGCATTCCGATAAGATAGAAATAAGGAAGTATCATCAAGGCGTAGACTTCTTGGGTTATGTAAGTTTCCCGTATCATCGTATTTTGCGAACCAAAACTGAAAAAAGAATGTTTGGGAAGATAAAACGGAGAGTTAAGGAATTGCGTTGGGGCAAGGTCTCCCCAAAATCTTTTGATCAAACTATCCAATCTTATTTGGGAGTTTTAAAACATTGCAATTCGTATAAACTTAAAAAGAAACTTTTAAGCAAGATATTATTATGAAGAATCAAGAACTCGCTAAAATTTTTTATGAAATCGCTAATTTTTTAGCGATGGACAATGTCCCTTTCAAGCCCTACGCTTATGAGAGAGCGGCTTTAACTATAGAAACTTTAGAGAACGATATCGAAGAAATCTACCAAAAAGGCGGTAAAAAAGCGCTCGAAGAACTATCCGGTGTCGGCAAGAACATTGCCGCGCATATTTCAGAGTATCTCGATACGGGCAAGATAAGATATTATAACGATCTTAAAAGAAAAACGCCCGTTAATTTTCAAGAATTAAGTTCGGTTGAAGGTTTGGGGCCGCGGCGCGTCAAAATACTCTATCAGAAGCTGAATGTTAAAAATTTAAAAGACCTGGAGAAAGCGGCCAAGGCCCATAAAGTAGCGAGTCTGTTCGGGTTTGGCGAAAAGACGGAAAAAAATATTCTCGAAGGCGTCAAATTTCTCAAAAGAAGCAAGGGAAGATTTTTGTTAAATGAGATTTTGCCTAAAACCAAAGAGGTTTACGAAAAACTGAAAAAGATCCGGGGCGTGGAGCGGGTGGATTATTGCGGTTCTTTAAGACGAATGAAAGAAACTATCGGCGATGTCGATTTTTTGGTTATTGCGCGCCATCCATCGCTTGTGATGGACTCTTTCGTTTCCATGCCCGGCGTTATTAAAATCTGGGGCAAGGGTGCGACCAAAGCTTCGGTCAGGATGAGGGAAGGATTTGATATGGATATTCGGGTGGTGCCGAAACGTTCTTACGGCGCTGCCTTGCAGTATTTTACAGGAGCCAAAGAGCATAACATCGCGACACGGCTTATTGCCATGGGAAAGGGTCTGAAGCTTTCTGAATACGGCTTATTTCGCGGGCCTAAAATGATAGCCGGTGAAAGCGAGGAGGATGTTTATAGAGCGTTGGGCATGCCATGGATACCGCCCGAGATGAGAGAAGATCGGGGGGAGGTTGAGGCCGCTTTGAAAAACAAACTTCCGGAGATCGTCGGTTTTAGCGATATTAAAGGAGACTTACACGTTCATTCCGACTGGGACGGCGGCACGAACTCAATCAAAGAAATAGCCGAAGCCGCTATTGAAATGGGTTATGAATATGTGGGGATAGCGGATCATACAAAGTTTTTGAGGATTGAGCACGGCTTAAACGAAAAACAATTAGAACGGCGGAATAAAGAAATCGATAAACTAAACACCCGCCTTCGCCAAGGCTACGGCGGGCAAGCAAAATTCAAAATTTTAAAGGGTTGCGAAGCCAATATTTTGAAAGACGGCTCAATAGATATCAAAGATGAGGCCCTAGAGAAGCTGGATTATGTCATCGCAGGCATCCACTCTAATTTTAAAATGCCTCGCGACAAAATGACCGCTCGCCTGATCCGGGCGATGAAAAATCCTAATGTTGATATTATTTCCCATCCCACGGGCAGGATTTTAAAAAAGAGAGACGAATATCAGATAGATCTTGATAAGGTTTTAAGGGCGGCCAAAGAAACCGGCACTATTTTAGAAGCGAACGCCTCGCCCGAGAGGCTGGATCTCAACGACCAAAATATTAAAAGAGCGAAAGAGTTTCAGGTTAAAATAGCCGTTAATACCGATGCTCATCATAAAAATCAATTAAAATTAATAGAGCTTGGCATTGCTCAAGCTAGAAGAGGGTGGGCGGAGAAAAAAGACGTAATTAATTGCTATCCTTTGCAGAAAATGTTAACGTTTTTAAAATGAAACCAAAAATTATTTTCAGAAAAGCCACAATTAGCGACGCAGTGAAAATAAAGAAGACGATCGATGCTTATGCCGAAGAAGGCATCATGCTTTTCAGGCCTCTTTATGAAATTTACGGCAGTATCAGAGATTTTTTTATTGTCGAAAAAGGCAAGAAAGTTATCGGTTGTTGCGCCTTGCATGTTTTAGGCGAGGAATACCGGCCTGGCCGCCAAGGATCTATTTTAGCCGAAGTAAGGTCGTTGGCGGTTTTGAAAAAAGAGCATGGTAAGGGCATTGGTACGCAGTTGGTCAAAGCGTGTATTAATGAAGCCGAAGCGATGGAGATAGATAAGTTATTCACTCTCACTACTAAAAAAAACGTAGCTTTCTTTAAAAAGATTGGCTTCAAAGAAATTAGCACAGCTAAATTACCTCAAAAAATTTGGCAGGAGTGCATTAATTGTTCCAGGTTTCCCGCCGATTGCAATGAGGTTTCTTTAATTAAGGATATTTAATATGCTCCAGAGAAGATCAGCCGGCGCAGTAATTTTTTTAAAAGAAAAAGGTAAAATCTATTACCTTCTTTTAAATTACAGCGCTATCGGTTTCGTCGGGAAAACTTATTGGGGCCTGGCCAAGGGGACTATTGAGGGGGGAGAGAAAGAGATGGGCACAGTTTTGAGAGAGGTTAAGGAAGAAACGGGCATAGCAGATCTCGAATTTATCGATGGCTTCAGAGAAATAGAAAAATATTCCTTTTTATACAAAGGAGAAGATGTTTCTAAAACAGTTTCTTACTTACTGGCCGAAACTAAAACAAAAGAGGTAAAGCTTTCTTTTGAGCACCTAGATTTTAAATGGTTATCATATCAAGAAGCATTAAAAAAGCTGACCTTTAAAAATGCTCAAAAAATCGTCCAGAAGGCTCATGACTTTATTTTGTCAAAAAATTTATAAACTTGTTAAGACGATTCCGGCTGGGGAAACCCTTAGTTATAAAAAAGTGGCTCAATTAGCCGGCCGCCCAAAAGCCTGGCGGGCCGTCGGGAACGTTCCGAATAAAAATATCGATCCCTAAGTGGGGGAGAATCGATCTTTGACAACCTAAATGAAAGTAGGAGGTAGAATGTGGCCTATAAGCAATGTTCTCGATGTGGTATTATCACAGATAAAAATGAACCCAAATGTCCATCTTGCGGAAATAATCATTTAGGCGATAAAATCATTACCATCACAGAACTTATTTCTAGTATCGGAAAAGGAGAGATCACTCTTTCAAAAATTTGGACGAAATGTCCAAGCAAAATATCCAAACGTTAAAACCGCCTCCCTGTTAGGAGAGGCGGTTTTTCTATTTTACTTTTTCCATTATTTTTTTGAAGATTTCCGGATTATCTTGGCAAAGTTGCGCCAGTATCTTTCTATCAAGTTCGATTTTATTTTTTCTCAAGCCAAAAGCGAATTTGCTGTAATTAAGCCCCTGTTCCCGGCAAGCGGCATTGATCTGGACTTGCCAGAGAGCTCTTCTTTCTCTTTTCTTTGTTTTCCTATCCCGGTAAGCGTATTCCCAGGCATGACGCAAGGCGTCTTTAGCCGCCCGGAACTTATTTTTTCTGCCCCAACGAAAACCTTTAGCCTGTTTTAACAGATGTTTCCGGCGCTTATGGGCTGTAACTCCTTTTTTTATTCTAACCATGTTACCTTAATAGTTTTTTAATTTTTTTTGTTTCTTGCTCCGAAACCGTAATCCATTTTCTGCCCCTTCTGATTTTATTTCCAGATTTTTTCGCTCGGTAATGATCAGAACCGGTAAGTCTTCGCAGGATCTTACCGTTTTTGGTAATTTTAAAGCGTTTTAAGATAGATTTTCTAGTTTTCTTTTTCATGGATGCTTATAACGAGTGAATAATATTCCTCGATATATCGGGTGGCATGCCACCCGCTATTGTTTAGAGATAATCATGGAAAAGCCTCTCATCTCTTTTTTTAATTCTCTTTCGATTTTATAGAGGACGAATCCCTGCAAGACTTCAAGGAACTTGCCGATTTTTTCTCGGGCAAAGTTGCCCAGGGCTTTTTCCCTGCCCCGCAAGACAATATCGATTCTTACCTTATCGCCTTCTTTTAGGAATTTTTCCGCCTGCCTCGCTCTGGTTTCCATGTCGTGCTGGCCAATATTGAAAGTCAGCCTGATGCCCTTCAACTCGCTGGTTTTCTGCTTTTTTGTGGCGGTATGAGTTTTCTTTTTTTCCTGGTAAGAGTACTTGCCATAATCCATGATCTTGCAAACCGGCGGGTCAACCTTTTCGGTTACCTGGATCAAATCCAGGTTGCGTTCGTAAGCCAGGCGCAAAGCCTCTTCCAAACCTAGAACGCCCAGCTGTTTTCCGGTTTCGTCGATAACTCTCACGTTTTTAGCCCTTATTTGCGTATTGGCGATTATTCTTGGGTTCAAGGTGGAGGTGGGGACATTGAAGTCCCGTCCAGAAATATTATCAAAATCTCTCTACAAATTTAGTCTGTTTTAATTTTCGAAACAGCGGATATAAAACAGGCAAAAGCATAAGCCGAAGTTTCTAGCTTCTGACTTTTCGGAGAACTGCCTGAAGCAAAAGCGGTTCTACCTATCTCGAGATTATAACACCCGATCCTTATTATCGAGAATAGTTAAGGCCGGATGGCCTACGCGTAAGCGTAAGCGGGTTTTTGAAATAAGTTAGCACTTATCTCTGTTTTCCGGAAGTTTTACCAGATTCCAGAATACTGGAATTGCCGATTTTGAAAAAAGATCTCTGTCGAAGCCTTTCACCCCCTAGTTTTTAATTCTCGCCTTATTTCTTTGTCCGCTTCGCGCTTTTTGATCCGTTCTTTCTTATCAGCTTTTTTCCGTCCTCTTGAGACGGCAAACTCTAGCTTTATTTTACCTTTTTTACTATATACCCTCAATGGTATTAAAGTCAAGCCTCTTTCTTGAGTTTTACCGAAGAGGTATTGGATTTCTTTTTTTCTCAAAAGGAGCTTTCTTGCTTGGGTGGGATTATAATCTTTGGGAATGTTTTTGAGCTGATAGGGCGCAATATTGGCGTTAATCAGATAAATCTCGCCGTTCTTTAAAACAACATAAGAGCCTGCGAGTGACATTTTCCCCGATTTTATTGATTTTACCTCTTGGCCCGCCAAGACCATGCCCGCCTCGAATTTTTCCAAGAATTCGTAGTCAAAATAAGCTCTTTTGTTTTTGATCGCCTCCATGGGTTCAATTTATCACGAAGATATGGTTCTTGACAAGTTCTATAAATATGATATACTATAAAAGTACCTTAATTTTATATTATCCGCGAAAACCGGATAAGAAGGAGGAGTCTAAATGGTCGCGATAACCGACAAAGCTCGAATGTTTGATCTGATGGTGGGGGTGGGAGAATTAGTACGGGATGGCAAGCGTGATCCAAAGAAAGTACTAGAAATACTCCAACGCATCAAAGAGAATACTGGTTGTCTTTTCCGGTTCCCTCGGGTGAGTATTCAGGGCCGGGGAGGAAATACACCCTTTGTGGTGCCCGAGATTCCTCAGGTTGTTCCTGGATTTAGGGGATACATTCATGATTCGTACAATTTCTCCAAAATGTTTTCTGGAAAAATTGAGCCTCCAATGAGCAGTTTTGAATTTAGCGAATTATGCTATGCCGATCTCTCGGAGAGGTCAGATGGTAATTCAATTCTCGCTGGACTCACTAAAGTGGGTGAGAAGGTTGAAACCCCAGTAGCTCAAATACTTGCCCTAGTAGAGAGCCAGGGAGAGAGCTACGAAGGTCCTCTCACTGCTCCCATTGAGCCTAATATCTTTTTCGCGCTGGACAAGAAAAATGTCTTGCGCGAGGTAAGAATCCATTATTGTGGAAGCGGAATAGGATGGTCAGTTGATGCCTACGAGATTGGGCCGCGACCAAAGTGCGACTGGCATTCTCCTGGCACTCGGGTTTTTTTCCCGGCAGAAAAATAAAATAACCTCACAATAAGCGGGAGAACTTCTTTATAGTTCTCCCGCATTTTGTTTTTTTGAAAAGATAATTGTATTGATGGATATCGGATATCCATCAAATAATATTTTCAACCTTTAATTTTTAAGCGGAATAAGATAAACTTAAAGAATGATAAGGCAAGAAATAATAAAACTGATTCAAAAAGCGACTGGCGAGTCTCCAGAAAAAATTCGGGTGGCGTATCCCGAAGGAGAAGGGTTTGGGGACTATACGACGAACATTGCGTTGCAGCTGAAAAGGCCGGCAAGCGAAATAACGGTTAATTTGAAATCTGATTTATTCGAAAAAGTTGAAGTGGCCGGCCCAGGTTTTATTAATTTTTTTCTTGCCAAGGGTTATTTGCAAAAACAAGTCGGCATAATTTTAAAAGAGAAAGAATCATTTGGCGAACTCAAAATCGGCCGTGGCCAAAAAGTGAATGTGGAATTTATTTCGGCCAACCCTACCGGGCCTTTAACCTTAGGCAACGGGAGGGGCGGTTTTTGCGGCGATGTCTTGACCAATGTTTTGAATGCGGCCGGTTATCAAGCAAAACGAGAGTATTATATTAACGATACCGGGGAGCAGATTAAAAAACTGGGCCATTCGGTCATCGGCGACGCAGAAGCCGTTTATCAAGGGCGATATATTGAAGAATTAAAAAAGAAGATAAAGGGCAACAATCCGGAGAAAATCGGCCAATCCGCCGCCAAAATTATTTTGCAAGAAATGATCAAGCCGACAATTAAGAAAATGAAAATTAAGTTTGACGTTTGGTTCTCTGAAAAAACGCTGTATCAGAAAAAAGAGGTAGACAGGATTTTAGATGTTTTAAAAAAGAAAAAACTATCCTATGGAAAAGAAGGCGCTTTATGGTTCAAATCCACTCAATTCGGCGACGACAAAGATAGGGTTTTGATCAAAGCCGGCGGAGAAGAGACTTATTTGGCTTCCGATATTGCCTATTTAAAAAATAAGTTTGTCAGAGGCTTTCAAAAATTAATTTTCTTTTGGGGCGCGGATCATTACGGCTATGTGGCAAGGATTTTAGCTGCGGCAGAGGCCTTGGGCTATAAAAAAGAACAAATTGATATTATCGTTATGCAGCTGGTCAGATTAATTCGGGATGGAAAAGAGGTCAGAATGTCCAAAAGGACCGGCACTTATGTCACCTTGGACGAATTGATTGACGAAGTTGGTTTGGATGTCGCCCGCTGCTTCTTTTTAACGAGAAGCGCCGATACTCATTTAAATTTCGATTTAGCTTTAGCTAAAACTCAATCGGAGAAAAACCCGGTTTATTACATCCAATACGCCCACGCCAGGATTTGCAGTATTTTGCGCAAAGTTAAAATGTCGAAGGCCCGGCCTCGAACAGACTTACTGGAGCATCCGGCAGAACTTAAGCTTATCAGGCAGTTGATGAGATTACCGGAGATCGTTGAGGATACATCTCAAGATTTTCAAATTCAGCGATTGCCACAATATGCGGTTGACTTGGCTACGGTTTTCCATCAATTTTATCGCGACTGCCATGTCATTAGTGAAGATAAAAATCTGTCCCAAGCCCGCTTAAGCTTGGTTTTAGCCGCAAAAATTGTTTTGAAAAATACCTTATCTTTAATGGGCATTTCCGCTCCGGAGAAAATGTGATAGTTGACAAAATGTTTTAAATAGTTAAAAATCAAATTGGATAAGGAGGAGGGAAAATATGCCGAAAGAAGAAGAGAAAAAGGAAGTTGCCAAAGACGCGGGCGACTGGAGAAAAAAACTCACGACGCGGGAAGAAATGATCAGATTCTTACAGTCGTCTGGCATCACTACTTCGGGGCCAGTGGACAGGCAGACAGCTTCATTTAAATAAAGTAAACTTAAAAGGGGTGAGCGTAAAACGTTTGCCCTTTTTGTTTTGATAAAAATAGAATAAAATAATAACAGGAGATATAACGTATTAATTCAACCATGGTTCTCCCCGGACGTTATCAGAAAGAAGATGAGCAGATATAAATATTATTTTAGAAAACCAAAATCTGAAATTAGTAAAGACATTCTGAAATGGCTGGCTCTTGCCGGAGCTGTTTGCGTTGCCGGAAGTTCTCCTTATTTTACCATTCACCTATTAAGGAAGTTGAAAGGTAAAAAATATGAAAGAAAAAATGTCTACGATACTTTTTACAATTTAAAAAAACAAGGATGTATTGAGGTGGAAGAAAAAAACCACCAGATTCACATTTCCCTAACTGATAAAGGGAAAAAGACGGCAGGACGTTTTCAAATTGATAGTTTAAAAATCAACAAACCCAAGAAATGGGATCAAAGATGGCGTATAGTAATTTTTGATATCGCCCAGCTTAAAAATCTTCAGCGGAACGCTTTTAGGGGGAAGCTCAAAGAGTTAGGTTTTGTTTCCTTGCAGAAAAGTGTTTGGGTTCATCCTTATTCCTGTCATGATGAGATAGTGCTTCTAAGGGAATTTTTCGGCTTAAGCCAGAAAGAAGTTCGCTTGATCACCGCTGACGATATAGAAAACGACGACTTTTTGAGGAAAATATTTAATTTATAATGACGTACGAATTAAACTATGGTTCTTTTCGTACGTTATATTGAAATTGAATTGAAATGGGTTTTGCGGAAAATAGACTAAAATGATATTCTGAATAAACGATGTTTGGATATCCGATTTCCCTGTCTGCCGACAGGCAGGCAGATAAATATTCGGAAATCGGATATCTTAATAAAAATGGAGACGATTTTCCCGAATTTGGAGAAAAAAATTCTCGGAGATTGGAAGAAAAACAAGGTTTTCGAGAAAAGCATTAAGCAGCGTGCGAAAGCTCGCGACTTCGTGTTTTATGAAGGGCCCCCAACGGCCAACGGTAAGCCGGGCATTCATCATGTTTTAGCAAGAACCTATAAAGATATTATTTGCAGGTACAAAACCATGCGGGGCCTTCGTGTTTTACGAAAAGCGGGCTGGGATACCCACGGGTTGCCGGTTGAGCTTGAAGTAGAAAAAAAGTTGGGGTTGAAAAATAAAAAAGATATTGAAAAATATGGTATCGCCGAATTCAATAAAAAATGCCGCGAATCAGTTTGGCAATATAAGGATGACTGGGAAAAATTAACCGAAAGGATTGGTTTTTGGCTGGATATGGAACATCCCTATATCACTTATGAGAATGATTATATTGAGAAGGTCTGGGGGGTGATTAAGCAAATTTATCAAAAAGGGCTTTTATATAAAGATTACAAAGTCGTACCCTATTGCCCTAGATGTGGCACTCCCTTGTCGTCGCATGAAGTGGCCCAGGGCTACAAGAAAATCAAGGAACGTTCGGTTTATGTGAAATTTGAGATTGCGCCAAAAACATATTTATTAGTTTGGACAACTACGCCCTGGACGTTGCCGGGCAATGTGGCGGTAGCCGTGAATCCTAAAATTACCTATATTAAAGCGCAGGTCGGTAACGAAATATTTGTTTTAACCAAAGAAAGAGCGGCTGTTTTGGGCGAAGGCTACAAAATTATTGAAGAGTTTAAGGGCGATAAATTATTGGGTCTTAAATATAAACGTCCATTTGGCGAAGACATCGGATCTCGCGTAATTGCGGCCGATTTTGTTTCTATTGAAGACGGAACGGGTTTAGTCCACATTGCGCCAGCTTTCGGCGAAGACGATATGCAGGTTGGTAAGAAAAATAATCTGCCCATAATTTTAAACGTTGATGAAGAGGGTAAGTACAAAAAAGATGTTTCTCTTTGGGCGGGAATGTTTGTTAAAGATGCTGATCCGTTGATTATCAAAAACTTGCAAGAAAGAGGTTTGCTTTTTAAAGAAGAATTATACGAACATGATTATCCGTTTTGCTGGAGATGCGGTTCGGCACTTTTGTATTACGCCAAAGAGAGTTGGTTTATCAATATGCAGAAGGTTAAAAGCGCTTTGATTAAGAATAATAAACTGATTAATTGGGTGCCAGCTCATTTGAAAGAAGGCAGGTTTGGCGAGTGGCTGCGCGAGGTTAAGGACTGGGCTTTTTCCCGCGAGCGGTATTGGGGCACTCCTTTGCCCGTTTGGCAGTGCCAAACTTGCTCGCATCGGGAGATTATCGGCGGTAAAAAAGACTTGATTTCGCAAAACTTTTCTGACAATCATTATTATTTCTTGCGCCACGGTCATTCTTTAAGACAGGTCAAGAAAGTTTCTTGTTGCTGGCCAGAGCCTTTTGAATGTCCCTTGACGGATGAAGGAAAAAAACAAGTTGCTTTAGTCGCTAAAGATTTAAAAAAAGAAAAAATTGATTTAATCTTTTCTTCCGATCTTCTCAGGACCAAGCAGACAGCCGAAATTGTCGCCAAAGAATCGGGGCTGACTATTATTTATGACGAAAGATTAAGAGAGTTTAACGTCGGTGTTTTTAACGGTCAAGATCCTAAAAAATCCTGGGAGTATGTCGGTGGAGGAATTAATATTTTTGAAAAGAGACTTCCTCAAGGGGAAAGCTGGAACGATCTTAAAAAAAGAACTTACGAATTTTTGAAAGAGGTTAATAAAAAATATGCCGGCAAAAATATTCTGATTATTTCTCATGAGGCCGTTTTAACTGTCTTAGAAACAACTCTTCTAGGATTGTCAAAAGAAGAACTATTTGCCTGGCGAGAGAAAAATTCTCTAGCTGTCAGCGGTTGGCGAGAGACGATATTTAAAAATTTACCGTATAACGAAAAAATGGAATTGGATTTTCATAAGCCATATATTGACGAAGTTAAATTTTACTGCCCGAAATGCAAAGGCGTGATGCAAAGAGTTCCCGAATTAATCGATGTTTGGTTTGATTCGGGCTCTATGCCTTTTGCCTCAGATACTAAGTTTCCGGCTGACTATATTTGCGAAGCTATCGACCAGACGAGAGGTTGGTTTTATACGCTTTTAGCTATAGCCACATTACTTGGCCATGATGCGCCATATAAAAACGTAATTTCTTTAGGCCATGTTTTAGACGAAAAGGGAGAAAAGATGTCCAAATCCAAAGGCAACGTGGTGAATCCTTGGGACATGATCGAAAAATACGGTATTGACGCCGTGCGCTGGTATTTTTATACCGTCAACCAGCCGGGCGATTCCAAGCTTTTCTCGGAAAAAGAATTAGCCGAATCATTGAGAAAGTTTATTATGATTTATTGGAACAGTTTTGTTTTTTATCAAACTTACACCGAAAGTGGACATGCGATGTCTAACGTTAGACATCGCATGTCCAACAACGTATTAGATAAATGGATTATCTCAAGATTAAACAGCTCGATTCAAGAAGCGACTCAGAAGCTTGATAAGTATGATGTGACCGGCGCCGCCCGGGCGATTGAAGATTTTGCGGTCAATGATTTGTCTTTATGGTATATCAGAAGATCCCGCAAGCGTTTTCTGGAAGCTCAAAATACTTTGTCTCTCTCGCTTTCAACTTTATCTAAATTAACTGCACCATTCATTCCTTTTTTAAGTGAAGAGATTTTTAAGAAATTGGGTAAGGCTCGAACTTCCTCAAGCGTGCATTTAGAAGATTGGCCAAAAGTTGATTTAAAATTAATTAATAAAAAGCTTGAGCAGGAGATGGTAAAAGTTAGAGAGGTTGTAGCTTTGGCGCTGGCAGAAAGGGCGAAAGCCGGCATTAAGGTTCGTCAGCCGCTTCAAGAATTACAAATTACAGATAAAATCAGTAAAGATTTGCTGGGGCTGATCAAAGAAGAAGTTAATGTTAAAAAAATCAATTTCGGCAAAGAACTAAAATTAGATATTAAAATAACTCCAGAACTTAAAGAAGAAGGAACGGTGCGTGAGATTATCCGCCAGATTCAGGAGATGAGGAAAAAAGCCGGGCTTAAGCCCCAGGATAAGATTTTGATTCAATACGCGGCTCCCGCCGAATTGGTGAAGATATTAGAGAAAAACAAAAAAACAATTCTAACCGAAACAAAGGCCGAAGTTTTCGAACTAGCGGAGGCCGGATCTCCGCTGGCTACAGCTCCGGGCGAAGTAACTATTGATGAGCAAAAATTATGTCTTTATTTGACAACAAAAAATCGGTCCCGGTAAAGGAATTGATTAGCAAGGCGTTAAAGGGTTCAACCGAGATTCCCGGCACAGGCGGAAAAATTTATCCCCGCCAAGAAATAGTCAAAACCCTGAAAGAGCTTTTGCCTTTTCAAAAAATCGGCAGTCATTTAAGCGAAATTGAAGCAAAAACGATTTTAAGGAAACTACGGCACGAAGAATATATCGCCAAACAGGGCGACCAAAAGATAAAATTCGGGCGCCTTATGCGCCTTTTAGAAGAAGAGTGGGGCCTTAGAGGAAAATACTAAATAATAAAAGATTTAAATTTATGCCACTTCCACTTTATGTAAGATCATCTCCTGCTCCCGCTCCCAAGCCGGGACAGGGGCAAACTCCGAGCAACCCGGCACCTCAAAAAACATCAACATTCGGTTATCTTTGGAGGAAACCTTCGATAAATCAAGAGCAGGCTAAAAAAGCAATAGTTAAAGACAAGCCCGGTTTTTTAGAAAGAGGGGCTTTTCGTCAGCACGACTCGTTAATACATGAAATCAGAAAAAATAGTTATTATAAAAGCATACCAACTTACGGTAAAAAGTTTACTCAAGCAGAACGAATGAATCTCGTCAAAGAACTTGAGAAGGCCGGCAGAGGGATAGGCGGACTTACCGGAGAAAAATTAGGCTTAGCTATTAAAAGCTTAGGAAAAGAAAAGCAGAAGGCTTTATCTCATAGGGAATTTGGGAGAGCAAAGATATTGGACCAGAAAATAAAGCAGGCTCAGGTCTGGAGAAAGACTTGGGATCGCCCAAAAATTTAATGGCCGTTCATTATCGAACCCAGGGCTTTTTTATCAAGAGAACTGATCGGGGAGAAGACAGCCGGTTATTTACGGTTTACACTAAGAATTTCGGCAAACTGAAGATTTTAGGGAGGGCTATCAGAAAAATCGGGTCAAAATTAAAGGGCGGGTCGGAAATTTTTTGTTTAAGCGAAATTGAGTTTATCCAGGGTAAGAACCATAAAACCTTAACCGACGCTATTTTACTTGAGAACTTTTCTGTTATCAGAAAAGACCTTAAAGGGCTCAAGATTATCCGCCAAATTACCGAAGCTTTAAACGATTTTATTTCAAAAGAAGAAAAAGACGGCGAGATCTGGTGCCTACTAAGCGAAGTTTTTGACAAATTGAATGATCCGCGATTTAAAATTAATTACCTAGAACTCGTATATTATTATTTTTTTTGGAATTTCGTTTCAATTCTCGGCTATAAGCCGGAATTTCACGATTACACCATCAATAAAGCCAAGATAGATTGTGATATCATCAAAATACTTAAAGTAATTTTAAAAAAAGACTGGCCGATACTTGCGAGGCTAAAAATTACTCCTTACCACCAAAAATTATTAAAAATTGTCAGCGAGTGGTATACTGAAAAAATAATCACATGAATTACCCTCAAAATAAGCTTATTCTCTTTGCTCTCGGTTTGGTTGTGATTGTGGGGCTGGTCGGTTTTTGGTTTTGGCAAAAAAACAGTTATTCTAAAGAAATTTTAAAACTGGAGATATTGGGGCCGGCAGAAGTGACTCTCGGCCAAGAGATCGAATACACTGTCAGATATAAAAACAACGGTAACATCAGGCTGGAAGACCCCAGGCTTACTTTTGAGTTTCCCGCCTATTCGCTTCTCGGCGAAGGAGAGTTGTTAAGGAAAGAAATTATTCTGGAAAGCATTTACCCCGGCCAGGAGCAGACTTTCACTTTTAAGACGAGACTTCTTGGCAGGGAAGGAGAGATGAAAAAAGCCCAAGCCTGGCTGAGTTATCAGCCTAAAAATCTTAAAGCTCGCTATGAATCCGAAACCTCGCATAGCGCCAGAATCAGCTCTGTTCCTCTGACGCTGGAATTTGATTTGCCATCGAAAATCGACGCGGGCAAGGAAATTGATTTTCAGCTAAACTATTTTTCCAATGTTGATTATCCGTTGGCTAACCTTGGGCTTAAAATCGAGTACCCGTCCAATTTCGAATTCCAAAGTTCAAAACCTAAATCTTTAGCAAAGACAGATTGGAATATCGGTCTTTTAAATAAAGCTGAGGGCGGCCGAATTCAAATAAAAGGCAGTTTAAGCGGCGAAGTAGGCGAACAAAAACAATTTAAAGCTCAATTGGGCACGTGGCGCGATGGCGAGTTCGTCGTTTTAAAAGAAACGGTCAGGGCGGTGCAAATCGTCACTCCGTCTTTATATATTTCTCAGCAGATTAATAATAGTTCGCAATACGCGGGGAGAGCCGGTGACATTTTGCACTATGAAATTTTTTTCAAAAACATCGGCAATGATGCTTTCAGCAATCAATTCCTAGTGGTCAAATTAGAAGGGGATTTGTTTGACTTTCAGACTATCAAAGCGCCCCTGGCCGATTTTCAATCAGGCGACAATTCTCTTGTTTTCGATTGGCGCAAGAATTCCAAACTCCAATTTTTAGACGCTCAAGAAGAAGGCAAGGTTGAGTTTTGGGTTGATTTGGAAGACGATTGGTTCATAATCAATGCCGACCAAAAAAATCCGATTCTGAAAAATAAGATATTTCTTGGCCAGGCGCAAAAGGAATTTACTACCAAGATTAGCTCAAAATTGACCATTGACCAAAAAGGTTATTATTCAGATGAAGTTTTTGGGAATTCTGGCCCCAATCCTCCGCAAGTCGGCCAGCAGACCACTTACACGATTATCTGGCAGGCCAAAAACTATTATAATGACGTTAAGGGAGTCAGAGTTAAAGCGACTCTTGGCAATAATGTCAGGCTGACCGGTCGTATTTTCCCGGAAGGTTCGAGATTAACATTTGATTCTAATTCGCATGAAGTTGTTTGGGAGCTGGACGACTTGGAAGCAGGAAAAGGCATTTTAAGTCCCGCTCCTTCAGTTGCCTTCCAGATTGCTTTAACTCCTCAAGCAGGAGGGAATGCGAATCTTGTCGGAACGGCCAAAATTACCGGCGCAGATGAGTTTACCGGTTTTTCTGCCAACGGTGAAGCTTCGGTGATTGGCGCTGCAGAAATTATTCAATAGACACTATGGAAGACTTAATGCAAAAAATAACATCGTTAGCTAAAAGGCGGGGATTTATTTTCCCTTCGTCGGAAATCTACGGCGGGTTTGGGTCGTGTTACGATTTCGGGCCGCTGGGCGTGGAAATGAAAAATAACATCAAGAAGGCCTGGTGGGACGAGATGACGAAAACCCAAGAAAATATCGTTGGCTTGGATGCCGCTATTTTAATGTCGCCGAAAGTTTGGTCTGCCTCGGGGCACTTAACTGCCGGCTTTGCCGACGAATTGGTAGAATGTAAAAAATGCAAAAAAAGGTTCAGGGCAGATCAAATTGGTAAAGAATGTCCCGAATGCAAAGGAGTATTAAGCGCTCCAAGAAAGTTTAATTTAATGATGAAAACCTTTATTGGACCGGTGGAGGATGAGGCATCGGTTACTTATCTTAGGGCGGAAACGTGCCAGGGTATTTATATGAATTTTGAGAATGTTTTGAACTCAATGAGAATGAAGACTCCTTTTGGCATAGCGCAGATCGGCAAAGCGTTCCGGAACGAAATCACCCCCGGCAATTTTATTTATCGCACTAGAGAATTTGAGCAAATGGAAATGCAATGGTTTTGCGAACCCAAATCTGCCGATAAATTTTTTGAATTTTGGCTGGAAAAAAGAATGAAATGGTATTTAGGCCTAGGAATTAAAAAAGAAAATTTGCGAGCGAGAGAAGTCGCCAAAGAAGAGCTAGCTCACTATGCCAAAAGAGTAGTGGATATTGAGTATCGGTTTCCTTTTGGTTGGAAAGAAATAGAAGGGGTGCACAACAGGGGAGATTGGGACTTATCTAACCACTCAAAAAACTCTGGGCAAAATCTGAAATACGAAGGATGCTTTCCATATATCATAGAAACGTCAGCTGGAGCCGATAGGGCCTTTTTAACGTTCTTAGCCGATGCTTACCAAGAAGTTAAGGGAGGTCGGACAACCACTACCGAATCAGCCAAGGAAGAGGAAATAGTTTTGCGCTTGGATAAAAAAATCGCTCCGATTAAGGCGGCGGTTCTGCCTTTAGTGAAAAATAAGCCCGATATAGTCAATAAAGCTAAAGAAGTTTACGATTTATTAAAACCTCATTTTTCAGTCCAATACGACGAGGCGGGCTCCATTGGACGCCGGTATCGCCGGCAAGATGAAATCGGCACGGTTTTTTGCCTGACCATTGATTTCGATACCCTCAAAGACAACGCCGTCACCATCCGCGACAGGGATACCATGCAGCAAGAAAGAATTGAAATCAGTAAATTGATTGCAACCATTAGCACAAAATTGAACGATGATGTTTAAAAAGACAACGCTTAAAAACGGTTTAAGGATTATTACCGTACCGCAGAAAAGCACGCAAGCCGTGACGGTTTTGGCGTTGGTGGGTACGGGTTCAAAATACGAGACGAAAGAGACGAGCGGCATTTCGCATTTTCTGGAGCACATGTTTTTTAAAGGGACTAAGAAAAAACCCGATAAGATAACGATTGCCGAAACCTTGGATAAGGTGGGAGGCATTTATAACGCTTTTACCGGAGAAGAGTGTACGGGCTACTTTGCCAAGGTCGCCAACACCCATTTTGACTTAGCTTTGGATTGGGTTTCAGACATCTATCTTCACAGTCTTTTGCCCGAACAGGAATTAGCTAAAGAAAAAGGCGTGATTATCGAGGAGATCAATATGATTTATGATAATCCGATGGCTTATGTGTCAACTTTATGGTCAAAATTGCTTTATGGCGATCAGCCAGCCGGTTGGGACATTGCGGGCACCAAGGAGAGCGTGAGCCAAATTAGTCGCGAGAAGCTGATTAATTACATGGCCGACCATTATGTTGCTCGAAATACCGTTGTTTGTATCGCGGGCAATATCGAGGAAGCGCGAGCTATTAATGAAGCGGAAAAAAGTTTCGGTAAAATGAAAAACACAAAGCCCAAAGAAAAAGAAAAAGTTCAAGAAAGACAATCGCGGCCGGAAGCGCTCCTGCACTTCAAAGAAACCGACCAGACTCACCTTTGCTTGGGCGCGAGAGGGTATAATATTTTTCATCCCCAAAGATACGCGCAGGATGTTTTAAGTATAATTTTGGGCGGCATGATGAGTTCCCGTCTTTTTATCGAGATCAGGGAGAAATTGGGCTTGGCCTATTATGTAAAAACTGAAGCCGAAGCGAACTCTGACACCGGATTTTTATTAACGCGGGCCGGCGTGGATAATAAAAACGTAGAGAAAGCCATCGCTACTATCTTAAAAGAATATCGAAAAATTTCACAGGAAAAAGTAGCCGCCGGCGAGCTGAAAAAAGCGAAAGATTACATTAAAGGCAAAACAGCCTTGGTTTTGGAGGGCTCGGACGACTTGGCTTCTTTTTATGGAGCGCAAGAGCTTTTGGAAAAAGAGATTTTAACGCCGAACGAGATTTATGCTAAAATAGATCAAGTCTCCTCCCGCGATGTTGCGGGGGTTGCCCAAGATATTTTTCAAGGAAAGAACCTCAATCTAGCGCTCGTGGGCCCGTTCAAAGATAAAAGTAGTTTTGAAAAAATATTAAAGTCGTAGCCAACCGATGAATCAGTCAAAAGTACTCGATATTTCTTGGGAAACAATCTTGAAAATGGCGATTGCTCTTTTCACTTTTTATCTTATTTATTTAATAAGAGATATTTTGATTTGGGTGGTTTTCGGCTTGATTATTTCGGTTTTGTTTAATCCGGCCATTGATTTTCTGCAAAAGAAGCGCGTCCCCAGGGTATTAGCTACTATTTTAATATATGTGTTGCTCTTCTCCACCATCGGTTTTCTTATTTATTCTATTGCCCCCGTCTTTGTAACTGAAATTCAACAATTTTCTCAGTTTTTCCCGGATTATTTCGAAAAGTTATCAATGCCACTTCGAGGTTTAGGCATTAAAGCCTTTGAAAACATTGATGTTTTTACTCAAACTTTTGAGCAAGGATTGACTAAGGCCTCGGCTAATATTTTCAGCGCCGTGGGGGCGATTTTCGGGAGCATACTATCGGCCGTGACTATTTTCACCATCGCTCTTTTCCTTTCCTTGGAAGAAAAGAGCGTAGATAAGGTAATTGGCATTCTCTCCCCAAAAAGATATGAGGCGTTCGCCTTGAGCCTTTGGGCCAGGTCCCAAAGAAAAGTCAGCGGTTGGTTCGGCTCAAGGATTTTATGTTGCTTGTTTGTCGGGCTGACGACGTATCTTACCTGTTACGTCTTGAATATCAAATACGCCGTTTCTTTCGGGCTTTTAGCGGGAGTCTTGAACATGATTCCTATTATCGGTCCGGTGATCACCGGAGCGGCAGTGGCCGTTTTGGTGGCCGCGGTCTCTTGGACTAAAGCTGTGTTTTTCATCATCGCCTTTATTATTATTCAGCAAATCGAAGGCAATATTCTGGGTCCGGTTTTGACTAAAAAATTCATCGGGTTGCCGCCGGTTCTGGTGTTCATTTCAGTGATGGTTGGCGGAAAATTATGGGGTTTTATGGGAGCGCTTTTGGCCATTCCCGTCGCCGGAATTTTATTTGAATTTCTCAGGGATTTCTTGAAAAAACGAAAAGAAGAAAAAGAACAAGCGGCCTCTCTGTAGCATGGGCATTCTTTACATTGTCGCTACCCCCATCGGAAATTTAGAAGATATTTCAAAACGCGCCCTCCGAATATTATCGGAGGTTGATTTGATTTTGTGCGAAGATACGAGAGTCACCAAAATTTTATTAGATCGCTACGAGATCAAAACTCCAACCTTGAGCTACCATCAGCATTCCCAGTTAAAAAAAATTGAAGAGATTACTCGGCTTCTTGGTGACGAAAAGAATCTTGCCTTGGTGTCGGATGCTGGTACACCGGGGATATCTGATCCTGGGAACAAGTTAATCGCCCAGTTAATCACACAGGTGTCACCTGTGCAGGTTGCACAGGTGACACCTGTGCCTGGTCCATCGGCTTTGACTGCCGCCGCATCAATTTCCGGGTTTCCGATGGACAGGTTTGTGTTCCTGGGTTTTCCGCCGGTTAAAAAGAAAAGAAAGAAATTCTTTGGAGAAGCGATCAGCTCAAAGTATCCGGTAATTTTTTTTGAATCAAAACACCGCATTTTAAAAACCCTGCAAGAGTTGACCTTGCTCAATAAGCAGCTACCCTTGGTTGTTTGCCGGGAGCTGACCAAAAAATTCGAAACTGTTTATCGCGGGTCGGCTAAGGATATTTTAGCCGAATTGGCGAAGGATGAGATAAGGGGAGAGTTTGTGGTCATAATAGGAAATAAATAGCTACGGCCACGACAGTAATTTGACTCGCAATCCCCCAAAAAGCGGGGATTTTTTTATTTCCACAGATATTATTAATCGCCCAATGTATTTTTAAATGTTTTTCTAATAATTTATTTGCCGGAAAGATGCAGTAAAGCAAAGTAAGGCCGTCGGGAATGAGCGTTACGAAGCTGGCCGCCAAAATCAGCGGGGAGAGGCCTGCTATAAAAAAAACCGCCGCTAGGCCTAAAATAATATCTAGGAACACTTTTAAAAAATCGGGCAGAGACTTGGACCATTGGCCGGCTCGAATGGTTTTGATGGTATATTCCTTGTGCGGGAAAAGGTCTAAAAAATAATGGCTTAATAGCACAAAAATAAGTCCTAAGATTGGGTTTGGGGTTAAGGTTACGATGGCTACGCCGGCTAAAATGTGGGGGGTTAAAAGCACAGGTTAAATATGATAAGATAAAATCAGTTAAATTATACCATGAAGAATAAGTTTTATATAACAACGAGCATCGCTTATACGAACGCTCCGCCCCACATTGGATTTGCTTTAGAGTTGGTTCAGGCGGATGTTCTCGCGCGTTACCGCAGAATTGCGGGTGATGACGTTTTTTTTCTCACCGGCACCGATGAGCACGGCGCAAAAATAGTCAGAGCGGCTAAAAATGCGGGCAAAACTCCCGAGGAATTTACCGAAGAAGTTTCTAAAAAATTCAAAAAATTAACGGAGGCGCTCAATTTATCAAACGATGATTTTATCAGAACGACTGATCAAAAAAAACATTGGCCCAGTGTCATAAAGGTTTGGCTGAAACTAAAAGAGAACGGCGATATTTATAAAAAAGAATATGAGGGCCTCTATTGCGTGGGTTGCGAGGCATTTATTAAGGAAAAAGATTTAGTTAACGGATTATGCCCGCTTCATCAGCAAAAACCGGAAATTATTAAAGAAGAAAACTATTTTTTCAGGCTTTCCAAATACGCCGATATTGTGAAAGAAAAAATAGTGAGCGGCGAAATCAAAATTGTTCCCGATGTCAGAAAAAACGAAATTATAAGTTTTATCAATCAAGGCCTTGAGGATGTCAGCTGTTCCAGGTCAAAAGAAAATTTAAAATGGGGGATACCTGTTCCCGAAGATGATTCCCAGATAATTTATATCTGGTTTGAGGCTTTAATAAATTATCTTTATCCTAAAAAATACTGGCCAGCTGACGTTCATTGCGTCGGCAAAGACATTTTCCGCTTTCATGCCTTATGGTGGCCGGCGATGCTCCTTTCTTTGGGGTTGCCGCTGCCCAAGGTCATTTTTGTTCACGGTTATATCGCCTCCGGCGGGCAGAAGATGTCGAAAAGCCTAGGTAATGTAGTTGATCCGTTTGAGTTGGTGAAAAAATACGGCGCAGACGCCGTGCGTTATTTCCTCTTGCGAGAAATTTCCCCGACCGAAGACGGCGACTATACCGAAGATAAATTTATCGAAAGATACAATGGCGACTTGGCAAGCGGGCTAGGGAATTTAGTTGCGAGGGTTATGAGGCCAGCAGAAACGTTTAACATTTCCAAAACTAAAAACGAAAAAGAACTTGAGATAAAAACTACTCACGATACGCCGTTGTTTAATACGTTGGAAAGTGCGAAAATGCATTATAAAAAGGCGATAGAAGAGTTTAAATTTAATGAAGCACTATTTGTGACATGGGAATTAATTAGTTTCTGCGATTTTTATATTAATCAAGAACGGCCATGGGAAGGAAAGAATAATAAAGTTATTAGCGACTTATTATTTTTAATTGAAGAAATAGCTAATATGTTAAAGCCGTTTTTGCCGGAAACTTCGGAGAAAATTCTTAAACAATTAAAGAATAAGAAAAGCGAACCGCTGTTTCCGCGTTTCAAATAATTATGATTTCTACTGTTCAAATTTTTTGGATTTTATTCTCAGTTTTTATTTTAGGAGCTGTTATTTTCGATCTTTATATACAAGGTAGAAGAAAAAAAGAAATGTCGTCAAAAGAAGCGGGATTTTGGACTTTGGGGTGGATTGGGCTAGCCCTTTTTTTTAATTTGCTGATTTATTTTTTCTTAGGGCACGAGAAAGCCTTTGAATTTTTTACCGCTTATCTGTTGGAAAAATCGTTGAGCTTGGATAACCTCTTTGTTTTTTTGGTTATTTTTTCCTATTTTAACCTTCCCATTGTTTCTCAGCAGAAGGTTCTAAAACTCGGGATTCTCGGCGCTTTTTTGATGAGGGCTCTTTTTATTTTTGGAGGTATCTGGCTTTTGCAAAAATTCGACTTCCTTTTTTATATTTTCGGAGCATTTCTGATTTTTACTGCATTTAAGTTGCTTGTTCAAAAAGGTGAAAAAATAGATCCCCAGAAAAACCTGTTTTTAAAAATTGTTAAAAAACTCATTCCCGTAGAAGAAAATTGCAAAGAAGATAAATTTTTTATTAGAAGGGGAAAAACTATATGTCTTACCCCTCTTTTTCTGGCTCTTATTTTGATAGAAAGCGCTGATTTGGTTTTTGCTCTGGATTCGGTACCTGCGGTTTTAGCCATAACGCAAGATCCTTTTCTGGCTTATACTTCAAACGCTTTCGCTATCCTCGGGTTGAGAGCTCTTTATTTCTTTTTAGTGACTCTTTTGCCAAAGTTCTTCTATCTGGAGAAAGCCATAATAACCCTATTGGCCTTTGTCGGTTTTAAGATGATTTTTAACCAGATCTATCATATTCCGCTAGCTTTTTCCCTAGTTTTTATTTTAACGGTTTTAGCAATCTCAATTTTGCTTTCGTGGTTGAAATTAAGAAAAAATAAAAATGCTCATTGATACCCACGCGCACTTAAACTTTAACGCCTACAAAGAAGATAGTTTTGAGGTTCTCCGCCGCTCTTTAGATAACGGCGTTTGGATGATTAATGTCGGCTCGCAGTATTCTACAAGTAAAAGGGCGGTAGAGATGGCTGAAAAATACGAAAACGGTGTCTACGCGGCTATAGGCCTCCATCCGATTCATCTTGAAACGGAAGTTTTTGATTATGAAAAATATAAGGAATTAGCTAAATCAAAGAAGGTGGTGGCAATCGGCGAAATCGGCTTAGATTACAAGCCGGAGTATGCTTCATCCGAAGAAAAGCAGAAAACCGTTCTCTCCCAACAATTAAAACTGGCTGAGGCATTAAGTTTGCCGGTTATCTTCCACTGTCGCATGTCCCACGACGATTTAATCAAGATACTGTCCGAGAACGGTTCTCGTACCGGGGGAGTCATCCATTGTTTTACTGGCGCCTGGAAACAAGCCGAAAAATATTTAGGAATGGGGTTATACCTTGGCTTTAACGGGATTATTTTTAAATTAAATCTAGACGAAATAATCGAAAAAACGCCGCTGGACAGAGTTTTACTTGAAACAGATTGTCCGTATCTAACTCCAAAACCGATGGAAGGGCGCAACGAACCTTCGTATGTAAAGTATGTCGCTGAAAAAATTGCCAAAGTAAAAGGATTGGGCTATGAAGAAGTAGTTGAGATTACTACTAAAAATGCCCAAAAACTCTTCAGAATCCCTGCCTCGCCGGCAGGCAGGTGACACAAAAAATAAGCAAAAATCGGCTTGGGAAAGCCGGTTTTTGTTTTATAAATAAGGTTTGACAAATTTAGACAATCCTGTAGTTTTGGTAGTAAGGAAGCCAGAACCTTACAAATTAAATAATAAGGAGGTGAAGGAAATGATCGAAAGATACACTTTACAGAAAATGGGAAGTTTGTGGACGGATCTTCATAAAAAGGAAATGTGGTTTAGGGTTGAATTAGCAGCACTACGAGCGAAAGAACAACGCGGCGATGCGCTGAGGGGAGTTTACGAATCTGCAAAATCAATAATCATAACTCAAGAAATCCTCAAACGAGCTGATGAGATCGAAAAAGAGAACGATCACGATCTTATTGCCTTTGTCCTGGCCGTAACCGAATTGCTGGATGAATCGGCAAAAAGGCACTTTCATTCCGGGCTTACGTCTTTCGATATCGAAGATACCGCTTTATCCCTAATTTTAGTGGATTGTTTAGAACTGATAACTGAGAAAATGGAACACTTAAGACAGGTTCTTCTTAAAAGAGCCGAAGAGCATCGCGATAGCCTGCAGATCGGACGGACGCATTTCATACACGCCGAACCCATTACCTTCGGTTTCAAGCTGTTGGGGTGGGTTGAAGTGATCGAGTGGCATTTGGAAAGGATAAAAAGTCTTCGGGCAGAAATCGGGGTTGGTAAATTCTCCGGAGCAGTTGGCACCTATGTCCTTGATCCAGAAATCGAAGAATTAGCCTGCGGCTATCTCGGGTTGAGGCCAGCGAAAATCTCCACCCAGATTCTAAGCCGCGATTTGCTTGCCCATTATTCTGCTACATTGGTGGGCATTGCTAATTCGCTCGACCGATTTGCAACCGAAATCAGACACTTGGCCGCCACTGATATTGGCGAAGTGGCAGAATTTAAAAAGCCCGGATCTAAAGGATCGTCGGCAATGCCCGGAAAGAGTATGCTGCGCAACCCCATAAAGAGCGAAAACGTTTGCGGGCTGGCCAGAGTGTTGCGAGGCTATCTTATTCCGGCGTTTGAATGCGAAATTGTCTGGGGCGAGCGTACTCTCGAAAACTCATCAGCTGAACGGATTTACCTACCCGATCTGAACATCGTTCTGGATTTTATGCTTCAGCGTTTTGCCGATACTATGGAAAAACTCGAGGTGTTCCCAAAACAAATGGAACAAAACCTCTGGCGGACCGGTGGTATCGTTTTCGCGCAACGAATCATGATGAAGCTTACGGAAAAAGGCATGGCTCGAGATAAAGCATATGATCTTCTTGAAAAACTTGCTTTGTCGGTTGATCGCGGAACATTCAGAACGGGCAAGGGTGAGTCGTTTAGCGATCTTGTCTACCAAAACGAAACAATCAATGGTTTGCTTGTGACTCAGGAGATAGGCGAATGTTTCGATCCTAAATTGACATTACGGCACATTGATTACGTCTTCGGAAAATTCGGATTACCAAGAAAGGAGTAGCTAAGATGAATTCCCGAATGCTATGGATGCTATGTCGGCGATATCCAGAATGCCGGCAGGGGAGACATAACAAGCAATACCGTAAAAGAAAGAGTGGCGGCTTATATTAAAAAGCGAGCCGGCGACTCTGACGACAAGCTTGAAGAAAAACAACAGGGAGGAGAGACATAAAATGGCTAAAGACAATAAGGATGGGAAATGTTTTCTCGGACTCGACGAAGGTTGGCTTTATCGAGGAAAGGTAAGGGATACCTACGACTTCGAAAAGCCCTACGGGGGATATTTATTGGTAGTTGCTACTGACCGGATATCAGCGTTTGATGCGGTTCTTCCCAATGGCGTGCCAGACAAGGGTTTTGTGCTGAACAAACTTTCCGCCCGGTGGTTTGAATTAACGGAACATATCGTGCCGAACCACCTGGTCAAAGTGGTCGATGATGCGAAAGCTTTGCCGCGACCGTTTCCCGTGGTTTTTAATCACCGTTCGATGGTTGTCCGCAAAGCGGAAAGGATTCCCATTGAGTGCATAGCCCGCGGTTATATATCGGGCTCTGCCTGGGCAGAATATCAGAAGACCGGAACCGTTGCCGGTTTGCCCATGCCTAAAGGACTAAAGGAAAGCGACAAACTTCCTGAAGTTCTTTTCACGCCCACGACCAAGGCAGATAAGGGCCATGACGAGCCGATCACTCTCAAACAAATGGAAAGTATGATAGGCCGGGATTTGACTAGGGAGATCATGGACAAGACCTTGAAAGTCTATTCTTGGGCTGACGAATTTGCGAGATACCGGGATATCATTATCGCCGATACCAAAATGGAATTCGGGATGATAGACGGCAAGCTTTCTTTAATAGACGAACTGCTGACCCCTGACTCCAGCCGTTTCTGGGATGCGGAGATGTACAATCCGGGCGGGTCTCAGCCGAGCTACGACAAACAGCCAGTCCGGGATTGGTTGTCAGTCAGTGGCTGGAACAAGCAGCCACCGGCGCCAGAATTACCGCCGGAAGTCGTCAGGGCTACAACGCAAAGATACCGCGAAGCGTACCAAAAATTGACCGGCAGCAAGATTGGATAAGTAAAATAAGGATCATTAAGAAAATGGGCTAGCCAATAACTAGCCCATTTTTAATTGGAAAAGCTGGTTTTTTATGTTAAATTAAAGAATATGGAGTCGTATAATCCTCAAGAAATTGAGAAAAAGTGGCAGCAATACTGGGAGGAAAAAAAGTTTTTCCAGGCGGAAGATTTTTCCCTGCCCCGCCGGCAGGCGGGTAAGGACCAGAAACAATATCTTTTACTTGAGTTTCCCTACCCCTCGGGCGACGGTCTTCATGTCGGGCATTGCCGCAGCTATTCTGCTTTAGACGCGATAGTCCGGCAAAAGAGAATGGCCGGAGCCAATGTTTTGTTTCCGATTGGCTGGGACGCTTTTGGCCTACCAACAGAAAATTACGCAATTAAGCACGGCGTCCACCCCAGCGTTGCCACGGAGAAAAATATCGCCAATTTTAAGCGCCAGCTAAAAAGCTTGGGGCTATCTTTTGATTGGTCGCGTGAAATCAACACGGCCGACCCCAAATATTACAAATGGACCCAGTGGATTTTTCTCAAGCTTTTCGAAAAAGGCTTGGCCTACCAGGCCGAAATACCCATTAATTGGTGCCCTGCGTGTAAAATAGGGCTGGCTAATGAAGAAGTGGTGGCCGGCAATTGCGAACGCTGCGGCGCTCCGGTGCAGAGGAAAATCCAGAAACAATGGATGTTGAAAATCACCGCTTATGCCGACAGATTAATTGACGATTTAGAGAAACTGGATTTTCCCGAGAGAGTTAAGTCCCAGCAGATCAATTGGATCGGCAAAAGTTTTGGCGCAGAGGTTAATTTTCCAATTACCGATTCCCAATCATCAATTAGCGTATTTACGACGAGGATAGATACTCTTTTTGGAGTTACGGCGGTGGTTTTAGCTCCGGAGCATCCTTTGGCCGAAAAATTAGTTACCGGAGAAAATAAAGAAAAAGTAAAAAGCTATATTGCAGAAGCGAAAAAGAAAAGCGATTTTGAAAGGGAAAAATTGGAAAAAGGCTCGAAGAGCGGCGTTTTTACCGGCAGTTTCTGCAAGCATCCGCTGACCGGCGAAGAAATACCGATTTGGATCGGCGATTACGTTATCTCGGCTTATGGCGGGGGAGCTGTGATGATGGTGCCGGCTCACGATAAAAGAGATTATGATTTTGCCAAGAAATATGGATTGAGTATTAAGGAGGTTGTTTCGGGTGGAGATATTTCCAAAAACGCTTTTGTTGATTATGGCGTTTTAATTAATTCCGAAAAGTTTAATGGTTTAAAATCAGAAGAAGCGATTGAAAAAATTACTAAGGAATTAGAGAAAAAGAAACTCGGGAAGAAAACGATCCAATACAAATTGCGCGATTGGGTTTTCTCGCGCCAGCATTATTGGGGCGAGCCGATGCCGCTCATTCATTGCGAAAAATGCGGCATTGTCCCTGTGCCTGAAAAAGATTTGCCGGTGGAGTTGCCTTATATCGAAAAATACCAGCCAACCGGGACGAGCGAATCTCCTTTGTCGGCGATTAGCGATTGGGTTAATATTAAATGTCCTAAATGCGTGGGTCCTGCCAAAAGAGAAACAGATACTATGCCCAATTGGGCCGGTTCTAATTGGTATTTTATGCGTTATTGCGATCCGAACAATAATAAAGAATTAGCGGATTCCAAGAAATTAAAATACTGGTTGCCCGTGGATTGGTATAACGGCGGCATGGAGCACACTACTTTACATCTTCTATATTCACGCTTTATTTATAAATTTCTTTTTGACATTGGGGTGGCCCCGCAAAAAGAGCCATATCAAAAAAGAACTTCCCACGGCATAGTTTTGGCTGCAGATGGCCGAAAAATGTCCAAATCATTCGGGAACATTGTCAATCCCGATGACATTGTCAAAAAATACGGGGCCGATACTTTAAGGATTTATGAGATGTTTATGGGGCCATTTGATCAGGCGATTGCCTGGAGCGAAGACGGGGTGAGAGGAGTATCGCGTTTTTTGGAAAAAGTTTGGAAAAAATCTTTGGTTTGTGCCGAAAATAAGACGAGCGGCCAAGATGTTTTAAGGGCTTTGCATAAATTGAATAAAAAAATCAACGAAGAATTGGATTTAATGAAATTCAACACGATTATCGCCGGTTTTATGGAATTCACCAATTTTGTCCAAAGTCACCAAGAGGGCGTCGGCAAGGATACGATCGAAAAGATGCTTGTTTTGCTTTCGCCATTCGCTCCTCACATCACCGAAGAGCTCTGGCAGAAATTAGGTCATCGAGAGAGCATCTTTATGGAGAAATGGCCGGAATTTTCGGAGAAAATGCTCAAAAAAGACACCATCACTTTAATTATCCAAATCAACGGCAGGGTTAGGGACATAATCGAGGTTAAAGCAGGCATTTCCGAAAGAGAGGCTAAAGAGTTGACATTAACTCGAGAAAGGGTTAAAAAATATCTATCTGACAAAGAAGTAAAAAAGGTGATTTTCGTGGCTGAAAAATTAATTAATATCGTTATTTAAATGTGCGGCATTGTCGGCTATATCGCCAGAAAACAAAACCCAAATTCTCTAAAGCTGGGCATTGAGGCTCTGAAAAGATTAGAATACCGCGGATATGACTCCGCCGGTTTTGCTTTTTGGGATGAAAGCAAAAAAGATATTTTTTGCCAAAAAGCGGCGGGCCGCATTACGGCCTTGGAGGAAAAGGCAAACATAGCTGTAAATGCCGTGGCGTTATCGGCTAACCCTCTTATTTTACACACGCGCTGGGCGACGCACGGCGGAGTTTCAGAATCCAACGCCCATCCTCATTGTGATTGTCAAAACAATATTTATTTGGTTCACAACGGCATTGTCGAAAACTATAAAGAATTAAAGGAAGTGCTTCAGGGGGAGGGCCATCAGTTTCGTTCTGAAACCGATACCGAAGTCATTGCTCACTTAGTGGAAAAGTTTTTTCAGGGCAATCTTGAAGAGGCGGTGCGCAAGGCCCTGCCCCTTATCAAGGGCAGCTACGGGATTGCGGTCATCGCTAAAAATGATCCGCAGAAACTTGTCGCCGCTCGGCTTTCCAGCCCCTTGCTTTTGGGCCTGGGAGAAAACGAATATTTTGTCGCCTCCGATCCGTCGGCCATTATTGCCCATACCAATAAGGTTATTTATCTTGACGACAACGAGATTGTCACCATTACCCCCGATAATTTTTCTATTCTTAAAGAAAAGAAGCCGGAGGAGATTGAATGGAAATTAGAGGACGCTCAAAAAGGCGGCTATCCTCATTTTATGTTGAAAGAAATCATGGAGGAACCAGAGGCCATTGAGAATTCCATGAAGGGCAGATTATTAACAGAAGATGGCACGGCGAGACTGGGCGGTCTTCAGGACATTGTAACTCGTTTAAGAAGAGCGAAAAGAATGCTTTTTACCGCTTGCGGCACCGCTTTTTACGCGTCGTTAGTCGGCCGGTATATGTTTGAAGAATATGCGGGGATTCCGGTAGAGGCGGATGTCGCTTCGGAATTTCGTTATCGAAAACCGATCATTGATGAAAATACGGTTTTACTTTGCGTTTCGCAGTCTGGAGAAACGGCCGATACTTTGGCCGCTTTGAAAGAGATGAAGATGAAGGGCGTTTTGACAGTGGGCGTAGTTAATGTTGTGGGCAGTACT
>Ga0209541_10001072_pt1 | contig 54490 bp, 70 predicted proteins | sample RifCSPlowO2_01_FD_184027 | JGI IMG/M metagenome (GOLD analysis project Ga0209541, IMG submission 184027) | Groundwater microbial communities from Rifle, Colorado - Rifle CSP2_plank lowO2_0.1 (SPAdes) (version 2) | ecosystem: Environmental > Aquatic > Deep subsurface > Groundwater | place... | reverse complement strand
GTATTTTTTGCTTTAGGTCTTCTTCAGAAGGAGAATAGAGGTAGAGTTTACTAATTTTGTGCCACTGGTGAACACACCAGTGGAATTACCAGCTTAAAACAGGCCAGCTTATAAATGTTTTGTCCCTGTTTAGTAATTAAACCTAATACTGAAACTAATCATAGTAATAATAATAATAATAATAATCAACAGCAACGGTAATTGTTTAAGAACTGACTAAGTAATAAGCCAAAAAATAGAATGACTAAAATCCACAGAATTTTCCACCGGTCTCGGACCGGTGGCGAAAAATGCCACCAGTCACGGGGAAAATTCTGGGAGTCCAAAGGAAAGCGGCCGAGCGAAGCGAGCATGCCACCGGTCTTTGACCGGTGGTGCCGCTTTCCTTTTTGACATTATAAACTAATTTAAAAGCAAAAAAGATAAATTTCACTAACCTAATAAAATGAATTTTACTCTTCCTTTCCAAAATCTTCCTTCCCCATCTCTTCTTCCGCAACTCTACGAACTTCTTCTTCCCCAGGATGTGCTTCTAGTGGAGACTTGTAGTGATGTAATAATGTCTTTATCTGCCCCACAATATAAGCAGTGTCAGAAGATAATTCCCCCTTAGCATTGCCTTCCTGAGGATAAGAATAAAGAAACTTATTAACCAGTGCTTTCATAAAATAAACAAAAGGAGTTAAATTCCAACGAGCCTGCCAGTCCGTCATATACCAAGCGTCAAATACAATACTAGCTTTGCCTTCTTGTAAGCTTTTTTTCTCTCCTTCGATGGTTTTGACAACATCTTTTATTCCTTCAAAATAAAATTTAATTTTAATAACCAAATGAATATAGTTAGTTTTATCTTTAAAAGGCCGTAATTCAATATAGATTTTCCGACCTTCGGGACTTACTGTCTCTTCACTTTTTTTTTCTTGTTTATTATAACCACGTTCTACCAAGCACTTATTAACTAAATTAAATAGCTCTTCTATAGAAAAAACACCACTATGCTTGATCTCACGATTATTAATGACTAAAGTTTTTTCATATTTAGTATCTAACATTTGTTTTAAACCTCAATGGAAAATTGATTTAACTTTGATAAGTATAACGAATACTATGCAAATATCTTTTAACCCGCCCATGTAAATCCTCTACATCACTTTTAAGCCATGTAGCTAGTTTGTCAAAATGATTTTTAAAAAAGTATTTTTGTGAAATTATCATAAAAAACCACATCCAAGGTTTGTCTTTCCACATATTTTTTCTATCAGAGACTACAAATCCATCTATGGTAAAGTAGATAGCTCCTTGGTTTAAACGCACATTTTTACCATCATGCTCTACTTCTACATCTTTAACATTATTCATATTCAAATGTATTCGTACAGTTAGTTTATAGAAATCACTACTACTTTTATATGGCTCAAGAATCATGCGAATCTGCTTGCCTTGAGGTGTAACCATCTCTTGATTTAGAGTTTCTACCCAATCCCATCCCTTTTCGAAGAAGAAAGAAGAGACAACATTATAGAGCTCTGCCGAGCTAAATAAACCATCATAACTAAGTTTAAGATGGTCTACAATTAGTGTTTTTTCCGACATTATTTTCCTCTTTTTAGATTGAAATTTAAATTAAACCACTAGAGTTTAGTTTAAATATAGCTGATCTAGTTTAAATTTGCTTTTCACTTACTTTTTAATCGTATCTTTAACCAATACTGGTTGATTATTAATACTTTTCTGCTCTGAAGGATCATTATCATCATGATTAATATCATGATTAACATCATTATTATTGTGGTTATTATTAGGGTGATTATTATTTATTAAGCCTAACTTTTCATTAAATTTCTTCTGACCAATGAAAGCCCAATAAATAGTAATATTCGCTAAGATTATTAAAAAAATGATTAATGCAGTTTCCATTGTAATTACATAAGTGGTGTAAATAATAGGAAATAGAAAATCAATACTTATAAATTTACTTATAAATTTACATGTAAATTTAGAAAATATTGCTCTTATAGTAAATTGCAAAAATAAAGGAACTTTATGCCATGCAATTTACTATATAGTAGAGCCCACAAATGTTCCATAATTAATGAGCTCTACTATTATCTCAAAAACAATAAGTGTTGTTAATATTTTGTCAGAACCATTAATAACCGTATTTTTCTTTTAAAAATATAGAAACTGCTGTTAATCCTAATGCCACAGCTTCATTAAGATTATGTTTCTTAGCTACTTTTTTCAAACCACCATAGAATTTTTGTACTTCAGAAATAGGACTCTGTTGAACTAAATCAATAAAGGTTCCAATATAATTTGATCTATCTGCTCTTTCATTAACCATTGGTTTTAATGATTCTTTAATATCACTTAGGCCACAAGTAATTTCTTCTAATTTTTCAACATCTTCAAGAAAACTATTATCTACATAAATTCGTTCTAAATCAGGAAATCTTCCTCCACCTGTTTGAATTAGACCTCGAAGATAGCCTGTTTGAATAACTTCTGCAGCTAGTTCTCCTGCTTTAAGTGTTGCATTTGGGATAGAATAGGAAGTGTTTTGCATGTTTATAAGAGCGCGTTAATACCTATATAAAATTTAGCAAACTAAAAGCTCTGTAGAAAATCTCGAAAAAATTCGCCTTGGCCGCAAAACTTGTGCCACTTAAGTTGTATTTTTTATACAAAGTGGCAACAATAACTTAGGTAAATTGTAGTTCAAGTTTTGCTTTTTGGCCGAGGCGTCAACTTTTTCTACAGAGCCCAAACTAAATAATAATTTTCAAAAAGAAAAACTTTATAAAACCTTTTAACCTTATCTAGTATAAAAAGAGGAAAGCATGAAAAATAGCACAATATTGGGAAGTTTGTTAGTAACACTTATTTTAACATTAATTCTAGCACCAAGTGCACAAGCTGTAAGCTGTGCTTATTATTTCTACGGTGATGATTGTCAAGGCTGCGCTGGAGCTAGTCAATCTTTAGATCATGCTTTAACTAATAACCCTAATTTCCAATTAGAAAAAAAAGAGGTGTTTTACTCTTCAGATAATAAAGAACTATTGAGTCAATATTTCAAAGCCTATGGTATAGCTGAAGAATCACAAGCCCTACCTGTCGTATTCTTTCCTCAAACTTATTTAATAGGTGAAGAACCAATTAGAAATTTAATTCAAGAAAATATAGTTAACAATGATGGTTTAAATTGCCCAACTATTGAAACTAAAACAGCAGTAGGAGTTATAGGAAAACACTTTCCCTACAGTGCTAAAGCAGACTTACCATTTATAACTTTAAGTTCTGGAGCTTTAAAAGATGCGATGCAACCTGGAATATTGGCTTTGATATTATTATTATTAATATTAATAGCCTACCATAAAGAAAGTAGTGAAGCTGCAAGAGGAAGCTTTGCATTTATTTTTGCTACATTCTTAGTATATTTACTCTTTGCTTTAGGATACTTCACTTGGTTTGCTCAGTCATTTACCCGCCTATTTTTTTACAGATTGGTAGCAATAATCGGTATAGTCTATGGATTTTTTGTAGTAAAAAGCTTCTTCTGGAAGTGGAAATTTGTAACTCTCTCTGATAAAGCCAAGAATCAGAGCTCAAAATTAGCAGCTTTGCTCTCTTCGCCATTAGTGATGTTTATAGTAGGAGCAGTAACCTCATTATACTCTTTTGCAAAAATAAGTCCAGTGATGTGGTCTTTAAGAAATATTAATTTTGGTGGTGTTTGGTTATTGCCAATGTTAATTTATTATTGTCTAATTGTAATCTTACCTTTAGCCATAGTGGCAATTATAATTTTAACCATAAAAAAGAAATTCTTTATTTATGCTGAGGGCAAAGATGGAAAATTAGAAATGTGGTTGAAACATTATCACGAAGTCCTTAAGGTCCTAATTGGTATAACTTGCCTAATATTTGGATTAGTCTTGATGTTTCTTTGAGTTAAAGATTGGATAAAATATCTAGCGATAACTTTAAATATCAATTGACAATGATAGTTATCAAATGATAACTAAAAATATCAAAACTAGCTTAAAAGAATATTTTTTTCTTAACCCCACCATAAAACTACGTGTACGTCAAATAGAGCGAAAATTAAGCTTGCCTTTGCCCTCAGTTATTCGTTACACTAAAGAATTAGAAGAAGAAAATATTCTTAAAAGTACAGAAATAGCTAATATAAGAGTGTATTCTGGAGATAGAAATTCTAAAACTTACATCTTCGAAAAAAAAATGTTTAATCTTTGTCAATTATATACTTCCGGCTTGCTTGATTTCTTGATAGAACAACTTAATAATCCAGTAATAGTTGTATTTGGTTCATATGCTTTAGGAGAAGATATAGAAAATAGTGATATTGACCTATACTTAGAAACAGCAGAAAAAAAGAAGATAAATCTTCAAAAATATGAACAAGCTTTGCAACGAAAAATACAAATATTTAAATATAAAAATATTAATGATTTAGATAATAAAGAGTTAGCTAATAATATTATTAATGGAATAACTTTAAATGGTTTTTTAGAAGTGTTATAGGCCTATTTTTATGAACAACGAAAGTAGTTGGAATGAATGTTTGGAAACAAATGCTTCTATTAAAGTAACCCCTAATAAAGCAAAAGTAATGTCGCTTATAGATACAGCAAAAGGCAGGGTGCAATTTCTAACTGAGACAAATATAAAAGAAAGTAATGCCAATTACATTTTTGAAAACTATTATTCTTCTGTTTTAGAATTAATGCATGCTCTTATTTTAATGCAGGGCTACAAAGTAAGCAATCACATCTGCTTAGGATATTATTTACGAGATATCCTTCAAAAAGAACACGTTTTCAGATTATTTGATGATTGTCGCTCTAGAAGAAATTCTTTAATTTATTATGGTCAAAAAATGAATTTTGAAACTGCTCAAGAAGGTATCGAAAAGTGTAAAAAACTAATCCTAGAACTGAAGAACATTTTAAAAGATAAATTTCAAGTAGAGTGAAAGAATGAGAGAGAGATCAACTAAAAGTAAAAGATTAAACGACAAACAAAATTTTCAAAAATGAACTTTAAAACAAAACAAGGAGATTATAAAAAAATATTCTCAATCCTAGAAACTGTCCACCAACCAACGATGCTAGAGCTATTTTCGAACCGCTCCGTATTTCAGCAGCTAGTTGCGGTTATGCTTAGTGCTAGAACAAAAGATTCAACCGTAATACCTCTTGCTAAAAGATTATTTTCAAGTTATCCAGGTCCAAAGGAATTTCTAAAAATCGAAAGAAAAGTGTTAGAAAAAGAGCTTCATGGGATTGGTTTTTATCGCGTTAAAGCTAAAAACCTACAAAAACTAAGCCAGCAAATTTTAGAAGAACATCAGGGAATTGTACCAAATAATTTTGAAGATTTAGTAAAACTACCAGGTGTTGGACGTAAAACCGCTAATTGCATCCTAGCTTCTACTTTTCGCCAGCCCGCCATAGGAGTAGATACACACGTCCACCGTATCAGTAATCGCTTAGGTTGGGTCAATACTAATGTTCCTGAAGAGACTGAAGAATCATTAAAACAAAAAATACCCTCCGAATTATGGATTAAAGTAAATCCACTGCTGGTTGATCATGGACAGAGAATATGCCAACCGCTTAAGCCAAAGTGTGATTCTTGCAAAATTATAGAATATTGCGAGTATGGGAAAAGATATGAAGAGGCGTAGAGAATTTGCAGATTTAATTCACTAACCTAATATGTAGATTTAATACACAAGCCAAGCCCATTAATGATTAAAGTTTACCCAAGTAAATCTGTTCAAATTTTTTTAAGTCGCATATCTTTGGTTGAAAAGTAAACCTAGATAGTTTATCTAATTCTGACTCTTGAAAATTTCTGTCTCCATTTCCTAAATTTGACAAAGCCAGTAGATCACATTGAAAAGTTCCCGAGTTTTGAATTTTACATACAATTTCTTCTTGAGTTGTGCGGTCTTTAAAATTACGATTATAACCCCGTAGGCGTTTAACTTTCTCTGTCAAAGATAATTGTGGATCAGCCCTATCTTGATAAAGAAGCAGGGGATAATCTTCAATTTTAGGAGTGTATTTAGTTATAACATGAATGGTCTTAAAATCAAAACCATAGCCGCCTTGCCCGCACCGTAGATTATATCTCCAATCGTGAGCTAAACCAAGGTCACCAGTCATTAAACTGGAGGGAATTAATAACTCATCATCTAAATGAGTATGAACCATGAATAAAGGAACTCCTGGAAAATCATCTGCAACGCCATTATAAAATTGCGATTCATCCAATATAGGAATATTATTTTCTCTGCCTTCAATAATATCAGAAAAACGATATTCACCAGAAATAACGTCATAAATTACTGTAAAAGCAGCTTCATGACTAACACGATTAACTAAATTTATAGCCCTATCCACAAATTCAGAATTAGAAATTATTTCTTTTAATTTAGGATAATCAAGTAGAGGAATAGTATATTGCGCCATTTAATACCAGATATTTGAGTCATTTAAAAAAGTTACTACTAAAAAGTAGATTTGAATTAAGGTGGATTTAAATTAGAGTAAATATGAATAGAACTAAAGTTAAATATAATTGAATTTAAGTACTGAAAATCAATAGTTTTTGATTTTCAGAAATGATACACAAGAAAGAGATCAATCTTATTGTTTACTAGTTTCTCTTAGATTTTTTCTTTCTGCAAGATATAATCCGTTCTATCTTCACTAAAGCTGCTGACATCCAAACAGCATTGAGAATAAGAAAAGGCCAGCTGTTTAAAGAAAGAGCATAATAAACTAAGAATAATGAACCAAAGACATTAAGCAGATTATAAAAAATAGTGTCACGATTGATTTTACGTACAAACTCATCTAGGATAAAAGCTAAAAGGATTAAAGCAATCCCAAAAATTCCAATTAATGTATTAATCAGAGTATTATTTAAATAATTAAATATCATAATAATTTCCTCTATTACTTTTTCTATTATTCTTCATTATTACCACTAACTATTATTTAGGATTATTTTTTACTTGAATTATGAACTCTTTTCCAAGATGGCAAATTAGTTCTTTTTGTTTTAATATAAGTTTATTCATATTTTGTAGTGGTGCTTTGTGACCGTAATCCAGAAATATCAGTGAATTTTCTAAACTTAGCTGACTAGATAGCAAATTGTTTATCGTTTCATAATTCTGATTTAAAGATTTAAGATGCATTTCTAGGTCTTTAATTTCTTCTAAACGACCCTGAAAATTAAATAGATCATCTCGTAATAACTTCTTTTTTAAAAAAATTAATTTACTCTTATCGTTTTGAATTGCTGCAAGCTTTAACTCTGTTAAATAATGAGCTTGCTGACGGATCTTTTCATTTAAGTGTTGTCCAATGGCCAGTTCATTTAAATGGACTTTAGCATAATTTAAATTTTTTCGAAGCACGCCGCGCTGTGATGTTTCCATCTCAGATAAAAATAATGTATCAGAAGCAGATAAAGGACGAATAAACTCTTGATGAAATTTTTTTAACGGGAGATTTATATTTGGAAGTACTTCCATCTCTCTTTTTATCTGTCTTAAATCCATCATCTACACCCCTAAATAACCACGCACTTTAACTATAAACATCACTAAATATCTACTACTCTTTAAAGATTTCATCTGTACTCTTTAAATCTTCTTATTTACTGTCGCTCTCACGCTTTATAAAAGTTATTAGAAACCTTTATAAATACTCACTTAAAATCTGTAGTACTATGTTCTACTCTATCAAAGTAAAAGACTATGTGCGTGTCCCGCCTAGTATGTTTAACCTAACTAAAAAGGAAGCAGTACTAGAAAATATCAAAACATTGTATGAAAACTATGTTTCTAAAGAATTAGGGTTTGTAATTAGTGTTATTGATGTAGAGAACGCTAAAGAAGGAGTAATTATTCCTGGCGATGGAGCAGCATTTTATGAAGCAGAATTTCAATTATTAACTTATAAACCTGAAATGAACGAGTTAGTATTTGGTAAAGTTCGAGATATCACAGATTTTGGTGCTTTCTTAGACTTAGGCGGAACAGAAGGTATGGTCCATATTTCACAAAGCATGGAAGATTTTGTCAGCTTTAGTAAAGAAAAAGTGTTGCAAGGAAAGAAAAGCGGACAAAGTTTGAAAGTAGGAGATAAATGCCGCGCCCGTGTTATTGCTGTTAGTTATAAAGATATGAATAATCCTAAAATTGGTTTGAGTTTAAGACAAGAAGGTTTAGGAAAAGTAGAAACTTTAGAACAACAAAACACAGTCAAAGCTGAAGCTCCAGCTCTTAAAGAAGAAAAAAAGAGTAAAACAGATAAAGAAAAGAAATAAAATTTATAAACCATATCAATAAAAATTATATTAAGGTATATTAAATACACTATAAAATATTAACGAGATAATAAAAATGAGCAAAAAAAAAGCCTGCAAAAGATGCAGATTATTAGTTGAAGGAAATAAGTGTCCAAACTGCGGTTTAGAAAGCTTTACAACTAGCTGGCAAGGACGACTTTATGTCCACGATGTAACCAATTCTTTAATTGCAGAAAAGGTCGGTATTACCGTTAAAGGTGAGTATGCTATTAAAGTTAGGTAAATTGCTTAAAGCTAAATCCATATAAAATAAAAACAACCAAAACAAAATTAAAAAGGACGTATAACCATGAAATTAACAATTAATGAAAAAAAAGACAATCATTTGTTAGAAAGAATTGAAGTATCAGGAGACGCAGAATTCGAAGGAGCAACTTTTAGTAAAGCTCAGCTTAGTGAAGCTTTAGCTAGTAATTTAAAAACAGACTCTAACTTAATAATAATCAAGCATATTTACACTAAATTTAGTCAGCAAAAAGCCACTTTTGAAGCATTAGCATACAAAACTTCTGAAGCTAAAGTAAAGTGTGAACCAAAAGTAAAAGTAAAAGGACCTAAAGAAGCACCTAAAAAAGACACTAAGAAAAAATAAATTTATAAATCAGTGATATAGGTAATAAACATGGCAGAAAAAGACAAAAAAAGTGCATCTAAACCAGCAGCAAAAAGTGCAAAAAAAGCTGGCAAGAAAATATCCGAGCTCTATACAATTTCCGGTAATAAAGTTGAAAGAAAAAATAAGTCCTGTCCAAAATGCGGACCTGGAACATTCTTAGGCATGCACAAAGACCGCGTTGTTTGTGGAACTTGTCATTACGTTGAATTTACTAAGAAAAATTAGTTTTGTTATTTTTTAAATTGGTTTTTCATAGTGTTTTCTTTAGAGGTTTTCATTGATTATTTCTAATTTAAAATTTATAGTTTAATCTAAAAAAAATAATGATTTAAACAACAATCATTTTTATATACGATTTAAAATTATCTTTGATTATGACATTTGACGAATTAAAACAAGAATATTCTAAATGCACTGCTTGTCCCGAACTGTGTAAAAGCAGAACACAAGTAGTGTTTGGTTCAGGAAATCCCGAAGCGAAAGTTCTGTTTATAGGCGAAGCGCCAGGCGCAACTGAAGATAAGCAAGGCATATCTTTTTGTGGTATGTCGGGAAAGATTTTAGATGAACTTCTTGCCACCATCAGTTTATCACGTGAAGATGTTTTTGTAACTAATACCATACTCTGCCGACCCAAAGATAATAGAAATCCAGCTCCAGAGGAGATAGAAAACTGCCGTAAACGGCTAGATCAACTAATAGCCATCATGCAGCCAAAAGTTATAGTCACTGTTGGCAACTTTGCCACAGAAAGAATTACTGGCAAAAAAGGGATTAAATCACTAAGAGGAAAAGTGATTGATTTAAAACTAGAGGTTAAAGATCATTCAAAATTAGATCTGAATGACAAAAAACAAGAGATTAAAGTAAACCAAGACATCAAAGTAGTCCCCATTATTCACCCAGCCAATTTCTTATATAATGGCCGGAATCCAAAATTGTGGGAAGAAATGAAACAAGACTTTCTAGTAATAGCTTCTGTGATTGAAAAACAGATTCCTGAGCAGATAGAAATTAAACAGACTAAAGAACAAAAGTCGTTAAGTGAGTTTTAATAGATCAATGTGATAGATCAATGTATTATTAGAAATAGAAAAAAACAGAGAGATTCAAAAACGCAACAAATAAATACTCTTCAAATATACTTTCTCTAGATGTTAAAGTCAGCTTTATTTCAAAAAAAGAAGGTAGTTAATACCGAAGGACTAAATTACTCCCTGCCTAAAAATAAAGAATTTATCTGGCTCTTTCTCTCAAAACCAACTGATGAAGAATTAAAAAAGTTAGTAACAGACTTTCAACTAGACTTTAAGGTTCTAAAAAATTATACTAAAGCCACACACTCCAAACGTTATGATATAAAACCATTTCAGTTTGTCTTTGTTGATTATTTTATGGATAAAGGTTCTTTTAAATCAACTAAACTACTGTTTATTTTAGAAAAACATTTTTTGATAACTATTGTACCTCAACAACATTTTTATTACAATGATCTCTTTGAAAGGATTATAAAAGAAGTAGATTGTAAACATAAAGAAGAGACCAATGTCCATTTACTTTATCATTTTCTAGAAGAAGATACAGAAGAAAATTATGATGTTTTAGCAAACACAGAAGCACAGATAATTAAAATAGAAGAGAGTTTGCTGCATCTGAGAAATGGAAATGTTAATGTTAGACAGATCATTACTTTAAAAAGAGAATTGTTTCTGATGACCAGACGCTTTTGGGCCTCCGCTAAAATTATTTTTGCCATCAAAAAAGGTTTAACTCCTCTAGTCTTAAACCCAGATAATGCCAATCTGTTCGATGATATTTATCATACGTTTCAGCACCAGTTAGATATGGCCATGGCCCAGAAAGAAATGCTGGCCGATTCAATGCAGGTTCATACTGCCTCTATCTCTAATGAATTAGCCACTCTTTCTAATAACATGAACAAAACAGTTAAGTTTCTAACAGCACTTACAGTAATTATTATGGTTCCAACTCTGATTGCCAGCATTTATGGTATGAATTTTAGGTTTTTACCCCTAGCTAATACGGATAGTGGTTTTTATTGGATGCTGGGAATAATGTTAATTTCGTTAGGTCTATCTGCAGGTTACTTTGTAAGTAAAGATTGGCTTTGATTTTAGAAAATTTAGTGCGTTAATTATATAAACCCTTCTTTTAACCATTAAAGATTATGTCAAACACTATAGACGCTTGGGACTTAAAGAAAAAATATTTAGACTTTTTTCAAACTAAATCTCATAAGATTATACCATCTGCTTCTCTTATTCCTGAGAATGATCCAACGGTCTTGTTTACAACAGCAGGAATGCATCCACTGGTTCCTTATCTTCTTGGCCAACCTCATCCATTAGGCAAGCGCTTAGCTGATATACAAAAATGTCTGCGTACAGTAGATTTTGAAAATATAGGAGATAACACACACCATACTTTCTTTCAAATGCTTGGAAACTGGTCACTGGGCGATTATTTTAAGAAAGAATCCATCGCTTGGAGTTTTGAATTTTTAACTGATAAAAAATGGTTGAATCTGCCCTTAAATAAATTAGCATTTACTGTCTATGAAGGAGATAAAAAAAATAATGTGCCAAGAGATGAGGAATCAGCTAAGTTATGGTTAGAACTAGGCGCTCCTAAAGATAGAGTCGCGTATCTAGGAAAAGACAATTTTTGGTCAGCTGGAGATACTGGCCCTTGCGGCCCTAGTTCTGAAATTTTCTATTGGAATAGTCAAGCGCCAGCACCAGCCAAATTCGATCCAAAAGATAATACTTGGGTAGAAATATGGAATAACGTGTTTATGAGTTACAATAAAAAAGCAGATGGAAGCTTAGAACAATTGAAACAAAAAAACGTTGACACAGGAATGGGCTATGAAAGAACTTTGGCGGTTTTATCAGAAAAATCTAGCTCCTATGAAACTGGATTATTTCAACCCATCATTAATGAGCTAGAGAGAATTAGTCATAAAAAGTATGATACTGATAATACCAAAGAAACAGATAAAGCAACTAAAAGAAATATGCGCATAATAGCAGATCATCTTCGAGCTGCAGTATTCCTACTTGGCGAACAAAATGGCATTGTTCCATCGAACGTCGATCGCGGTTACATCTTAAGAAGATTGATTAGAAAAGCCATTAGGTTAGGAAGATTAATTGGTATTGGCGGCTGCTTTACAACAACTATCGCCCAGATAATTATTACAAACTATAGGGCCCATTATCCAGAACTACATCAAAATAGCTCCAAAATACTCTCAGAATTAGATAAAGAAGAACATAAATTCAATGCCACTTTAGAAAATGGACTGAAAGAATTTGAATCGATGGCTGCTAAATCTAAAGAATTAAATAAAAAAAATATAACCGCTAAAGAAGCTTTCCTATTATTTCAATCATACGGATTTCCTTTAGAGATGACTGAAGAATTAGCTGCCGAGAATGGTTTAACCGTTGACAGCATTGGGTTCAAGAAAGAGTTTGCCCAGCATCAAGAATTATCTCGAGCGGGATCAGAACAGAAATTTAAAGGAGGCTTAGCTGACTCATCCATTGAAACGACTAAACTTCATACAGCTACACATCTGCTTAATGAAGCTCTGCGTAAAGTTCTCAGTCCAGAAATACGTCAAAGAGGCAGTAACATCACACCTGAAAGACTACGTTTTGACTTCAATTTTGATCGCAAGCTCACACCAGAAGAAATTAAAGCGGTAGAAAATGAAGTCAACCGGGTAATTCAATTAAGTCTTTCTGTTAAGAGAGAAGAAATGGAATTATCAAAAGCATTATCAGTGGGAGCGCAGGGAGAATTTGGTGTTAAATATCCAGAAATTGTATCGGTCTATTCTGTCGGCACTTATTCCAAAGAAATATGCGGTGGACCACATGTACAAAATAGTAAAGAAGTAGGCAAATTTAAAATTCTTAAAGAGGAATCTTCCTCGGCAGGTATTAGAAGGATTAAAGCAGTAGTTGAGTAAAAGTAAAATAATTCTTAATTCTGATTTATTCTCTTCTCAAAATCTTCAAAATACTCAACTCTTAAACTGTCAATCTCATTCATTATTGGAATACTAAGTCCCCTTTCTTGCAATAAATCTAGTCTTTCGCCAACCCAGGTGACCCAAATTTTATTTCCACTATGATACATTTGATTCTTTAATTCTGTTAAAATTATTGACCAATCCAAACCTAACTTAGCTAAAGCTAAACAATCGTCCAAATCTCCTTCTCGTTCAGTCATACACTTAAAGAGGAATATATCTTCAGGGGAACAAAAGAAAACATTCAACTTGTTTAATTTTAATATTTGTTCGGCTCTGTTCATCATTCCAGATGATAGACTAAATTCTCCGCAAACAGTACGAAAAAACAAGTCGATCCTAAAATCATCGCGGATAAAAATCTGGCTAATATTAAGATGAACATACTCTTTAGTTGATTTCTTTTGTTGAAATTTAAGTTGCTTTAAAGCTTTTTCCAGTGCTAAAAAATATTGTTTTTTAGAGACCACTAAATCAATATCTTTAGTTGCCGGTTTAAGTTTCTTATGAAGAAGGACTAGCCCGCCAATAGTATATAGGTTTATTTTGTCTTCTAACAAAACATCAATTTCCTGAAACAAATTGATAACTGGTTGAAATGTTGATATCATTGTTAATAGGTATTATAAATATTAAGCATTATCATTATCACTATCATGATTAAATTAGGATTAAATTAGGATTAAATTATTATTTGTAAAGCTCAATCTTTTCTTTGATTTCATCAAGAGTAGGATATCTTTTAATAGATTTTCCATGTAATATATCTTTTAGATTAATTAGGATAGGAGAAGTAATTCTGTTTAACTGGTCAGCAAATTTAGAATAAAATACAGCAACATAGGTAAGATTACGGATGGATGGCTCGGCTTCAGCAACATAAAGAGAATGTAAGAATACTTCACGAAGAGAAGGCTTTTTTTCCGGTAGATAATAGTAAATACGCGGAGTCAATATTTTTATACCATAATATTCGTAAGCAGAAAAAGCAGTTTTGACAGCTTTAACATCTTGCTGGCTGGAGAAAATTATCTCGGACTTGGATTTACGATAAATAAAAGCGTCAGGCGGTGTTCGTGAATCAATAGTTTGTTGTCTTAGCTGAAACTCTTGGGCTAATAATTTTAATTCCGGCCAAAATTTCTCATTGAGAGTATAAATATTCTTGTTCTTTATAATAATCTGACTCTTTTTCGCTTGCTTTAATTTTAGATATAAAGCGCTTTGACTTAACCCACTCTGACGCATTATTTCATTTAAAGTGGAAGGAACTCGACAAGCAGCAAGAAATGATAAACCAGAACGAGCCAGAAAATTGGAGAGATGAGGATATTGAGTAAGAAGACGAAGAAGCATATTGAGAAATGAGCTTTTTTCAGGAATAATGTGACCACGAGATAATTGAACTAATCCTTCTTCTTCCAGGTGATGTGATAAACGATAAACCTGTTGAGGACTTTTATGAAGCGCAGCAGCTATATTTGTAAGCTTCGTTTGACCTTCGCTAAGCAGCTGCAAAGTTTTTAGTTCAGTAGTTGAGAACATATTTCCACTAAAATGTTAATTGTTTATATAATTTTCGCATTTTTTAGGAAAAATGACCTATTAAACCATTTAGAACTAGCTCTTCAGAATACCTAATTTATCCACCCATCACCACCTACTTTTAAATTTTCCACCACAAGATTTATATATAACTGCCACTAAATAGTAGTTATTAGGTATAAATTAGGATAAATAGATGTCGGATCAGAGGTGTAAGATTATAGATATCAAATTAATTAATAAACATTCAAACTAGACAAATAAAAAAATTAGGTAAACTAAAAATGACCGATCCAAGAAACCAACCAAAAATTGTCCAACCAACAGACGAACCAATATTCGGCGGTGAAGATACTGCCAAAGCCGATGTTTTAGAAACTGTAGTTAGTGATGCTTTTGCGCCTGATGCATCCGGTTCATTAAGTAACTGGCAAAAAGAGAATATGGTTTGTTTAGCTGAAAAAATTGCTCCTTATTTTAAAATAGTAGGAGCGAGCTATAATAGTAATAACAACGGTCAAATAGGTACCCTAATAAATATAAATATATCTGACATTAAAGAACTTCTCCCCTATTTAGTTAATTTGGATAACAGCAATCAAAATGTATCTGATAAATGTATACTTATTATCAAAGTTCAGCAAGATTTACCATCAGAGACTTTATGCAAATTCTTAGAAAAGAAATATGGAACAGTACTAGCTCAAACAGGAATTTATGAAGCCAGTGGTTTGATGCAAGAGAATACTACTTTTGAGCAACTTGAACCTTATTTCACAGAGATGAAAGAATTAAAGTCAATGAAGCAAAGATTTATTCCTTTTCAAAGCAATCCCTATTTATCACTATTGGGCTACCCAGTAGAAGTACGTCCTTTTTTCACTGGCGCTATAATGGATACAGCTATAGATTATGAGCCAGGCGCTATCACCACTAGATTCAACCATCCATTATCTCTTGCTGAAATAATAAAATATGCTCAAAAAGTTAACGAAGTACCTAAAGTAGCAGAGTACATGAGAATAATGAATGAACTAAAAGCACAATAAAACCCAATCATGAGGTAAACTAAAAATGACCGATCCAAGAGACAGACCAAAAATTGTACAACCAATAGACGAACCAATATTCGGCGGCGAAGATACTGCCAAAGCTGATACATTAGATGCCGTAGTTTCAAGTGCTAGTTCTAGTGATAATAGTTCTAGTACTGTTCAACCTGATTATCTACAAAAAATGAGACACTTAGGAAATATGGTAGTTGATGCTTTTGACAGTTATTTTACGCAATCAAGTAGCTCACCTGTTAGAATAACTCCTCTAGCTAAAGATTCAGAAGCTGCTCTATTTCTTGTTTCATTTGTACATTTAGAGCGCACAAGAGACTCTTATGCTCAGGTTATTTTTCCAGATGTTAAAAGAGCAACACTGAAACATTTTTTAGAAAGCATTTATGGCCCAGAAATGACACAAAGTGGTATTTATGAAGCCATGGAGTTAGATAAAACAGAGTTTGTAGATTCAGAAACAATTAGCTCTTTTTTTCCAGAATTTAAATATTTTGATAGATTTAATCAGAAGGAAGTACAAATTAGAGCTAACCCTTACCAAAGCGTTTTGAGCTTACCTTTGCAAGCCAGACCTTTTTTCTCTGGAATTTTAGAGACGGCAAATGTTGACATAGATAATACAACAATTTGGAACAAATTTAAAATCCCCATAACTACCAGACAAATAATGGATCACGCTAAAAAAAATAATGAATTAGCCAATGTAGGCCAGTACCTAAAAATGCTTTCCGAAGCAGGAGTTGGAATATGAAAACCTTAGAGAATATAACTACTGAATTATTAAAAAGAGACCCAGCAGCAGAAGTAGAAACTAATCTCTCTACAGCCATGATGTTAGCTTTTGTAGAAGCAACTTCTGCCGTTATGAATCAAACTACAATGCCAACACCATTATATCGTCTAACTTACGACCAAAATACTAGCAATGTTGATTTTCAATTGTTAAATGGCCGTTCACAAGTACCTGAAGCCAACGCTTTAGATATGACTATGTTAGATCTTATTACTGCCGCATTATTGAGAGAAAAAATGCCTCTATTGTTAGAAGGTAAAACTGGTGTTGGAAAAACATTTACCATTGAACAATTTTGTAAAACAGTTTTTACACCAGAAAATTACCGTATCTTACGTTTAAATGCTAACATGACTAACGTCTTGCAGCCTTATACTGAAGGACGAGTAGAAAATGGATTAGTAAAAATCAGCCTCAGAAATGATGAATTAGACAGAATAGCATTTTTAGCTGTTGATGAAGCAAACCGTGGAGATACTAACCAAATCTTGCAATTACAAGATGGTTATGTACGCCTGCCTACTGGTGAAGGTGGAGATATAGGTATTCCAATTCCGCATTATGTAGATGGAAACTGGACGGCCAATAGAGAAGACAAACGCCCTTTGTTTGTGGTCTCAGCACAAAACCCCCCAGCAACTAAAGATGCTAAATATTCTGCTACTAGAAGAACTGATGCTGCTCAAAATAACAGAAACCTCCAGTTAGATGTTCCAAACGGAGCCACAGATATTGGTTCTGCAGTGCTGCAATTAGATACAGGCAATGGCCAGCATAAAAAATTCTTAAAACATTATCAAAGAATTTTAGCTGGATATTTAGGGATCGATGAAACTAGTATTAGCACAGTTAGAGAAGATTGGATTGATGTTTACGCTTTCTCAACTGATCCAAAAAAAACTGCTTGCCCTAGCTTACGCTCAGCAGTTGAGTTTATGGATGCCATGTTATTGCTAGTTTCACCACAATTGAAAGATACTTTTGAACATGACAAACAAGCTGCCAAAGCCTGGAATGACCGTCTGAAAAATTATAGTTTAGACTGGACTTATTCTGGAACTATAGATGAAACTTCCCAAGCTATGGAAAAAATTCGCAAGATTGTAAATTCTTTCGAAGAAGAGATTGTAACTAGAGATATTATTAAAGCCAAAAAAATGTCTGACGCAGTTTCTTTAACTCGTAGAATAAAAAATGCTTTGAATGAAGAGAGTCCTGTTGCAACCTATAACAACACTCCAAATTTCATCACTTTACAAGATGTAGCTTGCGGTATGGCCATCATACTTTATGACAAGCAAGATAAACACGATGATAATCCGGTTACTTTAATCGACACAGCTTTGAAAGAGTATACTAAAATTTGTAAAGAATATGCTGACAAAATTGGTTACAGTTGGAAAGAAAAAGATGCTGCCGGCAAAACATCTAATGCCTTTCCTTTAAATAACACCCATATGTCAGTTTACAATTTGGCTTTTGTTCGAGCTTTGCGTAATAGCACGCCAGGAACTATAGCAAAAACTGCAGCAGCTGTAACAGGAAAACAGAATCTTTATGTTACTAATTTTATCAAAGACTTAGGTTCTTCAGTAGCAGAATTAAAACGTCTTAGCAGTGGTGTAGAAGAAAGTAAACCTATTATTGCTAGAATGGTTGCTGACATCAGCACTTTAGCTGGATTTGCAGACCAATATTCAGATAAATTAGAACCACTACTTGCAACCCCTAATCCTGCTGACCGCAAAAATGCTTTTATGGACTTTTACCATCAACAAAGAAATAGAAGTACACTTGAGCCTATTTATCTTGAACGTTTGACTAGAGTCATAGGTGCATAAGTATGAGCAAAAAAGGTATAGTTCATCAGCAACTAGACCTGGCTGAAAATACCTGGAGGGATGTTGTTAGAACTGAATATCCCCTGTTCTTAGATTTAAAAGTAGTTAAAGCTGATCCTGATCCAAAAAAAGAACGCCACTGGATGTTTTATACTGATATGACTACCAGTCATATGGATGTCTTCAAACCTGATTTAATCGAAAAATTATTTCGCGAAACAATTGTTCCGATGTACAAAGAAGCGTATAGTCAGTTAAATGTGTCAGAAGAAGAATTAGTTGTACGCTTGCTTCACGATAATTTTTTTTACCTCTATTCTCATGAACAATATCACCCCACTTTCTGCCCCAATAGCAAACTTGATGAAAAGAAATTTGACGAAGCCTTGTATTTAGGAATACAAAAAGCTCAGCCTGGGTTGAAAGAGCCAGATATCTTGCGTAAAGTAGGAAACGTCAGAAATGCAGGCTGGGACCAAGTTATTGATGGAGCATTTTTTACATTTTCTAACCAAGGCAGTTTAGAACAAAGAATAAATACAGTGATGGAAAGTTCTATGCCACCACAGAAGCAATTACAAACTGCTCTACAAACAAGCACACCTCCAACCACAACACAACAAACTGCCATACCACAAGTAGTACCGACACATCTTCCTGATGCAGTAGTACCAATATTTGACATTTTAGAATTTGAAACACAAACCAAAAAGTTTGATTCATTATTTTATCCACTAAGTCGAGCTATTTACGGAATGCTTTTTTGTGGTACAGCAAAAATGCGTGGTCCTATATTTGATTACTTCAAACAACGTATTATCAAACAGATGCCAGAAAAAGAATTTGATGAAGTATTGAAGAAAGCAGTTTCCGGTTTTGTTGGCGAATTAACTCCAGAACAATTAAAATATTTACGTCTAGAAAAAGCTGATTTTAAAAGAAATGTAGATCAAGTATTTTCAAATTATCAAAATCCTGCTATCGATTCAGCTCATCAAGAATTAACCTCTGACTTAAACAGAATACTTCTTGAAAAAGATTTAGAAATTAGATACGCAGCCATAAGAGGCTTTATTCAACCTTTAGCTAAATATATTTCTTTAACACAAGAAGAAAAACGTCATGGGACGCACATTGGCCAAGGGCAAGGATCCGGACAGCCTGGCCAAGGACAACCAAGCCCTGGACAAGGTCAACCCCAACCAGGACAAGGACAGCAGCCGGGACAAGGCACAGGAGATCCTCAGACAGGACAAAACCAACCTGGCGGAAACACAGAAGCCGCTTTGCTTAACTTAGCTGATATTCTAAATGAACAACAAGCCAACGCTCTTCTTTCAGCCGTAGCAAATGAATCAGGAAACAAACCAGGAGGACAAGCCGGAGGACAAGCTCAGAAAGATAAACGTTTAAGCAATCTAGCTAAAGACGAGTATTATAAAAGAAACGTACCAGAATTATCCATCAAATCGCCAAACTACGAAGCCGTATCTGTAGATTTAGGTAAGAAAAGAGTTCCAGTTTACATCTCCACCTTGTCTCTTACCTCTCAAGAGCTAGTTCAGATGGATTTAGAGCAGATTATGCGCTTCCAAGAAGAAACGGGCATTGTCACTTTATCACAGATTTCTGATTATGAGTTTAGACTAGATCAATATGAATGGCAGGAAAAAGATGAAATAGATTACAAATTTGAAAACACCGATTTGGAACTGCCAGATAATGTCGTATTTCACGTTGACTCTTCCGGTAGTATGGGTGGCCCTAATTACGTAGGAACAGGACAACCTTACGATACTTTGATGCATGTCTGTTTTGCCACACTAAAAAGCCTGCTTAAAGCTGCACAAGATATGAAAAAAGAAGTAAATATTATTGCTGCCAATTACAGCAACGGCACAATTTTAAGCGATGCAGTAGAATTACAACACATGTACAATACACCAAACAACGGTGCTAAATTAGCCTTGTTAGGCTTTCAAGGAGGCGGAACTGATTACTCCGCAGATACATTTGCAAAAATGAACTCCAAACTTAAGCCAGGAAAAACAGTCCATGTCTGGGTTACAGATGGAGAATTGAGTCCCGGCTGCGTACAATCAACTTTTAATCAAATTCAATCTGCAGTGCAGAGTCCAAATACTTCTTTCCTTTACTTCGAGATTGGCTCGAGAAGCAGTTTTGGCAGCAGTTTAGAAAGATTATTTCAACAGTTTCCTAATGGACAATACTTGCCAAATGTAACAATTCAGCAGATTCAAAGTAAAGCTTTAGAAGTTATGCTGCAGTATCAGTAAATGGTTTAGATGATTAATAGAACTGAAGTTTACGGCTAATTAAAAATCATTTTAGAAGATCAAACTTCTTTCTAATATTTTTTATATCTTCTAGTGTAAGCTTTTCCATATAAGCTCTTAATTCCAAAGTAAATTTTTGAGCTATTCTTAAGTTTTCATTACACATTTTAGTGTCAATAGGATCATTATTAAAAGTAGGAGTATAATATTGATAATCAATTCTATCTTTTTTAAACTCAGAAAAAATTGAATGGAAACTATCTAGACCAAATAATTCTTTAACTAGAATAACAGCAGCTGAATGATTCTCACATTTTATTCCACATTTATAAAATAGTGCTGTTACAATATTATAAATAGAATAATAAGCTTCACTTACAGCATTTTCATAGATTCCTGCTTCAAAAGCCAATCGTGCCACTTTTATGCAATTTTCACTTTTAATTATATAAGATGTAGAGATCTCTTCAGAGGATTCAACTAGTTCTAGTTTTCTCTCAAGTTTCAATTTATTCAAAAAACTTAATTTTGTCATAGTATTCTTCTGCTCCTCGAATAATTACATGATTTTTAATTATTTCCTTTATCAGCAAATCTTCAGGATTGAATAAACCAATCTTAACACTAATCAAATCACTTATTTGTTCAATTTTTTTCTTTAATTTAACATCTTTTGTATTAATATAAATATCAATATCACTATCTTCTTTAGAAAGTCCTTTAGCATAACTTCCAAAAAGAATAACCATATTCGGTTCACTTTTTTTGACAACATCTTGAAGTAAAGGCATTAAAATAGAATATTTAGTTAAAGTTTTAATAAATTTATAGTTTTCAGCCATGATTACTAATTTTTGAGAAATTAAATTCTTCTTAATAAAATAAACATTATTCTTTCCCTCAGATTTATAATCTATGACTAATTTTTGCCTAAGACTATATAATTTTCTAGAAAGCGTAGAACTTGGAATACCTATCTCTTTTGACAATTCTCTGAGATGAATTTCTCCTCGAATTAATCTTAAAATTATTTCACAATCCTCATTGTTCCATTTTTGAGACATATGTACCACCATAGAAACAATAATATATAAACCTTTTGGATTAGAATGAGTATAAATGGCATATTACCTACTAGGATAATTCTGCGCCATCTTAACTTCGAGTGAAAAGAGATTGTTAATGCCTGAAAAGACTATAGTATCTGCCTCTGCAGGAGGATTGTTGCAATAAGAATTTCCTTTAATACCAACGGCAACTAGAATTCCTGCCAATAAGTACTTGCCATCTTTATTTACAAAAACAGGAGACCCGCTAAAGCCGTGACGTCCAGGCGCATCAACTACATACATTTCTTGCGTATTATACCTTTTACAGGTAGAATCTAGCATAGTTTCATATCCTCTAGTTATAATAGTTCCAGAGATTATTAGTAAACCATCTTTTATAAGAGTAACTTGTGATTTATATTTATCAATTATTTCATTGATCTTAGAAGATCCCGTTCTAACAAAATAGGTAACTTCATCGCCAAGTTCTAATTGTTTTTGATATAATGGCACTGAGCGAAACAAAGATAAACCATCTTGTTGCGGTAAATTGTCTTGTTGTAATAAATAATTTTGTTGTAATAAACGGTCTTCTTGTAATAAAGAGTCTTCTTTTAATAAAGAGTCTTGTTGTGATAAATATTCAGCTAATTGATATTCTAGTGAAGCTGATTTTGCAAATGAAAAATCCATTAGACCATTCTTGGGAGCAAGTAAGCTAACATCCCCTTCTTTAGAGGAAACTATCTCTTCCAACTTAGTCCCATCTTTTAACTGAGCTGAATTTTTTAGAATACAATGTCTAGCGGTGTAAATTAAATTATTCTCATAAACAAAACCATTACAAAAATTACTTTCTTCTTGAGGATTATTCCTAAATAAAGGGCGATGTCTTTTTTCTATCTCTTCAATTGTAAGTCCTTCTTGGAATGGATCCTCTGGTTTTTTATTTTCAGTGCCTCGCAAAAAGAAAGTTGAAGAACAACTGAGCATTCCTAAAAGTAAAATAGTATAACGATTAGCTTTAGTTAGATTAATTTTATTTATATTCATTGGCCGATAAGAAGAGAAAGAATATTTAAATACCTCTACGCTGCAAAATAGAGGTTGGTTTTTAAATAATAAAATGCAGTTAATCTTTTTCACTACTTTTATAAACCAGACAAATTTTCTGCCCCATGATGTTAAACAAAAAAACAAGTAAAAGAATAGCTAATATTGTGTTTTTGGGTATTCTATTGACATCATCTTTGTTCATATTAAATTCCTGTGATTTTAAAACAATGGATGACCAAACAGCAAGCACAATAAAACAAAATACAGACACACAAAAGAATACAAATACTGAAGATATAAACAATAAAAACGAGGTTACAACCATGGAAACAACTAATAAAATCGCTACTTTTGAAACAAATTTAGGTACATTTAAACTAGAGTTAGAAACAACTAAAGCCCCAATTACAGCTGGCAACTTCGTAAAACTAGCTGAATCTGGTTTTTATGATGGCATAAAATTCCATCGAGTTATTCCAAAGTTTATGATTCAAGGCGGAGATCCTTTAACAAAAAACGATAATATGCAAGAATTCTGGGGAACAGGCGGACCAGGATATAAAATAAAAGATGAATTTCACCCTCAGTTGAAAAATGTTATTGGAACTATTTCAATGGCTAATTCTGGACCAAATACTGGAGGCAGTCAATTTTTCATTAATGTTGCCAACAACAACTTCTTGGATGGTAAACATGCAGTCTTTGGACACATAATTGAAGGGATGGATATAGTCAATAAAATAAGTGTAACCCCTACTGAAGATAGAGATCGCCCCATAGAAAACGTGGTTATTAAGAAAGTTACAATAAATTAAGAGCAGTAAATCAGTAACCAGTAATTAAAACAGTAAAAAGAGATCAATTCATGGAAAAAATAGAAGCGAGTGAAATTATAAAAAAAAATAAACCACCGCGTCCATTTCATTACTATACCTTTGGTTCACTCCAGCGTCTTTACAATTGGGTTCTTTCTTGGGCAGAATCAAAATACAGTACCATTGCTCTAGCTGTATTAGCTTTTACTGAATCTTCTTTTTTTCCTATTCCGCCAGATGTACTGCAAATAGCTTTGTCACTTTCTAAACCAAAACGTTCTTTTTACTATGCTTTTATTGCTGGAATTTTTTCAGTTATCGGAGGTATATTAGGCTACTTTCTAGGACTATTTTTTTATGAAAGTATTGGAAAAGCTATAATTAGCGGCCTTGGCTACGAACAAGCTTTTCAAAGTGTCGGACTACTTTACAAAAACAATGCTTTCCTAGCCATCTTGGCAGCAGCATTTACCCCCATTCCATATAAAGTATTTACTTTAGCCGCTGGCTTTTGGAGTATAGGCCTACTCCCGCTGATTACTGCTTCAATCGTTGGCCGTTTTGGACGTTTCTTTATCGTTGCTACATTAACCTACTTTTTTGGCGCTAAAGTGAAAAATTTTATCGATAAATATTTTAATTGGTTAAGCATAGCACTATTTTTGCTGATTGTAGCAGGATACTTAGCCGTAAAATATTTAATGTAGATAGAAATTTAAAATATTGTTACATTAACTATAGATTACATTAAAAATAGTAAAATTATTAAAACAAGAAGAAAAAACACTTAAAATGCAACCTTCCTATCAATTCATCGACCACACCGCAGATATATTATTTCAAGCAGAAGGCAATACTCCTTCAGAATTATTTGAACAGTGTGCTTTAGCTTTAGAAAATTCACAAGTAGATTTATCTAAGATAGAGCCAGTAATTAAGAAAGAGTGGAAAGCCACTAATCATCGTATAGATTCCATGTTATTTGATTTTCTAGATGACTTATTGTTTTTTAAGGATACAGAACAACTTCTCTTTTGTAAATTTCAGATTGATGTGCAGGAAAAAGAAGGCGAGTTTTTTATGACAGTTAGTGCTTGGGGTGAAAATTTAAACATAGAAAAACACCAGCCCAAAGTTGATGTTAAAGCAATAACCATGCACATGTTTGAAGTAAAAAAGACAGACATAGGTTGGTGGGCAAAAGTTTTGATAGATATTTGATTAAAGAGTGCTTTAATTTTCTATTAGATTAGTAAAAAACTAATGGCTACCTGCAACCAAAAATATACCACTAGCGGTTTGACCAAAAAGTCCCACTTTTCAGCAAAAAATATTTAAATAAAGCTATCTTTGAAACACTTATGGTCTCATATCAAAGCTCCAGTTCAGGTTACATTAGTAGCTCTAGCAATAAATCTTACTCCACAAATACTTCTGGAGCATATACAGTTAAATCAAATTCTAGCTGCTGTGGTTCATTTAGTAGAGGACAGCGTTGTATGGGCTGCCCTGGAGCTTAGAATTGTATTATTTTTAGTTAAAATTTTGTAGATTTAAAAAAAAGAAAAGTTTAAATTATATCTTATCTTTCTAATCTTTAAAAATGTGATTTGCATGAAAAATAAAAACGCTACTGAAAAAGCAGAAAATCAAATTAGAGATTTGATAAACTGGATTAACGTCAAACAGTTAGAAGAATGTGAGAAGTCAACAACCAGAATACACAAAGGTACGGCTACAGTTATAGTAAATAAGTTAAGACAGTTAGCTAAAGAAGTAGGTAAAATAGATACTAAGTAATTACTTTCTATTTATTCTAAGGCTATTTATTTTGCTATCTATTTTACTTTTTATTATTTAGTTATATTAAACGATTTATTTATGTCAAATTATTTCTCTTATTTTTATCTGTCTTAACAAAACTTAAATTAAATCATCTTTCTTAAAGAGTACTCCAGAAACCTTTATATACAAAATAGCTCTTCTTCATAGTATAATGAACAGAGTATAATCAATATAGTTAGATAACAATAAAAGATGGTGATGTTTAGATGGTCGAACAAGATTACGAAATTCTCCCGCATCAGTTGCTTCAAGATTTGAAGTATGAAGTTGAAGCTTTAAAAAAGAAGTTAAGTCAGCCAGACAGCAAGACTACAGAGTTAGTCCTAGAGATGGAAAGTTTAAAAGATAATTTACACGACTTAAATGATACGTTCAAAAAAGCCTTAGATGAAAGCAAGGGTGATGATATAGGGGGAAGTTTAAAATCTCTTAAAGAAAAAGTAGATACAGTAGTTGCACAAAATGAAACTATTGCTAAAGCAATGATTACTATTTCTGATAAAGTAGAAGACTTTATTCAAAGTCAAAAAATGGCCCAGCCAAAGACGGCTCCAGGTCCTATGCCACAGCATGTCATGGGCCAGCCACAAATGATGGGACCAGGAAGAATGGCCCCACCTCCATCAATGTCTAACTTTCCTTCATTTGGAGCAGAGATGGAAGTTCCTCCCCCGCCTCCAGGAATGGGCAAACGAAAAGGTCTTTTTTAAATTTATAATTTAGTGATTAGTTGTATTTAAGTAGTATGACATCTAAAAATTAAAGTGAAATCATGGGAACACTACAAGCCTACAATTTTTTAATAAAAGCAGCAGGAATGCAAGAACGTCGTAAAGAGTTATTTTCACGAGCGGAAATTTCTAAAAGAATAAATGAAATCAAATATCTATCTTCACAAAAAAAAATTCCTAAGTTAAGCCTAAGAAAAGAGATAGTTAATTTAGAACAACAACTGCATAAACTAACTAAATTAGAAGAAGATTTAGCAAAAGATAAAAGAAAAGAATCAGCCAGAGTCTCTTTCTTAAAAAGACAGAATCAACTACTTAAACAAAGACTAGCCGCTACGGCTGATAAAGAAATGGGCCATAAAGTAGAGAAAATATCCTATCTGCTCAGTGAATGTCTGGCCAAACAACAAACTAGTGATGATATAGAATTTACTAAGCATTTATTAAAAGCCGCTGAAAAGATAGGTTTAGAAGGATTTAAAGAAAAAGCAGAAGCACAACTAAAAATTAACAATGAAAAGATAATGGGGTTAAGCAATAGAATAAAATTATTAAAGCAAGAACTAGGAAACACTAAAGCTTTAGGCAGTAAAAATCCAGAAAAAATCTTTATCATAGAAAATAAAATTAATGAATTGGAAGAGAAAATTTCTAAGTTAAATACCACAGTAAAAGAAGACAAAGTAAAATCATTTTCCATAGAAGCACCAGTAGAAACAGCGTCTGCTGATAATAATGAAATTAAACATGAATTCTTATTCAATTTGCCGGATAAAACCACTCTTTCACCATCTGAAGAAAGTTTTGGTCTACCCCTGCCTCCACCTCCCAAAAGAATCGTGAAATGAAGAGAATTAAATCTTTGTTTAGGAGTTTGTTAGCTATGTTTACTAATTAATAAAAAAAATAACAAAAACTTTATAATTAATAACCTCTAAATAAGTGTATGCCCGAAAATCTTGAAGAACTCACACATAATGAAATAATAAAATGTTTGATTCTTCTAAATCCAAATAAGTCTTTTGATGGATACAAATTAAAACAAAAATTAGATGCTCTTTCAACTGAGTATTCTAGACTAAAAAATTTAGAAAACTCTGTTGAAAACGTTCTTTTTTTTGATTTTCCATTTTTAGCAGGAGATATGACTTCTTCAAGATACAGATGATCACAAGAAGGAAAAGATATATTTCAAAGCAGATTTGACTCCTATTCTTTATCTTTAAAGAAAGAACTAGAGAACCTTGCTAAAAAAGTATGGAACTAAGATTAATTAGTGCATCTGTTGTATCAGTTTATTCGAACAAAACTTTATAAATAGCCCCAATTCTTCCCTATCTATGCCTAGAAAGAAGAAAGATATAGAAACTATTACAGAAAATAAAGCTATTGAAAATACTGATAAAGTAGCTGAAAATACTGATAAACCTGCTCAGAAGAATATAGCACAAAAGACGATAGAAATTAAAAATTTACCTGCTCAACCAGAATTAAATATCGCTCTAGTCGGACATGTTGACCACGGCAAAACTACTTTAACTGAAAGACTATCTGGAAAATGGACAGACACACATTCTGAAGAAATGAAAAAAGGCATCACTATCCGCCTAGGATATGCTGATGTAATCATATTTAAATGTTCTAATTGTGGTTATTATACCACAAAAGAAAAATGCGCTAAATGTAATTCTCAAACAACTCCTTTACGTAAAATATCACTAGTTGACTCTCCAGGACACGAGTCTTTAATGGCTACTATGCTTTCTGGAGCAGCTATTGTTGACGGAGCGCTTTTATTGGTAGCGGCTAACGAAAAATGCCCCCAACCTCAAACTAAAGAACATCTAATGGCTTTACAGATAACTGGTATCAAAAAAGTAATTATTATCCAAAATAAGATTGATTTAGTAACTCATGAAGAAGCTTTAGCTAATTATAAAGAAATTAAAGAATTCCTCTCAACTACAGAATTTAAAGACGCACCCATAATTCCTATTTCTGCAAGAGCTAATGCTAATGTCGACCGCTTAGTCCAAACTATCTACGAATATATACCTGCACCGCAGCGTGAATTAAATAAAGAACCATTGATGTTAGTGGCTCGTTCTTTTGATATTAATAAACCTGGGGCTAAAGTTGACAATATGAAAGGTGGAGTTTTAGGCGGAACTATTAAACAAGGTGTTTTTAGCGTTGGACAAGAGATAGAAATATCTCCGGGGTATATGGTTGAGGAAAAGAACAAAAAAATTTGGAAACCACTTAAAACTACTATTAAACAAATATTCTCTGGCGGTGTTCCAGTAGATAAGATTCAGCCTGGCGGAAGTATGGCTTTAGGAACTCTCTTAGATCCTTCAGTAGTAAAGTCCGATTCATTAACAGGTTCTCTAGTCAGTTTACCTGGAAAATTACCTCCTCTTCATTATCAGATTTCTCTCGATACTTTCTTGTTAGAACGCATAGTAGGTGCTAAAGAAGATTTAGATGTAAAACCATTGGCTAAGAATGAAGTTCTTATGCTTAATGTTAATTCTGCAGCTACTGTAGGAATTGTTCTTGATCCATCAAAGAAAAATACCACAGTTATTCTTAAAAAACCAATATGCGCCAATATAGGCGCGCGCCTAACGATTTCCCGTAGAGTAGGAGATAGGTTTAGATTAATTGGATATGGGATATTGAAGTAAGTTTGACAGTATAGAAAATAATTTAAGCTTGTTTCTTTAGAAATCATAAAAATGAATACTATTCTAATTACAGGAGGAAATGGTTTTCTTGGGCAGCATTTAATTAAAGCATTATCAGAAGAAAAAGAAGAATGTCAAATTAAAGTTATCTGCCGAAATAAGCATGATAGTTATTATTATTATGATATTCACTCTTTTCCTAATGTCGAAGTGATTTATGGTATAGATATTAGCAAATATGACATTATTGAACCACATTTTAATGGAATAAATACTGTTTTTAATCTCGCGGGCATGGTTTCGTTTAATAGGAGAGATAAACAAAAGTTGATTAATATTAATGTAGAAGGAACAAGTAACGTATTACAAGCTTGCAAAGTAAATAAAGTTAAAAGATTAATCCATGTTAGTTCAACAGCAGCATTGGGCTTTTCTAAACAGATTATTGATGAAAATTATAAATTTGAGTGGAATAATGAAGATAGAAAAAATAAATATTCCTACTCGAAGCATTTAGGCGAGAAGATCATAGAAAATGAGATAGAAAATGAGATGGAAAATCGGAGAGAAAGTGATATCAAAAGTGAAATAAAAATAAAGACCATAATTGTTAACCCATCTTTAATTATGGGCCCAGGGGATACAATTAATTCTTTAAAATTAATCTCTTCAATTAATAATAAACTGGTTCCATTTAACCCGCCAGGAAGCAATTCTATAGTAGACGTCAGAGATGTCGCTAAGGCTTTAGTTTTCTTGATGAAAAAAGAAGAAGCCTCAGGAAAGTATATCTTAAACTCTGCTTCTTTAAGTTTTAAAGATTTAAATAATATAATTGCAAGAGAATTAAAAGTGCCTGAAATAAATAAAATATTGCCGCATTACTCTTATAGGTGGTTATTATTAGGGGCAACACTTTATGAATTATTAAGTAAAAATCCTAAACTTACCAGAGAGAACGTATATTATTCATTTAAAGATAGAATTCACTCTTCAGAAAAAATTAAAAATATTGGATTTTCATTTAATTATAGCCCGCAACAGACAATCTCCGATACCATTAACTTTTTAAAGAAAAGTAAACTAATATAAAATAATGGTATTAAAAAAGATTTCAAAATTTTTAATCTTGTTTTTTTTAACTATCTTCCTAGTAAGACTGTTAGTAGTTATAGTTCAAGAAAAATCTATTGTATTTTTAGGGTCTGAAGTTCACCATATGTTTATCGGGATAATTTTAGTATTATTATCTGGTTTTTCAAAGTTCTTTTCAAAAAATAGTGAAATAAATAAATGGGATTTAATTTTGTTTGCAGTAGGAAGTGGTTTGATAGTTGATGAAGTAGCTTTCTTGATATTTACAGAAGGCACACACCTAGAATATTTTTCTATGGCCTCTATGTTAGGGGCAGGAATATTAGCAGTAGTTCTAGTCTTGCTATATTATCTAATTTATGACTATGAAAAAAAAGAAGCTAAAACAAAATACAATGGAAAAAAAAGAAAAGAAAGAAAATAAGGATAATAAATATAAATATCTGGTAACTGGAGCTTCTGGTTGTTTAGGTGCAAGTTTAGTTTCTTCTTTAGTACAAAAAAAATGCTTGGTTCGTATCTTTATACCAACAGGAACTTGGCACCCTTTCTTAGATAAACTAGATATAGAGGTAATATATGGAGATATCACTAAAGAAGATGAGGTAGTTAAAGCAATACAAGATTGTAATTATATTTATCACGTGGCAGGCATAGTCTCCTACAATGTTATGGACAATGATTTAATGTACAAAGTAAATTATCTTGGAACCAAAAATGTTTTAGAAGCTGCAAAAAAATTGAATGTGAAAAAAGTAGTGGTTACTGCTTCGACTGCAGGAATAGGAATTCCTAATGACAAAAATTCCCCACTAAGTGAACATTCAGAGTTTAATCTTAAAAAATATCGTAAAATTATGTATATGTACTCAAAATACCTTTGTATTGAAGAATGTGAAAAATACGCAAAGGATGGCCTTAATGTATCGATGGTCTCGCCAACCACTTTTATTGGACAAGGAGATATTGCCATGCATATGGGAAAAGTAATAAAGAAAATAAAAGAAGGAAAGATGATATTTGCTCCCCCGGGTGGCAATTCATTTATTTCAGTAGATGATATAGTTGAGGCCCATCAATTAGTTATGGAAAAAGGAAAGAGTGGCGAGAATTATATTTTTTCTGATGAAAATTTAACTTATTTGCAGACGTTCAATATAATTGCCCAGACTATTAAAAGTAAAGAAATTAAAATAACAATTCCCCTGGCCGTATTGCCCATAACTAAGGCAATTCTTCTAACAATAGAAAGAACAATGCAACTATTTGAAAAGAGAACACCTTTACCTGCAGCAGCATTAGATTTTTCATTTAAGTATAGATATTTTGATTCGTCGAAAGCTAGAAATGAGCTATGTTGGAAACCAAAAGTCACTTTTAAAGAAGCCGTTAAGAAGGCCGTTGAATTCTATGAAGATAGTGGATTGTTAAAGCCATAATCAGATGCAGAATAAAACTCATAAAAAGTATGTGCATAGCTCGTTCGCGCAGTTTCCCCTATAACTTTGTCAGATTGGAAACTGTTCCTTTTAGTCTTAAGAATAACTAAGCGCTCACTGGCCAATTGGCGCTATGCACATACCATAAAAAGATAGATTTAAATTAAACAAAAAAATGATAGTATAAAAAGATGGTAAAATTAGTCTGTTATAATATAGAATATTGTGAGGGTATGGAAGGGTTATGGTATCAGTATTTCAAATTTTGGCGCATTTTTTTCCCGCCAAAAAATTTAGACCTGCAAATTGTTGATTCTCTGAAAAAAATAAAACCAGATATTCTAGCTCTAGTAGAAGTAGATATTGGTTCTTTTCGCGCTAAGAAAGATGAAGTTATTTTTTTTGAGGAAAATCTTGGTCTCAATAATTATATCGAAAAAATAAAATATACCTTTAAAGGTTGGACCAGATTATTCCACCATGTTCCTATATTAAACAAGCAAGCAAATGCCCTAATTTCTAGATACAAATTTGAAAAAATAAAATATCACGTTTTTCACGAAGGAACTAAAAGAATGATTATAGAAGCTAGCATAAATTGTCCAAGAAAAATAACTCTTCTTCTAGCTCATTTGGCTTTAAGCAAAAAAGCTCGATCCAAACAAATAGAAGAATTGATTAAAATAGTAAATCAAATCAAAAATCCCGTAATTTTAATGGGTGACTTTAACACATTCAATGGCACCACTGAGATTAAAAATCTGCTTAAAAAAACTCACCTGAAAGATAAATATATGTTAGATAAAGCAGCCCTGCACCTAACTCAGCCAACATGGCACCCTTCACGTAGATTAGATTATATCCTAGTTTCTTCATCAATTAAAGTAAAAAAATATGAAGTGCTAGATTTTCCGTTTTCAGACCATCGGCCACTTTTTGTTGAGTTTAAAATATAACTGCAATAAGAAGAAGAATTAGAGAAAGAAGAATGGTTAGATGAAGAAAATTTTTAAATGTAATTATAAATCAAAAACCCCACTGCAAGCAGTGGGGTATGCTATAACTAGTATTGCTAATAATTGCAGTGTGGTTTTTGGTGTTGCCTGCGTATCCCCGCCGCAAGCGGCGTGGTATACTTGTCAACAATTAAAAAGGTTATCTCAAATTTTCTTTAATCTTCTGAGTAAAACTTTTCATCTCTTGCATACTAAAGTTCTTAATATTCTGAGGATTTACTACAGAACCATGGCCATCCTCCAAAAAACGAGGTATGAGATGAAGGTGCGCATGTTCTACTTCTTCTCCAACTACTAAAGCTTGGACATAATCTGTTTCAAAAGCATGTTTAATAGCTAAGACAATCTTATTGGCTGATTTAGAATAATCATCAGGAATATCCCACATCCAACGATAATGTGTTTTAGGGATTAATAAAGTGTGCCCTTTGTTTAATGGACGAATATCTAAGAAAGCAAAGAAATGTTCATCTTCATAAACCTTCAATGCAGGAATCTCACATTGAACTATTTTACAAAAGATACAATTAGAGTTATTCATTAATTACCACCAATTTTTAATTAAAAAGCAAAAAGATTTATATAATTATCTTCATTAAATATGAAATATAGTAATCTAATAGCTTAAAACTATCAGAGGTTAAAACTAAATGCTCGTTGTACGCACCCAAATTAAAGAAATAATGAAAGCTAGTGATATAGGAGTTGACAATATCTCTGGAGATTTTCAAGAAAAGTTGGATGAAAAAGTCAAAGAATTAATTCTAGCATCTATAAAACGTGCCAAAGATAATGGCCGCAGAACAGTAATGGGTAAGGATATTTAAACCAATTTATTAATAATTTTTTCTAAGTTTATTTTGTTTTGGCTATATTCAACTAAAATATTTAACTAAAATACTCAACATCATCCGTTGTGATAGTTGTTTCTCTGCTTTTTCTAGAATTAGGTTTATCCTCAGTTGTATTTCTAGCTGTTTCTTTAACAAAATTACTGGCAGTAGAAGAGGTAGAAGAAATAGAAGTAATACCAACTACTGAATTAGTACTGACTACCGAATGAGTAGAAGTAACTTCAGAAACTGGCTGCAGCTTTCTCATCTCCATTCCTTTCTTATAATTAACTATTCCACATTTGATACAGTTAAAATACGGCCCATATTTTCCAGATCTTTGTTCTAGCCAAGAACCGCATAAACATTTGAACTCCTCCATCTTGCCTTTTAGATGCAACCTGCAAACTGGAAGCTGATTTTCAGTATATTGCGTAGCCATCTTTTCACAGAATGTGCAATGTACTTCTTTATATTGACCATAGGACTTTTTAGCAAAATAATAACTAGAGTACAAAATAACACTAAATACAACACACCCTACCTCTATCATAGCACACCTATTTTTCTCTAAATTACCTCTATTTTAATAATACTTATTTAAATACTACTTTTTATACTTTTTAGCTATCTTCTTTAGATTTATATTGTTTTTCCATTCGCTTAAATTAATTTTTGGTTTCCATTCATTTAACTTTTCCCAATCTCTATCAATCTTCTGTTTAAGTTCATCATATTTTTGCATTGACTTTGATTTATAGACTTCAGTTAGCCTATAAGCTTTTTCTAAAGCTTGCGCAGCTAAACTTTTCATGTTTATCTTTCTACCCTTCCACTCTATTTTGTTTCCTAGAACAACATATAATGAGTTAATGCTGATATAGAAAGTAAAAAAGTAGTGCACAGGCAACAAAAGTAAATTAAACAATATATTCTGACCAGAAATTAAAGAAGTTAAAACTCGTTGTAGTAATAGAGGAATCAATAATAATAAGTAATAGGGATGGATAAAAAACATAATAAAAGGGAGAATGAACAAAGCCAATAGTCCAACTAATGATATTATAAATAAAGAAGGCCTCATTTTTGAACCTAAAAAAATAAAACGAGCCAAACCTTTTCTTGCGTCTTTAAAATTGGTATACATTCGACAATGTACTAATCCAGTGCTCCTAGCCACTAAAATTCTTTCTCCTTGAAATTTTAGTCTACGGGCCATTTCTACATCTTCTGTAACGGCAGTTTTTAGAGCTTCATGACCGCCCATTTTCAAATAAGCTTCTTTACTAATTAAAATAAATTGACCAATTGCAACTGAAAATCTTGTACTTTTAGTACGATAAACTAAGTCTAAAAAGACAAAAGATAATAAGAGCCAATCAACTAAGGGAACAAGCATCCACTCGCCCCAGCTCTTCATAATTTGCTGTGGAAAACAACTTAACATGCTTACTTTCTTACGTTCTTTAAGAGCCACTGCTGAGGCCAAAGCTTCTGGCTGCAAAGTAACGTCTGCATCTAGATATAAGAATAGTTCTCCCTTAGCTTTTTTAGCTAATTGCTGACAAGCCCAATTCTTGCCAGTCCATCCTTCAGGTAGAGGTTGACCAGAAATACAATGTAAATTATTATGCAACTTCTGAAAAGATTTAATTATTTCTCCTGTCTTATCAATGGATTGATCATCGCAAACTACGACTTCAAAATTAGAATAGTTCTGTTTAAATACTGAATCTAAACAAGCAGCTATATTCTGCTCCTCATTTCTTGCTGGAATTAATACAGAAACAAAAGGTTGTTCTTTCGGCACCGCTTTGTTTAAGCGCGTAGTTGTAAAATAGTTATAAATACCAATAGAACTAACTAAAGTAATGATAATAGTCAATATTTCCCAGATCATAAGGCTAGAAATACGGGTTTATTTAAATAGGTTTATTTTGTAGAGCTTATATTAAAAAATTTCTAAATTGCCAACCAGAAAAAAACTTGAAATCGTGGGCCTCATCCATAAAACTTATAAATAAATCATTTAGATTCAAAAAAATGGAAATATATTTTGGCGGACAAATTCAAGCAGAATGTAGAGGTAATTTAGCAGTAATTATAACTAAATGCCACCCTAATGACACTCTGCAAAGATATGAAAGTTTCATCTATTCTACTACTTCAGATGAATTTATAAATTTAACAGGTGTAAGATCAGTGTCGCATCCTCTTGCTAGAGTATATTTAGGCATCTCTCGTGAGGCTGGAGAAAATATAGTAAAAGCAGTGGGTGATAAACCAGTTGATAAAGTTGATTTTAAAAGTATTGATTGTTTAGTCATAGGATCACATTTCTTAATGAAGGCATCTGAACCAGAGCGCATCATCATAGAACGAACGTTTAGTAATGAATATAGAATTATTAAGAAATAATAAGTAAATTATCTTGGAAAAAAATAAAGTGATGATAGACTTCTTAATTTGAAAAAAATTAGCTAAGAGAGTAATATATTAATGAATAATTTCAAGATAATTAAGCTAGAATACTGCTAATTTAAGTAGTTTTATTTAAGTTAATGATCAATAATAATAGATATTGAAGAAACACCGGCTTTATCAACTTTTTGACGCAAATATAAAGCTTCTACTTCTAATTCACTAAACTTTCTTCCATATTCTAATACTTCTTTTTCCAAACCAGGTGGAACTTGAAGAGTATTACGCATATAATAGGTTAGGTTCATTTCTAAACGAATTAATTTAGTTTCTTTTTTCAAATTTTCAGCTATTTCTAATAGCTCATTTCTAGTTCCGCCACCATAAATCTGGGCGATAGTGATATAATCATCAAGAGTTAAATCTTTTAATGTAGTGCTTGCCATAGGTCATTTTTTCTTTGAAATGTTCGATGTTTGAAAATATTTATGTATTTAAGAAGTAAAACTATTTAAAATAAAAAACGCCCTCGCGGAGATTTGAACTCCGGTTCCAAGCTCTCTGCATTACCCGTTAAGATAGATAATACCGCAAGCTCGTGTCCTATTTGCCCGAACTTCCCAAAGTAATTTCATCTGTCGTGGGATTGAAAATCCCACTTGAACGCTTTTGATGCAACTTTGGCAAAAGTTGCCCAGGCTAGACTACGAGGGCTTAAGAGTAAAAAAATACTTCTTCTTTAAAAATATATACCTCAGTAATTACACGAAGAAGCTAGATGAACCTGTGCGCAAATGAATGGTAATCTAGCTTCTTGTGTCACAAAAATTCGCCAGTCAAATAAAGCAGCTCTTTTCAAGCTTCGCCCTTCTGGGTAAAGAAAGATACTTTTAGCGAATTTTTCATGACTTCAAAAAATATTAAAATGATTAAAATCTACAAAAGATTTAAATACTATAGCCAACTATAGCCCGCTATGGCAACTACAACTATCCAAGTTACAGAAGAATTAGTTCAAGTTTTAAAAAGAAGAAAAATGTTTGAAAAAGAAAGTTACGAAGAAGTAATATTAGATTTATTAGAAGATTCTGCTGAACTTAGCGCAGAAACAATTCGGGATATTGAAAAATCTCGTGCAGAAATTAAAGCCGGAAAATTTAAAACATTAGCACAAGTAAAAAAAGAGTTGGAGATATAGATGTTGTATGAGATTATTTTTTCTGACGAGGCCACTAGACAACTGCAGAAACTAGAGAAAGAGATTCAAAAAAGAATAATTACTACGTTAGAACGGATTAGGATACGCCCCGAGGCCTATCTAAAAAGATTAGTTGGTTATCAAGCATATAGATTAAGAGTTGGCGATTACCGCGTTATCATTGACTTAGACCAAAATAAACTTATGATCCTAGTAATAAAAATAGGGCATAGAAAGAATATTTATGAGTAAAAATCTAGAAGGCAAATTGAACCATCTTAAACTAGGACAGCATTTAAGACTATATTCTTCAGATTATACTATTGATGGCTATATTGTCGACCTACACGAATTAGGAATAGAATTAATTCCAAAAGCCATACTTGAAGCAAATAATATGTTGGAAGAACTAATTAATAAGCTTAAAATATTATATTACGGAAAATGGTATCGGTTAAGCGATTTTGAGAAGTATGAAGTTTTGGGTTAATTATAAGTAATTCTACTTCAAAGTGATTAATAAGATAAAATTTATATAAAACCAACAATTTCCCCACAAACCATGTTACGCTTAATTCATTCTAACCCATACGTACTTGTAATAGGTGATAATAGTCGTCATAATTATTTTTCCAATATCCACCATGATGAACCTACTGCTTTAACAAGATTTTTAACTTACTCCTCAGCCAAGCAGCATGTTGATTTAGTTTGTAAAACACAAAAAATGATTGACTATTTAAAAAGTCAACCAGATAGCCCAAGGGGCTATGAAGGAATTGCTGATGAACCTATTAAAGCCATTAGAATTAATCACGAAATACCAAGTTTAATCAATAAATACAAATCTCAATCTCTTTCAAACGGATTAACTGCAGCGATTGTACAGCATAGCGTAGTTCCTTTATTTTATGAAGCCCATTTTACGATCAATGATTTAGCACAGTTAAGAAGATCTGCTTTAAGAACTGATGATCCAGAAAGATTAGAATTCTTAAACAAATGTGGAATAGAATCTTTAATTAAAGATGCAGTAAGAAGAATGAGTTTTAATTAGTTCCATAAAAAATATTAAAATTTTTTATAATTCAGTTAATAGTAAAATAATATTAGTGAGTGACAAAAGTTAATAAGCAATAGTGTCGCTCACTATATAGTAAACGACAGGTTACTTTGATTCATTATTTTTGTCGTTTACTATATTAACAATTATTTTAGTAAATATTATCATGATGCTCAAAATCTACAAATAAAACAAAATTATTTTCTTTATCAACTTGAAAAGTTAGAACAAAATGTTGGTCAATATGAACTCTTTTTAGATGATGTAACGGCGAGCGTAAGTTTTTGTATCTATCAATTGAGTTGAGATTATTATTTATTATCTCTTCTACTTTTTTAGCAATAATCAAAGACTTTTTTCTGTCTTTTTGGTTTAATTTTTTAATTATAGCTACAAGTTCATCTGTAAATTTGTAATCAAACATCTAATTCAGCTCAAATAGTTCATTAAATTCTTTTTTGTTCATTTTTTGATATCCATATTTATCAAAATGTCTTTTACTCATAGCTACTATTTTTTTAACATATTCATCATTAGCTTCTTTTTCAACAATCTCATCACCAAACAAGTCAATAAATTTATTGATAGCTTCGGACTTATCACGCAAGTCAAATTTAGCTTTGATTACATTAAGAACTTTGTTAGCATATTCATTTAGAGTAATTCGAGCATATACCATACCATACCTCCTAGTGCATCTAATATGCACAATGGATACATCCAATATGCACATTTAATTATAAATCTTTCGCTGAGAAAATTATATGCCTAAAGATATACAGAAAGATACAGAAATATCCCGCAATTTAAATTCATTAAATCTAAGAAAAACTAAGAACCGAACTCACTTCTTAATCTCTCCGCCTCCAGCCGGCAATAAGACGTTAATTTCGTCCAAATCTCCGCCTTTGAGCTTTGCTTTAACTGTTCGAGCCAAATCACTCTTTTTCTCTTTACCAGGACGTATAACTATATAATTTTTAGTTTTAGCTTTCACTGCTTCTTCTGGACCTGCAATTATTTGCTCATACTTCTGCTTAGCTGCGTGCTCGTCTCCTTCTTCTCCTTCTTTTTTTACTAGACCAATAGCATACTCTAAAACAGGATAAAAGAAAACTTTATGGCCATATATCATAAAACTGCCTTTGCTAATAAACTCCCCAGATTTAGGCGTTTTACTTAACTGTTCTGGTTTGACATAAAAAACTTCCGCTGAAGTATGATCTAACTTCCAAGCCCGAGAATGCACACCGGTTGCTTGAGCTGCTTCTTTTATTGATTGCTCGCCCGCTTTCTGCCCATCTTTAAGCACAAAGAAAGGCGAACCGCTCATTTCTGTATGGAACACAAGATCATTTGCATCAGTATGCTTCTTGATAACTAATTCATTCGAAGTAGCATCTTTTCCTCCAATACTTAAAAAGCCCTCTGAAGTGATAAACCAATGGAATTTTTCATACCACTCTTTTTTTCTTTCTGGCCCCTTCTTTTTCTTCAGCTCCTCACGCTCCCAAAACTGGGATTCTGACTGCTTTAATTCAGCTAGTTTAATTTTACTATGCTGCAACGCTTTCTCTGCTCCAACTATTTTCTTGCGCGCTTTTTTCGCCTGTTCAAAATAGAGCGTCGCATTTTCATCTACTGTTTTTGTTAGATCTAGTTCAATTTCCAATAATCATCACAATTCTTCTAAAATTAAGATTGTATAAAAATCTATCTCTAAAAGCAATAACAAACGTTAAATTGTAAATTGGAATAACTCTCCTAAAACCCTACTTTTTCAATAACTCTTTCTTCATCTCTTCAATCTCATCTTGTGTAACCGCACAACCGCCGTACTTGGCTGCCCAAAATAAAGAGTCTAAAAGAACAGACTGACCATCCTTACCTTCTGGAATATAATTATTCAATAGACCCAAACGATAGCTGACCGCTATTAATTCAATTGAACGAATTATTGGCACTTCTTGTAAACTCTTGCTGAACGCTTTAGCTTTTTCAATATCACAGTCTACATTTTTTTGAAAGCGTTTTTCCAGAAGACTTTTCATCTCAGTAGGATTCTCTATCAAAAGACGCAATGTTCTTTCGTCCATAACGATAGGTGAATCTTCCTGTAAAGCAGAGACAATAGACTCCATTTCTCCTGACTGCAAAATATCTAAAGATTTTCCATTAATAAAAAATGAATGATTGGCTAGATTAATTAGTTCATTGACTTTTCCAGAAGGGACTAATTCATATACATTCAAAACACCTTCACGAATTAATTTTTCCACCTCTAAAGCTTCCAAACTAAAACGCCTAATGCTTAAAGGTCTTTCCACCAATTCCAGATGAACTGCTGGAGTGATATAAAATTCACCATTAAACTTCTTTTTCAATGCCGGCAAAAGATCAATCTGCCTCGACATAATCAAAGTGATTAACGGTCCTGCGTCGAAAAACATTTTTTTTGTCATTTTTAATTAAATCGACCCCGTAGCAGTTAAAACATTATAACTACAAAAACCAATAAACTCAAATCTACATGACAAGACCAATAATCCAAAAGATAATAAAAACAATATTACGGATAACCAGATGCCTAAAGCCAAATACTTTCTCTTCTTAAAGAATAGAAATGGAATGAATATTTCCAAAGCAAAAATTAATACCATAATTAGACTAATAAACCATAATTTATCAAATTTAGCTGAAAGCGATGTCAAAAATAGAGGTATTGGATATGAAAAGAGAAATAAATTTAATAAAAGGCCCCCTATAAAACCAAATATAAAAATAAGAGACTTTAGCTTTTCATTGACCACTTTAGGTTTAGTTTTCAATGAAAGTGTTCTTACTCTTCTTGCTTTATTACTTTTTGAAGTTGATTTTTTTATTGTTTTTTTAGCCATTTTAAATCTCAAACCCCAAATATCTTCATAGCCAAAGCCATTCTTTTTTTAGCTGGAAAAATTTCACGATGCAAGCCAATTGCAGTTGTTCTTCCAGCATAGGTCTGCAAATCCCAATTAGTTAAACCCATTAAACCAGCAGCTTGACCGATAGAAAGGCCTTTTTCTAATAATAAAGCACCTTTTTTAATTCTAGCCGCTTGCATAACATCTTCTAAATAATGTTTAACTTTAGCATTGCAGTTACGCACTTGCTCATAGCATTTTCTAATGTAAGAATTATACTTCCCAAGATCATTGGCTTTTAAAGAATCTCTTGCCCCCTCTAAGTTATTTAAAATATAGTCATAATCACTATTACTTAAAGTTTGAATTACTTTAAAGAGAGAATAAAGAAGTACTGTAACTGTAACTAAATCCAAATCTTTATGGGCCGCCACATCTTCAATGGCATGGTTGCTTAACTCTTCCAATTGCTGATAATCTTGCGGTTCACGATTAGAAAGAATCTTTACTGCTTCATCTAAATCAAACAATATTTCATTTCTAATAATATCTTTCATCCAACTACCTCTTTAAAGAAGAGGTATTACATCATCTTTTATTAAATTATTGGTAATTTGAGAAAAATAAAATATAATTTTTGAGTTAACTTTAAAAAACAAGAGCATTTCCAGCATCACAAGGGCCTGTCGTATAACGGTTATTATACACCGATGGCATCGGTGTGACCCGAGTTCGACTCTCGGCAGGTCCATATCTTTATGGAACTGACGATTAAAAGTTTTTTTCAGTGTCAAAGAAAACAGACCACCACCAGTTTAGGAGATATCTACTACCAAGTGATAAACCTAGCGAAAGATTAATAAATAAAGATTAATCTAAAGAGATAATGAAACCAGTTACTTTAAATTCAGAACAAGTTTTTGTAACAGGAGAATTTAATTTACAGAATATAGAAATCTTAAAAATTTACCATAGAATATTTGAACAAAACTTAGGATCAGCATTGCCGCCAGTGATAGTTATTCAGAATAATGGAGAAATTATAAATGGTATTAAAAAAGTTATTGAAAAGATACAGCAACCAAAGCGTTGGTCTCATGTAAATTACGTGCATCTTCCTTGGTATCCTGGAGAATATGTAAAAGATAATGCTTTAATAGACGCCAGAGAGAAGTATGATAAATTCTTAAGAAACTCAGAGAAAGTATCGCATTACTTAATCGATGGAAACCACCGCACGGCAGGAGCAGTTTTAGCACACAAAAGCTTTCCAGCCTTAGAATTAAACTCTGATGAGGACTTATCAAAAATTAAAACTATGGTTGAAGAAGGGGAATTATTTAACTTTATTAGAGAAGAAATTTCTATTTCTAATTTGCTTACTTCTTTAACAAAGTACTGCCTAACTAACCTAGAAGAAGTTAAAACAATTCAACAAAGAGTAGATAAACTTGTTTTAGAGAACCAACTGCCAGATTATATGATTGAAAGGTATAAGAAGTAAAAATAACCATAGTCTAAAGAAATCTACACCAAACAACAACATTTAAATTCTGTCTCAATTTACTTATGGATATGGCTCTTGCTGTTACACATATTATTTTAACAATAGTAGTACTAGACTTATTAAGACATTATGTTTTTGGCAAAAAGAAATTTCCACGCCATCTTATTGTTATTGGAGGAATTGCAGGTTTGCTTCCCGATATTGATGTAATTCTAACATGGGGATATAATTTTCTGTTTAAAACAGATATAACTTTACATGGAACCTTTACTCATTCTTTACTTTGGCCAATTGCAGCCATAGTTATTGGAACAATATTATATTTCTACAACAAAAAAGATAAAATTAAAATTAAAGCTAAAATAGCTTATGTAATCGCTTTTGGCCTCTTCTCACACATATTACTAGATTGCCTCTATGGAGGCTACAAAACATTTTTTTGGCCTCTGAGTCTAAATATAATTTCTTCTGGTTTCTGTCCAAATTGGGGAATACATAATCATGCAACAAGTATTGATGCAGTAATTCTGGTTATCTGGCTAGTTCATGAAGATATGCACAATTATATTAAAGATTATTTCTGAACTTTGAGTTCACCTGGAAGTGGTAATTTCCCAAAATATTTATAAATAAACCTACGTTTTAAGAATAAATGACAGATAAATTTTCAAAATATGATCGTTTAGTAAATGAAAGAAAAAGTAGCTTAGAAGATCAAATTAAATCTGAATTCTTAACTCGTACACTGGGAGATAAAAGAATAAAGAACGAGACCACTAGGCAGATGATCAGACAAAATATAGAATTTTATAAATTAACAGAAATACCTTTTGCAGTAGAGATAGTAGTACAAACACCAAGAGGATTAGGGCATAGAGGAACAATATATACCAGGAAAATTCTAGAAAAAACAAAAGAAGATACTTACCAAAGATACACCCGCTTAAATTTTTATGAGTTATCTACTGAGATTGGTTCTCTACAAAATGAAGAAGATAAAAAACAATTTTATCTACGCTTTTTAGACCAACTACAGTTTATACAATCACAGACTGAAATATTTAAGGAAGATAAAGAAATAGGACCATTTCTACGCACATTGCATGTACCTACAACTGAAGATGAAATTAAAAGATTTAATCATGTGGTTAAAAAAATAAATAAAACTAAACACATACAAGAAGGAATTGCCAGCAGAATTGAAAAGTACTTAACATTGTCAATTGAAAGAGAAAATGCAAAAGAATCAACAGTTATATTTCAACAAACTGAAGTAAAAACAGAAATAGGTCCCCTACAAACAGAAGGTAATAAAGACAGAAGCCAAGAACCACAAGCAATAAGCAATGACCCAAAAGAAACATTGGATTATTTAACCGATCTATTTGGATTAAGTTACGAAGTAGCTGAGAAATATGCTCCAAAAGTTTCTTTAACTGAAATTATAGATTTACATGACAAACTAGCCACTCGTATAGAAAAAGAATACATTACTGAACTAATCAAAGAAAATCCAGAAATATTAGTCTATAAACAAACCGGAAATTTAGGCAACTATTTAAAATTATTAAAACAAGTTCAGACTAGAATCAGTCAAGAACCTGAAAAAGAAGATGGATTAAGAAAAGAATTTGGGATTGAAGAGAACTTACCAGCTTACGCAAATTTAGAAGAATTGATAGAATTAAAAAATGAGTTATATAATCGTACTGAAAACCAGAAGAAAGAAGATGAAACAGCAGAAAATAAAGAAGAAGAAAAACGAAAACTTTTTGCTAAATACAGTCTTCTTCACAGAAACGATTCATTAGTAGAAGAACGTTTAGATAACTTAATTGAAACCGGAGAAATAACTGTAGAGGAACATGAGTATTGGAGCAGTAAACATACCGGGGCCCGTTCTTTCCATGTTGTAAAGAAAATCATATACCAGATGTTAGCTTTGTTCAATGATTTTGACTTAGGAGCACCAGAATATGAAATCGTCCGAGGTCAAAGAAAATTAATTCTAACGCAAGAGACTCGAGATAGATTAAGAGAAGTTAGAGATGAAGCTTATTCTCTACAGAGATAAAGAACCATAATCACAAAAGAGAATTAAGTATTCTAACTAATTTTAAAGAAAATGATGGGGCCGCGAGGACTTTCAAGCCAAATCCAGTTTTCGCGGTGGGATATGCGTAGCATAGGCCCGCCCAACTCGCCTAGATTGCTGGCATTTGAACCCCGGCTTTACCCACCCCAAGGGTAAGTCCTATTGCCTAACTTTTAGACAAACTATAATTATAGTTTCCAGGCTAGACTACGGCCCCAACATATAGATAACTGTAGGCCTGGGTTTTATAAATGTTTATTAAAAAAATATTAAGTCGAATGTTTTAATTCATTAAAGACCGAAGATAGATTTAAAAATAAATAACTGATTTAATAAATATGGTAAAAGAAATAAGATTATACACCAATAAAGATTACTTAGAAAGAGAAGTCATAGAACGATTAAAAGGAACAGATATTGCCGTAGTTATTGATCATACTAACTTAGGAAGATTTCTAGACCCCAGTTTTACTGATCATAATGGAAATAGATATGTTGGCAATGGGCCACTATATGAATTTATTGATAAGATTAAGTCCGGTGAAGAAAATCCCGTGTTAGATAATCCACTTGGAAGAGCTATGGAAAAAGTTAAATCCTTTGAAAGAGTCAATCCAGCATTTAAGAACCAAGAACTATTTGGAGATTATTTTTCATAGAGACTTATTTTTGAGATAGATAATTAAATACTAAGACCCAAATCCATCCTAAATTCTTTACCACAATCTTTAAATCCCAAATCTGTATAAAACTTATGTACTTTATCTTTTCCAGATCTAGAAGTACAAAGTAATTTATAACAGCCTCGTTTCTTAGCTTCTGATATAACTTCTTTTACTAATTCTTTACCACATCCCTGACTACGATATTTTTCATTAATAAAAACGTCTTCCAAAAAGCCAAAAGGCTCTTTATGCAGATCATTTTTTAAAACATATAAAAAAGCATGACCAATTTCACTACTATCTTTAATGAGTGATACTCTTACTCCAAGTACAGACAATTCTTGTTTATCAAATGGTATTTTATCAGACATAGAACACCAACAAACAACTAAACCAAATATATCCCTTCCAATGATCTTTCTATAATCCCACGGCAATTATCCATTTTATTTATCAAATGATAACTAACAGAAGCTTTCTTAACCTGACCAATTCTGTCCAATACTTGCAAATAGAACCTTATCAAATCTCCTTCTAAGAAATCAGTATCTTCCAAGACAGTAAAAAAACTTTTTCCATTATAAATTGGGTAAATTAATCCAGTAATTTCAGGCAGATGTAAGAATTTTTTCTCTTTAGACAATGCTTCACTTTTGTATAACAAGCCAGTCAATTTCTTTAATTGTTCATTACGGATTACTTTTTCTAGCTTATTCTTTTCTCGAGCTTCATAAACTAAAGCTGCCAGAACCAAAAGAATTTGGTACTCATCCATTTCCTCCGCTAAACCAGTTGCAAACACTTCACCCATACTAATTTCGTCAGCAAATACTTTAGCCGAAAAATGACCTTTATCTGTTAAACGACCATTCTCAATATACCCCAGCCTTTGCAGCTTACGTACAATACTCTCATAACGAGCTAAAAGCATCTTAGTAGGAACACGCATAAAGTCTTTTCCAAACTTTTGATAAGAATAAAAACTTAAACGCAAAATATGTTCTATTTCCTGTGGAGTGTGTAAATCTATCAAATTTAAAGTTGTATTAACAGAAAGTTTAAACTGCGAATTAATTGGTTCAATATCTTTAGAGGTGATAGCTTTAACTTCTTCATATTTAAAAGTGGGGCGAAAAATCATACTAACCACATAACCTACGGTGTCTATTCCTCGGCGACCAGCTCTACCTGCTATCTGAAAATATTCTTTAGTATTCAAATTTCGAAAATTGTAACCATCATATTTACGCAGGCTATTGAAACAAACAGTCTTGGCCGGCATATTGATACCTACGGCAAAGGTTTCAGTGGTATAAAGAACTTTAATTTTACCTTGAGCAAAGAGCTCTTCTACTGTTTCTTTCATAACCGGAAGAAGTCCAGCATGATGAAAAGCAATACCTTGAGAAATTACTTCACGCATAATGGCGGTAGAAGGCAAACGATTAACTTCAGGAGGAGCCTCTCTTAATTTTTGTAAAAAATATTCCACTATTTGACCATCTGGTTTAAACAAACCTTTTCTAGCTAGCTCTCGAGCTTTCATTTGACAGTCTTTGCGAGAAAAAGAAAAGAATAAACAAGGCATCTTTTCTGGCCCTAAAGAACGAATCAATTCAACATGATTTGGTTCAGGTACAAAATCTTTTCTATTACCCCAAGACTTTTTTCCTTTTTTTGCAACAGTATGCCTTTTTCTATCAGCATCAATTCCAGCTTTCAATTCATCAAGTGTAACTAAACCAAGATCAAAATCATAAAAAGAAGTATGTAGAGGTACATTTCTTTTCGTAGTTATTACAGTTTTTACTGGGTGTTCTTTTATAGCAGAAATCCAGTCGCTAAATTCCTCGGCATTGGGAATTGTCGCAGAGAGACACAAAAACCTAACATCTTTAGAGCTATAAATAATGGACTCTTCCCAGACATAACCGCGTTCAATATCATTGATAAAGTGAATTTCATCGAAAATAACATAAGCAACATTACTTAAATCTGCATCCTTACTAACAGCCATATTGCGATAAATTTCTGTAGTCATAATTACTACTTTAGCCATAGGATTAATAACTACATCACCAGTCATCAAACCAACTGTTTCATCACCATATTCTTTACAAAAATCATGATATTTTTGGTTAGAAAGAGCTTTAATTGGAGCAGTATAAATTATTCGCTTATTGTCAGAATAATGCTTGCTGATAATAAAATCAGCGATTAAAGTTTTTCCGCTTCCCGTAGGAGCAGAAACTACAACCGATTGATTCTGCTCAATAGCCGCAATAGCTTCTTCCTGAAAAGGATCGAGAGTGAGATTGTGAAACTGCATAATAGAAGATTAATGGATTATCTATTTAAAGGTTGTTGGAAGATTGGGCTCTGTAGAAAAAGTCACCGCCTAGGCCAATAAGCAAAATTGGAACTACTATTTACAAGAATTATTGGTGCCAAACTTCTAAGAAAGATAGCTAAAGTGGCACAAATTTTGCGGCAGAGGGGACTTTTCCGAGACTTTCTACAGAGGCGGAAGATTGATAGATTGTATAGTAAAAATAAGTGAAAATTGAAATATTTGAAAAGTAAATAAAATAGTATCATTTCGAAGAATCCCACATTACTTGAAAAAAATGATCATAAGACTTAGCAGCTTCCCTATTGTAAATTAAAATACCCATTGGTTTGTCCGTCCAGATAATAATACCAACTTTATCATTTCTAATTATTGTTTCTGTTAATGGTTCAAAGCCGGTTTTAGTAAATTTATATTCGGTTTTAGGATATTTATTTACATCACACCATCCTTTTAAAGATTCGTTAAAGACCAATTTTGCTTTAATCTGTTTTTCTGCTCTTTTTTTATGATAGCTCAACCACCAGGCATCACCTAACATTAATGAGTTTACAGATGAACCAAAAGTATGATGCTCTTTTCCTCCAGCATCCAGAAGTTCGAGCAACAACTCCCTAATCCCTTTAATTCCTCTAAAAGTAATCACTTCCGGCTTTTCTTTAGACTCTTGTTGTTTTAGTAGCAGCTCAGGAAGTAGTTGTTCAAAACGTTCTTTTTTCTCGTTAATATACTCACTAATATGTTGAGGATTAGCCGCTTGATAATGATTTCTTTTGCCTTCTTTAATGAAAGTTACAAAACCTTTCTCAATCAGCTTGTTTAAGGTCATATGTACAACAGAATTTTGCAGCCCGCTTTTCTCTAAAATTGGACCAGCAGTAGCTGTACCTAATTCCAATAAAGCGATATAAACTTTAATTTCTGCGTTTGTTAAACCAATATCTTCTAAGATTTGTGCGTCCATAAACGATTAATAGGTTTAGTTCTATTTAAATGTTTCTAGGTATCCTCCAAAAATGGAGAATAATTGTTTATATATCCAATAGGTTACTACTAATACATAACAAACAAGCAAATAACAAAAACAAAAAGAGGTCATAGCCTCAGACCCTAAAGAGGCGGAAAAGGAAAATGAAACCATTATATGAATCTGAACGAAGACAACAAAAATTGAATACTTTAGAAAAAATTGCCTCGCTAGGCCTTTTAAGCGGACCAGTTACCTGTTTTGCTGCAGGTGCATATCACGGAGCTACTGGCGATGATCTTGGTGCTAAAATAGGTGGAATAGGAGGCGCTGCGCATTCAGTTTTAATCGCACCTTGGTCGCTTACTGCTCCTGAAAAATATGATCGAGGAATCGCAAGCCTAGAAAGTGAGTTTGGGGCTTTGTTTGCAATACCTTTCCTTGGTTTTGTAGATTTGGCGGTGTACATGGCAGGATATTACATCGGAAAACAGTTTTAATTTTTTTTCTTTTTTTAGATTAATATTAAAGATAATAAAATATTTTTCTCATCTATTTATAATTACTACAAAGCAAAATATCCACCGAAGATTATTTAAAATAGGCATTGTAACATCCAAATTATAACGATTATAGATAGATGATTGAATTTAATTATAGCTAATTACATTAAAAACATGAACAACTACGACCTAGAATTAAACCGTATCATTGAAGAAATTAAGAATAATCAAGCTAAACTAGTTTGTATTCAATTGCCAGATGGACTAAAACCAGAAGCAGCAGAAATAGAAAAAAAAATCAAATTAGAAACAAAAGCTCAAGTCTTAATTTGGCTCGGAAGCTGCTATGGTGCTTGCGATCTCCCCTGGGGATTAAAAGAGATAGGAGTAGACTTATTTGTTACATTCGGACATAATGTATTTCATAAAGAGATGTGGTAATTAACTTTAGATTAGAAAGAATGATAATGATTATTTGGGTTTAAGAAGATAAAAAAAATGAAAACATTATATATCGATGCAAAATTCCAAGGAACTGTAAAAATAACCTCAGAACTAATAGAATATCTGAAAAATAAGAAGATCAAAACATTAGCCCTCTACTCTGCAGTACAGTTCTTACCGTTTCTTAAATCAATCAAAGAAGATCTTGAGAAAAAAAATATAAATGTAATTCTCTCAAAACCAGGAAGAACTAATGCAGTTGGCCAACTACTTGGCTGCGATGTTTCAATAAATTCTCTCAATTTAGATAAAGAGAGCATCAAAAAGATAGATTCATTTCTCTATATTGGAGATGGCCAATTTCATCCTTTGGCTTTAGCCTATGCTCAAGAAAATAGCGAAGAATTTAAAGAAGTGATCTGTTTTGACCCTTATTCTAAAAATATAGAACCAATAAACCAAAAAGAAATAGAAAAAATATTTAGAAAAAAGAAAGGCTCTTTAGCCAAATTCTTAAATTCAGATAAGATAGGGGTGCTCATATCTTTAAAACCCGGCCAGCAATATCTTAAAGCCGCTCTGACTTTGGAAAATAAATTTCCAGAAAAGAAATTCTATTTTTTTGTAGATAATAACATCAGCTTTAATCAATTAGAAAACTTTCCGTTTATTCAAGTTTGGATTAATACAGCCTGCCCTAGAATTGGCTTGGATGATATCGAACAATTCAAACGAGGAGTTGTAAATATAGCAGATATTTTGAGGATAGCTAATAAATAGGATCTATCTAAACATAGCCTATCTGATAGATTGTACCACCCAGACAAATACTTCCCAGATGATATCCACTAATTTTCTAGCAAAAAAGTCCCACCTCCCAAAAGTTTAAAAAGAGTCAGATAAACAACTAGTTATTAACAATCTGAACTTATAGAATTAGCTATTTTTACCATGATTAACCCACTATTAACTACCAATGAGATTACTAGGCTTCGTCAAGAACTAGAAACGGCCATTAATCCATTTTTCATATATGATGATGATGCTGATGGATTGAGCTCATTCCTTCTATTATACCGCAAATACAAAAAAGGCCGCGGATTTATGCTTAAATCATCATCAGTGGTAGATTCTTCAATAGTTCAAAGAGTTATAGAAGCAAGTCCAGATAAAATATTTATTCTAGACATCCCCCTATTAGAACAAGAATTTGTTGATAAAGTAAAATTACCTATTTTTTGGATAGATCATCACCCACCTCAAGATATCAAGAATGTTAATTATTATAACCCCAGATTAAAAGATGAACTTGCCTATATACCAACAAATCGTATGGTCTATCAAGTAGTAGATAACATCGACGACTTATGGATAACAACCGCAGGTTGTTTGGGAGATTGGCACATGCCAGACTTCATTCCTCAATTTATTGAAAAATATCCCAATCTCCTGCCCAAAGAAACAGATTTAGCAGATGCTATTTATAATCAACCAGTTGGACAATTAGTAAAGATGCTTTTCTTTCTACTCAAAGGCAAGCACTCAGAGATTTTAAAAAGCATTAAAGTACTAACTAGAATAAGTTCAGTAGATGAAATACTCAAACAAGAGACAGCTCAAGGAAAATTTATTTGGAAAAAATTTGAGCAAGTTAACCACAAATTTGAATCACTTATAAAAAAAGCTAAAAAAGAAATTACAAAAAATAAATTAGTATTCTTTTCTTACAGTGAAGAGTGGTCTTTCACAACAGAAATATCCAATGAACTTTCAGCTTTAAATCCTGACAAAACAATAATAATATGTCGCAATAAATCGGGAGAGATGAAATGCAGCCTTAGATCTAAAACGCCAGTATTACCTCTACTAAAAAGATCATTAGAAGGTATAGAAGGAAAAGGAGGCGGGCATCCAGAAGCCTGCGGTGCAGTAATAAAAGAAAAAGATTGGGAACGCTTCCTAGATAATTTTAGAAGAGAGATGAAAGAAAGCTCGGTTGAAGAGTAAAATAAACACAGAAATCCTAAAATCGCCTACCCACCGTTCGCTTCGCTCATCTAGTCACTTCGTTCGTGACTTTCCTTCAGAAAGCTCCACAGCACATCAGAAACTTCGGTTTCTAGGGTTGCTTGACAGCAACAGCTGTGGGGTATTCGGCGATTTTTTGAAAACGGATTTCTGGTTATTCCTCGCTAAACCGTTGCAAGTCAAGTCACTACGTTCGTGAGTTGCATACCGCAACCAACGGGGTATTAGACCAAGCGAGGAATAAAACACTATCTTTTTTGTGAGCGATAGCCTAGCCAAGAGGTGAGCGAAGAACTGTTACTCGTAAGATGGATTAGTTATTGCTTTTAATCGATAAAGAAAGCTTCGTGCATTAAAAAAGCATTGAGAGAAGTACAGAGCGAATAACTGGCTATCACTCTTATTTTGGACAGTGCCTCAAAGAATAAATTAATAAACAAAAGAATATCATACTGCCTTAAAAAGAGATTTAAAACAAAAAAGAGGTAAATCAGATGTTTGAACACTTTATACCATGGCTGGCTTTGCTAGTATCATTATTAGGATTGGTTTTAGGATTTGTTCTTGCTTATCTGGCCCCAGAAGAAATTGTAACGGGCAGAAAATATATTTTAGGGGTAAAAACATTAATTAATTTAATTATAATAATTATAATATTCTATTCGCTAAGGGGGAATCTTATTCTAGCTATACCTCTATTGATTTTATCATTGATATTATTATTGGTCAATATTGTTTCAAAAAATAAGTATATGGATGGTATAAATTATCTTTACTTTTCAGGAGCATATATAATTATGCAGATAATTCCACCATTCGAATTCAATCAACAATACAAAATGCTTTTGCTATCATTAATATTTATTTACGGTCTGCCAACGGGAAGCTTACTATGGGAGAAAATAACTACCACGAAAAAAAGAAAGATTTGGAAGAAACATTAAAAGAAAAAGTTAGCCCTTTGCTAGAAGAATCTATGAGCCGCAATTGGGGCATAACCATTCCAAAAATAGAATCAGATATTACGGACAAACTAAAGAACCCACAAAGTATGCAGATTTATATCCCATCTAATCTATCATTTTCAACAGCTAAAAAAAGATTCAAAAAAGAATTTCTTAAAAAAGAGTTACGGTTTCATTTAGGAAATATTTCTCAATTAGCTCGTTCTTTAAAGATAAATCGCCGCAGCATCCATAGAGTAATTAACTCATTAGATATCGGCCTAGAAGATATCCATAATAAAAGTGAGACCTATAACAAAGATAAAAATTCAAAGATAGAAGAAACAGTTCATGAAAAAGAAATAAAAAAAGGAGTAGACAAAACTATCCGCAGCACATTAGAAAATTATAAAAATATAATTCAGCCACAAAAAATGGAAAAAATGTACGCAGACATCCCAGGATTATCCAGAAATATAGCTAAATTTTTGCCTCATCAAGAAATAACATGGAAAGAAGCAGAAAGAGATTTTGAAAGACAATTTTTGAGTAAAACTCTTATAGACAATAAAGGCGAGATAAATAAAACTGCTAAAAGATTAAAAATTAGAGTAGAAACATTATATAGAAAAATTAAGAGATATGGATTAAAATGATTTACAAGAAATAGTAAAGCTTGATAATTGGTTAGAAAAAATAGATTACTTAAAAATGATTACTATTGCGTCTAACTTTCAGTTCAAAATGATGTTTTGTACCTGGAATTCTTTCTTCTACCGAACGAATAAATAAAAACAACTTAGACATCACTAAATTTAAATGCTGAGATAAATCCTCAAACTCATAAGAGGTGAGAAAGCCTAAGTCGCGTGATAATTGTAAAATTACTTCTATCTCTTTACCAGAACCAAAGCTATAATTCAAAAAATTCAAAAACTCCTTTTTACTACGACGCGAAGACCCTTCTGCGATATTCAAAGGCATAGAAACAGCCGCACGTCGTAGTTGAGAACTTAAATTATTATGTTCAGATTCAGGAAATTTGTCCGTAGCTTTATAGATATCCAAAACCAATTGATAAGATAAATCATAGATCTGTAATTTTCTATAATCTAAAGCCATAATTAACAGATAGTTAAAACTAGTTAATAAAATTAGTGTAAATTAACAAGATAGCTCACACTAGATTATAATAATCAAAAAGAAAAAAAAAGAGCCATACGTAGGTAAAACACAAGATACGGACGTTAGTAAGCGCATGCTGAACAGGTCGTTGCCTTCCTGCTTACACACCGCTTCTATCAAACCGCTGTTCTTGCGATGTCCTAGGGTGTCTATTTTCAAGGTACGCTTCGTGCTTAGATGCGTTCAGCACTTAACGCTTATGGCGTAGCTGCCCGGCATACCTTACCAGATAACCGGTAGACCAGAGGCCACGAACCCTCGTTCCTCTCGTACTAAAAGATCCTTCCTTTCAGACACCCAACATTTCCAGCAGATATCAAACCAACTGCCTCACAGCGTTGTGAACCCAGCTCACGATCCCTTTTAATGGGTGAACACCCCCACCCTTGGCCGCTTCTGCACGGCCAGGATAGGAAGAGCCGACATCGAAGTAGCAAACCGCGCCGTCGATATGAACTCTCAGGCGCGACAACCCAGTTATCCCCGGAGTAACTTTTCAGTCATCTCAAGCCCTCATTAAGAAGGCATTGAGGTTCGCTAGGCCACGCTTTCGCGTTTGAATTTTGTTATGTTTAAAAATCAATCAGGCTGACTTCTGCCCTTACACTCCACTCCGGATTTCTAAACCGGATGAGTCAACCATTGGGCGCTATTGATATCTTTTCAACAGCGTGCCACCCCAGCCAAACTGTCCGCCAACCGGTGTCCCTCTTGCGAGGTAAGTGATGAAGTTTCTATTAAGTGGTGTTACATTATTGCCTAAATTACAAGCTGACGCTCATAACCTCAAACAGCTCCCACTTACGCTATATAATAAATACCGCACCACAGCGGCAGGTTACAGTAAAGTTTCACGGGGTCTTCGCTTCCCACTGGAAATCCCTGGTCTTTACACCAGGAAGAAGTTTTCAGGAGACTCTAGTTCAGGACAGTGGCGATCTCGTTATACCATTCATGCAAGTCGGCATTCAACCGACAAGGTATTACGCTACCTTAAGAGAGTTATAG
>Ga0209541_10001071_pt1 | contig 54490 bp, 70 predicted proteins | sample RifCSPlowO2_01_FD_184027 | JGI IMG/M metagenome (GOLD analysis project Ga0209541, IMG submission 184027) | Groundwater microbial communities from Rifle, Colorado - Rifle CSP2_plank lowO2_0.1 (SPAdes) (version 2) | ecosystem: Environmental > Aquatic > Deep subsurface > Groundwater | place... | reverse complement strand
AAAAGAAATAATCTGGGTATTGGCACCGCTTGCATACAATAATACAGGATTCTTAGCACCAGTCAACGCACCAATCTCCAAGTGAGCAATGCAGTGATTTACTGGAATTATTGGAATATTGAGTTTCTTTGCCAGGTTTTTAGCGAAGCGCATTCCTTCAACGAGGCAGGGAGCTAGGCCGGGAGCGTTGGATACAGCTACTGTCAGTATCTCTGATTCGCTGATTCTGGCTTTTTCAAGGGCTTCCCTGTAGACTCTCTCTGCAACTTCTTTGTGATGTTTAGCAGCATGAATTGGAATAATTCCTCCGGATTCTGTTGTGTAGCTGTCTTTAATGTTAGCAAGAATCTTCCTGCTGCCAAATTCAACGATGCCAACACCGAAAGTGTGGGCTGTTGTTTCAATGCCGAGGATGTATTTCTTAGATGATTTAAGCATAGTAGTTAAGTGAATAAATGCTTATAAAATACTTATGGTTTAAGGTGTATTGCTTGTCTATATAGAGGCATTTTGAAAAGGGTTAAAAAGTATTCTTTTCTTTAAATTAATATGATTAAAAAGATTAAATCCGTTAACGCTTATATCAAAGAATATTTTGAAGCCCATCCAAATCAAGATATAGAACATGGCAAAGTTGTAGATTATGTTTTTAAGTTCATACCAAAAGCAAGAGACCCATGGAGGGCTGTGAGAATGTTATATCAAAGGGGATGGCTTATTCAAGTAAGAAAAGGAGTCTATAGAAGAGACCCAAATTATAAAGGACAAGATGTTACAGCCCTTTTTCCAAATGAGATTAGAGAAGAAATCTTTAGGAGAGATAGCTATCGCTGTGTTGTTTGTGGAAATGGTAAACATAATGGTTATGAAATCCATGCAGACCATATTAAACCACAAGCCAAAGGCGGAACCTCTACTTTAGAAAACGGGCAGACATTATGCAGTGAACACAATTTGATAAAAAAAAGATATGGTGTAATTGAATTTCTAGGAAAATATTGTAGAAGTATGATTGAGAGAGCAATACAATATAAAGATGCGATTACTGAAAAAATGTTTAGAGAAATTCTTGCAGTATTAAAAAGGTATAAAGCGGATTAGATTATCTTATTTTGCGACATTTCTCCCTTAACTTTTTCTAATCTCTTTTTTGCAGTTTCACAATACTCCTTTGAAATATCAATATGTGTAAATTTTCTACCAGTCTTATGAGAAACAACTGCCACCGTTCCAGTCCCACCAAACATATCTAGAATATTATTGCCTTTATATGAATAAAATTTTATTAATCTATAAATTAATTCCTCTGGAAAAGGTGCAGGATGCCCATTTCTTTGTCTTTCTGGTTGAATCTCCCAAAAACCGTCTGAAAACTTTTTAAATTCTTCTGCAGTAATATCTGCGTCTTTTAAATTGCCTTGTAATCTATCGCCATCTTTAGAAAAGATTAATACATATTCCCATGATGGAACTATATGGGGATTTGCTGGGCTTTTCCAACTTCCCCAAGCAGTCCTTTTAAGCATTGTTTGTTTATACCAGATTATCTCAGTTCTGAATTTCATTCGTAATTTTCTTAACTGATTTGTAAAATCATGATGTATTGGGATAAAGTCTTTTATGCCTGTTGGAGCGATATTGAGTGCAAATCTTCCGCCCGGGACTAACACTCTTTGAGTTTCTTTCCAAACATCATTCAACCAATTAAGATACTCTTGATACTCCATTTTATCATCATGATTATCATAATTTTTACCAACATTATATGGCGGTGAAGTTATAGCCAGATGAATGCTCTCGCTTGGTATTTTCTTCATTATCTCTAGTACGTCGCCATTGATTATCTGATTTTCAAATTCCATATTCTCACTTTTTTTTATCATTATTTAGAGGTTTATTCCAATAAGGTGACTTGCATTTAGGGCAGACTACCGGAACTTCTTCACTTCGTGTTATCCATTCGTGCTCGCATCTTTCACATTTACATTTATATAATTTAATATCCTTTTTCATGAAAGACTTAAGCAATTTTTACTTTAAATACTTTACTATAGTCTATTACTACACAGAAAGCTTGATGATGCTTTTGGTCAAGCAAAAACCTACAAAAAATAAAAAACGAATACGAAAAATAAAGTTAAAAAAATAAAAAATAAAACCCCTATCTCTTATCGCGAAACTACTGGAGAATATTGAAAGGAAATTATCTTTTCTTCTTCTTTCTTCCGCCGCGCGCCATTCTAGCCTCGCAGACGTTACCTTTACCATCAACATAGTAGAGGTATCCCTTCTTTCTCTTGACAGCGCCTCTAAGAATTATTTGTCCCATTTCGAACCTCCTTTTATGATTATTTCTTTTTATTATAACGACGTGTATATTTAAACCTTTCCTCTCTCGAGGAGAAATTCAACGACGGGAGAGTATTTACTATTAAGAGGCACTTCAATTAATTTTCTGAATAGCTTCTCCGGCCTGACTGAAAATCTATTCGAAGAAATTATTTTGTATTCAACAATTTTATTGTTTTCGTTCAGCCATATTGCCATGAACGGCGGACAGAATAAGGAATGAATAGATCTTTTTGTATCTTCTGAAAACTCAAAGAGAAGGGCATTTGCCTTTTCTTTTCTGGAAAACATCAATCCTTTTATTTTGGAGAAGCCGGAGCACTTGTTTATATCCTTGATGTGGATTATATGCCCGCTTATTTTGAGATTTGCATTGAAAAGCTTGGGCATAATTTTTGCTGCCATGAAGATTGCAACTATTTTTGAGTTTTTAACCTTTTATATTCTTGAAAGAACTGGTTTATATTTCTGTGATTTACAAAATCATGGTGCTTGAATCCTCCGCCGAACGACTTTGGGATGTGCAGAAGCTCATGGATTATTGTTTTTGTTTTATCATCTTCGGCAAGCTTGTCAAAGCGTTCAGAAATAAACTCTAGGACATAAAATCCTCTTCTTTCGCGCCCCAGAGCCTTCTGCATAATTTTTCCAAGGGCATGGCAGCGGGCTACTGTGCCTCTGGAAGAACTGCCATGGCTTCTCATAACTGAAATATTATCCATCTGTATGTGAAACATTCCCATAGTGTCCCTTAAATCTCTGACTATCTCAAGAATGTCCGGAGCGTCTTCGTACTTAATGCCCATTATTTAAGGTTTAAAGGGAGAAAATTTAGTTGAGCAAAAGCCGTCAATTAGCTTAAATTCGCTAACACTAATTGCAGCAAGTGTAGCTAAGCTTAAGTTTAACGTATTGTGTCGGCAGTAATTATCTATAATTAATTCTGTTCCAGATTTTCCATTAATTAATCTGTTCATATCAAAAATCAACCTCCACTAATTTATAGTTTGAGCTGGCTCCGGATTTGATGTGAATTCTGCGATGATCAACGCCGTACTTTCTGCATAATAATCTTATAAGCTCTATATTTGCTTTATTGTTTTCAGCCGGTGCTTTAATATTAGCAATAAAATAATCACCTGTTTTCTTCAATTCACTATTATCTGAAGAAGGCTTCACCTTAACTTTTATTATCATAATAAAAAATTTCTAAGTAAGTTTATAAATTCTTTTGTTGATAAAATACAATCATATTCATCACACAGAAAGACCACCAGCGGGTCATCAAGAACGTAAGTTTTTGAATGTGCTCAAGATGTAAAATCCAAACATCTTGACATTTTCTAATCCTGCAACCAGTGTGATGAAGAATATCATATTCATCACACAAGCTGTGGTGAAGGGCCGGCTGTCTCGCGGCGATGGCCGGCTCACTCATAATCGCCACCAATCGCCACCATGATTATCTTTTATAACAATAATATTTAATAATAGCAGAATTATTTGGTATTTAATGACTAAAACTGATTTTCTATCAAGGCTAGTTAATAGTACTAAATTATCGATAACCTCCGGCGAGTTGCTCATTGCAGACCCTCTTTTCCTGAATGGTTTTAATGACCGCGAATTAAAAGAGCTATCGTTCTGGCAGGAAGAGAGAGAGGTTATAAAGTCATTTACCGGGGGGCTTGACAAACTTATTAGAAATGCCAGAGCATCTCTTGAAGAATCAAGTTTTTCTGAAGAAGACAAGAAAAAATTAAGAGCTAATTATGATGGATTAGAACAGACTAATGAGCAAATGAAGGCAAAACTCTCAGCAGGGAACATCGATTATAGGCCGCCTCATTTCTTTCTAGGAGGTAATTACATATCATTACGAGTACATCACTGCGGGGTTGGGCCAGTAGTCAGATGGCCAAACGGCGGAATAGCTATACTAAACGGCGTTAAAAACCCAAGAGAAGAAATATTATCTGATATTGATACTGAAGCGTGTAATTTAGTTATAGCTAATGGGAACAGCTATCAGCCTAAAGCAGATGCTCCAGAAAGATCTTATTTCAGAACAAGGCTGAATAATAGAATCTATGAATGCAGTTATCAGGGAGAAGCATTTGTTGTTCAGAGTATCTCCGATGGATGAGATTATAGCTAATGAGAGATGATTGCCAGATATCAGACTCCATTAATTAACTTTGATATGATGAAGTGGCGGCGTTATTGGCGATGATAATATTATCCTTTACTTGATAATGCTTGTTAAATCGTATTAGCATTAACAGTATATTCTTAGATTTATTGCTAACTTATGGCTGTATCGGAGATACTGGTTCAGCCATAAGGCCTATAAATGTTATTGTTTGTAACTGATTATCTGAATTAACACCATCTGCATCTAAATGGAACATCTGCACAAAGTGCTTCTCCTTCTACTGGTTCTTCATTGCTCCCAATAAGCTCATTTACATCTGGTGGAACAATCTCTTTTCTGGCAACATCCATACGATTATTAAAGATATAAACTTCATCATCAACACAATCCTCATTAAATTCCCCTATATTCGCACTAGAGACAATATTTAATCCGATATTATTCTTAGTTATATTTACAATACTCATCTTAATTAATCCATCTGATAAAGCCAGCGCAGACAATTCGGCTCCCTCTATTCTTGCTTTATGAAACTCAAGTTCTGGAACACCCTCTGCAATATTTTCAGAAGTTTGCCTAACAACAATATTATTTCCTCCGCCATATTCCTGACCATCCACTTCATAAGGATTTAAAATTTTACCAGTGTCAAAAACATTAGTATTTCTAAAATGAGCTCTGCCTGATTCAACAACAGAAATTCCCGCATATCTATTATTTTGAATAACGCTGTTTTCTAAAAGCAGCAAAGCTCGATTTCTTGATTCAACAGCTCCAATTCCGATCTCAGGACGCGGATCCTCCCTGAATCTCTCATCATCTGCCTCATTATTATAAACATATAAATTATCAGAATAAACTCTTGTTCCTCTACCATCCACTCTTAAAGCTCCATTATCATTTGCAACCAAACTGATATTCCTAAGAACAGCCTCCACCCCGCCTCCAAGAAAGATTCCTGCCCCACTATCAACACTATACTTTACAGAATAAACTTCTCCCCCGCCATAAAAACCCAAAAGCATCATTCTGGGATTAGTTCCGGTTATAGAAACATCATCAATCTCTATCCTCCCTCCAAGTTGTTTTATTCCAAAATCTAAAGCATTTTCTATAATTACATTCTCAATTTCAGTCTCAGCATTTTCATTATTAACACTAACTCCTGCTTCTGTTATTTTTTCTTCATTCCCGGAAATAACAAGATTCTTCAGTTCAAATTTATAAGCTCCGGAATTAACAAAATATGCATCATAAAGAACGATTTCAGAAGCCACAACATCATTGCTTCTTGTAACCATGTCATATCCAGAAACTTTTGTATTAGTAGCAATATCAAGTCTGTCCTCGAGATATTCCCCCTTATCTACATAAATATTAATTTCATCACAGCCTAAATCATTGCCATAATCCAAAGCGTCTTTAACTTTATTAAACGGCCCCGCAATAGTCCCATCTGCCTCATCATTAATAGAATCAGAGTCCACATACAAATCAATCTCTTCGCATAAATCATCAAAAAACCAGTTAGCAAAAAAGAAAACAAATCCAAATTTGATTTTCTTCCGGAATCCAACAGCACTATAGTCAATCCTCTTATCAAGAAGTGCCTGCTGAAAAGCTCCAACAGGATTCTCTGAATTAAGAACAATATTTATTGTATTTTCATCTGTATACATATCAAAAGTATTATAATCTAACCCACCATCCTGAAAGGACTTTATCTCATTATCCTCTGTAACAACCCCAAAAACTAACTCCCTTCCCCCATTAGTATTTACATACAAGTTGATCTTCTCATTAACAAATAAATTCCCGGCCAATCCATCAAATCTCTGGCCTTCTATTCTACTTCCAGACAAAACAAGATTCCCAGAAAGTTCAATAATTGGATCAACCATAGAATCATCAATTCCCTGTTTTAAAACCCCATTATTATCATAAAACTCCCCATAATTTATAATTTCTCTTGCTTGAGCATAATTCATCAAACTCATTAAAACTATAAAAATCCAAATAAAAATTCCTATTGTCACCTTCTTTTTCATTTTCTATTAAGTATTTTAGACATTAGTTTATCTAATTTAAAGATATAAAAATGTTTCTAATTTAATACCTATAGTGATAGACAAGCAGCCCTTTATCATCTCTCAAGAACAAATTATCTCCGTCGTCATTCCATATGCTGGCGCATGAGTCTTTATTATTCCAGAATAGGTAACTGGATGAGTCATTTCCCCTCCCGCCGTAGAGGGTTATTGAAGACTGCGGGTTTATTGAAATATTTATAAATTTATAGATATGGGTTGCGGAGTCTTTTATAAGCCATCTGTTGATATCGCATTTTATACTGCAGATGTTTTTTAGCCTGACAAACTCTACTCCTGCTTTGCAGTCGTTTTCATTCGCCCCGTTATACAATTCGTCAAGAGCAATGCATTGAGAGCAGGGATTATTGCTTTTTTGCCATATGCCGAGGTTATTATTACGGGCGCTAAGCTCTGCTTTTAAAATATCTTTCTTATGGCTGTCATCTCCGTAGTAATAGCTGCTTGCTAGTCCGCGCAAAACCAGTTCTTTGTTAATTATTAAACTGCCAAAGTGCAGATATCCCAGAGTACGGCCGTATTTGTCCAGCCCATAAGCTTCAAATAGGGAAGAATTGCCTTCAAATCCTTTAAAGAAGTTTTTTGCCTCGTTATAAAGATATTCGTTCTTTTCAGGCGTATTTATTCCAAGCAGGCGAAATCTTGAGCCATTAGACTCAAAAGTATCTCCGTCAATTACCCTGTCAATTGTTAACTCTCTGAGTTCAACAGGAGTTTTATTAGCTTCTTCATTATCTTTGATTAAGTACCCTGTCAATATCAATGTAAAAATGATGAGAGGAAGCAGGTTACCTCTTAGGAACTTGATAAAATTCATGAAAAGTCTAAGAAAGGTTTATAAATAAACTTTTTCAATCCATTAATTATGAGCAAGGTAAGAATAAAACTAAACAGCATTGATATTGACCAGCTTAATCATATTTGCAATTCTATAAAGGAAATTGCTTCTCAGTCCGGCATCACTATTTCAGGACCCATACCTCTGCCGACGAAGAGGCTCAAAGTAACAACAAGAAAGTCACCTTGTGGAAGCGGAACAGCGACGTTTGACCGGTTTGAGATGAGAATCCATAAAAGGATAATTGACATGCCTTCCAACGACAGAGTTCTTCATGCAATTATGCGCACGAGCATACCCCCGACGGTTCATATAAAGATACAGATAATTTGATTGAGATTGATATTGTATCTTAGAGAAGGTTATAATTTATTGTAGAGCTTTTTTATTGATAATATCTTTATCCTGCATTATAATAATGTTTAAAAATTGCCGCTGCTTCTGGGCATAATGGAAGGAGCAGCTGAAGGGAGGCTTAGTGCTGGGAGGAGTGCCCGTGAGGTCCCTTATGAATTTTTTCTCAGGGAGATAATGGAGCTGGAAAGAGAAGGCAGATATCGGGGAGTTGACTTGGTACATTCGGATAATTTGGCTCTTCAGGGAGAGCGCAGGAAGAAGTTTAATGCTCCAATAAATTTTAGAAATCTTGGCAGGATTACTCTATCTACTGATTCAAAGGGCATTCTTGATGATATAGAGAAAAGGGAAAAAGACATGAAGAGGTTGGCAGGTGTGGTTACTCATTTTAAGTCTCTGGGTTATGAGCCAGATAGCATTAATTTGGAGTACCTTCTTGATGAATATGGCAAACTCCTTCCAAAATTTCCTGTTGCTTCTACTGACCCCTCCATGTTATATGTGAGGTTTGACGTTCCAGCCGGAAGATGGCAGCTCGTTCATACGGGCGGGGGAGGAAGAGATGAAGATTTTTCTGAAGAAGGCGCCTCTCTCGACAGAATATTAATAGGATATTTTCTTGAGGACAGAAATTTCTTTTGATGATAGAAGCGTAACCACTAATAATAAGTTAAGCAGCTATGAGCGTAGTTGTATTATACTTAATTAATAGAATTTATCCAGGGTGGCTTTTCCTACTACATCTTTTTAGTTTTATAGTTGTTTATGATTAGAATTTATCAGAGTTATTCCATTATGCGATAGTTTAAAAAATCACCATTCTTGTGGATACAAGTTAAGCCCGCATCGCATAGTGGTATTGCACGGCCCTGGAAAGGCCGGCCCTTTACTGGGCATCCAGGTTCAATTCCTGGTGCGGGCGTTCAGTTCTAGGAATTGAACTTCAATTACTTTAATCTCGTGAGAGTTAAAGTTACCAAAATTTCAAAGAAATTTTTAGTACCTAGTGCGGGCGTTTTATATTTTGATATAATACCTTATACCGCAATTAATATTGAAAAGGGTTATTTTTCTTAAGAATAATGCGCAATGGTATTAATAGAAGAGTAATACGGGCAACTAATAGATCTATTGCTAGAGTGACTCCAGTTTACCTAATTACTTTAATAAATAATATGTCAACAAGGTTTATGAGATAAGCCAGGTTGCATTTACATATTCAACGTTAATTTACAAGAGCTAATTTATTGTAGCTATCAAACTCTGTTAATAGAGCGATGTTGAGGGATTTGCTGATAAGCAATCACACTCTCTCGACATGTCGAAGTTGTTAAACTTCGGGCACGCTCGAGAGCTAAGACAAGCTCTCGACGTCATGTGCATGGCTTTCCTTTAATCCTGCTGATGTAATCTGCACGAATTCTGCATTGCCCCTGATTTCTTCTATGTTTTTGGCTCCGGCATAACTCATTCCGGACTTTAATCCTCCAATTAACTGGTAAATTATTTCTGAAACGCTTCCTGCATACGGGACCATTGCCTCAACTCCTTCAGGAATGAAGTCAAAAATATTGTCATAGCTTTTATTTCCATTTCCTTTCTCTCCACCATCTCTTTCTTCTCTTCCCAATTTTGCCCCAAATGAAGCCATGCCTCTTATTACTTTGTACTTTTTATTGTCCTTGACTATCGGGATTCCTGGAGATTGGTCGGTTCCTGAAAAGAGCCTTCCAATCATTGCTGTTGATGCTCCTGCAGCTATAGCTTTAGTTATGTCACCGGAGCTCCTGATGCCTCCATCAGCAATTATCGGGATTCCGTATTTGCCGGCTTCTCTTGCACAGTTTGTGATAGCGGAAAGTTGAGGGAATCCTGCGCCGGTAATAATGCGGGTAGTGCAAACAGAACCTCCTCCAACTCCTACCTTAACTGCGTCTGCACCTACTTCAATTAATTCTTTTGTGCCTTCAGCTGTGCAGACATTTCCTGCAATTACAGGAATGTTAGGAAATTGAGACTTGAGCTTCTTTAAAGTGTTAATTGCCAAATCTGAATGGCCGTGGGCAATATCTATTACGAGGATATCCGCTCCTGCTTCTATTAAAGCCCTTGCTCTTTGCAGTGCGTCTTCTTTAACGCCTATTGCTGCTCCGACCAGCAGCCTGCCTTTAGAATCAAGGGATGAATTTGGATGGCTTATTTGCTTTTCAATATCTTTCTTTGTTATTAATCCGGCGATAGTCCAGTCAGGATTTATCAATGGGAGCTTCTCCACCCTGTTAATTACCATTAAGGAATCGGCTTCACCAATGCTGATGTCAGGAGAGGAGACAACGAGCCTCTCTCTTGGAGCCATTATTTCTGATATTGGTATCTCATAATTGTTCTTTATGAGCTTCAGGTCCCTGCTTGTTAAAATTCCGGTGAGCTTATCATCATCTGAGACAACAAGAAGGCTCTTGACGCCTTTGTCCTTCATGAATTTTAATGCATCGCTTAATTTAGAGTTGTATTTTATTGTATATGGGTTCTTTATGACGGCATTCCTGTACCTTTTGACTTTCAGGACTTCGTGAGCTTGATCATAAATTGAGAGAAACCTGTGTATTATGCCAATTCCCCCCAATTCTGCAATAGCGATGGCCATATTAGCTTCAGTGATTGTGTCCATGTTTGCGCTGAGCAGGGGAATTTTGAGCTTAATCTTCTTGGTAAGAAAAGTTTCAGTTGAGACCTCTTTTCTTGAAGTGACTCCGGATTTCTTTGGGACAAGAAGCACGTCATCATAGCTTAAGCCGAGTTCCATATCATCTCATTCATGGAACTTGGTATAAATAGATATTCGTGATGAAAAATATGTTAGATTTTTTATAACATCCGTTATGGTTAAAGTTTAATATCAGACTTCATGGAATTTTTTTCCATGGCTGTTGCTGAAGAATACTACAAAGAGAGCCCATGCCAGGAAAGTTGCAGCAGCTGCTATTAACGTGGGAAGCTCTGCATGAACTGCTACTACAAAGCCTGCTATTACAGGAGGAATAGCTTGTGCGAGAGACTGCATTGACTGGTTAATTCCGAGAATCTCCCCCTGCGAGTCTTCCCTGCCAAGGTTTGATATGATCGCGTTGTAGCTTGGCATTGTCAATCCGGTGAAGATAGCTGTCAGTGGAGCTATGAAGTAAAGAGTTATTGATTTCTTTGGCATGGTGATGAGGAAGAGTGAAATTGCCAGCGCTATTAAAGATGTGCGGAGAATTTTTTCTGCAGAATATCTCCTGGAAACAGGGCGTATTATAAAAATCTGAGTCAGAACAATCCACATCCCAAGGTAAGCCAGAAGGTAGCCTATAAGAGATTCATTGTAATTGAATTTCTCTATAAGGAACACCGGAAGGAAGTAAATAAAGAAAGCGAACCCCAGCATTATAAGGAAAACGACTGAAAACATTGTTCTTAAGTTTGGCATTCTAAACGCTTTTCTTATATTCCTGAATCCTGCAAAGAAGCTTAATGGAGTTTCAATTCTTTTTTTGAGGGTTTCCGGGAAGAATTTGATAAGGAGAAGCATGTTTGCGAATGTGAGGATGGCAGCGAATAGGAATGGAGTTGAATGACTGAACCAGCTTACTAAATTGCTGTTGGAGAGAACGCCGCCTATAACCGGCCCAAGTATCAGCCCTGCTCCGTAAGCAGCTCCTACCAGGCCAAAATTCTTTGTCTTTGAATTCTTGTTGCTTACATCCGCAATTGCCGAGAGAGCTACAGATATATTCCCTCCGGTAAATCCATCAATTAACCTGCTTGCAAAGAGAATAGCAAGGCTTCCAAATATTAATCCGGTGCTGAACATCACATATCCTATCAGGCTTCCCGCCATTGACAGGAATAATATTTTTTTTCTTCCATATTTGTCAGATAATGCCCCGAAAATTGGAGCTCCAAAGAACTGCGCTAGGGGATAACTGCTTAAAAGAAATCCCAGGAGAATTGTTCTTGTGCTGCTGGAGACATCTGCTGCGAGAATAGTAGTTGATTTGTCAAGGAAAATTGGAGCGAGCACAGGAATCATTATAGTCATTCCAAGAATGTCAAGGAACACAATAAGGATTATCGGAACTAAAGCGGATTTTAACCTGCCTTGCGGGATGTTTCTGCCTGTTTCTCTAAGCATTATGATAATAATTTGTCGGGGTTTAAAAATATAGCATATGACTTAACAAATTGAGCAGATTTGTCATATGATATATTCAGAAAACCTAAATTACTTTGCTCAGCTATTAAGGTTTTACGTTATATATGAGTTTATGTGGCCAGGCTGGAAAGAGCAAAGCTTCCTTTGAGGAAGGAAGCTTTATAAAGGGCCTCTCATAAGGAAAGTTTGAGATGATTTTGCCGTAAAATGAATGGAATAAATGTTAATGAACTCACTGTAAAGATAAAGCAGAAGAGAACTTTAAGATCTCTTCCGGATTTCTTTGTAAGAAAAGAAATAGCGGAATATTTAGGGAAGCATCCTGATGCAGGGTGGAGGGAAGTGTTCAAATTTGTAAGAAGGAAGCTTCACGAGTCCTATGGCGCTTTTCAGACCCGAAGGAAGAAAAAGAGATATCTCTATTTAGAAGAGCTTGAGATTGTTAAAGAAGAGAATGGAGATAAGATAACAAGAGACGGGGTGGTAGAGGAGATAAGGGAGAGAATTCTTAGGACGAGCGTTTCTTCAAGAGAGAGGCTTGAAGCAGATTACAAAAATCTCTATTCGCAGATAAGAAGTGTTGTTGGGAAATTTCATTCAATAATGGATCTTGGGAGCGGAATAAATCCTGTTTCCTTTGAGCCTGTAGAATTCAGGGACGTGAAGATATACTCTTATGACATTGACAAGAATGACACGGCTTTTCTGAATGATTACTTTAAGGTTATGGATTTGGACGGAGAGGCAAGGGTATTGGATATTCATGACCTTGATAGAGTCGGAAAGCTTCCGCAGGTTGATGTCTGCCTTCTGTTTAAAGTAATTGATCCTCTGGAGAGAAGGGGGCATGAATTCTCGGAGATGCTTATAGAAAGAATCCGCGCGAAGTATATCATAGTGAGCTTTGCAACCAAGACCATAACAAGAAGAGCAATGAACCATCCCCAAAGAGGATGGTTTGAAAGGATGGTAACAAGGCTTGGAATGAAATTCAAGACAATAAGAACGAAGAATGAGATTTATTATTTGGTGAAGAAAACTTAAAAGATTAATGCAGGAACAGAATTTAAAAACATCTGTGTACTTCTTTAAATTATGGATTACAACTCTGAAAAAAGAGAGATAAAGCTTGACAAGGAATTAAGCAGGCTTGACAAATTGGTGTTAAGGTTTCTCGATGTAATAAAGAAGCATGTCGATTATGTTATCATTTCAGGATATATCTCCATACTCTTCGGCAGAAGCAGAGCAACAGAGGATGTCGACATATTCATAAAGCCATTAACTTATGACGAGTTTGCTGGATTATATAAAAACCTAAAAATGCATGGATTTTGGTGCCTCAACGCCGAAAATCCAGAAGAGATATATAATTACCTTAAAAATTACGAAGCGGCTCGGTTTGCTGAAGAGGGAATGTCAATACCTAATTTTGAGATGAAATTCCCAAAAAGAGAAATTGACAAAGAAACTTTCACTGATGATTCAATAAATGTAATCATGCCTGAAGGCACAATAAAGATTTCTTCATTAGAAAGGCAGGTAGCCTTTAAAAAGTATTATCTTAAGTCAGACAAGGATTTGGAAGATGCCAGACACATTGAAGAAGTCTTTAAGGGAAAGATTGATTACGATAAAATTAATAAACTTAAAGTAATTATTGATAATATATGGCCGTAATTAAAGAAGAGGGCGCTAAGGAAGAGAAAGAAAGAAGAGTATTTATGAAGCCCGGAAAAGACAACCGCGAAGATCGCATGAACTTTGTTAAGTACTGGGCTGAATATGTTAGAACTCATAGCGATAAGGAATGGAGCAGACAGCAGAATATCGTTATTGACTCGCAATACCCAAAACTGAAAGACTGAAAACTCTCTCAGTAATAAATAATGAATAGAGTTATCTTCTAAGAATAATAAATAAAACCATGAATGAAGAATTAACTGCTGTAATTAAAGAGTCAATGATAGCATAGAATGAGTTTTTAAAAATAAGTTCCGACCAAAGAATGATGAAGAGGAAAAGAAAGAACAGGAAGAGTTACTCACCTCCCATAATTAGCCATGCGCCAATTAACATACTTGTTCTGCGATCTATTAAGGAATCTTAGCACGTATTCATTTTCTGAAAATACTCCAAAATCATGCGCCTTTTTAGGGTCTGTTCCATCGGTAATCATCAATGCTTCCGCAACCTCATGAGCCACTATTGGTCCTCTAAATAATACAGGGACAACGTCACCCATGAATATAACTACTTCTGCAAGAAAGTATCTCTCAAGCTTTTCAGAATATTCTTCATTTGCAGGAAATATCCTGAAGAAAGTGTCTCTTGATTTAGGACAAATATTTGTCCGCAAATAAAGTCCTCTATGTGCGAGTATTAAAGAATCACCAACATCATCAATTTTATCAATAACTCTAACTCTGTCCAATTCTCTAAAGAAGTAATCATCAATGCAATCTTTGAATAAGGGCTTTCCCGAATGCTCGCGAAAACCCGCTGATAGAATAGGTTTCATGTAGCTGAAACTCCTATTTCTTCTTCTCAACAGCCTTTCTGACTTTGGACGGCGCTTGAGCCATCATCATCCATGAATCAATGCTCTTGCCGTTGTAAATTGCGTTAAGCATTTGAGTAACATAGCCAAAACTTGAAGGGTCTGCCTGAAGCCCGGAAACAAGGGCTTGCCTTTCTTCAGCCGTCGCTGTTCTGTAATAATCTACTTCTTCGGCGAGAATATCGATAAGCTGCATCACGCCATCGGCTCTTTCTTCAGGCGTTGGAGAATAAACTCTTGCCTTAATAACTAAATGACCTTTCTCTTCAAGAGTTGCTTCTATAATCCTTGCAGCCCTTCTCAAATCTCTAACGGCTTCTTCTAATCCTGTTAAAGATTCGCCCATTACAGCCCTTCTCAAATCCTCATTGCGCTGATTGTCGGGATGATTCTCAATATTGAAGCATTCTAATCCGGTAAGCTCATAAAGAATTTTTTTGTTACGCCAGGAAACTTTGCTCAAATCTTTAATTCTTCCGGTACGATAATCATAAAAAGTTCCGCTATGCAGTCCGATTTTTTCAATATCGGAAACTTTCTTCCCGCTCTTAGAGAACCACTCGTTTAATTTTTGGTTCCAGGATTTAGAATACTCCGGAGTGCAATGAACTAAAGAGTCAGTCATAATATTCTCCCTTCAGAATGTTTATCCTTATCTGGATTGTCAGATTTCTTATCGGCTTGCAGCGTTCCTGTTATTTCATCAAGAGCTCTGCGAAGCTGGTTCTGGTAATGCTTCTCAAAATCAGAAATTTTAGATTCATCAACATCACGGAATCTTGCCTTAATTGTTTCTAAATTCCATCCTCTATACCTGGCCTGGCAATATTGGTATTGAGTAAGCCTTGGAAGAGGCCTCTTTCTTTCCTTATCTTCTGATTGTTTTTCTGATGTTTCATCAGCTCCGACGCTTCTCAGTTTCAATACATATTTTTCATAATTCAGGCGGAATCCTAAGAATCTGTGATTCTTGTAATCAATAGAAAACTTCTGCTTTATTTCTTCATCAGACTTTCCGCTCTCTCTAAGCGAGCAATAAAGGCTATAATTCAAACCAGGAGTGACGAATTTTTTTCTTGGTTTTGATTCTTCTTGGCTTGGTTGAGAAATTTGTGCTGGTTTTGAACTTGATATTGACTTTACTGATTCAATTGATTCACGTGCCTTTCTTCTAGAATAAGCCCTGGAATAAGGACCTATCTGCCTGGGCTTCAAGGGTTTGAACATAGCTTTTGCCTCTTCATGAGTCTTGCCGGAATTCCTAGCCCCACAATAAGCCTCATAAGTAAGAACTGGACGATTATCTGGCAAGTGAACAATGGCTTTCTCGTGTTCCGGCGTTTCACTTATTGAAGGAGTTGCAACAGCCGCCTCAACGCCTGACGAACCTGACGAACTTGATGACGGCGCGGGAATTTCCTCAACAACTTCCTCCAAATCACCAAACTTAATTCCAATGGTTATCCTGCTATTGATTGTCTTTTCAAAAGCATCAATATCTGCAAGTTTTCCAGAATCATAAGCTTCATTAGCAACGAAGGATAAATAATTTTCAAGTTTTGCTAAGCCAACGACTCTGGCTCTCGCTAGCAACATTCCAACATAGTACTTCTTTCTCTCATCAAGAATCTCACGCAAAGATTTATCGGAGGTCATTCTAAGCCCCCCAGAGAGCATAATTCATCCAGATGCTTAAAACTCTCACGAAAACCAGCTATATCTATAGGTTTGTAGTTATGCTCCTCGGCGTATTTTACTAAGTCCCTGAAGAAATCACGACGGAAAGGAAGATATCTGCGTTTTAATTCTTCCGGAACGGCTCTTAATTCATAATCAAGAGCTCCTAAGCAAGGGCATATTCTTCCTTGTAAAGATAATTCTAATTGTTCATGAAGAATGGGGTAGGGCCTGAATTCTTCCGGAGTTTCTTCTGATACACCATAAACGCCATTGATTATATCCTTGGAATCATCTTCAACGGCGCACTGCCAAACAAAATTAGGAAGTTCCGGACAAATGCTCTTAGGCATAACAAAGTAAGCCAGCCTTATCTCTACAGAATCAGACTTTACAAATTTTTCTTCTTTAGGAAATCCCTGACTCTCAGCCCATTCACGAGCCAATTCAAAATCTCTCTCGCTGAATGTTTTCATTTTATCCCCAGCCTGTTTAATGTGTGAAAGCGGAGAAATTCTGCTTTCTCTAAAGCTTCCCTGACGGAGTCAGAAGTAGTGCCAACTAATTTTCCCTGCCTTTCATTATTGCGAATCTCATAACTGGCAGCTTCTTTAGCAACTAACTCTACAATGTATCTCAGGAAAGAAGTCTTGTCAGAAGCATTCTGCCTGTTCTTATAATCAGAGTGAGCAGAATTGAGATAAATAATGGGAGTGCCTAACTGGTCTTCTAATTTGCTTCTAAGATGAGCGTCGCTAATTTGGAAATCAATTGGCTGGGGCTGGCCGAAAGGAACTGGGCCTCTTGGAACAACTCTCTCCTCAAAACCAGACTCGTCCTCAACAAAAGTTCCGGGGCCAGGATGCTTTCCGGATGGAGTTTTTGGACCTCTTCTTCCCCCACCGCCTCCTGATTCAACGGGCTGAGCGCCAATGACTCTGACTAATTCTCCTTCGCCAGACCTTGTTAGGGAGCCTCCCAAACCAAGCTTCCTTAATTCTTTGAAAGCGTCCTGCATCGCTTCATAAGCCTTTTTAATCTCAATAGTGCTGCTTCTTTGACTGCCTTTCTTTGATAGTTCCGCAACTATAGGCCTTAATTTATCCTCAATCTCCTTGATAGTTTCAAACCAGGCTCTATAAGTGCGGCTGTTCTTATCAATGGCATCTCTTCCAAGAACAAGCCTGTTGAAACGGTCATTGATAAAACCGCTTACTTTACCGGAATTCCAGACAAGATTGCTTTCTAATTCTGACAATTGAGTTAAGGAATCATAAACCAAAACATCTTTAGAATAAACAGCGACGGCATCGCCAATCGAGTCAGGATTCAGGAATAATACAACTTCCAAACCTCCGGGAGTTTCTTCGTTCTTAATTGGGACTCTCAAAACTTCGTCCATGAAAGGAGCAGAAGAACCAATTAAGTAGTTAGCTGCCTCAACAGGAGAAACTAATCTTCTCCTGCCATCATCCCTTCCAACGCTCATATTAACAATGCCGCTGCGAAGAGCGGGAGCGTATAATTTTTGAAGCCACTTCTTCAAAGCAGGAGTAGTCAAAACTTTCTCCATGACGTGGTCGCCAATCTGGTCAACGATTACTCTTGTTCCGTGCTTGAAAACGCCGCCAAAGCATTGCTCAACATCAGAAGCACTAAGCCTGTCAGTCCTGAACTTAACGCCATTCTTGCCTAATTCCCATCTAACATAAGAATAACCGGCATTGATAGGACCATCATAAGCTCTGGAGATAACATGCATCACTTCTCCAAGAGAGCCAAAGCCGAGAATTCCCATGCCCTTCTCCCCGCGCTGGTCAGTTCTTTCCCTCTTATCAGAATAACCAACACTAAGGGGAAGACTGAAGAGTTTGTTCTCAGTCATTCCTCTCCCATTATCAGAAATAATTAATCTTCTCTGAGGGGGAGCAGAAATAACAGAGATATCCTCTATCTGTCCGGAAACTCTGGCATCAAGGCTGTTAGTAACGAATTCCCTGATAGAATTCTTCTCATTATAAGCCCTTGAAAGTTCAACAATGGCATAACCCTGCCCCTGACCATGAAACTGAACCATGCCTTCGGAAGTCATAACAAAACCCTCCCTGATTTAGGCAATGATAGAGCAACTTCTAGGTGAGGAGTTGCAAGAATTGGATTTGGGAAGTCTTTGTTTAATTCATCCAAAGAACTTCTAATTGCTAAAGGATTCCTTGCAGCAATAGCTTCTAAGCAATCGTCATCAGTTAAAAGTCTTCTAACAGTATCAACAGATTTAGGAATATCAAAGGCATAACCTGCTTCTTCAGCAGTTCTGCCAGTATAATCACTAGGACCTCTGTAAAAAATGCTGAATCGTGCAACTAACAAACCATCATTCATAGCGTCCATAACAATGTCCTCCATTTCAGAAACAGCGCCAGCAATGTACAAGTCAGGAATGAAATTACGATCGCCGGAGAGTTCAGAGTTCATACCTCTAGCAGTAAGAGCGACAACTCTTCCATTAGGAGAAACAAGCCTTCTAGTACTACTCAAAGTTACTTGTTCCTGACCAAAAGCCAGTGACTGAATAATGGCTTTTGTTGGACCACATGCCATAACTACATCTTCAAAAGAGTAAGTCAAATAAGGAGTCTTGAGATCAACGACCAAGAATGGTGCTTGATGAACAGATTGAGAAGTCATCTTCTTTCAGCCTCCTTTCTTATCCTTTCTATCTTCTCTCTTATTGGCCTAATTCTCTCATAAAAATCCTCAACTTTATCAAAATCTTCTTTGTTTCTTATTTCATCATAATGTTTTTCGCACTCTTCAAGTGTTAAGTCAACATCAACACCATCGCTATAACTTGGTCCAGCTTGAGACAAAGTAATATCTTTCTGAGAGTATAACAAAAGATATTTTGTCTTTCCAAGATCTAAGATATCACTCACCCAGCTATGTATCTCTAATCTCTCTTCTAATTGTCCTTTGTTAAACTCGCTTGGCTCAAGGATTTTTGATTTTAAGATTTTCATTCTAACTTTCCTCCCAATTCTTTCACTAATTTTTCCAGTCTCTCGGCAACTCTTGAGCGATGAGCAAAGTTATCCTTTGACATGGCGGCGATTCTTCTGAGAAATTCTTTCTCGCTAAGCCCTGCATACTTTCCTGTAGATGGAGAATCATCGCTCGTTCTCTGGCGCTGCTCATAAAATCTTCCCATGTTATCCATTAAGAAGTAACTTCCGGCATCAACACTCATTTCAATAACGTCAGGAAAAGTGTTCCATCTAAGAACAATGCATTTATCATGATTGTCATGCCTTGCAGCTCTGTGAATCCTTGATTCTGTAGTGTTGGGAAAAATACCTCCGACTAATTCAATAATCTTTGGAATGGCAGACCATATTCTTCTAAGACTGGCGTCATCTCCAACAACGGCCTTGATTTCGGCCTCTGCTCTCTTTCTTTCAATGCCCCGCTCATATTCAGTTCTGATGTTATAAAAAGAATCAGAGTTAGTTATGCGAGCGAATAATGCCTGCGCCTCTTCAAGAGTCAGACCCTCTCTAAGTCCTAAGTAAGACTTAATGCTTTCAATAGTATCTGACGGGGCGAAGATTCTCTCTCCCTCATCATTCCTTCTGGTCAGGTATTCTCTTGCAGTATACACTAAATGGCAGCTGTTTTCTCTTGGCTTGTCTTCAGCATCTTTCCATGCCCTTATTTCAAGGCTTTCAAGAAGCCCAAGCTGCCTTGAAGCGACGAGCGCTGTCCTCTCATCGTCTTTCTCCTGCTGGTATGTCTTAGTTGTTTCGGCGTTTGTTTCAGCCATAGTGCATTGTTTTGTATTTCTTTAATAGTAACATATAATAACATATTTGATTTTAATATCTAACTGATATTATTGATATGAGTGATATTAAAAAGCGAAAGAGTTAAAAACCGTAAAGGATTACCCTTAACAGGTCAACCCAGACTAAATAAAGAAAAATGGAAGAACGAAAACTGATAAAGCAAGGCGGAGGCGGACTTACAATCTACCTTCCTAAGAAGTGGCTTGACAGGAAAGGGCTGAAGGAAGGAGATAAGGTAAGCGTCATTGAAGACGAAGGTTCATTGATTATTGAAGGGAAAGTTAACAAAAAGAACGAAATCATAATTGGCATTAATGAGTCTAATATTAATGACTTAAGACACCTGCTCACTCACGCTTACAGGAGAGGTTTTAGTAGAATAATCATCAATCATGAAAGAACTGAAAGAATCATCAAAGAAGTAAAGAAAGTTGTAAGTAACGTTCTGCTAGGTTTTGAATTAACAAAAATTGAAGGAAATGAACTACTGATAGAAAACATCTCCGAGCCAAGCGAAGAAAAATATGAAGTGATGATGCAGAAAGTTTTTCTGGTAATCAGCGAAACAATGCAATTAATGTCTAACGATTTTTCCAAGGGAAAGTTTGATGATGCTAATGAGATGAAAGAACTTCGAGACCAGTCTGACAAATTCATAATCTTCTGCAAGAGGCTGTTAAGCAAGAACAAGCATGAAAGAAACCTGCTCTTTGAATGGGAATTTTTGACATTCATGATGGATATCCAGCACACATGCTACTACCTATACCACTATTGCTATGATAACAAAATAAAAGGCACTAAAGAAATGATAGCATTTAGCAAAGAATTAGAATCATACTTTTCTCACCTAAAAACAGCCTATAACAAAAAAGACGCAGCAACAGTCCACAAGATCAATGAATTAAAGAAGAAATACCACTTTGGTGACATCACTAAAATGATTGAGAAATCAAGAGGCAAAGAAAGCAGTGTTTACGCTTATTTTAGAGAAGTATTCAGAAGCATTCAATTATCAACAAGCCCGATAATGTCCATGAGTTTTAAGTACTAAAAAACACTTTATATAGCGTGCTTCAGAATTAAAAGATTTACAAACCGCATCAAATAGAAAGCTTTAAATATACTCTTACTCATATGAATAATATGTTACTCAATAATAAAAAGGTATTAATCTTGGAACAGTTTGTACTAGATTATGATACTAAGAAGTATGGAAGAGATATTGCGAAGAGACTGAAACTAAACCAGAAGACTGTTGCTAATATGCTGAACGAACTGGAAAGAGAAGATATCCTGAAATATTCACGGGAAGGAAAGAACAAATATTATTTTCTGAACAAGCTTAATCCGCACATCAGAGAAATTATTAAATTGGTTGAAGTTGGCAGAAAAATCAGGTTTTTAGAAAAGAATTCTAAATTAAAGGACCTTTTTAATAAACTAGAAGAAAGAGCCAGCGGGATGGTTCTTATTTTTGGCAGTTATGCAAGCGGGAAGAGCAATGATAAGTCAGACCTTGATGTTTTTGTCATTGGAAGCATAAAGGATATTAAAGATTTAGAAGATCTCTACAATATTAAAATAAATATTGTAAAAAGCATCAAGAACAAATTTGACAAGAATGAAATTTTTATTAATGAAATAATTAAAAATCATATTATTCTCAAAGGAATAGAGGAGTATATCGGTTTAGCATGGCAAGCATAAAATGGTGCTGCGCACAAAAAGAAGGGATTAGGTTAATTGAGCCCAGCGATAACCTGGCGTCAGGTTATATGAAGATGGCTGAGGATGCAATAGGCACAATGAACAGAGAGAGAAATTACAATCCTGCCTTCGCAGTATCTGCATGTTATTACTCAATGTATTATTCACTTTATTCAATAATGATGAAAATAGGAATCAAATGTGAAATTCATTCATGCAGCCTGGAATTTATGAGGAGATTTTTGAACAAATTTTATTCTTCAGAATATATTAAAATTATAGAGAGGGCATTTGGATGCAGAGGGATAGCGCAGTATTATGTTGATAAAGTTGTCAGAAGAGAAGATTCCGATTTTATAATGCTTAAAGCCCCATTTTTCTTATCAAAGTCCAAAGAGATTCTTTCCAAAATAAACCAGAAAGATATTCAGGAAGTAAGAAAAGGATTATCTTTATTTCTGCCGGAATAATCAACAAGCCCAATAATGTCCATGAGTTTTGGATATTATAGTATCTCCGATGGATGATATTATGGCTTACAGAAATATAGCTATGAGAGATACTTCTATTATCCTTAATATGATTAGCAAGTTTAATGAGCAGGTTAGCAACGACAAATGGTTAGGTGCTTATCAAAAGTTAATTTAAGAGGGTTAGAGCTAATGGTGGTTGATTCTGAAGTTATTGCTAAATTGTGGCTGGAGCGAAGATATTCTATTAACGATTCTTCATCCTCTCTTCTCTGCGTTCTTTTAAAATTCTGTCAGCAGTGCCTTCGCCCTGCTCTTCATCAAGCTTCTTCTTGGCTTCATAAAGAAGCTTTAGTGTTTCCCATCTTTCGCGAGCATGGTCATAAGGGTCGTGAAAGGCAGAATTTTGAGGGAACCTTTGCCAATTATCAATAGCAGGATTGGCGTATTTACCTACTGCCTCCCATGCCCTTGAATTCTCCATGTCTACAAGTATTGGAGCAATATCGTCATATTTTGTGCTTCCATTAGCCATCATAATTGCTTCATAAGTAGCCCTTGAATCAAAAAAGGCGGCTGTTGCTGTTCTTGGATCCTCTAACAAATCAAGCCAGCCCTGAAATTCTCTGGTCTGATAGTAATTAATATCGTTAAGATTCAAAGTGTTAATATTTCTATCTTTTCCACCAGTAAGAAATATACTAACTACTCCGCCTTTCTTTTCAAACTCTACATCATTCTTACTGGATTCTAATTTTTCTTCTAAAGCTACTTTTGTAGAGTTCAAGTCAACAAATTTGTTCATTATGGGAATTGCACCTAGGGTTAAAGCCGCTCCAATGCCTGCAACAACACACAATCTCTTAATCCTGGATATGGGTTTTGAGCGCTCATATTTCTTAAGAGCTTTATTGAACTCATTCTGCAATACTTCGCCGTTTTCAGGCCTGTTTTTTGGATTATAAGAAAGGCAAGAACGAAGAAATGGTTTGAGAGCTTTAGGGATATCAGCCAAAGAATCTTCAACTAGTCCCTCATATTCATGTTGTCCCATATTCTGAATTGCTAAAACCGGATCAATAGTTTCCTCTAACTTTTTTTGCGTTGGATATTTGCCTGTTAATAACCTTACTCCGAGAGCGCCTACTGACCAGACATCTGATTGAGTAGTTGGATGAGAATCAGTTCTAAATTGTTCAGGAGCTCTGATTGCAATAAAACCAATGTTATCCCTCGGGCTCCTGCTCCATTCTTCTGGACTGACAGTTGTGGCAGTGCCTGTATCTGCAATAACGATTCTTCTGTTAACAAGACCGGCAGGCTGATAATCCATCATGGGGCTCGGATTCAAATCACCATGAACCCTGTCAAAATCTGCGTGCAATTCTTTAACGCCATGAACAATATCGCCGAGATACTCCATTTGTAAATCTCTAAATAATTTGGGATTAGAATCCGAGCCCCAGTTCATCATTTCTTCTAGAGTAGCTCTACACTGGGGCATCCAGATAAATGGCTTTTTATCATCATCCTCAAAAACAACTGATGGGAGAACATAACTAGCTGGCTGAAAACGAACTTCTCTGGTAATAACTGCGTCATCATTAATCACTCTATGTTCTCTCTGCTTCTGGGAAATTTTTGAATGAGAAAGAAGCTTGATAGCACCATATTGCCCTGTTCTTTGATCGCGAGCAGCATAAACAACGCCATTACTCCCCTGGCCTAACTTCCTGCCGACAATGAATCGCTGTGAATTAATAACTCTCGGAGTTATCTCGCCAAAATCTCTGATTGAGCCGGCCCTGATTAATTCTTCATGAGTCATACCTTGATAAGCAGTATCATCAATAAGCTGAAAATTTTCACCGCCTGCCGATTCGTCCTTAGTCATTTTATCCCCTCCACTACTTCTTTCTCTTCCGGGCTATCAATAACATCAATCGCCAGCTTCACGATAGTGCCGGGCTTTAATTTATTTTCAAGAAATCTCGGAATAACAATTATCGCCTGCGAGCCATGCTTGGCGATGCGCTTGGTGAGGGAGAATTTTTTGGAGGTCATTTTCCTTTCCTCCTCAATATTTTATCCAATCCTACGGCTGCTGCAGCTCCAGCAGCATAAGCGATGAAATCACCAGGCATATTCCAATCAGCGTATTGAGAGTCGAATATTTTGGCGTACAAACCAAGATGCTCAGAAACTTCCAGAGCATAAGTAAGTACAGTTACTGCAAGAGCGGGTTTTAAAAGAGATTTTGAAACTTTTGGATTTCTAAAAGCAAGAGTTCCTCCAAACGCAGAAATAGCATTCCACCCGTACTCACGAACGAAGCCTTCAGGAATCTTAGCTAATTTTCCAATAACATAAGTAGCAACAAGTAGAGGAAAAGGGGTTAATAAACCACCAAGAAGTATAGAAGAGGCTGAACTTTCACCAATTTTAATAATGGGAGTATCAAATACTCTCGTCATCACTCTACTTCTGATGTTGCTATGGCTAAATGAATCACTATCTTTTTCAACTCCTATTTCTAAAGTGGATTCCATTTTATGTATAAAATACATAAGCCTAAAGGGTATTTAAACCTTATGGAATGTGATTACTTAAAAGTTACATTAAAAGTACGCATCAGTAAAGATTTATATATCCAAGAATGGCTATTAATCACCCATGGCAATTGTAAGAATTCAGCGTTATGTTGACAGAAATAAAGGATATCAGGCTCTTGATGAAGGCACTGTATCAGTCTGGGCTCCCTCTTTCAGGTGGCATCTTAATCACGGAACGCAGGTCGGGGTTGAGGCGGCAATGCCAAACCTTTCGCAGAGATTTATAGGAGGGCTTCTTGTTGCAGAAGGCGACGAACTGCTTGTTACAGCGTCAGTTGATGGCTCCGGAGAAGCTGGAATGCAGAGAAGAAGATTTCTAGATATGGATTACGGATACTTCCGCGACGGACAGGTGAAAGATTTAGGAGAGTTATTATCATCCGGAAGAGAAATACACCTGTTTGCCGGAAGCAACAGAACCACTTATGATTCGTATGGGAGAGTGCTGGTATTTTCATTAAAAGCTCCTCCGGAAGAGTATTACGAGAGAGTGCAGGAATTAAGAGCGATAGTCATGGGGTTTGATGCTGGGGGGAAGAGAAGAGTCAAAAAGGCTTAAATATTAGTAATCCCTAAGGATTACATCAAAATTTGTAACTAAATTTTGTGGCTTAAAAAATTAAAACCCCCAAATTTTTAAACTATGAAGACTATTACTGTTAAATTGCCTGAGCGAGAAGCTGAAGAGTTAGACTTATTTGTCAGGGGAAGTGGTTTATCAAAATCTGAATTTATAAGACATTTGCTTATTCAAAAAATTGGTTTAGACAGAAAAGAAAAACTTGGCTGGATGATGATAGCTGAGAAAGCATTAGCTAAAAGATGGGATAATCCTAAAGACAATAAAGTTTGGAGCAAATATCTAGAAAATGATTGAACAAGGTAATTTATTATTAGCACCATTCCCCTTTTCAGACCAATCTGGAAGAAAGGTAAGACCAATAATTGTGATAAGCAATAATCGTTACAATCAGTATCATGATGATTTGGTAGTTGTTGGAGTTACTTCAAACTTGTTTAAAGACCCCTACTACATTGATTTTACTAATTCTGACCTTGATTTTGGCAATTTAACGGCTATTTGTCAAATAATGACTGATGCTCTAACATTAATGGACAAAGAACTATAACGAGAGACCAAAATATTTCACCATGTTTTTTGTTCTCTCGAATATATCATAAGACATTATGAGGAAATATTAAAGTCTTATGCTATAATAAGAAAGAGAATAGGTAGAGTTAATAGAAACAAGATGAAAGCGATTAATGACAAAATCTTAGAGTTAATAAAGATAAAATGACGATTCTCACTACTAAAGTCGTAAAAGTTGATGGAGAGTATGGAGTGTATTTTCCAAAATGGTTTGTTAAGAAAGAAAATTTAAAAGAAAGACAAAAACTTACAATTAATATTATTGCTGTTGAACATTAATTAGCAGGCTCACTCAAATAACCCTTTATCTCTTCAATCATTTTCTTAACCTCGTCAGTCATCGGCGCCCTTCCTTCCTCAGCAAGAACTTTGCGGGCTTTTCTTATTATCTTTGCAAATGGGATGAGAGGAATGGATCTTTGCTCTGCACCCATACATAAAGCAGATTTGTAAAGTATATCTGTGTAAAGCCCTGCTTTGAGATTTAGTATCTGCCCTCTTGGAGAGAATGTTTCTTCTTTAAGAATTTTGTATATGGGGCAGAGAGATTTTGAAAACCCCGTTTCTATAACATCAGAATTTCCGGCTGCATCCATTATTAATTCATGAACCTCTTCCTTTGCGTTGTGAGACTCAATGGTTTCCTTAGCCTGTTTTTTCATTTTGAATATTATCCTCTTTAATTTTCCCAAGCTCCTTATCAAGCTCTTCAACTTCTCTCAACAGCTTCTCAAATTTTTCTGTTATGATATCATCACTGATATTATTAATCTCTTTTGTTGTATTATTAACTTCGCTTATTTTATTAGCAGCACCTTTAATAGTACCAGCTGCTTCATCAAGAGCATCAGCTTTTTTGAGCGTATCATTGATGTTATCAGTTTTATTAGCAGCCTCTTTGGTAGTTTCTTCAGCAATCTCCTTGGATATTTCCCTCTTTATTTCATTGTCAATTCTTTCACCACCTTCACCGGCATCAATTATAACTCCTCTGTTTAGCTTGTTTTTTGGATCATAGCGCTTCTTTATCCTCTCAACGAGCTTCTTGTCGTTTATGTCAAGAAATTCTTTTTTTAACCTTCCAACTCCATAGGTTCCTGCTACCTGCCCCCTTATCTTTCTTACAAACATTCTTAAGTTGTTTATTTTGTCGTCCTCGTTCTCCTTGAAAACAGGATGTATTATTCCAGGTCCGAGATTTGCATAGTAAGGAATATCATTAAGAGAAAGGTATTCTGATAAGTCGGGAAGCTTGTCAAGGAATATTTTTGGATCATCACTCTTTACATAGCCGGACTGCGCTATAAGCCATGGCAGTTCCTCTACTGCCTTTATCCTGCTCTTGTAGTCTTCGCCTTTAAACTCCCCGTCATTAGATTCAAATTCAACAAAGAGGTGATAATTATTAGAAAGCCCAAGTATCAGAGAGAGGCGGCCGTCAAATAATTGTATTATGCTTACGCCCGGAAGAAGCCTGAGTTTCCTGACTAATTCAATTACTTTAAATAGCTCGTCAGAGCGGTAAATTGTCAGGCTTCTTTTAGGCCTGCTTATGAGCTTTAGCTTTGCTCTGTAAATGACTCCTGTTATTCCTTCCATTCCGACAAAGTTGGATGCGTCAATCCTGCTTATTCTTTGCAGCCTGCCCTGCCCGTCCACAATATCCATCTCCAATACCAAGTCAGCCATTCTCTTGTACTTTGTGCTTCTCGGTCCGCTGGCGTTCACAGCGAGCATCCCTCCTATAGTGCAGATGGACTTTGAGAGGGGAGATATTGGAAACTCCAATTCGTATTTTTCAAGCCTGTCGTTAAGCTCCTGCAAAATAACTCCTGCTTCAACTACTGCGGTTTTTCTTGCAGGATCAATATCAATAATTTTATCCATCTTGCTCAGGTCAATTACTACAGAATTTTCTGATGCAGGCACACAGCCGCCCATCAATCCGCTTCCGCCTCCTCTTATTGTTATATTTTTGTTCATAACAATTATGCTCTGGAGTTCTTTTTCATCAAGAGGAGCAATTACTTTAAGAGCTTCTCCAGACAGGCCGCTTGCGTCTGTTGAATAAGCGTTGAGCTTTAATTCTTTAGAAAGCTCTTCATCAGCTTTTTCGCTTCTTAATTTATTTATACCATTCATGCTCTTGCTCCTATTTGTTTAATTCCAAGAGCGTGGCATATTAATTCAGAAATTTCAAAGACTCTTATTTCTGGGAATCCTGAAGAGTTTCTCTTTAAGTGTTCTGAAGTTCTTATTCCGGAAGTTACTAAAATATTAACCTTTGAGTCTCTGGCCTGCCTTAGCCTTTCCTTTGCTATTTCATCTGCGAGTTCAGGGTTTGTCTCAGGCAAACCCCCGCAAGAGCCGCTTGAAAATGAGTCTTCTCTTGAATATTTTAATTCTGTTAAACTGTGGCCGAGGACATGCAAAATATTCCGCGGAGTGTCATAAATTCCGCAGTATCTGCCAAGATAGGAAGGGTCGTGGTAAGTTAGGCTTAAGGCATTGTCCTCCTTAAGCTTCTTCTTCCTGAGCCTTTTAAGTATTACTTCCAGGGCGAATTCTATTTCAATATTCCAATCCATTATGAACTCTTTGTAATCCTGGCTTAGTGCCTTAAAACACTCGGGGCACACAGCAATTATTCTCTTAATCCCGAGAGTTTTAAGCATCTTTAGGTTTCTGCGCGCTATCTTTATGAAGTCTTTTTCATAGCCTAAATCCAAGGCCAGCGAGCCGCAGATGAGAGGCTTGCCTAGCTTCTCCGGGCTGATAAAATCAATCCCTAATTTGTCCAATATTTCTTCATAATTCTCTCTTAACTCTTTATTGTCATACTTTCCAAGAAGGCATCCTGTATGAAGGATAGCCTTTCCTTTTTTCCCGCCCTTTACAAGCCCAAATAATGCCATGAAATAAAGAAACTTTGTAGAGTTAAAAGGATTTATTTGGTGCAGGATAATATAGCGTTATGTTGATATCAAACTTTAATGCTATATTAATATAACGAGAGACCAAAATATTTTACCATGTTTTTTGTTCTCTCGAATATGTCAAGATGCTGGAGCTTGCATCTTGAGCACACTCAAGATGTCAAAATGTTGAAGTATTACATTTTGAGCACACTCAGGAATTAGCATTCCTGATGTTTTTAAATCTTGATGCAGCAACAGACAAAATGGTCAAATACCTAAGTCTGTTGCTGTAGATTTAATTGGAAATAAACTCATTAACTTTACTTGGTAGGCAAATTATATCCACAATAACCTAATTAACTAAATATCAGCGTCATTCGCTCAACTAAACTTATGCATCATCTTAAACTTCCACCGTAGTTTATGCCTTAGATTAATTGGGCATACTCTGCGTAGCATTTTTTACATAACTATCAATCTCAACGCCGATGCTGTTTGAGAAATCCTTGAAATAAATATCATTAGTAAAAATCATTGGAATGATTATTGGCTCTTCCACAGAATAGTTTTCAATGAACTCCTTAAAGAGCTTTTTGTTGTCAGGGTCAAAGGACATCTCGTGCATCTTTAAATTTATTGAGGAGTACTTCTTTTTGAGGCCTTCCATGAAAGCTCTTCCTTCAATGCATCGCGAGCAGTCCTTGGAGTTTTCATAGAAGTAGTGTATCTCAATGAGCTTTGGCTTGGCCGTCTCAAGAGACTTGACGGCCTCAGCGCTGATTGTCGGCTCTGGAGAAGGAATGGTGAAGAAGTAAATCATAATCAGAATTACTGACACAGCAAAGATAGCATTTGGGATGTTTACAAATTTTTTCCATACGTGTTGACCGGCCTCTTTTTTGTACGGCTGGAGCTTTCCCACGGCGCTTAAATCTTTCAAGTCAGCTAAGTGCTCTTCTGGCATAAAGAACAAGGGCAGGAGGAATTTATAAACATTGATGTTGCAGGAAGCGGTCAAAATGAATTGGGATGAGAATTATCATAAGGGCTATAAGATCAACAAATAAGTACCTCTGAATGTACATAAGATAGTGTTACAAAAATTGTATCACTTAGAAAAATCAACCAAGCAAAGATTTGTAAAATATGATGTTTGTAGATAACATAAAATATAAAGTATGTTATAATGAGAGACCAAAATATTTTACCATGTTTTTTGTTCTCTCGAATATAGCAACAGACAAAATGGTCAAATACTTAAGTCTGTTGCTATAGTTTAAAATAACATACTTTAGATACAGGCTTTCTCAGCTATTCTCATAACCCATACTCTTCTAATCTCTTAGCTATAACTCTTGATGTTAAACGCCTTTTATCTAGAATTATTGGATAAATATCCTGCATTATGTGTTGATTGGTTCTGATTTTTATCTTCTCCAAAAGATCTTATCATGATGGTCAAAGTCAACAAATAAGATAAACATTTGAGCAATATCGACCGTGAAAGTCAGAACAAAACTCTTATCGATATGAACCTCTTTTAAATTACTCATATCATACTTCAAGTTTTTATAACGCTTAATAGTCTCATAATCATTATTAATTATCTCCCTGATCTTCTTATTAATTATCTCCGCTTTCTTCCTGTCTTTCTTAACAAGCTTTTTTATCTTTAGCTTTAATTTATCAGTCAAATCAAAAGAAAACATCAAACCTCGCAAAGAGAATCAAGCTGCTCAAGAGTCATTTTGCGACTCTTATGACTCTTCATATGCTTATTAATAACCTCTAAGACCTCTTTAACATAATCTTCTCTAGCTTCTTCATTAATCAAGTCGTGGCCATGAATTTCTAAAAACTTATTAATGGCTTCAGACTTATCCTTAAAATTATATTTAGCCTTCACAACATTTATTATTCTGTTAGCTTGAGGAGTCAATTCAATTCTGGCAGATATGCTTTCTTGTGATTCCATATGCATATGATATGCATATTGAGTATTTAAGGCTTTCGCTCCAGACGCGTTACAATCCGTACTTTTTCAGTCTTTTAACTATGAGTCTTGGTGACAGACGACTTTTATCGGGTATAATGGGATAAATGTCATTCATTATTCTATCATTTTGGGTAAATATATAAAAACTCATTCTAATAAAAAATAGAGCAGAATCTTAGGGATTAAGAATATCCTTTAGGTTAAACTGGTTTATTAAACAGCGGTGTTAATCTCTTTTTCAGAACCTTTAATCAAATTCCAATCCATTTTTATTAATTGCCTTACAGCAGGGTTTTGTGTATTTAACTTGTAAAGGTCTGATTTTCCGATTCTTCTTGTTTTTATAACTATCTTGTTCATTTCTAATCTACTCCAAAATGTTTGAAGAGTGGAGTAACTAACTTCAGACTTTCTAGCTATTTCAGTCAAGGGATAATCAAACAACTGGAAGCTTATAAGAAAATCTAGAACTTTCATTACGGGATTTGATCCGAATACCTGAATCAAGGGAGTTTCATTTTCCATATTGTTTAATGGAGATAGGGATATATAAATGTTTTGGTTAATGTTTTTATATTACAATATTAGAAACATTTAAATATATGCTGTATTTCTAAATTTATGGAATTTAATAGTGAAGATAAAATCAAAGCAACTATTCTTTATCATTTGAGAAGAAAGAAGGTTATTGGCGGGGTTCATACTCCTATGGATACTTTAAGAAGAGGTTTTCCTTCTCATGCTGGGAAAGAAGTTGATAGGGCTGCTAAAGAATTAATCAAGCAGGGATTTTTGTTAACTAAGCCCACCAATCAAGGACTTCATGTGATGTTAAACAAAGACAGACTGATAAAGATTGAAGAGTTTATCAAGAAAGTTTTGGGCCATGAGTTTTGAATAGTTATTGCGTTGCTAAAAGAATTCATAATCCATACTCCTCAAGCCTCTTAGCTATAACCTTTGATGTTAATCGCTTTTTATCAAGTATTATTGGATAAATGTCTTTCATAATCCTATCATTTTGAGCAAAATCTGCAACTATTGACATGTCAAGAATCTTGGACTCCGATTCTTGAGCATGCTCAAAATGTCAAGAACATTAGTTCTTGAGCACATTCAAAATGTCAAGAATTTACAATTCTTGAGCACAGTCAAGGATTAACATCCTTGATGATTAACATTTTTGATGACTAAGACAAGTTTTTGACACTCCAACTCTCAAGCAATCAGGATTGGCTTGAGCAATCCATCTCGCAGAGATTATAGCATCAGCCTTCCATGAATCACTATTCAAATCAAAATCAACTACGGCTAATTGCTAAACATTGCTCACGAGCTTCGCTCTCAACTCTTTTTCAGACGAAACAAGGTCTGCTCTCAATGAATAATCCTTTAAAGCTTCTCTAAAAACTTTAGATAATTCCTGCTGATGCCGAGGCTCGTCTTCAACAATAATAACAGAAAGAGAGAGCGGGTCATTTTGATTTTAAAAGCCACTTCCAAACAGGTATTATCTTTATTTTTTTTCCATCTATTTTTATTTCTTCTTCCTGATCTAATGTTAAGATGAGGCCTTCAGAAAGGCCATATTTCTGCATGGAATCCAACAATCCTTCAATTTCTCTATTTTTAGTGGCAGGATTGTTAAGGTTTGTCGATACTTGTATAGCTTGAGTTATTTTCAAGCCCCTTTTTATTACAAAATCGCATTCTCTTTTTTCAAGATGATAATAGACATCTAAACCATGCTTAACTAACTCTATAAAAACTAAATTTTCCAGCCTTTTTCCTTCATTTTCAGTAAAATTAAAAGCCACCGTTCTTAAGAAACTATTATCCATGACATAAAATTTTGATGATGATACCTTCTGTTTCTTTATTGAGTAATCGAACTTAGTTATTGTTGATGCAATAAACACGTTTTTTAAGTATTCAATATATTTCTTTATCATGCTTAAACTCTTTATACTTGATACTTGTTTCAAAGTAGCATAAGAATATGTTCTGCTGACATTAGAGAAAAGATAAAGGATTAAATCATTCAGCTCTTTTACTTTTCTTATGTTATATCTCTTTATTATATCTTTGTTTATTATATCTTCAAAGTATTGTTTGGACAGGCTTAGATCGTCATTTTTAATAATTAAAGGAAATCCGCCGGTCTTAAAGTATTCATTAAATGCCTTAAAGACTTCTACTCTCTCGCTCGTGGTCTTGTATTCCGGATTTATTTTTTTTAGTTTTAAAAATTCTCTGAAAGAGAAGGGCAACAGCTTTATTATTTTATTTCTGCCAGTCAAAAAAGTTGATATCTCAGAACTCAACAGATTTGAATTTGAACCAGTAACGAACACCTTGATTTTTTTTGCATAAAGATTATTTACCCATCTTTCCCACGATTTAGCATCCTGTATTTCATCAAGAAAATAAACGACTTCCTCTTTCCCATATTTTTCCGCTACTATCTCCTCAATATGAGAAAAATTTTCAATATTAAAATCTGAGAATTTTATATCATCAAAACTCAAGTAAAATAACTTCTGTTTAATATTTTTAGATATTATTTTTAGGAGTGAGCTTTTCCCGCATCTTCTTATACCCGTTATAATAACAATCTCATTGCCTTTTAGAAATTCATCTATAGAAATTTCCCGATCAATAAGATTGTCCATCTTTCTAAAAAGTTCTTGTTGGTCATTAATTACTTCTCTTAGCTTGTCTTTTTCCATAGCTTTTGCAAGATTTTCTTCTTTATAAACCTTTCTTTTCTATTTAATAAGGCTTTATAAATATATGTTAAACAGTAAAGAAAGGTATTCTGTTTAAATTAGTAGAAGCTTTTATTGAATCAGCAATTCACGTTAATGCTTTAGGTCATCTTCAACAATAATGATGGAGAGGGAGCGGGTCATCTTCTTTTCCTTTTTGATAAAATTGGTGTATAACATGTGTCTTCTCTCAAGGTCCTTGGATTTCCGCTATCTATATATTTCCTAAAGGTCATACTAAAATATCTATCCTCCGCCTCACCATGACCAGCATAAGTTACTCTAGTTACTCTTCCTGGACCGTATGGATGACGGCCCATGAAGCATCTTACTTCAAACCTTGGGAACCTTCCGTTACTATCACACCTAGACAAAATTTTAACGAGACAATTATTAGCTGAATCTTCATATTCTTCACTCTCTAATCTTCCGGACTTATAGGTTATTGATTGTCTATGAAAAACGGTTGAAGGACATTTAACTTGGAGGAGTGTTTTTGAAGTCATCTTCTCTTTCCTTCAAATTTTTTTCTATACTCTTCTCTCAACCCGGAAAAATCTTCTCCGCTGTTTATCCTATCAAAATAATCATAGCATTCTTCCAAAGTCGTCCGTCTTCTGCAGCCTTTATCAAGAGCTACCCCAAATGCTACACCCTCGGCAGCTATATAGTGCCATAATCCATAATTGGCTCTTCCGCGAAGTATATTCCAGCCAATGGTTCTCGTTATAAATAACTCTTCTAAATAACCAATATTTTTATGCCTAAGAACACCATGTATAGAAGTCATTTTCTTTCCCCCTTAAAAATTATAACTTACCGCTAGAGCACCAGAAATTGTGCCCCTAGCATCTTCAGGTTTAGTATAGCGAATGCCAAGATGAACAGCCCAGGACTCATTACCATTCTTATCCTTGCCACCGCTAAGCAGAGTGGTATGATATTCTAGGTTACTGACGTCGCTGTTAGAACTCTGGTTATCAAGATAAGAAGTCCTTCCAATCTGGAATTTGTTATGGGTGAGGAAGTTATGACTAATATCTCCAAGGCCGACAGCTATGTCAGTCTTTAATGTTCTGTCGCTTATCCCTGGATTAGAATACTTAATATCAAAGCTGAACTTTCCGGCTTCTCCGCTATTTGAAGCTGCAGCTCCGAAGAAATCAAACTTGAATGGATCACTGCCAATGCCAAAAGGGAATGTAGCATCACCGTCGCCAGCAAGGAAGCCAGTAATGGAATTGAATAATGTGTCCTGGACACCATTAACAAAAGCACCACCGGGAGTTTTATCACCAAATCTAATCCTAGCTTCAAGTCCATTATTTAAACCCTCACCATTCTCAAAAATTTTAGCATGAGCCCAAACCTTATAACCCTCGAGAGCACCACTACCCCACTTATTATGAGCAGAGATATTGAAAGTATCTAAATCATTAATTCTATGACCACCAACAGCAATGCCTGAATTCTCGCTTGTGTTCCAGATAAGAGCATAACCAAAATTGCCCTCACTATCAAGAGTGAATTGGGGCCTGACATTATCCTTGTCCTTTAAAACATCAGAAAATTTCAGTCCAATAGCGCCAGCAATACGATCATCAAGAGGCTTGGCTAAGTCCTGAACTTCAAGATTCCAGAAGTCAAGCCACTTGCTATCTTTATAAGATTTTTCAATGAGAGCGCGGCTGTTTGTATCACCAGAACTCTTAATCTCTTCAGTACCAGCATTAAATCTGAAGCCTGCTAAATCATTGTAAATTTCACCAAGAGCCAAATCAGCACCAGTTATTCTGGAGTCGCCTTCGTCCCTGAAAGCAAGCTTTCCAAAGCCATTGCTGACAATAACATGAGATTGAAGATTACCATGACCATCAGAATAGCCCCTGGTAAGAATATTAATTGGGCCGCCAGCTCTTTCAACGGCAGGAGCCTGCTCAATAGCAGCCTCTAAATCAGACTGCTCCTTGATAATTTCGTCGTCATCAGCGAGAGCAAGAGCACCAACGGCGTAAGGCATGACAGCAGCACTAAGAGCGGCAGCGTTAGCGATTTTTTTGAATTTGTTTGTCATTTTGTTTGTCTTCCTCATCATCTCATGGCTTGTTGTAACCACTTCATGATAACAGGATATCAGAAAAATCACAATATAAACATTTCCATTAAACTATATAAATTAGTATAAATCTATATATATTTTAGAAAAGTTTAAATAGTACCTCTTTTTTAACGCTCTATGAAGAGAAAATTAGTTCAGCAGGGCGCCAGCACTTTAATGATTAGCCTGCCTTCAAAATGGGCCAAGCAGTTTAATTTAAAGAAGGGCGATGAAGTTGACATTAATGAAAAGGATAAACTGCTTATTATAGCAAAAGAGAGCACCAGCGGAGATAAAAAAACAGCTAAAATTGATGTTTCATCATGGCATCCGCTTATTAATCGCTTGTTATTATCTTATTTCCTCAAAGGATATGATGAAGTTGAGATTCATTATTCCAATCATGAGCAGGTGAAAAGGTTCCAAAAGGATATCCTAACAACCGAATTATTGGGGTGGGAAGTTATCAAGCAGAGTCCCGGAGTATTGGTTGTCAAGGACTTGACCGCTGGAGAAATGGGAAATACTGATGACGTTTTAAAGAGGCTGTTCTTCATGCTTGATAATATGTGCGGAGAACTTATTGAAAGCCTTGAGAAGAAACATGATGCAGGGGTTATTGAAAGCGACAAAGTAATTAATAGATTTGTTTACTACTGCTTAAGGCTTTTGAACAAAAAAGGATATAAAGAATATGATAAAACTTCGCAGGTTTACAGCATAATAACACTTGTTGAAGAAACCGGCGACTTATTCAAGGACATTGCAAAGAAGAAGTTCAAAGCAATGAAGGATGACCTTGCTGCGCTTAAAGATATAAAAAACTCGTTCGCATTATTCAAAGAGGCATTCTTTAATTTCACCCGCGAGGTTGAGATAAAGCTCGCTCACAATTACGAAAAAATAAAAAAAGAAATTCATCCTAAGAGCGAGATTGACTCATACCTTCACGCTATAAATGGCAACATAATAAGGATGAATAATGAGCTAATGATGATGAATGTTGGCTCTATTTCTGTTCATTAATATAGACAATGGTCTCGTAAAAGTTCGCTTGAGCTTATTTAGAACGCTATAGTCTTAGAAAAGTTTATATAGGGCTTATAATATTCATAATAATGAAGAAATCAATTAAAGGCGTAAAAGTAGAAGAATTTGAGAGGGCTTATAGGAAAACTTTGGCATGGTTCTTCGCCTTTCCAGAAAGAAAAACAGGACTTACAGAGCTTTCTAAACTAATCAAATCCTCAAAAACAGCTACTAAAGAAGCTGTAGAAACTCTGATTAACAATGAATTTATTAACAGAGAAATTGCAGGCAAGGCATGGATTCTATCAGCTAACGAAAGAAATAAGCACTTCCAAATCAAAAAAATTCCTTATCACTTGGATAAAATTTATGAATCGGGAGTCATAGAGGTTATTTATCAAATTATACCCCAGCCGAGAGCAATAGTTTTATTTGGAAGCTATAGGCATGGAGTTGATACTGAGGAAAGTGACTTGGACATCGCTGTGGAAGTCTTGGGAAATGAAGAGTTCCGGATAAGGAAGATTGTGGCTATTGAACAATTGGGTTACAGAAAGAACATCCCTGTTAATATTCATATCTTTTCCAGGAATAAAATCGATATAAATTTATTTTCAAACATTGCCAACGGGATAGTGCTTGATGGATTCTTGGAGGTCAGGCCATGAGAACTAAATTTCCTGATAAGAAAAGGGCGTTGAGTGTTATCGCTGCTTCAGAAAAAGAAATGAAATACACACTTAATCTGCCAGTCAGTGAAGAGTCTGCATTTAATATCATAAGAAATATTTATGAATGCTTCAGAATGCTCGGAGACGCTCTATTAATATCCAGAGGCTTTGCTTCTGAAGACCACGCAGAGCAGGTAACAGAACTTCAATCAATACCTGTTAAAACTGATAGGCCTGTTAAGCTGATTGATTCGCTTAGAAAAATACGCCATAACATAAATTATTATGGCTACATTCCATCAATAGCTGAAGCTGAAGATGCAATCTCAATAACTAAAGCATGCTATTACCAGTTATTAGAATCTATTAAGAAAGAAATAAAAATGAAGGTGATTAGGAAATTTTCGCACCAATAAGTTACCTCAAAACCAGGAATAATCAACTAATATAGATAATTCCCTTGATTGTAGCACCTGTTTTAGAATTATCTATCACGGAAATTCTGGACAAATCTGTGCTACAATTACCAGAATTTACGATAGCTTGTAAAACGCTGCTCTAAGCTGCATGCGGGTGTCTGATATATTAATTAATATCAAGAGGGTTGTTTATAATAATTATAAAGGCTATTGATAATAGTTATATTGAAACTTAGTGTGGATTTCCGCTGCTCACCAAATGAATTATTTCTCTTCAGCCTTATCCTTTAACGGCTCAATCCTTTTAGGTATCTTCCGCCAGCCGAGCCTTAAACCTTTCTCGTAATTTTCATCTGGATGATTATTTATCTCCCATTTGTAATTTGGAGGGTCATTCTTATGGTCTGGATTCTCCCTATAAATAATGTCCTTACTTCGTATTGGAATACCAGTATAATTAATCAAGTCACCATTAGAATTGTAGAGGCCAACGGCTAACGTCCTGTTCGTTATCTTATTGGCTGCTGGAATGTCAAAATTCCCTACGTCATGAACATTAACCGCTGATCTGAAAGAATTATACTCTGGAATTACCCTTGAGTCATCTTCTGGAAATACGACTATGCTTCTGAGATCATGAGAAACCCTTCCCATCTCGTCATCAACCCTTCTGAAATTCAATTTTTCAGCCCCAAACCACCCGATAGTTGCTCTTCCAAGCTTTAATTGCTCTGAAGTATTATCCTTATCAGGAATCTTGCCAACTACTACTGGAACTAATAGCCTGGCAATGACTGTATTTGGATTGTCATAAACAATGTCCTTTCTTCTATCTTCTTCTCTGACATCATGATTGTCTGGGGCATAGACTTCAATCGCTATATTCCTTACATTGCCAAATTCTTCTCTTGGAGGCAATTCAATTGTCGGCCAGCAAAATCCAATCATTGAGGTTTGAGCTCCATATTCACTAGACCTGTTATAACCTGAAGGGTAGATGCTGAAGTCCTTGCCTTCAAATCCCTCAAAATAAATCCTTCCCTTCAAAGTGCCAATAGAGCTGGAATTAATGCTATCTCTTTTCTTTCTGGGAATTTCTCTGGCATTAATAGTAGCAAATAATCCTCTAGGGCTTCTGCTCCTGTATTCTTCTTCAGGAATTAGAATAAAATCACCAGCGTCATGATATTCTGAAACATAGGGCTTTTCATTAGCAGAACTTTCACCAACAAACATGACATTGGCTCCTAACTCTAATAAATTATTACCAATGGCTATGTTCTTGCTGTCCCAATCAGAGGTAACAACAACTGAAGTTTCTGAAGCTCTTGCTTCCAAACTTTTCTCCTTATTGTTAGCCATGATTCCAGCTCCTACTGCGAGTATCCCTCCAATAACCGTCATGCCTACCATTGGATGCCAATAATTCCAGTAAGAGCGATCCGCCTTAGCTTTATCATTAAAGTCTCTGGACAAATCCTTAACAGTCCTATATCTTTCATCAAGGTCGGGACTCAAACAATTTCTAATTATTTTGCGCCATTTTCTTGGAACTTTTTTTATGGCTTTCTTCAAATCATTAATATCAGGTATTTCTCCAGTAAGAGCATAATACATATCAGCACCAAGAAAGTGAATTTCTGACTGCTCATCATGAATACCTGAAGATGAACGAGGATCAGAAATAGACTTGTTCAAATAAGTTGTAACTACTTCACATCTTGAATTATCACCAATCCTCTTAGCCAGAGCAAGGTCAGTAAGCCTTCCTTTTCCCTCAGAAGTCACGAGAATATTCCTGGGAGTAGGATCACGATGATAAATACCATTCTCAACTAAGTAACGCTCGCCCTCAATAACATCAGTAAAAACACCAATGAACTCCTTATCTTCAAGCCTCTTCTTAAGAGAATTCTTAACCTTCCTCTGAAGTGAAGTTGCTCCATCAAGCCAATTCTCAACAGAGATCATTGCTCCTTCTCCCAATTCATCAGCATTCTTAGCATCCAATAATCTTACAAGCCCATGAGCTTCAGGATCAGGAAGAGATAATTGCGTCAAAACATCATGAGCAGTATTATAACCCTTAACCAGGTTTGAGGCTGACCTTTCATTAGAAATATCCTTTACCTGCTTATCAACCTTTATCCCCCTTCTTTGAGTCTTGCTCACATCAGGATTCTTAGGATTAGGAGTCCACTCACTGATATATACTTCTCTGGTAGTTCCTTCAGCGCTAACTTCCTCATCAACCTGCTTCAAACTAATGTAATGGGGGCCAAGAATTGAAAGAATTTTAGCAATACGAGAAGAATCGCCATTACTGGAAACTGAGACTCTATCAATGACTTCAGTCATGAGGGGGCCTCCTGCATTTTCTTTCTACTCTTCTCAAAACTATTGGTTTCCAGCAATCATCGCGGTCATCACTTCTCAATTTCCTAAGAGAAAATGATTTATCAAGAGAAGCTAAGTTATCCACGGCTACTACTCTTCCAGCATTCTCAACCATGGCAAACGCATGATCGCCGGAACCGCAAACAGCAAGAATCCTATCATCAATTCTTGGTCGAATCACTTTCATAGCAAATTCTAAATTTTCATTGGTATGATTATAAATTTCAGGATTGGTCATTTTCTTTCCTCCCCGCTTTCTTCAGCGTCGGCCTCTTTAATTTTAATTGCTTCTTCAACGGCTGCCTGAATAACATTGATGTCCAATTTAACAACTGTTCCGGGCTTCAAATGCTGTTCAAGAATTCTGGGAACAACAATGATTGCCTGATTGCCATGCTTGGCAATGCGCTTGGTGATGGTGAAAGAAGAGAAAGTCATGTTAAAACTCCTCCCGCTCTAAGACTTTCAGCAAGCCCTGGAACATTCCTAACCTTTGAAATAACAGAATCTCTATAACTGCTTTTAGGCATTCTGCGAAGATATTCTAAAAGAGAAGGCTGATTTTTAGAAACCCTGACTCTTTCCAGAGGAACATTCTGGGTAATAACCACTTCTGGAAGGGAAAAATTTAATTCGTCTTTTCTGCGAAGATATTCGCCAATTTGGACCCTTCCATCCCAATAAGCTCGTTCAGCACTAAGATTATCCTTATGAGTATAGCGCTGAGGAACCTTTACTTGAACATCAAAAATAGCATTAGGATTTTGCTCAAGAGTTCTTGTCCAAGCATAACCTTCTTGATGGCCCCAATCAGGAACAAAAACGGAAGGATCATTAGAGTCAACATCAACTTCTAATAACAATGTTCCTACGTGTGCCTTTAAATCTTTCCACACTCTTGGGAAGTCTTTATTATCTGTCCACTCTGAAGGAGCAGGAGACTCCAGAGCAAAGATAGCACCAACTTCCCATCCATCCATGTAGTCAAGGCATACTCTCTTATTTGCTCCAAGGCCGGGTTTATGTCTGCTAACATAAGAACCATTCTCAATACCAAACCAATCTTCAAGACGAGAATAATGATAAACGGTTACTTTATTCTTATCGTTAGAATTACCGTTAGAGAAAGTCATGATTAAATCATAGCGATTATGTCGTCGCTAATCCCCCGTGCTTTTAATTTTATTTCCTCACTTATTCTAATAAATGGAACAACAAATGTTAAAGGAACAGCCAGACTGCCGCCTAAGAATAACGTTAAGTTTTGTCTAAGAGATGAGATGCCTCTTAATTCTTTAGCAAAATAATTAGCTTCATCTTCTTCTATTCCACTCAAATTTTTTCTGTTTGTTTGATGACCAGCAACAACGTGACCAATTTCATGAGCCAAAGAACTACGTTCAACCTCTCTTGATAAAGAATAATAAAATATGTGCGAAGCACAAGAACGACTTCCAATAGTAACAGGGCACTTATAAGCCAAAGGAGTTCTCACAACTTCTCTAACACCATATTCTTCCTTGGCAAGCCTTTCCAAGTCCGCAAGAGAAGAAACATCATACTTGTCTCTAAGGCGAAGAGCTTCATCACGAAGCTTCGCTTTGATATCTAAATTATTTTGAGAAGAGAAAGTCATGCCGCCCTCCTTCTTTCTTCATTCCCTAAATCACTAAGAGCGCCCCAGAGAAAGAAGCCATCAGGCTCAACAATGCCTTCTATTTGTGAAGAAAGCTTAGCGACAAGCTCATCCTCACTGCCAGTAACTCTATGAACGACTTGAGGAGAATCAACAAGGCCATAAGAATGAGCCGCATCAACAATGATTCTACCGTTAATAATATTCAAAGAGTCCTGATCAAATAAGCTGGCTTTTTGAAAAATAAAGTCTCTTTCCTTGCTATCGGCAATATCAATGCCGATTGGAACAGCGCCAAGATAACCAAGAACACGGCAAAGCCAGGGCTGAAATTCTCCCCTGCCATCACTAGTTGTTGAAGAGCCGCAACCAAGATCAAGAATAGTCTTATCTTTCAAATCACGAGAGCTAAAAACAGCCATGAGATGAGCAAGCTGAAAAGTAACGGAAGGATTAACATCGGTTTCAGGAATGCCTGATTTTAAAGCATAATTACGAATAGCTTCTCTAGCATGCTCGGCATATTTAGCCCATTCCTTACCGACCTCACAATAGTTTAATGTTATCATTTATACATCCTCTATGTATAATTTATGGTGGATTTCAGACTATTTAAACCTTATGGATTGTAATTACTTAAAAGTTACAATATAATGATGGATAGCTGAACATGAAACCAGCCAACAAAGAAATATTAGCATGTGGGCACAAATAGAAAGATATATAAATCGGTGCCCATATGGATAATCATGGTTTATCATGAAATTAGAATAATTAACGGAAAAAAGCAGAACTATCTTATTTATAATGCCCGCAAAGGCGAAAAATGGGCAAAGAAGAGCAGGTTTATTGGCTATGGAAACATGACAAAAAAGGAAGTAAACCGGCTTAGAGAGGAATTTGAGAAGGAACTGTCAGCAATGTTAGAATCAAAAAACCTCTCAAAGGAGCAAATCAGCACTGTTGAAAATCTCAAAAAGGTTTATAATAAAAAAATCAGTGCTCTTAACCCTGAAGAATTTGAAAAGTTTGAGAACACCTTTTTTACGGAACTAACATATAACAGCAACGCTATTGAAGGAAGCTCTCTTTCTCTTGCTCAGACAGACATAATAATAAACGAAGGGCTGACTCCTGAAGGAAAGACTATTAAAGAGATTAATGAAGCAAAAAATCATTTAGAAGCAGTAAAATTCCTGAAAGACTATAAAGGAAAACTTAATGAGTTATTAATATTAAGACTGCATGCAATCATTCTAAAAAACATCTCCGAGAATTTTGCCGGAAGATACAGGGAAAACCCTGTAAGGATATTCAGAAGCGACGCGGAATTCCCGGAGGCTCCGTTAGTGCCGCAGTTAGTAAAAAATCTTGTTTATTGGTACAAAGAGAACAGAAAAAAGATTCATCTGTTTGAGATGGCGGTTGCTTTCTCCATGAAATTTGTCTCAATTCATCCATTCGTAGACGGAAACGGGAGAGTCTCCAGATTACTTATGAATTTCATACTTAAAAAGAACAATTATCCCTGGATTAACCTTTATGTAAAACAGAGAGCAGAATACCTTAAAGCCGTAAGAGAGGCGAATAACGGGGAATACAAACCAATAATAAAATTCTGCTTAAAAACACTGGAAGAAAATTTAAAGAGCTTCAGGATAATGTAATATCTCTGTATGGGCACGTTTTTCGTCAGGCTGTAATTTGTGCCCATATGGATTATAAGTGGGGTGATTAGCCGTTTTCCAGACTAATTTTTTGATACATTAATGTTAATAGAAATTATAATAGCCATAAAACAGATTATCAGAAATTAATTAATGTAAAATATATGCCTGCAACTTAGATTGTGTTATTAAGTCTTATTAGCGGGTTTAAACTAATTATTTAGAGTTTGACTAGTTAAATTATTTCCTATAGTAAAGGACATAAGTTTTTCACCATTAATAGACGATAGAATTATATCAAAAAATCAAAATTAATCCTTATTGAGATGTTTACCGAAGATAATTTTAGTCAAAGTAAGGCAATAATTAACTTATTGATACCATTCTAATTATTTTTATCACCGATTGACTAATAAAAGTTATTTATGTTTTGAGCTAATATTAATGTCCTTAGCTATAGTTGCTTAAGTAATTTATACTCAAGAAGCAAGAACTTAAAAACGCCAGTTTCCAAGCCATTATAATGAAACTCCTCTCCTGGAACATTAATGGAATAAATTCTTCTATAAGAGACGGGATTCTTGACTTCATTAAGAAGGAAAATGCTGACATCTATTGCTTTCAGGAGGTGAAGAGCAATCCAGAGAAAGCAACAATGTCTGAAGCAATAAGAAACGGCGGTTATACTGAATTTTGGAATCCTGCCGAGAAGAAGGGATACAGCGGGACATTGATTTACAGCAAGAAGAAACCACTAGCTGTCATTCATGGCATTGGAATTCCGGAGTATGACAAGGAAGGAAGAGTAATAACGCTGGAATACGAAAAGTTTATTCTTGTTAATGCTTACTTTCCGAACTCCCAGCATGGGCTGGCAAGGCTTGGCTTCAAGCTTAAATTCAACGAGGAGTTCCTTAAGTTTGTAAAGGCGCTGGAAAAGGATACAAAGAAGCCCGTAATCATGTGCGGGGACTTTAATGTCGCTCATAAGGAGATTGATATAGCCCATCCGAAAGAGAATGAGAAAAATGCGGGCTTTACAATTGAAGAGAGGAATTGGTTTACTAAATTTCTTGACAATGGCTTCGTTGATGTTTTCAGGCACTTCTCTCCGGACAAAGCAGGACAATATACATGGTGGAGTTATCGCTTTAATGCAAGGGCAAGAAATATAGGGTGGCGCATTGATTACTTTGCCGTTAGCAGGGAATTCATGAAGCATATAAAAGACAGCCATATCTTAAAAGACGCCAGGGGAAGCGACCACGCGCCGATAGTGCTGGAAATAAATTAGAAAATTATTCATTTTCACGTGTCCTGATTAATTCCTGCATCCTATTCTTGAAGTATGGTAGGCCAAGATTATCTGCATTATCTCGCAACATCCTCATAATGGCCAGCCTCTCTTCTAAGGAAGAATCATCATTCCTGATGAATCTTTTCAATCCGGGATACAGCGTGCCTTCAGGGTTGTGATCTAACCAATCCTCTAAGTCACGGCAGAAACTATCAGCAAGACTGTCTGGATTGGAAGACTCATTATTATCAGAAGCCTTTTTGTAAAAATCTAAAGCTTGAAAAAAATCTCCTTCTTCTGATTTAATACTAGCAGCTGCCCAGTAAGAATCAACCCTGTGAGGCCTGCCCATGCGAGTCAGAGAAATAGTTCGACTAGCATCAATTGTTCTTACGAGTGCCTCGAATTCTATCTCTCTTTGATATTCCTGCTTGTTTGTAGCATTACTGGAATAGATAAAAGAGTCCACTACTCTTCCTTCACTATTTACAACACGGACTTCCCTAGGTGTAGAATAGTTTGGCATAGAATAATTTCGTGTTGCTCTTTCTTTTCCTGTAAAAGCATTAACTGCAGCATCATATATAATATTCGGAAGAACCCAAAATATAAAATATGCAGTGATTGGAGAAGCCAGGAGCCCAAGACAGCCACATCCTTTTCCACCCCCTCCTCCACCGCCTCCACCTCCACTACTGCTCCCTTCTGAAGAACTTCTCGGTTCTGAATCAGAATTCATCCTTCCATACTTGCTTCTATCAGAGGCTCCTCTGCCGTAGTTCTTATCATAAATACGCGAGTCTCTACCTCCGAAGCCCTTGGTTAAGCCATGAGCAAGATCATCCCAAGAATCGCCATCTCTGCCTGCATGATAACCATCAGAGCCTATCTTATTATCCCTGTCATTACTAGAACCCATCAAAAAACAAAGTGTTCATGCTTTAAATGATTAATGAAAGAAAAATCTAAAGCTCAAAAATTATAACTAAATCTTTCTCTTAAAAGCCTCAACTATTTTTGAAGAACTATTAAGTTTTTCACCAACACCATCAACCATCTTCCCAGAAATTAGAACGCATTTTACCTAAATCTTGTTTTCCAAAACCGAAAGCGCTATGCTCATAAACATGCTCTCTGCCTTTGTCGTCCCGTTCAACGCGTATGTCCTTAGCCATTAATACATTAGTCTCTGGTTATTTATATTTTTAACGGATTTAGAATAGTAATAACAATAAAAAATCTTCCTGCATTAATGAAGGTAATAGCTTAGCTTTGTAAAGCTCCGAAGATAAAAAACCAATAATTTTCTGTTAATTTTTGCCTTTATAGACGACAGCTACTTCAGAAAGCTAAGTAGATACTAACGAAGATAAGATTTAAAACAGATATAGCATCACAATTAATTATTGGTAAGCCAGAATGAATCATAAATATCCTTTAATTATAGTCGAGGACTGGCTGTTCAACTATTGAATTCATTGACTATTAGGGGAAAGACGCGCTATTTTGTTCAATTAATTACGTCTTTCACTATATTTCTGCAGTATTCGTGATAATCGTAGCCGGCCACTTAATAGCTGCCAGCTATAATTTATACGAGACCAATTCATGCTATGCTAAAGCAGTCGGCGCCTTCGTTAATTATCATAACATTGTCTGATTACTATTTTGCAGGGAAGGATAAAATTCAATAAAATCAAGATTGCATTAAATCACGACAATTGTTATAAATCCAAGAAAAGTGCCTTTTTTATGGCAGCCCTGATGTTGAGGTCAATTGATGATTTAGTAGTAATTGTTGATTTTTCTTCAGATAGACAGCATCATGGGAGAATAGGAAAGGTGGTTTCTTCTAATCCTGCGGCCGGGGTAACATGGATAGTTAATTTTGCTGACGGCTCTGCAGGAAGCTTTGCTGACGCCGATAAAGCACTAAGGTTCTTCTATAGGAAATTTGACAAGGTTGGAGAGGAAGAGGATAAAAAGAATTGCGGTCCTAAAAGTTTTGTCAGAATGTATCATAGGCTGACTTATCAGGGCAATACAAAAATAAAGAGAGAGTATAGAAAATTGTTCGGAGAGGATTTTGACATAGAGGGAAATCTTTAAGAATTATTAAAAATCTTTTATAAGTCCGCAATTTTAATTGAGAAAAAATCCCACAGCTCTGCTGTGGCTGGGTAAAAATTATGTAGCTAATAGCTCCGCCATTAGCAGATAATCCTCATGAATTACTCAAAATGCCTGCATCATCAACATCAGCTGCTTTTATCGAGTGTATTAACAGCAATTATGATTTAAATTAATGCTGATTTATTTCTTATGAAGTCCCGCAGCTTCATTTCTTGGTTGAACGCATCAAGAACATTAGTTCTTGACTGTGCTCGAAAGCTACAAGCTTTCGACATCAAGGGTACTCCCTTACGGCTGCGGTTGGGAGCTTCACATTAATGGCAGATTTTGGATTTAATCGTTGTTAGTTATTATGCCTTGGATATAATGCCTCATGTGTAAGGTTTAAAAATCCTTTATTGGTTATAAGTCTATAAGCCTCCATAGTATATCGGTCAGTACACTGCCCTGTCGCGGCGGAGAGGCGGGTTCAATTCCCGCTGGGGGCGTGAAATTGTTTTGAAAATTTGAGGAGTCACAAGAAAAATGAGACTCTACGACCTTTCAGAATCATAGCATTGTTGGTTGGGGCGTTCGTATAGTTTGAAATGTTGAGGGGTGGACTTTCTCTGTCACTGTTTGGGTGTACGATCATTTCTTTAAAAATAAAACAATAAAAATTAACTTTTTTTATCTATGCCTAAAAGAGTATCCAGGGTACCTTTTATGTTCTCTTTCCTCTCTAGAAATTTCAAAGTAACCATTCATGCTATCAGCAGACCACGCTAATTCTTTCCTTATCTCAGCTATAGTATCATACATTGCTCTTCTTTTATCATTTGGAGCGCCATATGTCTCATGTAAGGCGCCACCATTACCTACCGGTTCATATATGGTACTTTGAACCTTGTCTATAATATCAATTCTTATTATGTCTTCATAAGGGATGTAGTCGTCTCTAGAATGGTCTCTCATCCATGATGCAAGTAAAACTGCGCCAAGTCCACCAGCTAATGCCCCAGCTATCCCTAAAGCTCCTGCTCTTCTTGCAATTTTCTTATCTTCTAGGTTTCTTTCTTGTTTGTTCATCCTGTTTATCCTCCATTTTGCTTTTTTGTTTGTAAGCTTTAGCCCAATCAAAATAACGTGTTGGTGGTTTATTTGTTAAACAAGAATTCCAATCACCAAGCCTAATTATGTGATTAACTCTTGGTAGTTCAGCATTATCAAAATCTTCTTCATCTGCATAAGCTTTAAACGAAAGAGTCTTAACTACTATTTGAGGCCTACCTAGTGTTAGATATGTTTCCCAAGTAATTCTTTCCTCAACTTCTCTTGCCACGCCAGTTAATCTCTCAAGAACACGTAACCCGACTAAGTGTACTTCAGTTATATATCCACTAAGATAAAGGTGTTCTCCGCGTCCGCAAGTTAAATCATCAAAATGCCCCACATAATCAGCATTAGCTATTATTTCTAAAGCGTCATTATTGGGAAGATGCCTATTGCGTATCTCATAATCTCCTTCTCTGCTCTGAGTAACTGTTAAGCCCCAAACATCGTAAGGTTGAACCAAATTTACCTCAGGCCTTGTTCTTTCTAATTCTATGCGTTCTCTTTCATTATATTCTTTTGTTCTTTTCATATTTTTATCCTGTAACAAGTCATTCATTACTATAACATAACAACAAAACGTGAAATATACTATCGGTTAAATATAAAGTAAACCAAAAGGTTTAATAATAAGAGTAAACTATAAGGTTTAATGAGCTTACAATTAACATTACCATTCGGTAAAGAATCTAATGTTAAGAATTTAATATTTACAATATTGACAAAAGATTATCCTTTAAGAATGATTGACCTAACTAATTTCATTAGAAAGAGATATGGCAAGGCAGTTACATTCCAAGCTGTTAGAAAAGCACTATTAGAACTAGTTGGTGAAGAGGTTGTTTCTTCAATGAAAGATCATAAATTTCAGATAAGCAAGTCATGGGTTGAAGAAGGAAAAAGAATAATGGACCAATTATATCTGGACATAGCAAAAGAGAAAGTGGCTAATAAACACGACTCAATTTCTGGTGACATGTCTGTTTATTCTTTCAATTCAATTAATGAAATGATGAAGTTTTGGCAAAACCTTATTGAGGATTGGTACAAAAGCTTCAAGAAAGGAGAACCTTCAATAAACGCTTATCAGGGTGCTCATGCATGGGAAATCTTACTACACTTTGATAAAGAGCGTCAAGTAATGAGCCAACTTAAGAAAAAGGGTATTAGGTCTTATATTCTAAGCATGAGTAGTACGCCTTTAGATAAGAAGATTTGGCAGTCTTACAAGGATATGGGTATAAAGATTGGAGTTAAGAGATCTCAGTCATCATTTGATAAGAGCTATTATGTTGCTACTTATGGCGATTTAGTAGTTCAAACTAAATATCCTAAAAACGTTGTAGATGAAATGGAAGCTTTTTTTAAGAGAAATAAAACACTTGAGAGTATGAACCTTAAAGAAATAGCAGAAATTGTTAATACTCCTATTGAAGTTAAGCTAACAGTTATAAAAAACAAGGAAATGGCCAAACAGATTAACAAGTCAATAATATCAGAAATTTTGTAATTTAGTCCATCCTTCAACCTATCACAAGACCATCAAAGACGGTTGGGGCGTTCTTTGAGCTGCAAGCTCAACAACTGTGAATCGGAGAGAGCAACGCCGGCCTTGAGATTCGATTCCGAGCATTCTCATTCAGCTAAGACTTGCTGGAGAAAATAAATCAGTTAAGATAGAGTATTATATGTCACTATGACTGAAAGATTAAGTAACTATAGGTGCGTCTAGGTGAGACTTATAAAGTTCACATTTACACGAATCACTAAGTTATATATTGAACAATCTTAAAGTTTTTAAACTAGGTTTTCTAAAATCTAATTATGGATGAGAAAAAGAGGCTCAAGGTTGCGATAATTGCCGGAGCAGCAGCGGCAGCAAAGTACATGAAGGAAAACCGCAATGCAACGAGTGATGAAGCAATAAAGCATGTTACAAAAGAAGTGGGAAAAATTCTTGATAACATTGAAAAGGACGGGGAATTGTGATATATCGTGAATTCTGATAATTGTAGCACATATTTCTTCAGAATTCCCGTGATAGATAATTCCAAAACAGGTGATACAATCAAGGGAATTATATATAATTAACAGGTATGTCTGAAAAGCCAGAATAAGTTTAGTGCAGATGTTTTGTATTAATTATTTCTAATAGTTTAACTGTTCAAATGGATAACATATGATGGCTATCATGCATCAAATATATATTCAAACAACATCAAATTTTTAAGCTCTGATTATTTGATATGATTATGAGTGATGAGGAACCTGTTTCAGAACTGCAAGAAAAAGAACCGGAAGCAGACTTACAGCTTAAGAGCTTAACCGCATTGGTACTGGCAAAAGATGCTGAATTTCCTGCACCAGTGAGAGTGAGACAGACAATACAGGAGCTGCCTTCGTGGGTTGGAGGCGGAATTTTAGAGATAGACTTAAAGAAAAGAACCTGGAAATACAGCGACAGGGGAGCTGAAATTGGCAAGGACGACCCGTTCTATATTGATAGATATTATGGGGTAATTGGGGTTTATGATACAAGTTTTAGCGAGCAGAAGGCAAGAATGAATGAGATAAGCACCACAGAGAGAAGCATAAAAATAGTTCCGATGAAGGTGTAATATTATTCAGATTAGCTAAAAAGACTTTTTCTTCTTCAATAAACTGATAATCTTCGGCGGGATTAATGGTTTTCCTTTATTGTCTGCTGGATAGCAATAAGGAAGTATTACTGACTCAACACCATTAATCTTTATCTCTATTTTGTTTTTAAATATCAGGTCATCAAAATTCCTGTTATTATTGATTATCTCATTAACAACCCAGACCGCGTTATCTGTTGAAAATTGCTTCTTGCCTATATTGCGGCTTTGAGTATTTGGCAGGAATTTAGTTAGTTCATTCTTAGTCCTCTTCCCGGGGGGATAATCGCCAAGAATACCCCCCAGAATAAAGTATCTGAACCTGTCCTTATCAGAAGTTGTCAGAGTAATATCAGAATCAGGGTCAAGAACACAGGCATACTTAAGAGCCATTGATTTAACAGATTCCTTGAAGACCTTTCCTAACTTGCTAAGCTTAGACCTGTCACTCCTTGAAGAAATATTAGTAAACCACAAATTATTTTTCCCGGTAATTTTTGATATTCTCTTGTATTCAATCATGCACCACCTGGAAAGCCTTGGCTCAAGGTGCTCTATTATGAAGACGCAATTGGCGGAAGCGCCCCTTGTTTTGTTCTTTGTTCTGCTGCTTGGCATTAAATATCGTAAATTCTGATGATTAGCGTAATATTTGTCCATAATTTCCGTGATAGATAATTTCAAAAATTTATACTAATTAAAGGAATTATCTATATTAAAATGCTTCAGGATTATAAATATAAGTGATTTGTAGCGAGAGACCATTCAATCAAGTTATCTTGTTCATGCAAAATGCGATAATATATTACCCTATCCGCGTAGTTATCCCTGACTGAAAAGCTGTTTATCTTTTTCTCCTCTTCCCGTGATATTTCTTCTTCCTGCTCTTAGGACTTTTTCTCTTCATAGAAGCCGTTTTTCTTCGCTTCTTTTGCTTTAGTTTTCTTGACTTAGCAAGAAGAATTAACTTTCTTACTTTTGAAGATTTGGTTTTTCTTCTGCCATGTTTCTTTCTCTTTGCCATGCTTAACCTTGAATGCCTTGAATATGAAGCTGACTTCTGGACTCAGTGAGGAGTCCCTCAAACCGGTTCGGGTTTATCTTAACCTTTCCGCCAATTTTAGAGGTTATCTCCATCGCCTCTGAAGTAAGCTTAACAAGCGCAGGTTTCGTACAGCGAGTTATAGTCCAGACGCTGCATTAATGGCTGAACGCCTGACATTGGCTACTTTGAGCGCATCCTTTCCAGGACAACTGATTTGTCCCAGCCAGCTCCGATTTTTCAAGACATATGATGTATTTATACCTGCTTGACTACTGAATAATGGATATATTGTTGAATCTGGCGAGACCAGTTGTGATTAGTGATGCAGAAGCTGACTGATAATAGTAATTTATTTGGTGAGCAGTGTAAATCTGGATTTATTTTTAGGGGTGCTTTATAAAATTATAATTAATCACTAATACCCAACTATATTCTCCTATGACATAAAGTATAAAAGAGCCTTAAGCTATCAGATGTTATGAGAATAGAAAGCGTTTTCAGGTATGGAGAGAAAATACCGGAAAGATACACATGCGACGGAATGAATATTTCCCTGCCGATTATAATTTTTGACGTTCCCATGGAAGCGAAGTCTCTTGTTCTCATCATGTACGACCCCGACATCCCGCAGTTTGTAAAGGACAGATTTCAGGTTGATGAGTGGAATCATTGGATCCTGTTCAATATAGATTCTTCAGCCAGCGAAATTCCGGAAGGGAGCAGCTCGTTTGTCGGGATGCTTGGGATGAACACAAACGGAAAGACAGGATATACCGGGCCCTGCCCTCCCGACAGGCAGCACAGGTATTTTTTAAAGCTCTATGCATTGAACAGGGTTCTCGGGCTTAATAGGGGAGCGACTCGCGAAGGGATTGAAAAGGCAATGAAGGGCGCTATCATATCGCAGACAGAATTGATGGGAGTTTATGAGAAGAAGAAGTAAAATACATCAAATCACATATAATATCCAAGCGAATTAATGACCAGATTATATCATCTTGACGATTAGCAGGAAGATTTAAAGAATCAACCAATAATGTAGCTCCTCTTAATAAGCATGAACGGGCATTTGTTAGCATTTGTTAGCAATTACTACTGATTGAACTTGCCATAAATGTCGTACCTGACTAACAATGGAATTATCTCTAATAAGTATATTATTCTTATGCTGCTATAATAACTATCACTCGAGTATATCATTCTTATGCTGCTATAATAACTATCACTCGAGTATATCATTCTTATGCTGCTATAATAACTATCACTCGGAGATAATCTTCTTATTATAACATTTAAAAATCCAGCCAGTTATGACTTATCATGTCTTTCATAAGAGGTGTTATACTGGCAGTGATATCATTTCTGTTATTACTGATGCTTGTTTACTTTGGAATTTCTCTCGGATTGAACAAGCTTCTTTATCCGCAGGTTTACGAAGATGCTCTTGAGAAGGGTGGAGCTTATGATCTTCTCGGAAAACAGTTCTCCGGAGCGGGCAGTGTTAATTTTGTTCTGATTGACAAAGCAGGAGTAAAGCAACAGGTTAATGAATTTATTGAGAAATCTCTTGAGTATATAAGAGGAGACTCCGGCAGATTTGAGCTGTACTGGGACATTAACAAAACAGAAATAAGGGATTTCTTTGAGGATGAAGCAAGGAAGTTTCCTGTGTGCAGAGCAGGAGAGAGTTCGCGCGATGCGATGGGAGAGATAAAATGCAGGCCGTCAAATACTTCTGTATCGCAGTTTTTAAACGACACTCTGAAAGAAAAGAATATCACTCTCTTTGAGAGCAGCGAGAGCAGGATTAATGTCCTTGATATTTATGACAGGGAGAGAAACATTGACAAGGCCCGGGAAGCGGTTATGTGGTATAAATTCTCCCAGTATGCCCTTGCACTGCTGATTATAATATTCATGGCGCTGATTGTTCTTATAAGCAAGGACAAGCTAAGGGGAGGGCTGAAAAAAGCAGGAGCTACTATTGTTGCGGCCGGAGTATGGATTTTCATCCTGGCAAAGCTCTCCGCAAGCTCTCTTGCATCTCAGCTGTTATCAAAAACTATGCAGATTCAGCTGGTTGGAGACTCATTAAATTACATAGTTGCTCCTGTTTTTGACTCAATAAGCATGTATGGCCTGGTCTTTGTCGGAGCCGGGACGATAGTGTTCATTGCGTCTTTCTTTTTTGGGAGGAGTGAAGACAGGACTGCTGATGATAAATCAGAGAATGTAAACGAAGAAGACAATAAAGAGGAAGCTGATGAGGAAAGCGAAGAAAAAAATCAGGCAGGGCGGGGAAGCCAGACGAAGAAAAGACAGGAAAGAAAAAGATATCCGAAGCTAAAAAGCCAAAGAAGAAATTTTATTAACTGAGAAAAATTCCCACAGCTGTGCTCCGGTTTGGTAAAAATTATATAGCCAATCATCTAACCATCAATTGATAACTCACATAACTTATTCAGCTTACTCAACAAGTCTGCATCATCAACATACATGCTTATCGTGGCATATTTATCGTAGCGTGTTATTGATAATTACCCTGAACTATGGACTAATTTTATAGATAACTGCGTTATTTATAGCACATAAGTGCCAATAAAAAAAGATGTGATTAATCCTCTCTTTCTTTGAATACTTTGCATCTTTCTTTTTACGA
>Ga0209541_10001069_pt1 | contig 54510 bp, 67 predicted proteins | sample RifCSPlowO2_01_FD_184027 | JGI IMG/M metagenome (GOLD analysis project Ga0209541, IMG submission 184027) | Groundwater microbial communities from Rifle, Colorado - Rifle CSP2_plank lowO2_0.1 (SPAdes) (version 2) | ecosystem: Environmental > Aquatic > Deep subsurface > Groundwater | place... | reverse complement strand
CTCTCCTTTTGATGTAAAGGGTTGTCCTGTTTCAGGATTGGTTCTTTGTCTTGCTTGATAAGATTCATACTCTCCTTTTGATGTAAAGGGTTGTCCTGTTTCAGGATTGGTTCTTTGTCTTGTTCTAAATTCAAGATACTCTGTTTGTGATGTAAAGGGTTGTCCTGTTTCAGGATTGGTTCTTTGTCTTGCTTGATAAGATTCATACTCTCCTTTTGATGTAAAGGGTTGTCCTGTTTCAGGATTGGTTCTTTGTCTTAACGTATTTCTTAATTTAGTTTGAGTATAGACCACATGATAATTTAATCCTGTCCGTTCAACTATTTCTATAATAGATAATCCTTTACCACTATCGTATAACCTCTTTACTTCTTCTTTTTGCTCTGTAGTAATCCTTTTATTCATAAAAAATTACAAATATAAGAGTATTTAAAGTTAATCATTATTTAGTGGTAAATAGATTACCAAACACTTAAATCTATCAATTAAATAATACAACTTCATGAAAAAACAAAGATGCCCATGGGTAAACAATAACCCTCTAATGATTGAATACCACGACAAAGAATGGGGAACCCCTCTAAAAGAGGATAATAAACTATTTGAATTTCTAGTTCTAGATGCATTTCAAGCAGGCCTAAGCTGGAATACAATAATAAACAAGCGAGAGAATTTCAAAAAAGCATTTCACAATTTCAACCCAGAAAAAATAGCAAATTATACAGAAGCAGACAAAGAACGCCTAATGCAAGACGCAGGAATAATTAGAAACAGACTAAAGATAGAATCAGCAATATTAAACGCAAAACAATTCCTAAAACTAAAAGAAACCCAATCATTCAGCAACTATATCTGGTCATTCGTAAACAATAAAACAATTAAAAATAAGATAAAAACAATCAAAGACTATCAATCAAAAAGCAAAGAATCTGACAATATGAGTTTAGACTTAAAAGAAAAAGGATTCAAATTTGTAGGTTCAACAATCTGCTACGCATTTATGCAAGCAGCAGGTTTAGTCAACGACCATTCAGTTGACTGTTTCAGAAATAACTAATTATCTTTTATTCTAATTTCGTAAAACTCTAAAATATAATAATGATTAATATCGCTTGAAAGCGATTCATCAGCTTTCCATAAATCTTTAGCTGAAAAAGAATCTCCAACCTTCAAATCTCTCAACAGTCTAAGAATATTCTCATCAAACCCAGAAACCCAAACATCTTTCTCATTATTTTTATTACCATCTCTATTACTATCAGAATCAGGAGTCACATCTAAATATAAAAATGTCTCACCATTCACAAATTCAGTATGACTCACAACTCCGCTAATACCCTCAATAACATCTTTAGGCTTCTTATCTTCAAAATAAAAGCCCACATAAAAACTAAAAGTAATAAACAATAAAGCAAAAATAAAAAAATAAATTCTTCTCATATTAACTCTTATTCACCTGTGAATTCAGTAGAATCAGTTACAGCGAGGTTAGAACCAATATGCTTTGATTCACAAACATACCAATTTATATTATCATCATATTTGCATTCTCCAAACTCAATTGTAACTCCAACCAATTTTTTGACCCACTCACCTTTTTGATTATAGTACCCAAACTGAGATGCTAGACTTTTAGATAGCCGAACACTAACATCAGACTTACCATCTCCATTTAAATCTAATCCAACATCCACCTCGCTTCCAGAAGTACCTGAAGTATAAACCACAACCCCCGTAACAGTTATTCCTCCAGAACTATCACTAGATTCAGGAGCATATGCAGGACTTCCGCCAGCCATCATGCCAAAATAACCCGCAACAATAGCCACAATCACCACGACGGCAACTGCAACCCACGCATTTTGTTCTTTCATATTTTTACCTCCTTTCATCTTCTTTTCTAAACGAAAAGCTAAAATCACGAAGAAAGTTTAATATATATATATATATATATATATATATATCGGAAGAAAAATTCCAACGAAAAAGTAACAATTTGTGCTAAATTCCGCCCCTTAATCCTAATATTATCAGTTACTCTAAAAGCCACTTCCAAACAGGTTTTACTATTATTTTCTTGCCATCAACGCGTATTTCTTCCGACTGGCTATTTGTTAAAATTAACCCCTCATTCAAATTAAAATGCTTTAATGCGCTCATTACCCCAAAGATTTCTCTTTCCCTATTTCCATCATTTAATTCATAGCATACCTGAATTGCTTTTGTGACTTTTTTATTCTTTGCAAGTATAAAGTCGCATTCATGTTGATTAAAATAATAAAATACATCCCCATTATAAGACAAATTAATAAAAACAAGGTTTTCAAGCAACCAGCCCTTGTCTTTAGTAAACTTTTTTGATAAAACTTCAATAAACCCATTGTCTAAAAGATAAAACTTTTTGTCATTTACTATTTGTTTTTTATAAGAATAATCAAATTTATTCATCGTCTTGGCAAAATAAGTTTCTTCAAGATAGTTTATAAATTTCTTAATAGTATTAACACTATTTATATCAGTTATTTTCTTTAATGAATTAAAACTAAATTTATTTGCAAAATTAGATATTAAATAAGAATATAATTGCCTCAACATAACAACATTACCTATTTTATATCTTACAGCAATATCTTTTAGAATAGTATCTTCATATACTCTAGTCAATATTTCTTCATCATCATATATTAAATATTCTGGCATACCTCCTTTAATAAGATATTCATCAAAATATTTTTTTATTTCAATCTTTGAATCTATTTGATACAAAGTTTCCTTATTTATTTTTTTTCCCTTTAATTCTAAAAATTCTAAAAAAGAAAATGGTCTTACAACCATATCAACATGCCTGCCAGTAAGTTTTGTTCCAAGTTCTTTACTAAGAAGAGTTGCACTAGAACCAGTTATAAAAAACTTAAATCCTTCTTCATAAAATCTTCTTACAAAGGTTTCAAATTTTTCAATATTTTGAATTTCGTCTATAAAAAAGGTCTTTTTATTCCCGTATAAAGAAACAAGCACTTCATATAATCTATTAAATTCACTAGCTGGAAAATTAAACAATCTTTCATCTTCAAAGTTTATATAATAAAAATCTTTATCATCATATAATTTCTTTATAACTTGCCTTAATAATGTAGATTTTCCACTTCTACGTAAACCAGTTAATACTACAACATGAGGTAGCTTTAATTTGGCCTCAATTTCTTGAAATATTGTTCTCTCTATACCATAATCTTTCTTAAGGATGGTTTCTCTTTGTTTTACGAGTATTTCTCTTATTTCATCTTCAGCAATCATATTTATCATAGGAATAAAGGGTTTTTAAAGGTTTTCAACCCCATTGCATAAAAACAAGTAATTTTGTTCAATGGCATTGAACAAAATGTTTCCTTGCATAAAAAGAAACAATCCTAATTTCTTTCATTTCATAAAAGGAAAAATATCAAACACATAAAACATCAATTAAACTAAAATTAGTATATTTTAACCTCTAATTTGCATCGTAATACAAAATAGTTTATATTAATTTGAATCAGAAAATATCTAATGCAAATTAAACTAACAAAAAGCCAAAAATGGTTAAAATTAAACCTTTCCACCAAGCAAGTATGTAAAAATATACACTTACAACGCTAAAAAGTTTAACCCCGCATAAGCTCAACACCCCATATTCAAAATAATTTGAAAACTAAATTCTATAAAATTTCGCCACTCAATCTTTTCAATATAAATTTCCCTATAAATCTCAAAATCCCTCACCACTCAATCTTATCTATATCCGTTTCTTCATAAACAATCTCTTTTAATTCATAAAACTTAATAGTCTCTTCAACCTGGTCGCTAAAATAACGCAACTGATAATCTTTATCAGTCTTAGAATCAAATAGCTCAATTAACATTTCCTTAGTAGTCTTGTAATCCTCAAAAACATAATGTGCGTCAACTTCTAACTTCTTCCCATTAACTGTAACAAAGTCCCCTTTCTTCAAAGTAGAAATATCCTTAGATTTTTTTACGATATTCATATTACTAAATAGAAAATAGATTTTTAAACTTTACTTTACATATTCAACATTATCTAAATTTTCAAAAGCCTCATCTCCAGTAAGAAATCTTACCCCTAATTGCTTAGCCAGACAATACCCTATGCAATCAGTCATTGAAACATCTCGTTTATTTAACAAAACCTTAAGTTTTGCGGCATTTTTTATCACATCTTGATTAAAGTCAATTGCAAATGGATAGTATTCTTTTAAACTAGCATCAGCTAAATCTTGGTTATTAGATTTAAGAAACCTATTATATAATTCAAAAATATTAAGTTTTGTAGTTATAATTACTGAGTCAAGATAATGCTCATAATTTCCATTCTCTTTAATTATCTCATAAAATGCATAAGTATCAAAAAAGAAACACTTGTGCAAACCTTCAAATTGTTCAATCGTTATAGAGTTCTCTTCTAAGCTCATCTTTAAACTCTTGCCCTGTTTTTTTTAATTTTCCCTTCCCCATACCGAAAGTATCTCTAAGTGCATTCCTAGAATCTTTAACAAGAATAACTTTAACATCTTCATTTTCCTTCATTCCTTCTTTACTAATAATTTCTACAGGAATAACTATGCCTAAAGAATTACCCCACTTTTTTAATCGAGTCTCAATAACTTCCATAGTTATACATTGTATAACTAGTATTTAAATCTATTCCCTAAGAATCTTCTTACCCAAAACATGAGGCTTACACATCTCATACCCATCATCTTCAGGCTCATAACCAACCAATTTCTTAGTCTCTTCTAAACTCATAAATTTCTTAGAATTGTTAGAAGAACCAGCAAGAACCGCATATTTCAAAGAATCAGGAGCAATAATAGATTTATGAATCAACTGAGCCAAATCCCTTTGAGAGATAACATAATCAAAATTATCGCGAGTCAAGCAAACCTTCTGCCTCATATCATTAGAAACATAAGCACCAATACGAATTGCAATACAACTCAATCCATAGGCATGAGCATAAACGTGACACATGGCTTCAAGAAATACTTTAGTCGCCCCGTAATAGTTCAAAGGTTTAGGAGCAAAATTCATTTTAACCATTTCACCGTTTAAAGGATACCCACGAATAGCATGAACACTGCTTGCAAGAACAACTCGCTTAACTCCAGCACGTTTAGCAGCTTCAAGAACATTATAAGTTCCTATCAAATTAGGTTCAACAAAATTCATAAAATTTTCATCTTTCTCATCAGCATTAGCAGCCAAATTGACAACAACATCAAATCCAGAAAAAATTTCAGTAAGTCCATTCAAATCAGACAAATTAATTTTAACAGTTTCGTAATCTCCGAAAGGTTTAGTCTTATTAATTCCAATTACAATATCATAATAATTTTTATATTTCAAATTATATTCTTCAAGTAAAGAAGGTCCAATTCTTCCAGTAAATCCAATAAACAACACTTTCTTTTTTATCATAAAATGAACTTTAAAAAAGAGTTATTAAATCTTGCCTAATTTTTTTGCGAAGAACTAGAAGCACTTGCCGGAAAGGCGCAACCATCACCGCTGCAGTAGTTCCAGCCGAAGCCAAAAACAAGCAACCTACCATCCAGCTCGTACAACGTGGAAACTCTTTGAACAACTTCTTGTTCTTCGTTAACATTAACTCTATAAGTTTTAGGAGCATTTCTTAAAGTTGCAGAAGCTTCAGCTAAAAGTTTAGCACATTCAACACCATATTGAGCAATTACAGCACCGTCTATTGCTAATTTTCCAGCATCTTCCATTTCACCAAAAGCATAACTTCCTCTTGGAGCAAAAGCAACTTCCTCATCAGAACTAAACTCAATATCTTTTTGAGTTCTACCCCCAACAAGTGTTTGCTTCAATCTGCTTAAGTGTTTCCTTAATATCTGGAATATAAGTTTCAAGGTACGAATAATCACCAGTTGACAACTTTTCGAGATAATCTTTGTTGTCTAAAAATGCTGTGCTCATTAACCTATACAATTCACCAGCCTTTGTAATAGCACATTTTCCTCTAGGTGTCTCTTGTCTCTGCAATAAAAATGATTTACTATCTCTATATAATTGTAAAGTATTCAGTATAGTGATTAAAGCAGCTTCCACTGTTTCTGGATCAGAACTTGAAACTTGCTCTTCGAGGCATAAAGTAGCAACTTTAATAGCATTTGGATTGACACTTCTTATCCAATAAGCAACTGCCTTACCAGGCGATTGCAATACAGTTTGATATAAATCTATAACTCTATCCGCCAATCCATCGGAGTGCTTGTCATAGTAATCGGCCAAAGCTTCCTTAACATCATTTCTATCTATATCTCCTTTACTTGCCAATAAATTTACAATTCGACATAACGGTCGAGGACCCTCAATGTTAAGTCTTACAGACGTTTGTAGTTTCATTTTCAGTAGCCTCTATTTCAATCAAGTCTACTATATATAAAGTTTTCTATTGTGCTCACTTTATAGTAACATCTAAATCTTACCCACAAGTCCAATTCCAGGCTTAAGCGTCTTAGCCCCAGATTCCCATTCAACAGGACAAACTTCTCCGCCATGTTCACGAACATACTTAGCAGCCTGCAACTTGCGTAAAACTTCCTTGACACTGCGACCAATAGAGTTGTCATGAACATCAGCGCTCTTAACAATTCCATCAGAATCAATTATAAAAGTAGCTCGTAAAGCGCGCCCTTCATCAACCCCAGAGTCAATGTAAACTCCATACATCTTGCTAATCTTGCCAGCAGTATCTGCAACCATAGGATAATGTATTTTCTTTATAGAAGGCGAGTGATCCCACCATGCCTTATGCACATGTTCGCTATCTGTGCTTACACTAAGAATTTCAGCATTCTCTTTCTTAAATTCAGGATACAAATCTGCAAATCTAGAAAGTTCAGTAGGGCATATAAAAGTAAAATCCCCTGGATAAAATGCAATAACAACCCACTTACCGCGTAAAGCGCTCAACTTAATCTGCTTAAAATGATTTTCATGAAATATAGAAGCAGTAAAGTCAGGAGCCTTCTTGCCGACCAAAGTTCTCACATTTAACACAGAAGTATTATTATTTTGAATATCTTTCATTTTATATCAGTTCCAATGCCCTTTTTCTAAAAAAAGGTACGAACCATCTTTATGTGATGCATTATTAAACATTATTGTCTTGAAGTCTCCATCATATTCATCGCCTTCTTCCTCATCCCTATAAGACTTCCTCTTTCCAGAAGAACGAGTCTTGCGACCTTTGCCAATTTTAACATCCTTCAAATCCTTGCCAAACTTATCAAGAAGCTCACGAGCCTCACTATGAACGTCCTTACCCATACCATAAATCAAAGACAAGGTTATTAATAAGCATATCTGTTCTAAGAATTACATCTAGGCAATGTTTCTAAAAGAGGAATAAATGCTTCATATCTTATCCAGTGTTCATTTCCCTCTTCAATAAATACAAAATCTTCTGCAAATGTAGCTAAAGTTAAAGCAAACTTAAAACCAATATGAGAAGTCAAAATAGGAAGATTATTTGCAGATACCATTCTATCAAGAGACTTTTTCATCTCATCTAAACTTTTTCTCTTAGTTCCAGGCAAAACTAAATACTTATCATCTATAGTTATCTTTTCTATAGGTCCTCTCGGTAACATAGACCTCATATCTTGATGATTTGCATCCACAAGATAAAAACCCCAACCTTTATCATAAATAGTATGTTTAATTCCATCAAGAGTTATTTGTTCAACCATATATTTTCTTCTTAATAACCCTTTATAAATCTATCAAGGCGTCAGTCGATCTCTATCTCTTGGAAACATAGTCGCCTCACGAACGTTATCCAAATCACAAAGAAGCATAGTCATTCTTTCTAGTCCAATACTCCAACCACTGTGAGGAGGGGCCCCGAATCTAAATGAATCAATAAAATCTTTTAATGATTCAACTTTCAAACCTTTCTGTTTTATTTTAGCAATCAACAATTCAGGCAAATGTATACGTTGCCCTCCAGATGTAATTTCCATGCCTCGGTAAATGCAATCAAAACCTTCAGAATATTCCGCATCAACATCAGCGCCTCTAGGCATTATATAAAACGGCTTAAGAGAAGCGGGCCAAGAATAAACAAAAACAAGAGTCTCAGGAAATAGCTCCCCAAGTTTTTTCTCAGCTTCAGGATTCAAATCATCTCCAATTGCAATTTTAATCCCGGACTTCTTAAGCAATGCAATAGTTTCATCGTATGAAATATATTTTGCAGAAGGAATTTTTAATTTCAAACCAAGCAATTCAATCTCAGACTTATTTCTAGAAATAACTTGAGAAATCATATGCTTAACAACTTCTTCTTCCAATTTCATTACATCCATCTGATTCATAAAAGCGCATTCAATATCCATCTGTCTAATTTCGTTAATGTGTCTAACAGTATTATGCTTCTCCGCTCTCCAAACAGGAGTAATCATAAAAGTCTTTTCCATAGAACATGCAATCATTTCCTTATACAACTGCGGACTCTGAGCCAAGCAAGCTTCTTTCTCAAAATATTTTACTTTGAATACATCAGCCCCGCCTTCAGAAGCAACTCCAATTAAGCAAGGCGGTTGCATCTCAATAAACCCACGAGAGGCAAAAAACTCTTTAAATGAAGTAGAGAGTGTATGTTGAATCTTAAAAATCGCCTGTGTTCTGCGTCTATGAAAATCAACATACCTATAATCAAGTCTTTTAGGCAATTCAGTCTTAGAGAAATCAGAAACATCTATAGGAAGATTTTCAGCACTTCCAAGAACTTCAAAACTATCAGGCAATATTTCCCGTCCTCCAGAAGCTTTTTCATTTTTAACGACTTCCCCTGAAATTAAAACAACACTTTCACGAGAAACCTTCTGCATTAAATCAAAAACATCCTTAGAACATTTGCTCTTAATTGCAGTTATTTGAATCTCTCCAGAAGCATCGCGCAAAACCAAGAAACGCACTTTTCCAAGATCTCGCTGGTCATAAACCCATCCAGCAACAACAACCTTCCCAGTATGTTTAGCATCAACATCTAAAATCATCTTTCTATCTTTCAACAGCTTCCAATATTCCATATATCTCACAAAGAAAGTCAGCTTTTAATCCTTTTGGACTCCTAGAACCTTTCCTAAAGGTTGTAGTTTTAAGCATTATGCAACTAGCCTAGAATTAAAATCAATAAGGTTTCTGATATAAATTAGCACAAGAATGAACTCCGCTCCCATATCCAAATTGCAAAAGATAATCTCCAGACTTAGATTCCTCTAAAAATCTCTTAACGCGCCTTCCCTGAGAAGCAGTAGATGTATTACAAAAATGCGCCCTATCTTCATCCGTCGCAAGAGCACACTTCTCCAAGAATCCCTGACTTCTTCTATTGATATTTTCAAAAATTCTCAAATTAGCCAAATGAGGACTTATAGCTGAAATTTCATCAAAACTTATTCCAAAAGGATTTAATTGTTTATTATCACTAAATCCTTCAATCAAATTTTTCCATTCAGATACAACATACTCAAAAACTTTCTGCCCATCCATATGTAAAACTCTTCCTTTAGATTTAATAGGCGCTCGATTCTCAGCAACAGCCAATAAAGCTTCAGACAAAGTAACTTTATCGTCCTGTTCTGCACAATAAATTAAATTGCGTGCAGAACCATCTCCTCTAGCCATATGCCCCATAAATCCACCATTCTCAAAATTATTTTTAGTTAAAATATAAGCAGAAGCCCCATCGCCAAAAAGAATACAATTAGATCTATCAGAATAATCAGTAACGTCTGAAAGTTTATCAACACCAGCAACTAAAACAGTTCCAAACTGCCCAGATTTTACAAGAGAATCTGCATACATCAAAGCCATATTTATTCCAGTACAACCAGCATAAGAATCTGAGCCAGAAGCATGAGAATCAATAAAATCAGGAAAAGTCTCTCTAATCCTTGCCTGAACTTCTCCAGCAACATTAGGAAATGGTCTATGATGAGTGTTAGTTGCAATAATAATATGTTCAATAGGCGAAACCAATTTTGCTCTCGACAATGCGTCCAGAGTTGCTTCAGTAGCCATGCTTCCAACAGTTTCATGATGCTCAGCAACATGTCTTGTCTGTATTCCAGTTCTGCGAGTTATCCATTCATCTGAAGTTGTTTGCCCACTCAAAGCTAATATCCTCTCAAAATCTGAATTAGTCAAAACTCGAGAAGGAGTATAAACTCCGACAAAAGGCATTATCGAACCCATACCAAACCCCACAAACCATAATTTAAAAACCTAATTAAAAAAGACAAAAAGCAAATAGCTTAATTATAGAGTAGTTACTATGGAAAAACTTAAATAGTAGGGAAAATGCAAAATCCAAATGGAATCTAAAAACATAGCGTATTCTGTTGCTCAAATGATTGAGAAATATGCAGATTTCCTGAAAGCATATCATCAATTTGATCCTGTCGGAGCAGAAAAAACAGTAAGAGAACTAAGTTCAAGATTAGGATTTTTAGGAGTTCCTACATTAGAAAATAAATTAGAAACCCTTAAAGTTGAACCAATTATAGATAAAAGAAAATTACTTACTCAATATCAATATCGTAAAGCAAGAGATAATGGAATGACCAACAAAGAAATAAGAGAAATATATCGTCTAAAACATCCAACACAAATTGGAGGATTTGCCCGTCAATATTCTAAATTACAAAAAGCAGTTGAAAACCAACCTACTCCAGTTCAAGCAATTCCACAAGATTCTCAACCTGTCGAACAAACTATACCAACAGAAGATAAACAAATCATACCAACAGAAGAGATTCAAGAACAACAACCAACAAATTAATATTTATATCTATCCCAAAACCCTGTTTATCAATTCCATCGCCTTCTTAGCATCTAACTCCCCCTTAAACTTAGCCATTAACATCCCCATATAAGCGTTAGCGCGCATTCCAGGTTTAGATTTAACAATCTCTCTAATCTCTTTCTCAATATCATCATCACTAATCTTTTCAATCTTGAGCGCATCTTTAACACCAACGCCAGAAATAATTTTAATCAAAACCTGTTTAACATCAGAAACAGTAATTTTCTCATCGTCAATAGCGTTAAGTATTTCTTCATAAACTTTCTCATTCAAAACTAATTTAACTTCATCAAAAGACTTCCCAGATTTAGAAGCAAATTCCTGTCTCCAAAGAGTAACCATCTTAGCAACTAAATTAGCATCAACAGGATAAACATTAATCAAAATATTAAACTCATCAAATAATTCAGAACTATTAATAACGAGTTCAATCAAATCTTCAGAAACTCCTTTCTTTCGAAGCTCGTCACGTATATCGGTCTTCAGTTTAGGTAAATTCTTCTTAAGCATATCAATTCTAGCCCTGCCAATTCTCAAAAGCGATAAATCAGTCTCAGGATACATTCTAGAAGCTCCAGGCATCGGACGTAAAAATTCACTCTCTCCATTCGGCAAAGCATTGCGAACGCCTCCAATAACATCCCCATTTTTCAAATCTAAAATCTGTCTATCAATCTCACAATCAACAGTCTTAATCATCATCTTAGGATCTTGAAATCCTTTTATCTCCACTCTATCATGCCCTTTAATTGAAACATTAACATCCTGTCTTATTGTCCCAATTCCTCGCTTAACTTTACAAGCTCGCAATATCTCTCCTAATTTAAGAGCACACTCTTTAACTTGCTCCGACGAATACATATGAGGTCCAGTTGAAATCTCAACAAGAGGAATTCCAAGTCTGTCTAATTTCCAAACCTTAAAATTTTTATTTCCAGACCCATCATTCTCCTTTCCAGCAGGTCTCGCAGAATCTTCCTCTAAAAACAAATAATCAATAGAAACTTTTCCAAATGAAGTCTCAACAAAACCATCATGCGCAATTAACACAGTGCGTTGAAAACCAGAAGTATTTGAGCCATCAATTACAGTCTTACGCATAACTTGAGTCACAGGATAAATCTCACAATTCAAAAGAAGAGCAATAGTTAAAGCAACATTAAGCGCTTCTTCATTTATCGAGTGACAAGGCTCATCATCTAATTCAACAAGAGATATAGTATCATTATACCCTTCATAAAAAAATTGCTTATCGAGAGAAGCCTCATGTTTAACCGCCTCGTCTACATTCCCAGATTCACCAGCAACGGCATGAAGTCTGCGAGAAATAATATAATCAGGTTTATCATTCCGTAAAAAAGAAGGCGCCCCAGAAAACAATTTAGGCGTGTCAAGTTGCTGATGTATCTCAAGCCCTGCTTTAAATCCTAATTTATTATAATCATGAACCTTATCAATAACCATTAATTCAAAACAATAAAGGGATTATTTAATATTATCTTATTTGAAGATGGGGAAATAAATAACTTACTAATTTTATATTTTCACCCGATCTTTCTTCAAGAATGCGCCAGTCACTCATTGATTCTCTCAAATATTCAGGATTAAAGCCAACTGCCCTAGAGAGAAGATTAATATCATAAATATCAGATTCAAATCTAAGTCTTTCAGATAATTCAGGATTCCCTATATGTACGACTGCTTCAGATCTAAACTTTTTTATTCTTCTAAGAGCTTCAGCAATATTATCTGTAGTTAAAGGAAGTAAATTATCTGATGGAAGGTTATCGAAAAATTCAGGATGCCTCTTTAAAGTACCTATTCCCCTTACAATTTTAGGAACAACTATGTCTTCAGGACTAGAAACCGCATAACTTTCTCCTCTTTCTTCAACAAACTTTGTTCTAGCATTTCTATATTCCCTATCTAACCTAGTGCGAATTTTATCAAAGTTTTGCGGATTTCTTCTGGCAAATTCTATAACTGCTGCTTGATGAGTAGAAGAATCGAAAAAAGTCAAACCATATGAATTATGCCCTTTATTTAAATGAGCTACATAATGGTGATCTTCTAAATATGAAACCGCTTCTTTTGAAAATTCTTTGAATTCTGCATAACTTAAAGGCCTCATTACTGCTAAATCTATATCACTTGTAGGCCTTCTCTGAGGGCTTTGCAAATAACTCTGTGTGGCAATACCTCCCACTAAAAAGGCCATTTGTTTTGACATAGGAGCATCTTCTAATGCAGCCACTGCACAAAGTCCATCTCTGACCATGCCATCATCTAACGTTCTAGCTTCAAACTTCAATTTTTCCATAAATTAAGACTAATTTTCGCTTTTTTAAACCTTTCTAAACGTAACCCCCTTTAAGTTACAACATAGTTAAGTAAGTCACTCCGTCAACAACGAATTAAACTCCTCGCTAACATTTTCAAGCATCTTCTCACGAACAAGCCCTTTCCATTGCTTATGTCCTAAAATCCAAGATAACTTAACAAAAGCCGTTTCAAGAAGAACATCCTCAAGATAAATTATTCCAAGTGCCTCAAGCTCACGCCCTGTAGAATAAACCTTAGAATTTAAACGTCCGTAAAAAGTCTGAGCAACAGCGCAAATAGTCACGCCATTTTTAATTAACCTCTTAAGCGTAGAATCCCAAGAATTCTTTGTATCTCCAACAGCAACATGCCCAAGCCCAGTCATTGCAATAACGATTCCTTTATATCCCTGAACTAAATAATAATCAAGTATTGAAGGATCTTGACCGGGATAATAATAATGCAATGCAACTTTATCTGAAAAAGAACAATCCAATTTTGTCAATCCGCTAGAGCAAGCATTGTATTTAGATAAAAACTCAATTCTAGAAGGAAAAACTTTAGCAATCGGCTCACAATTCACAGGCTTGAAAGTATCACGCCGAGATGTATGCATCTTACGAACTTTAGTTCCACGCAAAGCATAACAATAATCATCATTCTGAGTAGCATGTCCAACAATAACGACTTCTGCGCAATTACTCAATGCAAACGTAACTGCGCAATCTAAATTAAGCTCGGCATCAGAAGAAGCCCTATCAATAGAACGTTGTGAAAAAGTCAGAACAACTGGCTTCTTCAAATCTCTCAAAAAGAAAGAAAGCGCAGAAGAAGTATAATGCAAAGTATCTGTTCCATGAGTCACAATAACTCCTTTAATTTCAGAATCATTTAACATTTCTTTAACGTGCTCTGCAATAGTTACCCAATGCTCATAATTCATGTTTTCAGAAAGAACCATAAATGGCACTGACAATTTCTTCACATTCACGCGCTCAAAAAGTTTAGGATAAAATTTCATAAATTCAGAAACCTCTGTAAGGGGTTTAGTCCCTCCAGTACGAGGATCAAGTTTAGCTGCAATAGTTCCCCCAGTAACCACAAGCCCAATACAAGGCTTATCCTTGGACATAGAAACCGCAACTTTCACAGCATTCTTCACATCCTTAAACTCTTCAACCACATGACAATCAAGAATATTCTCTTTAGGAATTCCAATATTATATCCAGAAGAAAGCTTAATCAAAACAACATCTTTATCATAACTTTCAAGAACAACACCTTCAACCTCTTCACGAGCCAATCTAAACTTAACTCTATCCCCAGATTTGAAATTGAATTCCACCATAACAAAACACGCAAAAGCGAATATAAAAATCTTCTGACATCAAATAATGTTTGTAGCAGTCTAGAAAAATATGATTCTCCATGAAGCAAAACCGCATTCACTTAAAAGCTAGATTTATATAATAATAATCCAATAAAGAACATGCGAAAAAGAGTGAATTTAAGAGTTATTGCGCCATTATTAACTATTATGCTATTTATGACAGTAATTACAGTTATTGATTATCAAAATAAAACAAAAACAATTTCCAATCAACAAGGAACAGAAGACCCTTCATTAGCACCACGAGTGTTAGTACCAGCACCAGTACCATGCATACCAAACACAATACCTGCAACTATATCAACGTCTATAACTTTATGCGGAACAATAACTATGAATGCTCCAACAGTTATTACATCAAGTAATGTAGTAGTTGCTTGTAATCCAAATACTATATTAGTAAAAGCCAGAGGAAACGCAAGATTCGACGGATTACAAATATCTCCTGGTTTAACAAACGTTCAAATCACAGGATGTAATATCCAAGGAAAATTCACAAATGCAATCTTAGTAAGTACTGGAGTAACTAACAGTCAAATAAATAACAATATCATAGATCAAGCAACAACAGGCATCAAAGAAGATTTTAATGCTCAATCAAACTCATATTTCGGAAACACCATAAGAAGAACTGCAAAAGCAATGCAATTAGAAGGCATACAAGGAACAGTAAGAGGTTCAACAATAACACAAAATACATATGGAATAATAACTGGCACAAATCCTGCAAGCTTAACATCAACAACACCCAATACCGTATGCAGTTTAGGAACAACAATAAATCAGTTCCCTGCTCAACCTCTTCCAGTTTATTGCTCAATTCCACAAAGTGGAAAAGAATATAGAATAACAGACAACAGTATAACAAACAACGACAAAGGAATTACAACATATAGCACAAATAATACAATAGAACAAAATAATATTCAATCAAACCAAGATGGGATAGAAGTTAACGCAATGTATATAGGCTCTGAAATAAATCCTTATCGAACCCCAAACCCTACATTTCCTTTAATTAATGTGCAAGAATATTTCAGTGCAGGCCACATGATAGAAAGCAATACAATAACACAAAATAGTTTAACTGGAATACATCTAAATGGTCGAAGCACTTATTTCTGGCAAAGTTCAGCACAATATCACAAAAAAAGCATAATTGAAAGAAATACAATAACCAATAATCAAGACGGAATAGTCGCAGGCAGAAAAGATGCAATAACAAATCCAGACTCTACAGATATGGAATTTAAAGAATGGGGAGAGTACACAGACATCAACAATAATCAAATTAACAGCAACATTAATGATGGAATAGTCTTGTTAAAGGGTAATTATATGACTGACATTAGGAGCAATACTATTAATGGCAATAATCGCAATGGAATAAGTGTAGGTTCAATATATCAAAGCACTTATTTTCAAGGAATTTATCCAGATTGGGCTTATCCAAGATTCATTTACCAAAATATAATCGACAATAACCTCAAAGATGGAATTTATGATTACCATGGAAACTTAAATTATATAATCTTAAATGAAATAAATAATAATAATCGAGGAGTTTACGTCCCAGAAGCACCATATGGATATGGTACTCAATGGGCAAGTAATGTTATTTGCAATGATTTAAGTTATAACACATTAGAAGGATTTAACTTTGATGCAAAATTAACAGCAGGTACTGGAACATTTAATGCATATTCAGGAGTACAACGTCTAAGTCATAATCGCGTTCTAAATAATGGGGCAGACGGTTTAAGATATTATATAGATTCAAATTATTTGCCTGCATCTGAACCCTATCCTTACAAAACATACAACAACCATATTGAAGGAAATGGATTTACTCCAAATCAAGCATATTCAATTTCAGGATATGGAATAAATGCTGATGGATTTTATTATCATGGATTTTTTGCCAACAACTTTGTAAATAATAATTTAGGTCACGCACGTGACAGTGGGTCATTACAGGTAGAGAATATGTGGGATGAGCATCAATATGAATTAGGATATGACAATATATTTTGCAAAAACTGCGGAGGGGCCTGCACAGGCGATTGGGATTGTGGATATTATTCTGGAACTTGCGTTAATAATATTTGTCAATCTCCTCCAAATTCAGGACTTAGTTGTAATCCTTCAACAGGTAATGTTGATTGCTACGCAAATCCAAATCGATTACCTTATGTCTTTGAGCTTTATTATAATTATCCATTGAGATATGTGCCCAAAGGCAACTTTGGCTTAACCCCAAAACCATTTGTAGTGCCTCCAAGCTTAGCACCACCATTAATACCAACATCATGTACTAATAATCAGCAATGCACAACTAACAGCTGTGAAACATATCCGGCACCAATAAACAACCAACAATGTGGTAACGGCGACTTTATTCCTGAAAGAATGTCATTCGGAGGTTCCTATCAACCGCCATTAAATCTATTCAGTTGCCCTTATGGCTATTGGCCACCACAATTTAGTACATTCCCATTAGATTCTCCCTCGCAACAACAACCCAACATAGAAAATATGCAGTATGAAATTCCAAATGATTCAATTCCAGAAGAATATGGAAAAAGCCAATCATTCGAAGAAGTCAAAAAAGACAGAAAATATATAAAAGAAAAAACAAATCAAAATTTGAAATCTTCGTAAGTATTAATCAAAAATAGAAAAACCACTATCCCTTAATTATCCAGTCTTCACTTTCCAATCCATCCAAAAGAGTTCCTTCCCATTCTTTAGCTATTTTAATATTATCATCATACATTTCTTTACATTCTTGCATAAGTAATTCTCTAATTCGCTTTTTCATAATCTTACAATATATTCAAAGTTTATATCTTTTTCCACTAAAAATTCTATACATAATACTAAATTAATTAAACACCAAAATAAAGGTATAAATAATACCAATTATTAGGTATTAGCGATATAGAAAAGTATATAAATACCAATTATTAGGTATTAACATGAATGTAGACAATTATGTAAAAAACAGCACAATTAGTATAATAGTTGAAACTGAGCTTCTAAGATATACCAATTTCTTTGAAAACTCTTACAAAGAAAACATTCAGCATGCAGAATTTGTTAAAAATAATTTCCCACGTTGGAGTATCATTTCAAGATATTATGCAATGCATGACATCACGAAGTTATTTTTAGTAAAAGAATTTAAAATTAAAATAGACCTTAAAGTTCATAAAACAGCCATAAATTTGCTAAAAGAAATAGTAAAAGATAAAGAACTATTACAACTATTAGAAGCAGGATATGAGGAATTCATAAAAATTGCCAATGATTTAGCTGAAGCAAAAGAAGAAAGAATGAAAGCACAATATTACACAGGCACAGAATTCATGAAAGAAAAATATAAAGAAGAAGCAAATATCTTTTTAACTAAAACAGTATATTCATATATAGAAAAGATAAAAAAGTTAATGGATAAAAAATGATAACTAACTTATTAAATAAAAACAACATAAAAATTATATCTTATTTAGCAATTAGCCCGGGCAGTAGATACGCCAGAAAAGAAATAAAAGAAAAAACTAAATTAAACAATATGCCATTAGATGAATCAATATCAAAATTAATTCTTTTGCAAATAATAAAAAAAGAAAAAAACCTGTATTCTTTAAATTTAGAACACGAACCAACAAAAGAACTTATAGAATTAATAAAATCAGAATACAGTAGATATAATGTTTCATATGAAATATTCATAATATTATTAGAAACAATAGACAAAATATCAAAATATAAGCAAATACAAAACATTATCTTATTCGGAAGTTATGCCAAGTTAATACATACAGATAGGTCAGATATAGACATTGCAATAATCTCATCAGATAAAATAAATGACAAAGTAAAAAAAAGAATAATAAGTGCCATAGAACAAATATCAAAAAAAGAAAATAAAAAAATAGACATTAAATTTTTCACAAACAAAGAAATAAAAGAAAACCAATCAGACCCATTAATAAAAGATATATTGAGAAACGGCAAACCCCTGATATAAATATCAATAACTCCTTGCAACATACACTACACACTTCGCCGGCTTACCACAAACAATACAATTACCCTCGGCTTTTTCTTCTATAAGATTAGTCCCTCGCACTTCAGCGCCCGTCTTTTCTTCAACGATTTCAGCGCATTTCTTGCCATCTAGAGCAACAGAACAAAAACCACAACGAACTATATTTCCAGATTCAATAAGTTTTTTCATTGAATCAAGAGTTCTAGCATCAACAATCTTATTAGTAAATACCTTATCAGACTCCTTAATCAAATTAGCCGTAAATTCTTCCTTAATGGATTGAATATGTTTAACAATATCTTTTTCAGAAACACTTTCTTTCTTATTTAAGTCCCTTCTGAACAAACTTAATTTTTTACTCTCGAGTTCTTTCTCACCAAGGTCTATTCTAATAGGAACTCCTTTCAATTCCCATAAATTAAACTTCTCCCCAGGACTCTTATCTGAAGCATCAATAATAACATCACAAAATGAAGACAATTTTTCTTCAAGTTCCCGAGCCTTAGCCAACAACTTATCATCATTTCCGATAGGCACGATAGCTACATGATGCGACGCTATATCCCAAGGGAAACGTAAACCCTTATCATCTCCATGAATTATAACTACTGAAGCAAAAATTCTAGATATAGAAGGCCCATAACAAGTAGTGTAAACAAACTTATCTATTCCATCTTTATCTTTATACTTAATATCAAAAGCTTTAGCAAAATCTTGTTTTATCATATGCGTCGAAGGCTGTTGAATAACTTTTCCATCAGGGTTCAATACATCTGCAGCAAAAGTTCTAGAAGCCCCGGGAAAAACATCCCAATCAGGCCTCTCAAAAATTATAAATGGCAAACCAAATTTATCATGCAATACCTCATTACTAATTTTCATATCTTCATGAACCTGTTTCAACGCATCTTCAGAAGTAGCAAATGCGCAATGAGTCTCAATCCAATGAAATTCACGACTTCTTAAAAACGGTCTAGTAGCCTTAGTTTCGTATCTAAATACTTGAGCCCTCTGATAAGTCTTAAATGGCAAATCTTTATACGACCTAATCCACAAAGCAAACATCTGATAAAACGCAGTTTCAGAAGTAGGCCTTAAAGCCAGCCTCTCTTCAAGCTCTTTATCTCCTCCATGAGTAACCCAAAATACTTGGGGAGTAAAACCTGCAACATGATTTGCTTCTTTCTTGAAATTACTTTCAGGTATTACAGTGGGAAACCAATAAGGCTTATGTCCCTTCTTTCGTAAAGCTCCTTCCATACAATTATACATCTTTTCCATAACTAGAACACTAGAAGGCTGAAAAACAAGGAAACCCTTAACATTAAAACGAATATCGGCAAGTTCAGCTTTCTGTATAATCTCAGTAAACCATTCCGAAAAATTCTCGCTCTTCTTAACAGTTAAACCCTTAATGTTAACCATAAATAAAAAGAATGATAACACTTATTAAAGCTTATCTCCAATAAAAAACAATGAAAAAAGACAATCAAAGACTATCAGAATACATAACAGTATCAAATTATTCGATAGTAATAGAACCATCTAAAGACATGCAAACATATGCAGGAAAAGTAACAATCAAAGCAGAAATAACAAAACCAACTAAAGAAATACAATTACATTCAAAAAACTCTGAAATTAAGACATCAAATATATGCATAGGAACTCAATGTTTACTTCCAAAATTAAAAGAAAACAAAGAATCAGAAACAATTACCATAGAACTTCAAAAAGAAATCAAAGGAGATATAGAAATTCACATAGAATTTGAAGGCAAGATAACTGAAGACCTTGCAGGAATATATCGAAGCAAATACGAGCACAATAACAAAACCCATTATCTAATAACAACTCAATGCGAAGCTCCTTACGCAAGAAGAATTTTTCCTTGTTTTGACGAACCAAATAAAAAAGCCACTTTCGACTTGAAAGTAATAATAAATCAAGAATTAAGAGCAGTAAGCAACATGCTTCCTAAGTCAGAATCAATTCAAGGCAATAAAAAAACAGTCCAATTTAAAACAACACCAAAAATGTCAACATATCTGTTTTATTTAGGAATAGGAGACTTTGAATTTGCAGAAGATAACTACAAAAACATAAAGTTAAGAATTGTAACCACAAAAGGAAAATCAAAAAACACAAAATTCGCATTAGAACACACAAAAAAATACATAGAATATTTTGAGAATTATTCTGAAATACCTTACCCATTAGAAAAATTAGACTTATTAGCAATCCCTGACTTTACAGTAGCAGGCATGGAAAACTGGGGGGCAATAACATTTAGAGAGTTAATATTATTAATTGACGAAGAAAAGAGTTCTGCAGCTAGAAAAAAGATATCTGCAGAAGTAATTTCTCATGAATTATGGCATCAATGGTCGGGAGACTTAGTAACTATGGATTGGTGGAATGACCTCTGGTTAAATGAAAGTTTTGCAAACTATATGGCATTCAAAGCAGTAGACCATTATAATCCTGAATGGAACATCTGGAACGATTACTTATCTGGAGATTTAGCAGTAGGATTATTCAAAGATTCTCTAAAAACAACACATCCAATAGAAGTAGAAGTAAATAGTCCGGAAGAAATAGGAGAAATTTTCGATGAAATAAGCTATCAAAAAGGAGGGTGCGTTCTAAGAATGCTTGAGTCTTATATTGGAGAAGAATCTTTTAGAATAGGAGTTTCAAATTATCTAAAAAAATATTCCTATTCAAACGCAACCGCAAGTGACTTATGGGATTCATTAAATGAAATATCTAAAGATAAAAAAGTAAAAGAAATGATGAAATACTGGATTTCCCAGCCAGGATATCCCATAGTAAGTATAGAAAAAAAACAGCAAGGACTAAAATTATCTCAAGAAAGATGTAATAAAAAAACAAACCAGATTTGGCCAATTCCATTATCAATTTGCACAGAAAATATATGCCATAACAAATTGCTAGAAAAGAAAGAAGAAACATATAATATAAAAGAAAAATACATTAAAGCAAATCATGAACAATTCGGATTTTACAGAACAAAATATTCTAAAGAATTGCTTAATAATATTGCAATAATGATAAAAGAAAAAAAGTTAAATGAACAAGACCGTTGGGGAGTAAACAATGATTTATGGGCGTTATGTAATATTGAAGAAGAAAGTCTAGAAACATATATTCAATTTTTAGAAAGCTATAAATCAGAAACAATTTATATAATATTAGCAGACATCTACTCAAGCATCAGAAAATTAGACAGACTATTTTATTATGAATCTTGGTGGCCAAAAAGCAAGAAAAAAATAACTGACAATTTTATGCATACATTTAAATTTCAAATAGAAAAACTTGGATGGAATAATCTCCCAGATGATACAACAGACGACAAATCGATGAGAAATCTATGTATAAGTTTCTGTGGCTTCGCAAATGACAAAGAAACAATAACTGAAGCTCAAGCGCGTTATGCGAAAGATGACTTTAGTCTAGATATAGCTAACTCTATTTATTTCATAGTTGCTAAAAATGGTAATGAAAAAACATTTAAAAACATGTTGGAAAAATATGAAAAATCAAATGATCCTGAATCTAAAATAAGATTGTTATCCGGATTATATCATTTTTCCAATAATGAAATTGTAGAAAAAGCACTTAATTATTCATTAACTGAAAAAGTCAGATCTCAAGATCTCTTATATGTATTTCGTAACATTTTTATTAATCCAATATCTCAAAAAATAATTCTAAAATGGTGTAAAAATAACTGGAAAAATTTCAAAAAGCACGAAGACAACCATTATCTAATGAGAGAATTCTTAGACACTCTAATAATATCACAAACAACAGAACAAGGAAAAAAAGAAGTCCAAGAATTCATTGAAAAAAACAAAATCACTTACGAAATGACAAAAGCAAATTCATTCGAAATCCTAGATCAAAACATCAAATTCATTGAAAAAAATAAAGATTTCCTAGAAAATTATTAACTCTTAATTCCCAAAACCGCCAAAATATCTCGAGTAACTCTATCAATCTTCTGCTCGCCATTTATCTCCACAGATTTGTAATGTAAAAGAATAGGCTCAGTTTCCTTATGGTATGTTTCAATTCTTTTCCTCATAGCAGGTTCATTATCATCCGCCCGTTTAGTTAAAATACCATTGCATTTATCACAAACCCCGGCTCGCTTAGGAGGATTAGTCTTAATATTATGCCCTTCCCCACATTTACCACAAGTGACTCTGTAAATCGCCCGAACAAGAGCCTCGGAATCACTAATGACTATTTCAATCACCTTATCGATAGAAGTTATCTCATCAAGCTTCTTTGCCTGAACCATATTTCTAGGATACCCATCAAGAATAAATCCCCTCATACAATCATTCAAAGAAAGCCTATCTTGCAAAACTCTCAGCATCAATTCATCAGGAACAAGTTTACCTGAAGTAATATAAGAATCAATTTCTTTTTTTAGCAGGCTCTCAGCACCCCTGAGCAAATCCCCTGTAGATATATGAGGTATTCCTAATTTGACAGACATAATTTTAGCCTGAGTTCCTTTTCCAGAACCCTGTACACCCATAAATAATAATTTCATGAACAAATTAGTAAAAGTTATTTTTTAAATTATCACATTACCAAAAAAACTAAAAATACATTAAATCATATAAATATTAAATCTTCTCCAAAAGCCATTTCCAGACAGGAATTACTTTTATAGTCTTTCCTTCAAGCTCAAAATCTTCTTCTTGGTCAAAAGTTATAATAATCCCTTCTTTTAATTTAAACTTATTTAAAGATTCTAATAACCCTTTAATTTCTCTCCCCTTATTTTCATTGCTCAAATTATAACATACTTGAATAGCTTGAGTTATTTTAACTCCTTCCTTAATTATAAAATCACATTCATTCTTATCAGAATAATAGTAAACTTCTTTCTTTCTTCTTTTTAGCTCAACAAAAACAACATTTTCAAGATTCTTTCCCATATTTGGAGAAAAGTTAAATCCAGTTATCTGATTAAATGCCGTATCTATTATATATATTTTTTTCGGAGAATTTAACGATTTTTTCAGAGAAAAGTCAAATTTTTGCAATTCAAAAAACAAATAAGAATTGGAAAGATATGAAATATATTCTTTTACAGTTATAGAATTTCCTAAATTTAAAGTATTTTTTATTGAGTTGTATGTAAATGCTGAAGAAACATTAGTTGCCAGAATAGATATTAATTCTTTTATTGCTCTTTGACTCTTAATTGAATATCTTGCTATTACATCTTTGTATAGAATATTCTCGAAAACATCCTTTATGTACTCTCTATCTTTTGTTTTTAGATACTCTGGAAATCCGCCAAATTCGAGATATTCATTAAATCTCTTTTTTATATCGACACGTTTAGAAATTTTATAGTTCCAGTCTTTATCAACTTCCAGATTATTAAATTTTAGAAATTCATTAAAAGAGAATGGAAATATCTCAAATGGCTTATATCTTCCAGTCAGCCTTGTTCCAAACTCTTTGCTCAATAATGACGCATTGCTTCCCGTAATAACTATCTTCTTTCCTTCATCTTGTAGTCTTCTCACAAAAGTCTCAAATTTTTCAATGTTTTGTACTTCATCAAAAAAATAAATCTGGGGATTGCCATAAATTTCATATAAAATTTCATTTAACTTTTCAAAATCTTGGGCTTTAAAGTCTAAAAACCTCTCATCTTCAAAATTAACATAACAAAAATTCTGTTTTTGCTTCATTATTTGTCTCAAAATGGTGGATTTTCCACACCTTCTTATCCCTGAAATAATAATCACTCTATTATCCTTGAACCAGCTTAGTATTTCGCTCAAAATGTCCCTCTCGAGAGTTTCGTCTGTCTTTTCAATCTCTTCCTTTTGTTTTATAACTATATTTCTCAAATCCTGTAAATTTATCATGCTCATTACCAATGAGCACTTATTTATAAATGTTCTCATTAGCAATTAGTATAAGTCAAATACTAAAAACCACTAAATTCCTAGAAACTTAAACAATTCATAAACTAAAAATGCAGGCCAAACAAGAGCCTTCAACACTCCAAGCACTCCTGCCCAAAATCCAACAGCCCCAGACACAAAATAAATAACCGCGCCAATAAACCCTAAGCCATAAACAGCCCCGCCACAAGCCCCGCCATTTCCCTTCTTGCAACAAACATCTTTTTTATTTCTCATATAATCTCTAAGTTTAAGCAATTTAAAAATCTTACGCATTCACACATTTGCAAAAAGCAATAGTTTTAAAAAACAAGTATCTTCGAATAACTAAGGCTCCATAGTTTAACGGATAGAACGGCTGGCTTCGAAAAAGATATTTTGAAGTAACCTGCAAACCGAGGTTCAATTCCTCGTGGGGCCATTTCACATTCCGCAGTGAGTCTCCGAGCCTGTTGAGGAGATTCGAACAAGAGAATGTGAAATTTACTAGATTCTAGGAATTTCCAATCATCTCAATAAACCAATAACATCTTTTAACTGCTTTGTTAAATAATCATATAATCTTTGAGATTCATCTTTTGTCGTAACTGCATCTTCATCCAAATCGTTTTTAACAGAAACATATGACTGATAAGCATTATCTGAACCTGAAACTCTATCTACAAGTTTTACAAATTCCTTTTTTGAATATCTCCCATTATCGATCAATTTCCTTATAGTATAAAGAGTCCTTATCCTCAAAATAAGAGTATAAATAACAGAATTAGCAACCTTTCCTCTTGTGCTATCTAAAGCTCTTCTTATCAAACCAACCTTATCCTTTGTTGTATCTATATGCCATTTTAAATTAACTTTATTAGTAGTAATTTTTATTGAATCTAAATAAGATGAATTTATCAAAGGCACGGCCTCAATAATCATTGGCCCTATAGGTAGCAAATCACTTTTAAGTTTCCAATTTAACAATTTTTCAGACACAATTAAAATATTATAAATTCCTTCGTTAATCATCTCTTTATCTGTATTATGAGTAATAATCAAAATATCTATGTCGCTTTCCTTACTCTCTTCACCACGAGCATAACTCCCAACTAAATAAACTCCTATTATCTCCTTAGTATTCATATGTTTACTTACTATCATTAAAGTTTCATATAATATTTTCTCCGTAGTTTTCTTAACCAGCTCAACACGAACTTCCTGATTAAGCCATGCTCTTGGCAGTATAACTGCAGATGAATTTCCCGCCCGCACAGTCTTTTTGATTTCAATATTCATTTTATTTATGCTCCTCCAAATAATCAGTATCTTCTTTAAGCTGTTCAACAAATTTTTCGTCAATCTCCTTCTGCCAATATGCCTTAGTAGTGTCTTTTTTTGGTTTTTCAGTATCAATCTTCTGCTCATGCTTCGCTATCTGTTCTTTAACAGACTCAATTCTCTTCAGCCGTAGCTTTTTCATTCTCTTCCTATCAGCCATAATGTTCTAACATGTACTTACATATTTATAAAGCTTGCTAATGCAAAATATATGATAATCCACAAGTCCAACAATTATTAACAACAACATACAATCCAAATACATAAATCAATCAAAATACTATTTCCCAATCGCCTTATCAATCAACTTCCTCGTAACACCAGAATCAGCGCGCCTATTAGTCGCCCTCATAACTTCTCCAATCAAAAAGTTAAATGCCTTAACGTCTCCATTTCTACACTCTAAAACTGCCTTGGAGTTATCATTAATAACTTTCCTAACGATTGGCTCAAGTTCTTTCTCGCTACTTATCTTGCCTTCAACATTAGAAGGATCAAAACTCTTAGGCACAAACTTATTCAAAATCTGCTTAGCCTGCAATTCAGTTATCTTCTCAGATTCAACCATCTTAAGAAGTTTAACAAAATGCTCAACAGAAACAGAAACATCGCTAAGTTTTTTATCATTATAATTCAAAACTCTCAAGAGTTCAACAGTAACCCAATGTAAAGCAAACTTACCATCAATATGTTTAGCAACATCTTCAAAGAAAACAGCAATATCAACATCTTTAGCAAGAACAGAAGCATCTTTCTCGTCAATCTTATACTTCTTAATCAACTTATCCAATTTAGCAGAAGGCAATTCAGGAACGAGTTTTTTCTGCTCCAAAATAAACTTTTCAGATAAAACAACAGACTTCAAATCAGGGTCCACTATAAACCTGTAATCATCTGCCTGTTCTTTTCCACGCATGCGCATTGTAACTCCCTTGACTTCATCAAATCTCCTAGTTTCTCTAACACTTCCTTCCTTGAGTTGACGCTCAAACTCAAATATAATAGCAGATTTCATTGCATCAATAGAAGTTATATTCTTCACTTCCACACGATTAGTTTTCTGTTTACCATCATCTTCAGTCAAAGAAACATTAACATCTGCTTTAACGCCCGCATTAGTATCTACAGCCTTCAAATAACTCAAAGCATGAACTAGTTTGTTTACCCAAATATAAACTTCGTCAGCAGTCTTAAATTCGGGCGCAGTAACAATCTCAACCAAAGGCAACCCGCTTCTATTATAATCAACGGCTCCAGTCTTAGGATCCCAAGCAGCAGGGTCTTCTTCCATATGCATACTCTCGATATTTATTCCCTCAAATTTTCCATTAACACCAAGAGGAACTGCATGAGGACCGCTCATAGTATTTTGATATCCCTTAGGTAAATCTGGCCAATCATAATGCTTCCTCATCCAAGGCATCTCACTATTAACCTTACATCCAAGAAGAAGAGCTATTTGAACTGCCTTCTGTACAGCATTCAAATTCGGAGCCATAGGCTTAGCCCCAGGCATTCCAGTGCACGTCGGACATATCAAAGTATTAGGCGCAAGCCCTCGTTCACGAGACGCTTTACAGCGACAAAATAATTTCTCCTTAGTCACAAGATAAGCGTGTATCTCAAGCCCGCATTTTAGTTTAACCATGTATTAATCAAAAGAGAGGGATATATTAATTTATTGAATACCTTAAATGGTCTTCAACTTTATCTCGCCCTTCTTTGCCTCAAACTTTAACTCTTCATTTTCTTTGAACTCTGCAATTTCAACAGCTTCTTTTGGAATAATAACTTCCCACTTAAAGTAATCTGTTCCTTTTTTTGTAGAATGTTTTTGTAGTTTCACAAATTTTATAAGATAGATTTATATATAAAACTTTAGACGCCCAAAGATTTAAATACTTAGACGTCTAATAAATATATGGATTACAAGTATTTTGATCTTAGACCGTTAGACTTGAAAATGTCATTAATTCAAACACAAATTATTTTCAAGAGAGATAAAAATATAAACGATAGAAAGGTTGTGAGATAATGAAAAAAGAGATACCATCATTAATTAAGTGGGCTGGTGGGAAAAAACAGCTTATTGAACAATTTAAGAATATATTCCCAAAAAAGATAGAAAGATATTTTGAACCTTTTTTAGGTGGAGGAAGCGTAGCATTTCATTTGTTAAAAAGTCACCCAGAGATAAAAAATGTATATTTATCAGATATAAACAAAGAACTAATATCTACCTATAATGTTGTAAAAAGTAACGTTGAAGAATTAATTGAACTTTTAAAAGATTATAAGCAAAAACACAATAAAGAGTTCTATTATGAAATGCGTAAAAAAGACACAAAAGAATTAAATTCGATCCAAATTGCGGCCAGATTTATTTATTTAAACAAAACATGCTTTAATGGATTATATAGAGTAAATTCTAAAGGAATTTTTAATGTTCCTATGGGAAGTTATAAAAATCCCCAGATATGCAATGAAAAAGACTTGAGAGAAATCTCAAATCTATTACAAAGAGATGATTTGATAAGTGTACAGTTTCACGAAGCAGTTAAAGAAGCCAAAAAAGGAGATTTTGTCTATTTCGATCCGCCATATCATCCATTAAAGAAAGATAGTTTTACTACATACACTAAAGATAAATTTTTAGAAAAAGAGCAAGAGAAATTAGCGGAAGTCTTTAAAGAATTAGATAAAAAAGGATGTAATGTAATGTTATCTAATAATGATACTGATTTTATAAAAAAAATATACAAAGAATATAATATTCATTTTGTTAAGGCTAATAGGATGATAAACTCAGATGCATCAAAAAGAGGAGCGATAAACGAGTTAGTAATTACAAACTATTAATTAAATTTTATTTCTTAAGCTTGTCTAAATACCAAAGTGCTGGACTTTCTTTTACATAAAATTTATTCTTTTTGTTTTCAGAATTAACATATTTCGCGATAGGGGGTTGACCATTACAAACACTCATGCATAAATTATCTATCTCCTTAACATTATCGATAAATTGTCTTATCCATCCTTGGAAGAATAAAGTTGGTGGCTCAAATTTACTTTCTTTATGATATCCATATTCTTGCTCTATAATGAACAACTGCGCAAGTATGCCAATAACCAACAAATCATTAAGATAATTCTCAAATTCTTCGTTTGATAGTTTAAGAAGTTCTTTCTCAGGGTCTTCTCCGTAAAATATATTGTCAAAAGCGATTAATAACTCCCTCCTTAAATCTTGACGGCTTCTGGCTCTTAAATTTAAGTCAATCATAACTCTAAGGTGATTTGGGCGAAATTCTCTTTCTCCTTCTTTTAACCATATTTGAAAATTCTTTTTAGGATCATATGCTTTGAATCTAGCGGACAACTTAGAAGGTCTAAGCAATTGAATTTCAGTATTTCCTCTTTTAAAGATAGTCTGTTTATTATCAAAGGGTAATTCTATTACAATCTTAAACATATCAGATTTAAGCATAATTTAGAGACCGTTTCAATATATTTAAACAAATCTATCCGAATTTTACTCTTCTAGCTTCTTCCATATATTTAGCAGTTTCTTCAAATCTAGAATCAACTTCTCCCCTAAATTCTTTCATCCTTTTCTCTTTCTCATTCCAGTCAATACCCTTGTCTTTCAACACTCCAAAATATTTCATTATAGCTTCTTTACTACCTTTCTTCTCTTTAAATTTCAAAATAACATCTGAGAAACTTTCATCTTTAGCTTTCAATGATTTAAGAAAATTATAAGCTTCTTGATTAATAGATATGGTAATATAACTCATATAATATCAAAAAGTCTTTGAGTTTGTTTAGACTTTTGGATGCTCAAAGTGTCGACCACATTCTAAAGAATAGGGTTTTAGGGAGACACTTTGACATAATAATCTAAACAATAATTAAACCTTTCTAATTCCCGCCCATTCTTCTCTTTCTTTTTGAGAATTCTTCAACAGCCTCGCGAAGTTGCACAGGTCCAAAATCTGGAAAATGAATATCTGTAAAATAAAACTCACTATAAACTGATTGATAAGGCATGAAACCACTAAGACGTTTTTCACCAGACGTGCGTATTATCAAATCAGGGTCAGGAATTCCAGCAGAATCTAAATAATTTCCTAAATTTTCTTCTGCAACTTCAGAGACTCCAGACTTAATAGCTTTATTTAGAGCACGCACAATCTCATCACGTCCCCCATAATCTAAACAAATCTGCAAATTAAAATCAGAAAAATCTTTAGTTCTCTCTTCAAGCTTCTCAATAACTTGCACTAATTCTTTAGGCAATCTATCTTTTCTGCCAAGATGCCTAAATCTAATTTTATCTTTAATTAAATCATCCTCAATTTTTACAAGAAGACCTCTCATTAATTCAAAAAGCGAATTTACTTCTTTCTTGCTTCTTTGCCAATTCTCTGTGGAAAAACCCCATAAAGTAAAATATTTAATTCCAATTTTTTCAGCCTCAGAAAGTAACAGTTTCAGATTTTCATAAGCCCCAGCTTTCTTATGCCCTTCAAGTTCGTCAAGCCCATGTTTCTTAGCCCAACGACGATTACCATCTGGGATGATGACTACATGCCCGGGAACTGCCCTTCCAATTCCAAGCAACTGCTTCCCTAAATTAATAAAACTTGATTTCTGATCTGAAATAAATCCTTTATCTACTATAATTTCAAAAAAAGAAAAATCTTTAGTCTTTTTTCTCCAATGATAAGAAAATCCTTCAATTTTAGCAAGTAATGAGCCTTTTTGCGCCAAAGCCATAAACTCTTCCAATTTCTCTCTCTCACCTTGGGCAATTACAAGAACACTTCCATCAGGCTTATTAGCAACATAACCAAAAATCCCAAATGAGTCCGCAGTCTCCTTAACAAAATGCCTAAATCCAACAGCTTGAACCCGACCAAAAATCTCTATTTTAACTTCAATCATTCTTGCCTCCAATCATTAATTTTTTTAAAGACGTTAACTGCATTTCCCTATAGTTTATAATGTATTTACTAAATGGAGCACCAGATTCAATAATCTTAACTGCATCAAATATTTTTATCAATTTTTCCCCATTCCAATAATCTTCAGACTCTTTCGCTACATCAACAAATCCATCTATTTCTCCGGTAAAGAAAGTCATATCTTCTCCTTGAAACTCCCCATGCCTTTTCTTTTGTTTTTCTGTCTTAGCCCAATTAGGACCCCAAACAAAACGTAAGTTTCTAATTTTTCGTAAATTTTTAATCACAGCACCAGTCTCTTCCAAAGTTTCTCTAATAATAGCATCTTCAACTTTCTCACCATCATCTACTCCTCCTCCAGGAAACATCAGAAAACCTTCCGTCTCTTTAGCTAATACACACCCATTCTTATCAACAAAATAACCTTCGCAATTCTTCCTAAAAGGCAATTTAAATCTATCAATAATCATTTTACTCTATCCATCAAAGCATTCCTAAACTTATCTAAATCTTCAGTATTAATTCTAGCGCCAACGGCATCTTTATGCCCCCCACCAGTCGCCTTACCAATAAGAGGCAATATTTCAGCCAATATTTTCTGAACATTATCCCCCCTTAAAGAAACATTAGTCATCGGTCCAGCACTATAAGTAACGCAAATATAATGTTTAGGAAATAAATAAGACAACTCATTAGACAAATCAGAACTAATACTCATCTGCCCGCTATAATTATAGAAAAGTAATTTATCTCCTGCAACAGTCTTAGCCTCTTCAAGCAAAACATTATATTTCTTAATAATTTCCTTATACTTAATACCAAATGCGCTCTTACTCTCAAGTTCCTGCCCAATATCATAAGGAGTCTTGCAAGAAATTAAAAAATTCTGCAATTGAACAACATGACTTATCGAATCTTTCAGCCCAAAACTAATAGCCCTAGCAAATCGACCTATGCCTGTGGTATAAAGCGCTTGAAATGGCTTTGTAATATCTTTTCCCCACAATATACCATAACGTTCAACAAAATCGTCAACAATATCAGGCATATAATGATCAGCAATACATCCAATCATAACTAACCAAATATCTTCAGCACGTTTAGTAGCACTATAGCAAAGGTAAGTAGTAGGCTCTGAACTTTTTTTCTTTCTGTGAGAAGGATTATAAGAATGAAGCATGCTATAAGAATACTTTTCAACTACTACGTCATGATGATCTATCCAAACAATAGGCAGTTGAAGTAAAGAAATCTCATTTACAAAATCTTGTCCAAGATTATGTCTATCCAAAACAAATACGTAATCTCCATTAAGCTCTTGAACGCGTTTAGCATATCCAGCATCTATATTTGGATGAGATTTCACAGCAACCCCTTTCCCGCGTCCAATAAACCTTCGCAATAAAACATAACTGCAAAGCCCATCAACATCATTGTCAAAAAGAAATATAGGATTCTGCGCCTTCTCAAGATGCTCGCGTATTTCAAATAGCTGTTTCTTAGTTAACATAAATATCAAGGCAAAATAGGCTTTTTAATAGTTTAGAAAAGCCTGCTTTGAGTTTTCAGAATACTGCTTTTCAAAATTTAAAGAAGAATTATTTATTCTCAATAAATAATTTAACCATTTCATCTGGAGAAACTCTACCACTTCTACCACTAGTCCATTCTCCACCTAATTGATTCACAATACTTTTGACATATTTTGGCTCAGATAGAGAAGTTCTTGTTACATCAAGAAAAATTTTATTGTCAACTTTTCTTAGCTGTAAAGTTACCTTTCCGCCAGGCATATAAAATTGTTCTCTATTGCCTACGACAGAATGCAACATACATTCGCTTCTTAATGCTTCAGCAACACCATTATAGTTACCGTTAACCCCTGTCAATTCGTATGAATTTGATCTTACCTTCATGTTGTTTTATAAATTTTAGACTATTTAAATCTTTCTACTGACACTCCTTTAAAGAGATAACAATAAAATCAGCTATCAAAAAATTCAATAAGCATAATAAACAGGCTCTTGCGTTGGCAACTCAACATCTGAAATGTAAGCCAAATCACTAACAGCATTCGCCTTTATCATCTGACTAGAGACTGTATAAAGAACCTCATCCATAAAAAGCGAGCGTTGAACGTATCCAATACCATATCCATAATCATTCTCAACTTTTCCAGTCTTCTTATCATGATCAATTTTACCCTTCAACGAAATATCATCATCAGTAACCGTAAATGCAAAAGCTCCTTGCCAATATTCCCATTTCTGCCCTAACTGCTCTGAATAAGTAACTGGAATTACAAGCAAGTCAAGAGCATCGTCAAATAACACTGCTTTGTGTTCATATTCAGCTTCAGAATAAGACCAATCACTCTTAACTACATACTTATCAACTTCACGAGGATTTTCAAAATCAGAAATATCGAAAAGAGAAATCTTCAATCCCTGTGAACGACCTTGTTCACTAGCCTCGCGCCCAATCCCTAAAAGTAAATTCTCTCCAATAGGCTGTAAATAATTAGAAAACCCAGTCACTTTAAGATAGCCTAGTATTTCAGGATTTGAAGGATTAGATAAATCAATCACGTAAAGAGGGTCAACCTGTCTAAATGTAACCATATATGCTTTATCACCAACAAAACGAGCAGAATAAATTCTCTCTCCTTGAGCAATATCCTCAACACTTCCGACTATATCTAAATCCTCATTAAGAACATACAAATGATTCAACGAGTTCCCAATACCTGAAAAACCTCCAGTCGTAGTAGCAATCCTAAAATTGCCTCCAAATTCATCCATAGAAAACTGATTCAAAATATATCCAGGAACATCAGAAGTTCCAGAATAAGAGATATCCAATCCATCAATGCTTATTCTATGAATTACTGTTTTCTCATAACTCTTTGAAACATCAATATAATATTCATTATTAGCCTTAGCTAGTTTTTCTTCAAAATCTTTTTTCTCACTAGCAGAAAGTTTATTGAAATATTCCTGCATTATCTGATTTATCTTATCATATTTCACATAATGCTCATCATTAGAATCAATAACTTTTCCAGCCCTATTCCCAAAATCTCCAGGCAAAGAATCTACAATAACTTGCAAAGCGCCAGCATCAACTTTAATATAATCATAACTCTTCTGACTAGTCAAATATATCGCATTTTCAGAAACATAAATAACACTATTTGCTCCAGTAAGAAAAACATCTCCCTCATAATCAAGATCTTCAATATCAATAGCCATTACCGAAGTAAAAATCAAATTAGATTCATAATAACCAGGATAATATATACTACTTGCATCAACACTTTTAACATCATTGCCAGCTCTAAATACTGGAATTCCAGGAGCAGAAGAATCAATATACTTTGTTCCAATAACATAAACAACTCCATCAATTAATCTGGCAGAATAATAATTTCCATCAAGAACAAATGTTTCAATCAAATCAGGCTTAGAGATTATATCTGAAGAAATATCATAAATATGTATCTTAACTTCAGAACTGGACTGTTGAGGAACAACAAAATCTGCAGCAACCTCTTTAGATACAACTACGTCTAATTCAGCACCGCCATAAATAGAATATCTGTAAGAAGATTCTATAACAATTAACTTTCCATCTTCAATAAATATACCATTAACTGAATTATCAAATTCTAATTCAGAAACAATTTTCATAGACTTTGCTGGATAAGCATCAACTATTACAACTTTATTTCCATTAACTGTATAAATATACTTTCCGTCATTTTTCACAATATCTAATTCGTCAACACCTGCAACCTGTATATTAGTCTCAGAATATGTAGAAGCACTCGCAGACTTACCAGCAGAAGCAGCTACAGGCGCCCCAGATTCCATAGAAGAAGCAGTCAAAGTATCAGATCCTCCACGACCAAAACCTCCATATCCAGAACCAGCATTAGCTTTCTCAACATACTTAGAAAGATCATCATAAGAACTAAATTGTTTAAAATTATTAGTCGAACCATTTTGCACATTAGTGGAATCATCAAACATAAAACCGATAGCAAGTAAAGCAATAACTCCGGCAACAAGCAATAAAGGTACAATTCCTCTAATTATTCGTTTAGGAGAGATAACTATTTTTCTATTTGCAACCCTATAAGTAGGAGTCTTCTTACCTTTAACACTCCAAAAAAAATTAGACGACTTTTCAACAAGTCCAGAAACAATCAGCTTATCTAAATTATAACCAACAGTATTCAAAGGAATTCCAAGCCTTAAAGCAATATCTGTAGCAGTCAATTCATTTTCAGCAAGTAAATCGAGTATCTTAACACACGTCTTATTAGACAAAGCTTCTGCTACAAGTCCCGTCCTAGGATCTCCAAGGTCAATGCTTATAGAGCTTTTAGTCATGAAAAACATAAAGCAATACCATATTTAAATAAACCCAAGACTGCAAATGCAATCGAACCATTCTCTTAAGAAAGAAAATCTTGAGCCTAAAAATTAGGCATAAGTAAATTGAAAGTTAGAAATATCAAAAAATATCAATAATAATCAACCCAAATAAATATTCCAGAGTTCAGCTAAAACTTCTGCACTCTTTCTTTGAAACCTCTCATAATCTTCCTGAAATTGCCTTTCTATCCTTGCGTATGCCACACGAGCAGATTCATATTTAAAAGGATGAATCTCTTCTATTATTTTAGGAAGCTCTAAATCAAACTTCAAATGTCTTGTCCCAGAAACACACTTTTCACTAACCACACATAATTAATGTATTGAGATATTATATATTTTTCCAAGTCAATAATTTCTTATCAATCATCCAAGCATAAAAATCTTTAAATACCTATAATATCAGAATAAGACATGAATAAATGGTCTGAACTTCTTGTCGGATTGATTTTGGTTGTAGGAGCAATTCTAATTGCATACTACTCTCAAAACTGGGGTTCCTGGAACTTCTGGAACGCTGCAGGAGAATTCTTTAAAGGCGGAATATTCTGGTTAGTCATCATGATAGGCGCTCTTTTCATACTTCTCGGCATCTCTGATTTGAAAAACTAAATAATCAAGTAGTAATCTTTAAGTATAATCTAAACTAATCTTATTTATGAAAAAAAGAGTAAATAAAAATATTAAACTAGAAGAGGAAAGCGCAATGTTAGCAAACGAAAGAACTCTTCTCTCATATATAAGAACAACATTTTCAGCATTAATTTTAGGATTTGCACTAATACAGTTGTCGAACAAAAACACTTCTTTGCTAAATATCGGAATAGCCACAATAATCGGAGGCATAATCCTCGGAATAATAGGAATAATAGAATTTAGACTCCATAAAAAACGCATAAAGCAAGAAGCCGAAGATTAATTACTAAATTTATTCTGTTTTACTACCCTAAGTTAATATCTCTAAGTTTCACCCTTTTTCTATCTGCGTAAACTTCTTTTTCAAAATTATCCCAATATTCCGAATCATCTTTCCAAATCCCAACAAATTCCATAATGTTTCTCTTCTTTTTTTCGACCCCCATCAACTCAATAATAACCTCTGAAAAGGTCTTCTCTCCTTTAATTGTCATAAGTCTTCTGTATGCTTCGTCAGATAAAGATATTGTTTTATACATAACCTCATAAAACCACTCAAATATATTAATATTTCTATTCACAACAATTTCTATAAACTCAATAATCCACAAAATTAAGTGTCAAATCTATGCAAAACATGCGGAGAAGAAGACTGCGACAAGCACACATTTTTCATAGGCAAACCTGTAAAGATTCAAAATTTCAGCGGTTCGACACCGCCAGAAATATTCATAGGAAAATGGAACTATCCTAATGTTTACACAGGCATTCTAGCTCCTCCAGAAACAGGAGACACAAGCATCATGTCCTCTCCAGAGTCATGGCATAAAAACAAGCTATCTATCTCCCAAATAGCAAATTACCGAAATCAATTAATCTACGGCAGAACAATGTCTAACATAAAGAAATTAGAAACACGTTTTCTAGGCGTAATGAAAGAAGTGGCAATGACTCACAAATCAGTTGCAACAGAATTTTTCTTAAAAAAACCAGTAACAGCAAACAAAGAACAAGATGACAGAAGCCCCTTAATTCCAAAAGCAGCTGAAATAGAAAAAGCAGAACTACAAGAAAATGCTCCAGTAAAACCTAAAATAGATTACTTAGTCAATGACCATGAAACAAAATCAGCAATAGCAATTCAAGAATTACATAAAGCAAACACTCAAACATCTACAATAATAAAAATACTTTCGGCAGGACTCCTAGGTTTAAAGAAAAACAGGAAGTTAGTTCCTACAAGATGGGCAATAACTGCAGTTGACGACACAATCTCAAAAAATAAATTAGAAAAAATTAAACAATATCAAGAAATATCCGAATATCTAGTTTTCAATGCAGAATATCTTGGCAATCACTATGAATTCCTTCTAATTCCAGACTCATTTGCATTCGAAGTAATTGAAATAAGCATAAAAAATCCTTACAACCAAGCCGTCTGGCAGGACTATGAAACAATATTCAAAAGAAAGAAATATGCTGACAATGTAACAGGAGCGTATTACGTCAACAGGCTTGCGTTAACAGAATATTTAGAATCAATAAAAAGGCAAGCAACATGCTTAGTATTCAGAGAAATAAGACCTCAATATTACACGCCGTGCGGAGTAGGTATTCTAAGAGAAACAAGCAGAGAAGCATTTTCAAAAAAACCGGAAAATTTCAACACATTACAAGAAGCACTCAACAGCATTCAAACAAGAATAAAACAACCTGTATCAAACTACACAGACAAATCAGTAATATTAAAAATGAAAAAGACACAAAGTAAATTAAGCAATTTTATATAAAACTTTAAACACTCTGCTCAATCAGCACATCACTGCAAGAGACCATTCTAATCAGATTTCTAGCCTTATCAGTAGGATAATAAACAAAGCGACGTGAATCATCAGCTCCCTTTGTAAGAAATCCAGCACCCACAAGTATATCGCAATAATAATGAATACCATTTGAAGTAATATTGGGACCAAGACTGCCATCCTTAACTGCGCGCGATAAAATGTAATAAGAATCAAATCTAGAATCTGTAGTAATCATATGCCTAGCTTCAGCTGGAGCTTCAGCTGGAACTTCTTTCAAAAAATACCCTCGCAATTCATTCAAAGTTGCCATATAATATCTGAAAAATAATATTTTATAAAGCTATCTCTTTCGAAAAACCATCAAACAATCTCATCAGTCAATCCAACCAAATCTATCGCCTTCTGAGTGGGACTATAAATTGGAGAATATCCAACCATTCTTCTTTCAAGTAATCCCACCAATACAAATGTCTCAACATGCCCTAAATCCTGAGGACTAAAATAAAACCCTTCTCCTCCCCTCACAGCTCTTTGTAAAATATCTTTTAAATGATTAGCTAAAAAATCTGACCTAGGATTATTCTCAGCCAATTCACGTGTAAGATCATTAGGAAAATCTCTTCTAAAATATTCTTCTAATCTATCCATGCCAAGAAACCAAAAACGAAGCTTATAACCTTAATTATACTAAAACTATTTCTTACTCCAAGCAGCAATTCCTATAAGAATAAATCCGACAATTGGAATTAACATAAGTATAGACCACCATCCAAGTCTCCCAATTTTTTCAAACATTTTCCAATGCCAAATAACCGTAAAAACGGCAAAGGCTAATCCAGTTAAAAAACCAATAAAAGGTATAAAGTATCCAATAATCAATAGCCATGGCCACCAATGCATCTTAGATGTCTGATAAGCTATAATCAAAGGTCCAACAAAAGGTATCCAAGCAAGTCCAGGAGTACTCAAATGAGCCTTCTTAGCAATTGCAAAATAAGCAAAAGATAAATAAATATAAACTACCCCTAATAAAACAAGAAAGAATAAAAGTCCCAAAGTAGCAACAAGAGCCATAATGAAAACTAAAGGAGGAGCATCACCACTATCAACAGCTAAACTCTGTAAAAACAAACCCGTAAAACTCATTACGCATTCTCCTTCTTCAATCTCTTCAAAACTTCTTTGACATTCTTATTCAATTGAACCATCGAATCATCTAATTCAGCCCTATTCTTAGTTCCAGTGCATACTAATTTCCCGTTAGAAAAAAGAAGAAATGTAGCATTAGGCGTCCCTAACTTATATACAAGTCCGGGAAACTGTTCCGGTTCATACTCAGTATTCTGCAACTCAAGAGCAAGAATATTCAAATTCAAATCTATATCTATGCTTCCAGAAGCAACAATATTCTGAACAGTTATTTTGGGTTTTGCTGTAACTCTAACGCCTATTTTAGCAAGCTGTTTTATAACCTGCTCAACAACTTCCTTAACTTGCGCTATACTTTTAGTTCCAGTACAAACCAAGTTTCCAGATGAAAAAACAAGAACAGCAGACTTCGGTTTCTTCACACGCAAAACAAGTCCAGGAAACTGTTCAGGATTATATTCGGTGTTGCTCTGCATCTTCGCCAACTTTGTCAACGAAACTTCTTTTCCAAGTGAAGCAGTAGCAACAATATTCTGAACAACTAAATTAGATTTGACGTCAGACATCACTATTTAAATAGAAACTTGCTTTATAAACCTTAGTTTTAATTAAAAATCACTTTTTCTTCACACTCTTCCTCGTCGTCTTCAAAACTTCAGCTTTAATGTCGCTAAGCGAAGCAATATCATGAATTCCTCTTTCAGGTCTATAATGTGAAATTCTAGGAAAACGTAAAGCGAAACCAGAAGAATAAGAAGGACTCTGCTGAATATTCTGATAAGTCACAGAAACAACAACCTTAGGCTTAACAGTAACGCCAGCAGAATTCTCAGAAACAATTAAAGGCTGTAACAAAGCATCAATTTCAGAATAAGTCGTCCCTTCAGAAGCCTTCTCTTTAAGCCCAGAAGAAACTTTTCCAATTTCCAAAAATTTATCACCATCACGACAAGCAACAATAAAACTCGTCAAACCTCCAGCACGCTTTCCCGTCCCGTATTCAGCACCAACAATAACCAAATCCAAATCAGCAACATTAGGCTTAAGCTTTGCCATAATTCCAACGTAACGACCAGAAACATAAGCAGATTGCAAGTTCTTGATCATTATCCCTTCTTCGCCTATTTTCAAAGCATCATGATAAAATTTCTCAACTTCTTCAACAGAATCAGTAACTATCTGTTTAGAAAGTGAAATCTTCCAAGGAACTTCATCAATAATCTTTTCAATAATTGCGCGTCTATCAATAAAAGGAAGTTCAACTTTATTCTCCCCATTAACATAAAGCGCATCAAAAACCTTTAACTCAACAGGCAGTTTTTTTATCAATTCATCGATATCATACTTTCTTTTTATTCGTTGACTTATCGCCTCAAATGGTAAATACTTGTTTTTCTTAGAATCAAACCCAACAACTTCAGCATCTAACACAAAACTATTAGCCTTAATATGCTTAGAAACAACAGAAATAATATCTGGAAACTGATTAGTAACTTCCTCAAGTCTCCTAGTAAATAAATGAATCTTCTTTCCATCAGAACTTATTATCACCCTAAAACCATCATATTTATGTTCAAACGCAGCAGGCTTTCCACAAACAGAAAATGCTTCATCAATATCATAAACTTTAGTAGCCAACATTACATTCAAAGGCCTTCCAGGAATAAGTGAAACATGTTCAAAAGCACCCTTACCAGAAAAAGCAAATTTCAAAACCTGAGCAAAATCAGTAACCAAATCGTAAGTTCTCTGAATTTTATCAAGCATATCTTTATCATTTAAAAAGAAAGCCTCTGCAATAGCGCCAAGAAGAACAGCATCAGCCACTCCAATGCGTAAATCGCCAAGAAGCGTTCTAACAATATAACAAGCCTCTCTAGCATCTGCCTCAATAAGCAATTCAGATATTACTCCCAGCTTTTTATCTACAGAACCATCTCCAGAAACATCGGCTATTTTTTGCAAACTAGAAAAAACATGCTCAACAGTCAATTTTTTAGAAAAAAGAGAATTTTGCTTCCCATGCCTAAGCAATTCAACAGCAACATCTCCAAGGTCTCCTAATTTCTTAAATCTCAAAACAACTTCATCAGAAGAAAAGCCAGAAGCACGAGATATTGCCTTAATCACCAGTTGCGTAGATATTCCAAATTCGCGAGAATCATATTCGGCAAACACACGACCGCGAAGTAAATAAGCATACTCTTCACATCCTTTAAGCCTAGGCAAAAACCCTGCAATGATGGAAGTCTTATCAATTCTCCCACTAGTAGAAGCAAGCCTCTCATATATAGCAACAATCTCGGAATATAACATATCCATCAAAAAGTCTTTTGTAACTTAAATCTTTTGGTTCACAAGGCTTTGTTAAATAAGTATTGGTTTAGAAGCACTTTTTTAACAGAATTATCTTCTTAGTCTTCTAAATATACTATTTATTCCCCAACCAACCAAAAAACCTACAATTAAAAATATCCAAAGTAGCATCCCCCTACCATCAATAGGCAATAATAGAAATACTAAGGTTCTTAGAGTAAAAGATGGTGTTGAGAGATACCAAACACCCAATAATAACATTATTCCAGCCCCTATATAGCTTCCCGACATTTTAAATAGATTGCTCATTTTATCCCACCAATCCTAACCTTTACCCATTAATATAGGTTTTTAGTTGCAATAAAAACCCTACTAAAATGAACGAAAATCCAACTATATTCCATTGGTGCTTTGGAGGGACGAATCCATACCTAACTACAAAACTATTCCATTTTATTTTCCATTTAAATGTTTGAGTATTCCTATAAACTGGTCTCCACCCTTGCCACCAATATTTTTTCCACCATTCCTTTTCTCCAAAAACTCTCTGATGGGAATAATCAAAGATAGTTATTAAAGTTAATATAAATACTCCAACTATCTCAAAAATTAATCCTAACACTACTAAATTAATTAAAGCCATCCCTTCTTCCTAACTCCCCCATCATAAATCTGAAAAGCAAGTGTTTTCTCAGGCAAACTTCTATGCTTGCGTAAAAAAGCAGTCCTCTTTCCAGACTCATTTTCCATCTCAATCAAACACTTGCTCCAATACTTTACGATATCTCCTGCAACCATTCTGCTTTCATTCTTCCAGTTATATATCTGATTCGTAACTAAAACTGGAATATCTTGCTTGCGAGCAATTTCAACAAGCAACCTCATCTGTCTAGTAAGTTGAGAATTAACAGACTGCATATTCTCAATATTATCTTTAGTATCAGACTCTCTAGCATCTGCAAAATCAAGACGATAAAGCATAGTCATCCCGTCAACAACAATCAAAGAAACCTGTTCTTTAACATATTTCAAAAGCTGATCAAAAGCTTGTTGTTGTTCTTTAAAATTAGTAGGCTTCAAAATAATAATATTTGCAAGAACCTTATCCAGAGTAAGATTCTCATCAACTCCATTGGTAGATTTAGAAGAAAAAAGTTGTCTAACTCTTTCCGAAGAAAATCCACCTTCAGTGTCTATAAAAATAACTTTATTTCCTTTCTTAGCCTGAGAAACGGCAGCAATCATGCAAAGGTTAGTCTTTCCCGAACCAGGCCCCCCATAAAACGTAGTAATAATTCCACAGTCGTAGCCGCCATTAAGCCAAACATTCAAATCGTAACATCCAGCAGAAACCTTACCCATAAAAAACAAAAATGGAATAAGTATAAAAATTCTCGTACTCAAACAATACAAGAATAAAAAACAAATTAAATAAAAAATAGCGTTTATCTACGCTTACGTTTAGAGGATTTAGATGCCATCATCAGCTCCTCACACATCTGACACTTCTTACACATTAAAGCATGTAGAAGCAACAAAAGTGCGGCAATGATAACTACCCATTTTGAAGAAGCCTTAGCCATATATGTAAACAAAATTATTATTATAGCAAGAACTGCTTCAACCCAACTGCATTTGCAACTCATAAAAACCTCCTTAGAATATATAGTGAAAAATGCTTAATAAACCTGTCTATGCCCATCTATAGACTTCAAGATTAAATTAAGTCTATTTTTTACAAAAGTCCGCCCTTCAACAGCCTAAAGCCTTTATTAGTATTCCAAATATTTTGAAGTTCATCAAAATTCTTGTCAGAGTCTTGCATAAGAACTGCTAATTCATCTATTTTCTTAAGTTCCTTTTCAGATAATTTATCAAAAACTTTTGGAACTCCATAGTTATTACTAGGTCCATATATATAGAGTATTTCATTATTCATTAAACAATGAAAATCATAAAAAAGTGACCAAAACAAGACTATGGCTCCTCTTTTTCCACCAGCATTATAGAAGTAATTAGAATTTATTTTCTTGCTACGAATAGCTAACAATGCATCTGCTGGAAAATCAAATTTTCCATTCGGAATATCATAAGGATTAAACTTATCATTTAAACTCCAACTCCCATCAACATCAATAGTAATCCATAGATTTTTCTTAGAATCCCAATACTGATTAATCCAATGATCAGTGCTAACTTTTCCCAAATTTCCCATATTAAAATAAGAAGCATGACCAGCCCGAACTCTGCATGGAATGCCTTTAGATTTCAAAATAGAAGCCATAAGAATAGAAACATATCTGCAAGTAAGTACTAATTTATCTTTTTCTTGTCTATCTGAAATAAGTCCTCTTTTATCTCTTCTATATAATTCTGCAAGCATTGCCCCAGCAGTAATTAATATATCGTCTTCTGGTTGTGTATGCCATGAGACTTTTGTCATATCTCCAAATTTCTTATCTTTGTTTGTTCCTACATTTCCGGCAACTAAAGTTGTTCTATCAAAAAATCGATGCACCACCACGCCTTAAAAGGCGCGGTTTGATTGGTGCTCGATTTTTGGATGCTCGAAGTGTTCCGCACACTAAAGTGTGCGGTTTCCAAACACTTCGACATGAATAAAATTTTTTCTAATAAGTTCACCTATTTTTTGAATATCATTAGGTAATTCACTTAATAAATTTTGATATAATCCAGGATTGGTATATATTGAAAAATCTCTATAAAAGTCAAGAACTTTTTCATCCATAAAAATAAACCTACTTTCAGATTTAATAACCTTTGTGCAATAAAGAAAACTAATTATTTATCAAGATCCTTAACAAGAGAATTCAAATCTTTATTTATCGCACTCACAGCCTCACTAACTGCCTTCTTGACAGTCTTTCCAGAACTCTCTATCTTGAATATAACTGGCTTAGTTAAATGATCTCTTCTCCAAGCGGCAAACTTAACTCCCTGCTCATTCAAATAAACGCGAAGAATTTCAGCAACAGTAAGATTATCAACACGAAGCTCAATCTTATCAGATTCTTGAGATATAATTTCAACATTCATGTTAATCAACAGAAATAATGGTTTTTAAAGTCTTCCATTCGTGAATTAGAAAACAAAGTTTTCTAAGCTTGCGTTTACAATTTTAATCTAAAATCTCTATATGGATAACTCCTATGAGAATTCTTAAATCATAAAGCTTATCTATTATTTAAGCCTTCTGTTTTTGTAAAACATACGACATACTCCTATTCGTGGTCTAGGCCACACTATGACAAGTCGTTGTATTGTTTTATTTTTGAGAGGAGGCTCTAATCTGCGTTAAGGCATTTAATGCCAAGTTATCCACCAGAGTCCTCCTTTCCTATCGTCATAGGACTATGAATACCTGAATTCTTCTCTATTTTTGAGCATTGCATACACCACACAGCACATTTTTCTTGCAGTCGCACAAATTGCTTTTTGCTTGCCTTTTTTCTTTGCAAGTTTTTTGTAAAACTCCTGTAACAGATTGCTTTCTTTTGTCCTCACAATATTCCAGCTTGCTTCTATCAAATTATATTTCAGGACTTTACTTGATTGTTTTATTAGCCTGCCAAATCTCAATGTAGAACCAGACTGATGAATGCTCGGAACTAATCCAGCATAACTGCACAATTTATCTACTGACGGAAATCGACCAATTTCTCCAATCTCTGCAACAATGTCGAGAGATCTCGTTGAGCCTATTCCCGGAATAGTCATTAATAATTTTGCATCTTTATTATCTATAGATAATATACTGATTTGTTTATCTACAGATTTCATTTCTTTCGCATGGTACTCCAGCAACTTCAGATAATGTCCCATTACATTATCTTCTGCAAATTTCTCTCTCAACCATATCAAGGTGCCTTTGCATAATGTAGTCGTAGGTATTTTAATTCCTCTTTTTGTTAGGATTGCGTGAATTCTATTTTTGATTTGTGTTATTTGCTTCACAAAAGTTTTTCTTTCTCTTGTTATCTCACGCAATCTTCTTATTTCTTTAGGGGGGATGTAGCTTTCTGCAACCAGATTTGCTCTCAGCAAATCTGCTAGTGTAGATGCATCAATAGAATCTGTTTTTATTCTTGCTTCTGCAATTGCTCTTGTCCTTACAGGATTTGCAAGCTTTACTTCATAGCTCATAGAATCTAGTATTTCATATATGTATTCCCAAACAGAAGAGCTTTCAATAACTATTTTTGTTTCTTGCGGTTGAAAAGCTTGTAAAAATCTGCTAAAGTTATCTTCACTGTTATCAAATTTGTCTTCTGCAAGCTTGTTTCCCTGCTCATCTTTTACAACTGCAACAGTAAACTGCTTGTGTATGTCCATTCCAATATAGTTCATTATTTATTTTCCTCCTTTCAGTTATTTCTTTCGCGAAGCGAGAGCAATTATTAAAGCCATCAGGCTTTAATCTACTTTTCTAGAATTCTCATATCATCTGCATGAGATGGATAACAATTTAGTGCAGTTATACAGATAGAAAACTGTAAAATGAATACAATGTAAACTAAGCAGTTTTCTATATATGAAGTTTAGTAAGAAACGAATATTAGAGATTTTAATCTAAAATCTCAATATCATTCCCAGTAACGCCGGTAGAATCTTTAAACATCTGCCCAACATTTTTTACAGCAGTATCTTTCTTCATCTGCTCATTGCGTTTCTGCAAATCAGCAACATTAACCTGTGCAATTGAAGCAGGATTCTTTCTCAAATTAATGCCAAAAACATTTTCAATCCTCGATATAAGAACAAAATCGTCTGCAGGCAACTCCCCAAGTTCAATCATCTTAACATTTTCCTCTGTAGATTGTGCCATTTGAGCAAGTTTAGCTCGAGTCATATTGCTCTTCTTCCTATTCTTAGAAATCTCCCAATTAAAATTAGGAATCAAATCCTGCAATGCATTATTTTTCTTCACTCCAAACTTTCCATGCTTCCATTCAGAAAAAATAGAGCCTTTGGAAACAGATTCACGCTGTTTAACGCTAAAAGCAACAGGCGCATTATTCTGTGAGCTTTGTTGAGATGGATTAACTATCTTTCGCAATATAAACAAATCTTCCATAATAGCAACTTTTTCAGGAACCTTAATTATTTCACCATCTTTTATAGCTTCAACATAATTAGCGCCATCATACGCCCTCAAATCAAGATAATCCATAATAAGAAGGATAAAACCCTCTTTAAATCCTTTATGGTGATAAAAAATACATCCTAAAATCTAAGATATTTTTTTATATCTTCCATGGATTGAAAACCTTCTAAAACAATTTCTTCATTAATAATAATAACGGGCAATCTATTTACATTATGGACTCGTTTTTGAAGCTCCACGGCGCCAAGATTCAAATCTCCGGCAACAGGAAGAAGAACAAGATTATTTCCCTTCTGCTCCTTCAAATCTCTCAAAACATTTGAGATTATTTTCTGTTCAGCAACAACTTTTGAATTAGCAGGGTCTCCAGCATACAAATAAGCAAGAGTATCAAAAGAAGCATCACACTTTTTTTTCAACAAAATTGTATTAAGCCATAACTCTGTTTTAAGCAGGCTATAACGCTTCTTCTCTCTTAAAAGTTCGTCAGTAATTTGATTGCTTTCCTCAAATTTTTCTAACTCCAATCCAGTCAAATAAAGATCCTCTGCAAATTTAAAGTTTTGTTCTATTGCTATATCACACGAACTGCTATCCATAATTTGATAATAATAATTTTGCAACTTCAGATCTAAAGCCTGTATTTCATAATTCTTGTAATTTTCAATAATTTTATCATTCCTATTTGATTCTACATACAATCCCAAAGAAAAGCCGATTATCAATACAAGCATTGATATTATCGCAGACTCCAAAAAAATTCTAAATTTACTATTCATTATTTTGTATACCATCTAATGTCTCCGCGCGCTAATTTGTAAAGGGCGATTATTAAAGGAATTACATATAGCGACCTATAAAAAAACGAGTACCCTACAATCTTTATAACACTTTTGTTTCCTGTTTCAGAGCTCATAAATCCTGTCTTATAATACCAAATAGCCAAAGCAAAAAAACATATTCCTAAAAATAGAAGCAAAGTAAATGAAAAGGTATAATCAAAATATCTCCAAAATGGATATCCTTGTAAAGAATAATACCAAGAAAAGAGATTGTAAGAACCTTTAATCCAAATATAACGAGAAAATAATAAGAAACCTATAATCGCAAAAATAAAAGATGCAGTAACATAGGGAATAACAAAATGACCAAATGCCCCTTCACGAAACATAGCCTTCCAATATTTTTGCACAGTTTGCAATCCTCCTAAATTCCATCTAACTCTTTGCTTAATCCAAGTCTTAAAATCTTCAGGAACGGTTGTATAAACAATCGCATCATAAGACATTCTAGTCCTATAACCCTTGCTCAATATATGCCATGTAATTTCAATATCTTCTGTTAAATTTTTAGGATCAAAACCTCCAAGTTTAATAACTAAATTTTTTCGATACATGCTCAACGGACCATTAGTGACATATACAGAATCTACAAAATCAAGTAGTTTCCTAGTCCATGCAATAATAGAATAATCCATCACTTGAAATTTTCCGAGCCAGTTCGGTTTATTTTTTACCAAAACGCGAGAAGTTACTGCCCCAACTGAAGAGTCATCAAAATGCCCAATCATCTTAAGAAGAGCATCTTTTCTAGGATAAGAATCTGCATCAACTACTGCAATAAGCTCGCCAGTTGCTATTTTCAAAGCCTCATTTAAAGAATTGGCCTTTCCAGAATTAGGCTTATTTAAAAGACAAACATTCGAATATTTCTTAACAAGCCCGAGAGCAATGTTCTTAGTATTATCTTTGCTCCCATCATTGATTATTATAATCTCTCTCTTGTCTTTTGGATAATCCATATTAACAATAGCTTCAACAGTCTCAACTAGACTGCTTTGTTCATTATAAGCAGGAACTAAAAAAGAAACAGAGTAATGTTTTGTAAATGCAGGACTAGCGAACAAACGATGACGATTTCTATAATGCAAAAACATAAAAATCATAAGAAAAAATATTCCAAAAAAGAATAAAACTACATATACCCATGTAAAAAAGTTCATTCTAAATATCCTCGCGATTCACAACATCTTTATTCGCATCTTTAGATTCAATTTTAGCTCCTCCAGCCACAGGAAATTTATCTGCTCCGTCGTCTGAATTTCCAACATTAAAATAATTGTAAAAGCTTTCACTCAATGAAACTTCTGCAGTATGTCCTGCCTTTTTCTTTAAAATCAATCCCATTGAAACAAACTTGGCAATATGGTCATATGCCTTATTCCCCCTTATTTTGACTAAAATACTTTGTTTCATAGGTTGTTTATGAGCGATAATAGCAAGAGTCTCCTGCTCCGCCTTTGTAAATTCAGACTTCCCAGTAGCCAAACGATTAACAAAATGAACGAAATCGGAATGCACATCCATTTTCCATAAATCTTCGCGACGAACTACTTCAATTCCACTTCCACGGTATTTCTCTTCAAGAGTGCGCAATATATCCCGTAAAATCAAAGGATTAACGTCTGTAAGAGCAACAAGCTCCTTCAAAGTCATAAACTTCCCGGAAACAAAAAGAGCAGCCTCAACCCTGCGTAAATTCTCCTTCTCGCGCGCATTATCCAGTTCAGCAATACTCTCTCTAGTCACTCCCGCCAATTCATCCATTAATAAGTAACCATTAAGCGATTTAAAAACATTCTTCTCAACCCATAAAGAAAATAAGCGAGCTCTCAATAATAGCTGCCAAAGCAAGCAAAGGAACAACAATCACAAGAAACACCTTAAAAGACTCTTTAAATCTTAACTTGAAAGTCTTTATTTTATTGGCTCCAAAAAAAGAAAAACCCAAATGAATGCCAAGTCCAAGAGAAATAAAAATAGCAGGCAACTCAAATATTCCGTGAGGCAACAATCTCCATATAACTAAATATCCAGCAACTGAAGTTGCCTTAGAATAAACATATCCTAAAATAGAACCATTAAACAAAGCATTAAACAAAGGAAATATCCCAAAAAAGACCCCCAAAAAAAGAGCAGAAAGCGAACTAGTGACATTATTGCTAAATATAAACCATATCATTTCTAAATAATCTAAATCTTTAGTAGACTTAACAATTTCTTCAATAAGTTTATCAAAAAAACCCAATTTAGCTGAATAAACATATCCAAAAATAGAACTTGCAAAAAATATCAAAGCAGAAGCATAAACATATCTCTTATTATTCCTTAAATAAGAAAAAGAATCTTCAACTAAATTGGCAAATTCGCGCTTCCAAGACATTTTTTTATTTCTTCCAGCTAATTTTCTAACCATTATTTTATCATCCTATTCAACATTTTTACTTTTCTCTGATATTTACTGCGCAAATAAGCGCCGTAAATCAATCCAGAAACTAGACCGCCAAGATGAGCCATATTGCCAATAGGCAGTTTAACAAAAAACCCTATAATAAGCAAAGGAACAATCGCAATAATAGGGGCCAACCAGAAAGACAAACTCAAAGGCATAGAAATCTTCCTAAAAGAACTATTTAGAGAAAACATCGAAAATATCATTAAAAATATTAATATCGTCCCAAAAATATTAACCACTCCAGAAATAGAAGGAAAAGCATTTTCAAATAAAACCTGCAAAACAATAACTATCAAAGGCCCAACAATAAGAAATATCTTCTTTCTAGGCAATAATGTTGCTAATATCCCTAAAAGTCCGAATATGGCTCCACTAGCGCCAACTGCAAAATCATCAACACCGCCAAAAATAAAGTCTCCTCTTGAAAAATAAGTCCCGATATAAGCAAACAAAACAAAGAACAAACTGCCAAATATTCCTGCAACTAAATAAAACCAAATAAAACGTTTACGTCCGATAATACGTTCAGCCAAACTTCCTAAAAAGAACAATGAAAACATATTCACAAATAAATGAAAGAAACCGCCATGCATAAACACACTCGTAACTACAGTCCAAATATATTGACTAGATAATATAAAAGAAGGTTTTATTGCTACAAAATCAAAAATAGAAGGAATAAAACTAGACAAAATTAAAAACAAAAAGAAAGCAACAACGTTAACAAAAATAATTAAATGAGTCATGCTCCATCTAGATAAAAATCCTGCTGGTCTAACTGAACGCCTAAAATCACGTCTAATAACCATAATTTACTTCTTCCTCTTCTTATGCGATTTCTTGGCTAACTTTTTAGCAGGCTTCTTATAAGATTTCTTAACAGCTTTTTTCTTAGACTTAACAGCAGGCTTCTTAGAAGATTTCTTCTTTCCCTTAACAATACTTGTTTTCTTCTCAACCTTAGGAACGCGCAAAACTTCAAGTTCATTAATTACAATCTGCATCTGAGCAACTTTGTCTTTTAATTTATTAATTGATTTCTCAACTTCTTTAACGTTTTCAGTCGGATCTTTTAGAGTATAAACTTCTCCGCACTCAGAACAAGTAAAATCATGCAATATTGCCTGTTCTTCCATAACTTCAACACCGCAAGTTTTACAAACATAAAATTGCTTAGTTTTTCTAATTAAAAAAATAGATTCCTGAATTTCAATCTCTTTTAATAAAGTGGCTTGATAACTAACAAGACACTTATAATCATCAAGAGTCCAAAAATATGTATACCATCCCCCGCTCTTCAAATCTTTCTTGCGCATAAAATAAACAAGTCCTTTGTCTGCAAGCTTGTAAAGTATATTCCTAGTCTGATTTATAGTCATATTAAGCTTCTTAGCTATAAGAAATTCATTTACATTCTTCTTTTTAAACAAAATATTCACAATCTTATCGGCTCCAGAACCAGCGACGATAGAAACATAATCATTCAAAAATTTCTCAAGCATGAAAGTCTAAGAACAAAACGACAATAAAAACCTTTCTATAGCGAAAGACATTAGTAATCGAACAAAATCAATTATATAGTAAACGCATTTAATTTTCGTATGCTTTTATGCGTTTACTAGATAGCGGACGCTTACGATTATTTAGCGCGTCTGCTATATGTCTTTCGCTAGATAGTCAAGGCACAACTGCTCAATTTTCAGTGTCCTTGACTATATCTAAAAACTCAACAACCCGACTTTACAAGTTATCTGATTTCTCGTCTATAACATATAGTTACTAACTTATTTATATTATTAATTAATTTTATATTATATAAAATAGAAAGATATATAAAGTATAGTTACTAACTAATACAATGGTATATTTGTTTTCAAAGATAGTCAAATGTAAAAGGTATTATTATCTGGGAGAAAATAAAAGCATCAACGGACAAAGCCGTAGAATTTCAGAAACCTATCTTGGCTCTGCAGATAACTTAAAAAGATTTTTAGAAAGTGATTCTTCCCCTAAAGAAGTGGAATCTTTATCCTATGGACTTCCAGTCGCGCTTTTGAATCTTTCAGAAGAAATGGGCTTTGTTAAAATTATTGACTCAAATTGCCCAAAAAGAAATCAGGGTTTAAGTGTTGGAGAACATATTCTTATAGATTTAATAAATAGAATTGATGAACAACAGAGCCACAATAAGCTTGGAAAATGGTTCTCTAAAACAATTTTAAGAAAAATGTTCAAAGTAAAGGATTCTTATCTTTCGTCACAAAATTATTGGAATCATTGGCAATATTTAAATGAAGAAAGAATTGAAAGTATACAGAAAGAATTGCTTCCTAATCTAATTAAAAATGTTGATTTATCTCAAATATTTTATGATCCTACTAACTTCTCAACTTATATCGAAGATAAACATAAAGATAATCCTAAGGCGATGAAACGCCATGCTGTAAACATGACTAAATATGGCAAGCCAAAAAGTGGAATTAAAGGATTAAGGCAGATTAATTTAGCGCTTCTTGTAACAAAAGATTTTGGGATGCCCTTATGGCATAAAACTTATGAAGGAAACATAAATGATGTTACTTTCTTTAAGAGCTTTATTAATTCATTAATGGATAAGATTGAAATTTTTGCCAAGCAATGCAAAAATATAACAATAATTTTTGATAAAGGAAATAATTCTCCTAAAAATATTGAAAGAGCGGGAAGAGACTTGCATTTTTATGTATTGGGAAGTTTGGCTCCATCGCAGTATGAAGACTTGCTTAAAATTCCTTTAAGCAAATTTGATATTGAATATAAAAACTCGGAAGAATATTTGTCAAGAGCATATGCTTTAAAAAAAGAAGTGTTTGGAAAATCATGCAAAATTGTAATTACATACAATGAAAAGACTGCTTATAATCAAAAAAATAGAACAGAAAGGGCATTAACTAAAGCTTTAACATATCTAGAAAATGCAAAAGAAAAATTAAATGGGTCACAATGGACAGATAGAGATAAAATTCTTATAAGGATAGCAACAAATATTTCTAGATTCTATGCAACAAAACTTGTTAAATGGCAACTATTTAAGAAAGGAAAAAATTTTGTATTAAATTTTGAGGAGAATAAAGAAGAATTATCTATTGCCAGAGACTCTTATGGAAAAAATATTTTGTTTACTGATAATGACTCTCTTTCAAATAAAGAGATTATCAAATCTTATAGTGATAAGGATGTAGTAGAAAGGTCCATTAGGCAATTAAAAAATAAACATATTATTAGTTATACGCCGCAATATTGCTGGACAGATGAAAGCTCGAGGGCTCATGCTTTCACATGTGTAATGGCTTTATTATTTTGCTCATTACTAAAGAAAAAGGTTGCAGAAAACAAAATAGATTTAAGCAGGGAAGAAATAATTAATAATTTAGCAGGAATACGCCAGAGCCATATTCTCATGCCTAAATCAAATAAGATACACACGTCAATTGAGAAAATGAACCCCTCACAAAAAAGTTTATATTCCCTTCTAAATTTGAAAAAATATGAGAGTTAGTAACTATTAAGATTTTCTCTTGAAATTTAACTTTATCGAATATAAAATGAGATTTATTAAACTAGTTTACAAGCTAACTTGTAAACTAGGGTTTAATCTTAATATATTATCTTATATTCATGAGCTCAGCAAGATCGAGAGGCATGGGGTTGAGGGGGTTGGTCTTAGGCGGAGCCGTCGGTTCTGTTGGAGTTGTGAGTTCTGGCTGCGGGCTTTTGGCTTTTGTCGCATATGATTATGAAAAATCAAGAGAAATTCAATCTGACAGAGAAAATGCGAGGATTATGGCAAGAGGAGATGAAAATTCGGAAGCTAATAGGCAGAACGTTGATATAAATGCTCCAAGATGGGAATTTTTTAGTTGTGATGGTGCGAAAGATTTTAATAATGATGGTAAAATTGATTGTGAAAGTGAAATTATAAATAAAGGTAAAACTGAATTTTATGTAGGAGATTCTTTTGCTTATATAGGTAGATTAAGATATTGCAAGGGAAAAGAATTAACATTTTTTAATCAAAATATTCCTGGAGCTGAAATCAAAGAGCGTTGGAAAAAAATTATCCCTAATGATCATTTCATGTTTTTGCTTGGTGGTTCTTTAGAACAGTCCGCAAGTTGGCATGCCTATGTTACTCTTGATGGTGCTAAAATAGGAGATTATAGAATTACTGTAAGGGAAGACCCCAGCAAGGCAATAAGCAAAAAGTAAAATTAGTTTCTACGAATATTTATAAAGAATTATTCCGTTAAAATGTTGATGGTTTATAGAAGAGGCGTTGTTGTAAAGAGTTTAGCAATTTGGCAAATTTATTTAATTGTTATTTCTGTTTTTAGTTTTGCTTTTTTTGATTGGTGAGACGACGAGAGTGGTGGCTGGAAGTTGAAACTGACTACCAAGCGGATAGAAAACTATAAAAATCAAATAAAACTCTAAAAAATATGGAATTAAATGCAAAACATCTTCATAGCGATATCTTAATTTTAAAAAGAGATATTGCTTTGATAAAATATATGCTTATGTCTGAAGGGAAACTTACCGAGTGGGCTAAAAAAGAGTTGACTAAGGCTCGTGGAGAATCTGAATCATCTTATACTGATTTGGAAAATTTATGAGTTATTCAGTTAAATGTCAAAGTGTATCTTAGGAACACTTTGAGCATCCAAAAAACCACAACATGAAACGCAAGGTTTTTTTGATTTTCAAAACAAGCAACAAAATTTTTTAGAAAATTGCCTATAGACATTCAAGAGAGAATTAAAGATAAATTTAGAGATGTTGCTCTTGATC
>Ga0209541_10001066_pt1 | contig 54573 bp, 62 predicted proteins | sample RifCSPlowO2_01_FD_184027 | JGI IMG/M metagenome (GOLD analysis project Ga0209541, IMG submission 184027) | Groundwater microbial communities from Rifle, Colorado - Rifle CSP2_plank lowO2_0.1 (SPAdes) (version 2) | ecosystem: Environmental > Aquatic > Deep subsurface > Groundwater | place... | reverse complement strand
TAAATTATTAATAACTACACAATAGTAACAAATAGAAAGGTTTATAAACTTTAAATATTTCTAAAATTTATGGCAATAACAGCAGAATTCAAAGGAAGACCAACAATAGACTTATCTGGGGTTCCAATAGCAGGATTTTTAGAAGGTAAATTTGGAGAAGAAATATTTAATGAAGCAAGAGCAAGAGCTTTTGAAAAATATAATAGTGCACCTTCACTATTAACTCCTTTTTATCAAGGTGGCGTAGTTAGGGGTTCAAATCCTTTTTATGCTGTTTTAGTAAATGAAGTATTAAGAAACAATAAATTAAATCTGCATACAGCAACACCAGCAGAAATAGAAAGGACATTAAGTTTAGGAGATGTTTTAGGAATAAAAGGAAACTATTATGTTGATACAGGTTTAGTTTTAAGAAGTCCTCAAGATTCATATGCTCCAAATGATCCATTAGCAAAAGACTTAGCAGCTCAAATAGAACATAGATTAGGTAAACAATTAGAATTGTCAGTAATGCCATTAAATGGTTTTGATTTAAAAAATGATAATAATAAATATGGTTTAGGACTTGTATTAAGAGAAGATGCAGAAATAATCCATAGTGATGTTTTAAATCAGCAAGGAAAATTTGATCAAAAAGAAGATATTAATCCAGAAACAGGCTTACCAAGAGAGGTAAGAAGAGAAGGTAGTAGATATTTATATACAAGAAGTGAAGGTCTGTCTAGGTTGTGCGTGGGCAGCCTGAGCTTGGTTGCGTACTGGTACTATTTCGGTAGCTCGGATGATTCCGGTAGGGTGGTTATTTGCGGCGAAGTAATTCATCCAAATAATTTAGTTTTACCAGAGAATTTAGGGCGGTTATAAATTGAATAATTATAATCAACCAACAATGTCTTTAGGTTTTTAATCTGTTGTTGACTAATTTAACCTAAGAACAACTTATGGGTTTACCATATTTGTACAATAAGACTTATAATCTCTTCTAATTAATCCAATTCAATGGAAAAGTTATATTTGTTTGTTTTAGGAAGAGATCCGGAATTAAGTATAATAGAAATAGAATCATTTCTTCAGTCTAAAAATATAAATTATGAAATTTTAGATACAAATAAAAACATAGCAGCAATTAAACTATCGCAGTTCGAAACATCGTTTGTCGATTATTTGGGTGGAACAATTAAAGTTGGAGAAGTAATATCAAATACAAATAAATTAGATGAAATAGAAGAAAATTTAGAATTATCAGAGTTATATAAAGGAACAAAAAATAAAATAAATTATTATATTTCAGGTTTTAGTACAGATTTAACTTCATTTGTAGAAGATTTCCTAAAAGATTATTTTAAAAAAATAAAATTAAAAGCATTATATAGAAAAGAAACAACCCCTTCTTCAATTATTAAAAAAGAAATATTAAAAGAAGGCTTAGATTTGATAATATATAAAAATTTTATAGCTAGAACAATTGCAGTTTCTAATTTAATAGAATTGAAACAAAGAGATATCCAAAGGCCTTCAGTTGATTATATGAAATCCATTTCTTTAAGATTAGCAAAAATATTAATCAATTTAAGTAAAATAAAAGAAAACGAAACATTACTTGACCCTTTCTGTGGTTCAGGTTCAATATTACAGGAAGCAATGTTAAATAATATTAATGTTATAGGTATAGACAAAGATAAAGAATCTATAAAACAAAGCAGTGATAATTTAGAATGGTTGAAAGAAAATTATCCAATAAAAGCAAATTACAGATTATTTAATTTAGACTCAAGAAAAATGTCTTCTGTAGTGTCAAAAGTTGATGCAGTTGTAACAGAACCTTATTTAGGACCATACATAAGAAAGCTTCCAAATATAGAAGAAGCAAAATCATTGATTTTTGATTTGACTAATTTATATTCAAGCATAATAAAACAATCATCTGAAATTTTAGGCAAAGGAAAAAGGTTGATTATTATAATTCCAAGATTAAAAACAGTAGAAGGAAAAACATTATATATAGACATTAGATCTTTAGTTGAACAAAATAAATTTTACTTAGTATATGAACCAGTAATTTATGCATATAGCAAAAGCAAAATTATTAGAGAAATATGTGTTTTAGAAAAGCATTAATTCATAATTTCTTTAATCTTTCAGATTTTTTAATGAAATTATTATTAAACTAATCTTTTAAGTTCATACAACGATTCTATAGTTAATGATGGCCGCAGCCCATTAAATAAATGCTCTTTTCTGTCAATTAAAACATCAAAAATTTTTGCACTCTTGGCAGCTATAATATCTTCATCAGAATTGCCAACATAAATTGTTTCATCAGCTTTAACGCCAAGTTTTTCCATGCATATATTTAATCCATGCGGGTCTGGCTTCGGTCTTACTCCATTTAAGGGCTGCGCAATTACAATATGCCCAAATCTATTCGCATCAAGCATGGCAATTTCCAAATCTGCTATATAAATTGGTGCCCCTGTAACAATTCCAAGCTTATAGCCAATTGTTTGTAAATGATTCAAAAAAAGCGTATCTTCATATGGTTTTGTTAATTTTTTTCTTAAGTCAAAATTTGCAGTCTCATGTTTTTTATATGTCTGCCAAAACACTTCAGGATTTAAGCCAAATTCTTGTATGATTATGTCATTTCTTCTTGCTTCAAACCAGAATCTGTCAATCACATTATTCTCTGCACGTTTTTCAAACTCATTTAAAGCAAGCCTTACAAGATTGTATCTATATTCAGGTGCTGTATGTACAAGTGTGCCATCCAAGTCAAAAAGAATTGCTTTGTATTCCATAATATTTGTAATTTATTCTATTTTTTAAGCATTATTGAATTAAAGGATATATTTACTCAACTAATTCTTTCTCATTTAAACACACAAATACGTGTTTTAAAGGCTTTAAACTGACTTCTTCCATAACAATAACCTTGTTCGCGGTTCTGTCTAATCTAAGGGACTTTTGTTACTTTTATTGTTTTCTGTCGCTTTCGGGACTTTCTTTATTGATTGTAATAACATAGTTTCCCATCTGTTTCCATTAACTTTAATCCCTGAACGTTCTGAAGGAGTTAAATTATCCTTAACTGCTTTTCTTACAAAATTCTGGTGAAGATGGAATTAGGAAAAAATATTATAAGGTTTATATTTCTTTAAAAGTAGGTTCATATCTTTTTGCCATAGTTCTTGGGTTTTTTTTAGGGTTTTTCTTCACAGATAGTTATGTTTATTTTCAACATTCAGGTATATTTCATGAAAATCCATTGCCATTTAATGAAAATCAAATCACTACTTTTGAATATATTGGTTTTGATAGTATAAGTAAAAACTATAAAATAAATAATACTTATGATGATGAATATTTAACAATTAAAAATAACTGGAAAGATTTAGTGTTTGTTAAAACAGAAATAAATTACGATAAAAAAAGCTATGAAGGTTTAGTTATAAGGTGTAAAGTTATAGATTCAAATCAAACTTGCGAGGAATATTCTATAGAGAACTTTGAATAATTATTGATTTTCTTTATTTTGGGGCTTTAGCCTTGGGTTTAAAGCCAGATAAGAACCATTGGTTCTTATAAACTCCTTCACGATTAAATTTTTCTTAATTTTTTGTGTTTTTTAATAGAGCTCACGCTACTAGTTTTTTCAGCAGGAAATTTAACCTGTGCAAGTTGTATGCTATGCATACAAATGCCTGTTGCACAAATACACGATGGATTTCTGTAAGTTTTGTGTATCCTGCATTTAATGTCCTATCCATAAAGGCATAAGGATGTTCTACTCTCGATCTTGTCTTGCTTATTCTTTTATTTCTTAACTTTTCATGCGGTGTTAATTTTCCTCTTTTCATAGTCCCGTCTCCTTTTGCTTTTGTAGTGCATCCTGAATAACCACGGTCACGATAATTTATTTCATTTGACTCTGCAAGATCAATATTTCCATCATGCGTCTTTGCTGTTGTAACAGCAAACCTTGTAATGAATTTATTATCCTTATCAATTTTATCATGAAGTTTATAACCAAAGATATTTTTGTCTCCTTTTTTAGTCCATGAACCATCTTCATTTCTGCTTGAGGGTTCTCCTCTTCCTCTGTCTTCCATTCCAGAATTTTTCTTGCCTGGATCAGCATGTATAAATTTAGCATCTTGTATAACTCCTTTACTAAATTTAATTCCTTTATTTTCTATTTGTTTTCTTATTTCATTCCATAATTCATCAATGGTATTTCCGTTGCTAAGCTCTTCACGGAAATACCATACAGTTGAATAATCTGGAATATTATTTGGAAATCCTAAAAATTTTTGAAAGCTTATCCTATCAGCAACTTGATACTCCAATTCTTCATCGCTTATTCCATAACAGCTTTGAAGAAAAAGCATTTTGAATAATATTATTGGATCATAACCATGTCTTCCAACACCTTTATTTTGGTGAAGGTATTTGCTAAAATCATTCCAATTAATTATTTTATTTATTTCATCAAGGGGATCGCCAAGCTTTTCGATCCTTTCATACCCAATGCTAACTCCAAATTGTTTAAGAGAAAATATTTCATTCATTATAAAATCACCTCTAATAAATATAGAACTAAACTAATTTATATCTTTATCGACGGTAAAACAACTATATTTTACAGGAGAATGTAAGAACCTGGGTTCTTACGGGATTAAGCAAACTTGCTTAATCCATTAATTTTGTTTAATTATTCAAAGTTCTCTATTAATTTTCTTTTTTTTAAATTTGTTATCTTTTTCTATTACTGGTTTTACATAATTCTTCAAGGCAACTAATTCTATTAAAGTAAGTTTTAATCCAAAATCCTCTTTAATTTATTCTATTGCTTTGTTAAATGTTATAATTCTAGTTTATTCATTAGAAAACCTATATTAAAAAGATATAAAATTTAGCTTTTTAAAAACTCATGAATTTTTGTAAATAGTTCATCCTTTTCACCATATATTAAAAAATTTCCTTTTGTGGATGCAATATAATCTGCCTCATCTCTTGACTCCCAATTTTCTTTATAATTAATTTTAAATCTTGCAGTAATGTCCTGATCTGAAATCATTTCAGTATTTTCAATTTTAGGAATAAATTGTTTTGTTAATTTATGCATAGTACAATGATTATAAACAGTTTGTGATTCTCCGTCATTATAAACTAAGTCGCCATAACTAGTTATATGAACGATATACCTATTTTTATCCTGCAGAATTTCAAACATAAAACTTTTATGTATGTGCTCTTCAATTTCTTCTATTTTATTTAATCCTTCTCTTGTTATTTTATATGCTTTTGCTTCTTTTGATTGGATCATATTATTGAAGAAACTAACCATTTGGGTATTATCTTTACCAATATTTCCTTTTAATAATTCAATAAGATTTACCATTTTGATATATTCTACTATAAAACCTATTTTTAACTTTATGTGAAATAAGAAAGGTATATTAAAAATTTATCTCCTACCTTTCTCAATCTTACCCGATAATAAGGCATTTAAGCTTTGGTCATTAACTTTTATTATCTGCCATCTAACACATGGAATATCTCCTTTTGCTCTTCCCATTTTTCCACCAATACATTCAATTAAAACTTCGTCATGTTCGTTAATGAATTTTTGAGCATTATCTCCAGGAATAAAAACAGTAATATGTTTTCCATTTTTTAATAATTGAACTACTGCACATTTTCTCATGGCAGAGTTTGGCTGTTTTGCTTCAATTTGTCTTTTTTCCAAAACAATTCCCTTTGCCTGATGGCTGCCTGCTAATGGGTCTGCTCTTGTTTTTAAGTTTAAAGTTTTTCTAACGTAGTTTTTACTACTCCACCTAGCATTTTTTCTTCTATCTTTTAATCTTTTTCCAGACATTAATCCATTAGGCTTGTTTCCCATTGTGAATTGAAGCTTGGTTATATTTTATAAATCTTTTCATAGTAATTTTTTTATGGATATTACAGATACTTTCTTATATGGGGTAAAGAGTTGTAATGAATTTGATGAAACTTTAGATATTGTAAAAAGTAATTTCTGGTTTGATAAAATATCCTGGAGATAATTCAATAAGTATAATTAAATTAGATTTTAAGATTTAATCTGGTAATAATTTAAAATATTTTTCTAATTTTTCCTTATTCAAATCTTTAAAAATTTGTTTTTCAAAAATCTGACATTTTTCATATAGTTCATCGAATAATTCTCTTGGCTGTAAATGGATATGAAAATGATTAACTTTTAGACTATCTTGTTTTTGGAAAGGTCTGTAATTTTGTCTTATGCCACAACCTTTCGAAATATTTTTTAATATAAGCTCTTGAAATTCTATTGTTGTTTTGAATAATTCTTTTTGCTCTCCTTCATCTAACTCTGAGATTTTTTCTATATGTTTTTTGGCACGGCTAATAAATGTCCTGGCATTAATCTTGGACTGCTGAATATTACCAAAACTTTTTCATTTTCTTATTAATATTCTTATTTTTTCTTTGCTTATATTACAGAATGGATAATCCATTTTATTTATTGATTGCTTAGTTTTATATATTTGTTTTGATTATTAGATTTAATGATAAGGGGAATAACTAATAAAAATATCTTAGACAATTTTTGTGAAGAATTTTGTAAAATCATAGAAAAACATTGCAAGTATATTATTGTTTCTGGTTTTCTTGCTATTTCTACTGGAAGAGTAAGAGCAACTGAAGATATTGATATGATTATGGAAAAATTAGATAAAAATAAATTCATAAAACTTCATGAAGAACTAATTGATAATAATTTTGTGTGTGTGCAATCTGACAACTTTGTGGAAATATATGAATATTTGATAAGTGATTTAAGTGTCCGATATACTTTTAAAAACAAGCCTTTGCCTGAAATGGAAATTAAATTTGCTAAAGATGAACTAGATGAATATCAGCTAAAAACTAGAATAAAATTAGAAAAAACAGGATTAGATGTCTGGTTTGGCAGTATAGAAATGAATATTGCATTTAAAGAAGAATATTTGAAATCAAATAAAGATTTAGAAGATGCTAGACATTTAAGAGAAATTTTCAAAGAAAATATTAATGAAGATGAAATAATTAAAATCAAAGGTTTTATCAGGAGAATTAAACTTGGAGAAAAGTAGGGAAGATTTTATATTAAGGTGGATTAATTATATGAATAAAAATGAGAATTGGAAAGAAGTACATACAGAATTTATAAACAGCCAATTTGAGAAAGCTTATAATTTTATAGAAGAATTGCTAAAAGAAGAAAATGGTGAAGAGAAGATAGCTAAAATTTATGATATTAAAAATCTTAAAGGTTATCCTGAATTGTTTAAGAAGCTTAGAAAGGTTTAAAAATACCTGCCTTTCCTTTAATTTATGCAAAAGGCAAGAATCAAATTAGCAAGTGCGGAAATAGATAAATTAAATGAAGTAATCAATGCAATAGTAGATATAGCAAAAAAAACAAGCACTGTAATCAGAGGTCCTATTCCTTTACCAACTAAAAAATTAAAAATTACCACAAGAAAATGTCCTTGCGGTGATGGAAAAGCCAGTTTTGACAGATTCGAAATGAGAGTACATAAAAGATTAATTGATTTAGGTGTTGATGACAGGGCTTTAAGACTTATAATGAGAGTTCCTTTACCTAAAGGTGTAAATATTGAGATTAATTTATTAGATAGTTAATTCCTAAAAAAGTATTTTAATCTTGTTTTTATTATTAGTCTTTTGTTTTAATAATTTCATTGTCCCAACTATCGATTCTTTTTTTTATAATTTCTGTATCTGTATAATTATTTGATTTAATTTTTTTTACAAAATTTTTATCAATTAAATCTACCAAATCTCTAATATCTGTTCGAGTTAAATCTAATTTATCTTTAATTTTATTCCAATCCTGCTTTTCCAGATCCATGTTAAATAACTAATTAATGATTTATTAAACTTTACTAATTAAAAAATAAAAAGAGAGTAATAGATTCGAGGGATTAAACCTATTGCTCAATAAGATGCAAATAATTCTTCTTCTCTTTCTGTCTGAGCCAGCATCCAGTTTATCTGTAACTCATCAAGCATTTTTTTCCTGTTGAATTTTTTATAATCTTTCATTTTAATATGCCAACCTCCTGAACGATATTGTTCCCCTTTTTAAAGAAAATCCATAAAGAACAAAAAATTCATCCTCATGCACCATCTCATTTTTAATTTCCATAACAACACCTCCAAGGAATATAAGAATAATTGTTTATTAATACATTATGAAGAAATACTAAAGAGTAAAAATTCACAAAGCTTATAAACTATTTTTTAGATATTTATATATGGTATCGCTAGTTTTCAGTCCGATATGGTTTTTTGGTTTTGACAGTGTATTTGATTTTATTTCAATAATCATAACTTTATTAATTGGATTTTACAGTTATAAAATTTATAAGTTAACTGGAAAGAAAAGCTATTTTTACTTATATATTGTATTTTTATTACTTGGTTTAGGATTAGTTTTAAAATCATTTGCAAATTTAGGTATGTATTATGATTTATTGCATAAGCTTGGAGTCATAGATACAAGATTATTTGGTTACCAGATTACAGCATTAGCATTATTTACTTATGTACTTACTACATTACTTGGATATATTATTTTAGTTGCTTTAACGTTAAAATTGCAAGGTAAAAGAATAATTTCTTTATTGTTTTTGCTTGTATTCTTAACTATTTTATTAGCAAAAAATTCATTTATGTTTTTTCATTTAATATCTTTTATTATAATAATGTTTTATGTAATGCCCTATTTTTATGATAATTATAGAAAAGTCAAGACTAATATGGCTTTCTTAGTTTTTACATGCTTTTTTTTACTCGGAGCAAGTCATTTATTATTTGCTTTAGTTTTTTATAGCACGCAGTTTTATGTTAGTGGTGTCATATTGCAGATGGTTGGTTATTTAATGCTTTTAGTTAATCTTATATTGGTGCATAAACAATGAATGCTAGAAGAGACAGGCTTCAGATAGTGAATGATATACTTATTTCTATTAGAGACAAAAATGGAAAAATAAGACCAACACATTTGTTGTATAAATCTAATTTAGCTCATAATAAGATGAAATTGTATGTTAATGAATTAATTGAAAAAGAATTAATTAAAGAAGATATAGAAGATGGAAAAAAATATTATTTTTTGACTGATAAAGGCATTAAGTTTGTAGATGAATATAAGAAGATTAATCAGTTTGTTGAATCTTTTGGATTATAGTTAACTAATAAATAGATTTTTTGAAATATACAATAATAAATCTGTTCTGTTTTTAATTTAAGCCTTATCTTTTATTTTGTAACTTTAATACTACAATATATAAAATTAAGGATGCTATTGAGAAGTGATAAGTAGGAAATTTTAGTTTTTCTCATATCCAAATTTTTTGTTATACTTGTCATGATCAATAACATCCAGTACAAATGCTATTATTTCTATTTCTGTTTCTCCTTCTGTTAGTGTGTAAAGCATTCTCCAAAAGTTTGGAAGTTCAACTCTAAAAAGATTAGTTACTCCATATTTTGTTATGTATTCTTTTGGTATTAGTTTTTTAGCTATTGGTTCTCCATAGTGCATGTTCATTTTTATTAATTCTTTTTTCTTTTCTAATGCATTTAGTATGCTTTTCTCTATTTTAGAATTAGGTGCTTCTTGATTTAAATATTTGTAATACTTCTCTTAATGATGTCTCTAACATATGCAGAACAATTACAGAAATAATATAATGCTTGTAAAACTCCAGAACTTTGGAAGAGAGTAAAGAAGCATTGTATAGATAAAGAAATAGATATTTCTGAGTTTATTGAAGATTTGTTGAAAAAGAATCTGCCTAAATAATTAATTTCTTTAGAGCCCTAAAATAGAAAGCTTTTTATACTTTTAGAGACCTAAATAATAGTATGAAAATCTTGAAAGAAAAATCAAGACAATACAAAGGAAATGCCTATTTCAAATATAAAGTGAACATTCCTGTTGGAGCTATTTCAAGAGCACAATTAAATGAAGGGGAAGATCTTCAAGTTACTTCGGAACCTGGACAAATTTTACTTTCAAGAGTAGGCGCAAAGAAGCAAGAGTTTGACGGAGTAAGATCCCAATTATATAAAGAAGCTTTGGAAGAATTTCCCAATACGAGAGAAAACGACATTAAATGTATGAAGAAGTATTTATCACCAAAAGATGGAGAGAGAATTTTAGAAATTGGTGCTGGAAGTGGATTCTTCTCTCAACATATTTTAGATTTAATCGGTGAAAAAGGAAGATTGATTGTTTCAGATCCTTCCTTAGAACAGTTAGAAGCAGTAAAAAAATTAAATAAGAAAAATATAGATGTTATTCAATTTGTTCAGTTTGGTTCTGAAACTGTTAATTTAGAAAAAGACAAGGTTGATGCAATTTGGTCTTTTGGAACAATGCACCATCTAATACAAAAAACAAAATCTTTTGAAAATATGGATAGAGTATTGAAGAAAAATAGAAGGGTCGTTATTTGTGATGTTTTTCAAGGTTCTAAATTAGCGAAACATTTTGATGATAAAGTTGCTAAATATTGCATAGTTGGACATGAAGTTTCTTTTCTAAGCCGAGAATACGCAGAAACATTATGCTATTTAGTTGGTTTTGAAAAACCTAAATTTTATGATGTTAACATGAAATGGAAATTTAAGAATAAAAAAGACATTGGCTTATTTTTATATAAACTTCATGGAATGACGAAAACAACTCCCGAAGAATGTTTGAAAGGTGCAGAAGAAATTTTAGGAATAGAAAAAAAAGGAGAATATTACCTATTAGATTGGCCATTAACTGTCATGACCACAAGGAAAAAATGAAAGCACTAATTATTGGTGGAACAAAAGGATTTGGAAAAGAAATATCAGATAATCTAATTAACAATGGAATTGGAGTAATAACAGTAAGTAGATCAAAAATACATTATAAAGATCATTTGCATTATAGATGCGATTTAAGTAATTTAATGTTATGGAAAAGATGTATTAACAAAATCTTAAAAGAGAATAAAGATATCGAACTAATATTTTTTGTTTATGGATTTGCAAAACCAAAGAATTTTATAAACTTAAATACAAATGACTGGCTTAAGTCTTTTTCTACTAATGTGGTTTATATAGCCCTTCTATTGCAAAAATTAGAAGATAAACTGCAAAAGAAGAATATCATGAAAATAGTCACAATTGGTAGCCAATGGTCATATAAAATCGGATGTGATTATTTAGTTCCTTATACAATTTCTAAGCATGGGTTGAGGACTTTAACAGAAGGCTTTGCACAACGAAATAAAAATATAATAATAAACTGTATATGTGTACCTACTATGGATACGCCTGGCTATTATAAAATTAGAAAGGAATTTGAAAAGCTTGGTAGAAAAGAATTAATTGGTATGTCTAAAGGTCTTGTAGCAGATCATAAACACATTGCAAATGAGGTGGTAAGATTAACTTTAAAAAATAATGAATCTGGTGCAACTTATATTATTACATCAGAAGGAAAAATAGGAAAATTAAAAAACCACAACTAATAAATTTATAATATGGAAACGGATAAAAAAGAAATTAAAAAATTTTATGGAGCTTTCGCAGGAGATAAATATCTAACAGAAATAAGAAGATTTGGTCTTAGATATGACGAAATGATTGAAACGATTGTTGATTTATTATCAATAACATCCCCTAAAGAGATTTTAGATATTGGTTGTGGTATTGGAAATATTGAAGAATTAATTTTTGAGAAATTACCTAATTCAAAGATTACTTGCATTGAACTTTCTTCTGAGATGGCAAGTGTTTCTAAAGAAAGATTAATCAAATTTCAAAATAAGGTAAATATTATTTGCCAAGATATATTAAATTTTGAATCAAAACAAAAATTTGATGTGATTTTTTCAAATCTCGTTATTCATAACTTGTCTATAGCGAAAAAGAAAGAATTGCTTAAGAAAATAAGAACATGGTTAAAACCAAACGGCATTTTCATATGGGGAGAATTTATGGATTGGAAAGATAAAGAAATAGATAAGCATTTTATGGATTATCGAAAAAAAGTTATTTTAGAAAGTGGTGCTGATAAGAAAATTGTAGAAGATATTTTGGTAAAAGAAGAGAAAGATCCAAGATTAACTGTTATAGAAACTATTGATTTATTACGAAAAGTGGGCTTTAAAAATCCAGAAGTGTTATGGGTTTATAGTTTTTTAGCAGTTTTTCGGGCGAGGAAAATGAATGGAAAATAGAAAAATCGATTTTGAAAAAGTTGCTGTCTTAGTAGTTGATATTCAGAATGATTTTTGTGATAATGAGGGAATATTTGCACAGCAAGGATTAAATGTTAAACCTGCTCAAATCATTACTCCAAAGATAGAGGAGTTTATTAAGAAAATCCGAAGGTATGACCTTCTTGTAATTTATACTAAACAAATTGAACATGAAGATATTACTCCTCAAAACCTAAAAAGACAGTTTAATGCTGGAAAATTAAAACCTGTATGCTCCCCAAATTCTTGGGGATCGGAGTTATATAAATTAAAACCCTTAAAAAATGAATTTATAATAGAGAAATATACTTATGATGTATTTTCAAATCCAAAATTACATGGCATTCTTAATGAAAACAAAATAAAAACAATTGTTGTTATAGGGGTTAATACAGATATTTGTGTTGATACAACGGTTAGAAGTGCATTTACAAAAGGATATCAAATTGTTGTCCTAAAAGATTTAGTTGCAACAATGAATAAACAAAGTGAAAGATACTATTTGGATATTTTTAATAGGTTTTTTGGAGATGTAATGCACTCCAAGAAATTTATTTCCTTTCTTTCTAAAATGGAAGTTTAAGAGGTTTTTACTTCTAAAAAGCCTTTCTTTTACAATCACTATGAAGTGGCGAAAGTATTATAAACTTGTTTTATTTGCGTTTTATAGATTAAAATGACAGAAGACTATATTCCAAGATTGTTAGAATATGTGGTAAGTTTAGATTATGCAATTGCAGATAGAAAGAGTGGTTTAGAAGCATTAAGACAGTGTGTTGGAAAGCCAACTGATGATCCAATAAGACTTTGGGGTCCTGCTGAAGCACTAGCATCCTTTGAAGGTGCAAAAAGAAGATTATTTGATATATTCCCAGAATTAAAAGAACACTATAAAGAGAACATTGAAGATAAGTTGGGAGGAGAATAAAATGGCAAACGATAAAATAACAGTATCAAGAATAGATTTACCATTAAATGGATTTCCTAAAACATTAGAGCAGATAACAAGTTTTGAAGCAAACAGAAGAGGATTAGTTTCAACAAAAGCTCCTGTTATTTTTAGAAGAGAAAGAGGAGTAATGGGCAGTGAAGTATCGCCATTTCAAATTACAGCAGAAGATTTCAGAGGAGCGAGAGAAAGAAATTATAATTTAGTGGTTCCAGATAATGCAGTAGCTTATGTTGTAGGAGAAGATAGTGGAACAGTCAATACACATGTAGGAATATATGATAACAAAGGAAGTAATGATGTTTACATTCCAGTACAGTTTTACAAAGAGAGAGAAGAGGAAAATAAATGAACCAAGATTATGCAACTGTAATAAGAGAAGTAAAAAAATATCAAAGATATAGAGGTTCGATAACAACTATGTTGCCAAGATTATTGCGTGATGGTCGTGAGCTTATTACTCCTTCAGAGCTTATGGAGCAAAGGATAAATGGCTTGCCGAAAGATAAAAAAGATTTAAGAGAAAATAGTATTGATACTTCTTGTATAATCTTCGTTAATCATAATGAAAGCGAAGTAAAATTATTACAGCAAATGCCAAAATCGGTTCTTGATAGATTTATGAATGGAAGAACTAGTTCGTTTTATGATGGTGATAAATTGGTAACAAATGACGGTGTCTATTTTGGAGCAGGTGTGCCACTTCTGCAGTCTGAATATGATTGCGTAAACGGTTTTACCATTGCACAACATGAATTTAATTTATTTGGAGAGGATCATTATGCACTGCCAGAAAAGAGAGAAGAAATTTTATCATTCTTAGCAAATGAAAACCAAGCATTAGTACGAGATTATATAAAAGATGTTTGTAAATCACTAGGCAAAGATTTTAATAAGGTAATTGGAATAAACTTACCTAAATTAAAGGGAGTTCATTTTATACATTTTAGTATGATTGATGGTGAAAGCGACTTTATTAAACACTTTGATGGGAATATTGGAGCTTATTCAGCATTTGGATATCTTCCTGAAGGAGAATGTCATACTCTCATCGGAGTTGTTTCTAAAGATAATCAAGATTTAGTAAATTCAGGAATTGAATCTAGAATTTGAAGGGAAGTAAAATGAAAGGAGACAAATACAAACAACTTTTACTAGATATTATTGATGATACTCAATTAGTTATCCAAAGTAATGATTTACCAAGAGCTAGAGCTCAACTTGATGATCTTGCAAGAGAATTTCGTTTTATGCCGGATGATGCATTTGCTGGTGGTCGTTCAATATTTGCTATTGCATATACTACTTATTTAGCTTTAGAAGAAGCGTATAAAAGAAAACAAATAATGAATGAATAATAAAAATGAAAGTTGGCAAGGATAGATATGATAAAACTGGCGGAACAAGAGTTTTAAGAGCGAAAGTAAGTAAAGAAATTAAATCAGCTATTCGCAAATTGGGAATGTCAACCCAAGATTTATCTGAGAGAATATATGAATCATTAGGGTATAATCGTGCAGGTGGTGCTTTAGGGTTTTTAATAAGTGCAAGAACAGGAAAATGTTTAGGAGCTTCAACTGAAGTTTCTAAAAATTTTATATATACTCCTACTGAACTTGAAAAACTTGCAAGATTATTTAGAATTTTAACTATTGATGAAAATAATCCAGTATTCCAAGAAGTATCACAATCAGAACCTGAATTTAGTTCTTATTATAGAAAATTTGGAAGACTGGATGGAGAATTTGATTCTCAAGAAAGAAATGACCAACAAACATACAAAACATTAATGGACAGACTAAGAATAGAAACACAAAGACAAACAAATACCTATGCAAGAGAATTACAAAAAAGATATGATGATTGTAAAATTCCAGAACAAAGAAGAGAATTTCTTAGAGATTTAGAAGGATACTTAAATTATTTAGAAGGCGAAGGTATATTTCACGATTTTAGTAAAAAAAGAGAAGGCTAGATTTTATTTTACTATAATTTCAAAACGTTTTAATAAAATATAAGTATAAGTTATGCTTTCTATTTCTTATGCCAAGATGTCCAAAATGCTCTTACAAGTTAGTACTTCTTTCAAATAGGCCAAAATATAAATGTGCTTTATGTTCAAAACTTTATCCTGAAAAAGAAATAGAATTAAGAGATTTCTTAGAATGGAATAAACAACAAAGAACAATAGAAATAGAACAGTTTATTCAAGAAGAATTAAACAAACTAAAGTCTAAAGAAGAAAACAGAGCATTTATCGGATTCAGAAAGTTTTTCAAACTAAATAAGTTAAGAGCTAAATTATCAAAAGAAGTAATACTAGAAAGAAAAAGACAATATTACCTAAATAATAGAGAAAAAGAGCTATTAAGGGATAAGATTTACAGACAAAATAATCTTGAGAAAACTAACACAAAGAAAAAAGAATGGAATACCAAGAATTTAGAGTTAAGGCAGAAATATAATCTGGTAACACACCAAAGATTAAGACAGAAACAACTTACACTACAATACTTAGAAAACGAATCTTATAAGTCTTATATCCTCAAATTCTTTGATTCAGTTTCCAGAAAGTTACTTGCCGATCTACTGGGCTTGAAGTAAGGTTTAAATAGGGAATATAAACTAAGGATTATAGACGCCAAGGTCGCCTAACCTGGTATGGCACAGGATTGCTAAAAATGGTGTAAATATCCTGCGTCCGAAAGGACTTGTGGGTTCAAATACCATTAAGCACTATCATGATTATGGCTTAGTGCCTCTTAATGATTGATAGTCCCACCCTTGGCGTTTTATTTTAATAAAGAAACATTTAATAAATTATAATTTCTATTTAATCTTATGTATTATAAATGGAAAGTAAAAGAGGTACTAGTTAAACTAAGTTCTACTATTAATGGGATAAGTGATAATGAAGCAGCAAATAGGCTTGCGATATATGGAAAAAATGAAATAAAAAAATTCAAGAAAATTTCAAAGATCAAATTATTATTATCGCAATTAAAAAGTTTTATTGTTTATGTTTTACTTGCAGCTGCTTTAATATCACTAATTTTTGGGGAATTTAAAGATTCACTAGTAATTTTATTTGTAGTAATAATAAATACTTTTTTGGGATATTTTCAGGAATACAAAGCTGAAAAAGCGATAGAAGCATTGCAAAAACTTTCAACCCCTGTTGCTACAGTTATAAGATTTGGAAAGATTAAACAAATTCCATCTTCTGAACTGGTTCCTGGGGATGTGATTATTATAGAAGAAGGATCTTTTATACCTGCAGATGCAAGGGTAATTGAATCAAATGAACTTGCAATTGATGAATCGAGTTTAACTGGGGAATCTGTTTCTGTGAATAAGATTGTTGAAGAAATAAACAAAGATTGTGTAATTTCAGATCAAAAAAATATGGTTTTTTCAGGAACTATTGCTATAAGGGGAAGGGGAAGAGCAGTTATTATAAATATAGGATTAAGTACAGAATTAGGAAAGATAGCGAAAGGTGTGGAAGAAGAATATGAAAAAGAAACTCCTTTGCAAAAACAGCTTAATTTATTTGGAAAAAAAATTACAATTTCTATTTTATTTTTAGTTTTAATTATATTTGTTTTAGGATATGCAAATGGAAATAAGTTGTTTGATTCTTTTTTCATTGCTGTTGCTTTGGCAGTTGCTGCAATTCCAGAAGGTTTGCCAGCAGTAATAACAATAACTTTGGCCTTAGGTACACAAAGAATGCTTAAAAGAAATGCTTTAGTAAGAAAATTATCTGCAGTAGAAACATTAGGCAGTGTAAATGTTATTTGTTCTGATAAAACCGGAACTTTAACTAAAAACGAAATGACTGTTACAAAGTTATATATTAATAATAAGTTTATTGATGTTACAGGTTCTGGCTATTCTAAAAATGGTGAGTTTCTTTATAGTGGAAAACGAATAGCTGATAGCGAGATATTAAGATTATTAGAAATTTCTTCAATGTGTAATAATTCTAATTTTGATGGTCCTTCTGATCCAACTGAAAAGGCTTTATTATTTATGAGTGCAAAGGCAAAAGATATTCCTAAATATGAAAGGATAAAAGAAATTCCATTTAATTCTGAAAATAAATTCATGATTACAGAACACAAAAATAAGAATAAAACTATTTCTTATATGAAAGGTGCTCCTGAAGTTGTTTTAAATAAATGTAAATATGCAGAAATGGATAATAAATATATTAAATTAGATAAAGAAGAGAAAAATAAGATCCATGAAGCATATAAAAAAATGGCTTCTGAGGCTTTAAGAGTTTTAGGGATGGCTTATTCAGAAAATGGCAAAGACTTTGTATTTTCAGGATTGGCTGGAATGATTGATCCTCCAAGAGAAGAAGCAATTAAATCTATAGAAGAATGTAAATTAGCTGGAATAAGGGTTGTTATGATAACTGGTGATTATGAGATAACTGCAAAAGCAATAGCAAATAAACTGGGGATAGAAGGAGAAGTTATAAATGGTGAAGAGCTTGAGGTTATTTCTGTAACTGACCTTGTAAGAAAATTAGATTTTGTTTCTATATTTGCAAGAGTTAATCCGCAACATAAAATTAAGATTGTGGAAGCTTTTAAATCAAGAGGAGATATAGTTGCAATGACTGGTGATGGTGTAAATGATGCATTGGCTTTGAAAAAAGCTGACATTGGCGTTGCTATCGGGTCTGGTACTGATGTTGCTAAACAAGCTTCTGATATAATTTTATTGGATGATAATTTTGTAACAATAGCAGAAGCTGTAAAAGAAGGAAGAGGTATTTATAATAATATAAAAAAATTTATTAAATTTTTATTATCATGCAATCTGGCTGAAGTACTTGTGATCTTACTGGCTTTAATATTTGGAATGCCATTGCCTCTAATTGCAATACAAATTTTACTTGTTAATTTACTGACTGATGTTTTTCCTGCATTAGCTTTAGGTGTTGGGCCTGTTGATAGTGATATTATGAACAATAAACCAAGGAACAAAGATAAAAATATAATGAGCAATAATGAATTTTTTTATATGGTCTTTATAGCATTTATTATATCAGGAATAACTTTGTCTTTGTTTTATTTTTATTTAAGCAAAATTGGGCTTAATTATGCACAGACTGTTGCATTCTTTGCTTTAGTAGTGTCGCAGTTATTTGCATCTTTTAGTTTTAGTTTAGGAAATAAATCTATTTTAAGCAATGCTTTATTTAAGAATAAGTGGCTTATTGTTGGCATCTTAACTTCTTTTATACTGCAATTAGTGATAATCTATCTATTTAATGACTTGTTTTACACTGTAGACTTATTATTCATTGATTTAATTTATATTGTATTAATCAGTTCCTTATTGCTTGCTGTACATCAACTAATGAAGGGCATCTTTCTACAAGATTAATCCAATTGCGGTAATATTCTTTATATTTTAAAGCTCTTAACAAATTTTCTCTTGATTCCATGATTGTTGTTTTTGACTTTAAATTTAAATGACCACCAATTTGCATAAAATAAATAACAAATGCTTCCTGATTTAACTCTTTTCCAAACTTTTTACCTTTTCTTATTAAATCCCTATTATAGAAGTCTTCTATTTTCCATAATCTATTTATTATATCTCTTGATTCATTTCGATTTAATGCCCAAATTGAATGCAAAATTCTATTTGTATAATCTATATCAAAATAAATAATATTATCTTCCCTTTCTTCTGGTATATCTATACCTATTCTTCTAATATAATCAATTGAGCCTTTAAATCCATTTCTTATGTTTATATCTTTATGGTCAAGGTTTATTTTATGATTTTCTAATACTTCATCTATTCTGCTGCCTGTATTTAGTGCTCTTTCTAAATCCCTCATTAAAAAATAATGAGCAAAACCATCAACTGCATATCTAATTATATGAGTATAAAATGGTGTATTCCTGTAATTTCCTGTATTTTCCATTTTGCAACTACTTTTTAGTAAAAAATAAATTTCTTAAATCTTACTATTTTACTTAAATACTTCGCCGGTCTGTTCTGACCAAAATAATAGGTCTAACTCTTCAGCCGGGATGCCGATTTGTCTGGAGAATTCTAAGAATTTTTGTTCTATTTCCAGGTATTGTTTTTTTGATAAAGGGTTTGGAATTTCTTCTATAACTCCATGCTTGTTTAGATTTTTTAAAATATGCCTGTCTAGGATAGTTAAGTTTTCATAAATGCCTATGTTTCTTAAGAAATGAGCAGACTCTTTTAATCCAAAACCTTTGACATTGTCTGCAAACCACTTTCTCAATTCTGCTGTATTATTAAAATAAGTGACCCTCTCTTTTATTTTTAAGGCTTTATCTTTTGTAAACAGATTTCTTGCTTCTTTTATATATCCTGACTTGTTATTACTAAACCTCACACCAACTAAATATGTTTTAATATCCTCTTCAGTACCTGTATATAATAAATTTGTTTTTACTAAATTCTGGATTGCCCTATCACATATTTTTGCTCTGGATTGCGGTGTTAATAAACAAAAACATAGTTCAGCAAAAATTCTTTTTTCATCTTCGTTAATTATAGATTTAAAATAATTTAACCTATTCTTAATTACCTCTTTTCTTTCACCATAACTTTTCTTCAGATAATCTAGTTCTTTGAATGGCATGACTATAAAGTAAATATTTATTTTATAAACTTTGTTGTTGTTAAGACTATAATCTTTATACTATTTTTAGATAATCTAGTTATTAAGAACTGAATATCTTATCTTATTCTATTCTGTAAATATTATTTTAATTTTTGTAAAAATTTATCTAATTCTAATGTGTTTAAAATATTATTTTTTTCTGCCCAACCTCTTCTTGCCTGTGCAACTCCAAATTTCATAAAATCTAAATGAGAAGTGTGATGTGAATCTGTATTAATAATTAATTTTACATTTTTCTTTACTGCTTTCCTAATATGGATGTCCTTTAAATCTAACCTGTCATAATAGGAATTTATTTCCATGCAAGTATTAGTTTCTCTGGCTTTATCCAAAATTAAATCAATATCTATTTGGAATGGTTCTCTTTTATTGATTAACCTTCCTGTTGGATGGCCAATAATATCTATGTTAGGATTTTCCATTGCTTTTATTACCCTTTTATTTATTTTATCTATTGGTTCCTTAAATCCTGAATGTACTGAGGCTATAACTACATCTAATTTTTTCAATACTCTATTTTCTATATCTGGTTCTCCTGAATCCATAATATTTAATTCAACACCGCTTAATATTGTGATGCGGCTTCCGTAGATTTTATTCATTTTCTTAATTTTTTCAATTTGTTTTAAAATTCTTTTTTCATCCATTCCATTGATAAATCTTAATCCTTTTGTATGATCTGTGAAAACAATATATTCTCTTTTTAATTTAATGGCTGCTTCTATCATTTCTTCCATTATATTTGTCCCATCTGTTTCAGTTGTATGCATGTGACAATCAGCCTTAATATCAGATATTTGCACTAAGTCTGGAAGTTTATTATTTTGTGCTGCTTCTATTTCTCCTGTATCTTCCCTTAATTCAGGCTCAATATATTCTAATCCTAATAATCTGTATATTGAAATTTCATCTTTAGCTTTTACAATATTATTTCCTTTAAACAAACCATATTCACTTAATTTATAGTTTTTAGATATTGCAATTTTTCTTAATTTAATATTATGGTTTTGGTTTCCGGTAAAATACTGCATTGCAGCTCCAAAGCTTTCTTTTGGCAGAACCCTTAAATCAACCTGCATATTATTTTTTAAAATAACTGTGCTTTTAGTTTCACCTTTTGCTAAAATTCTTTTTACTTCTGGTAATTTTATAAAAGAATCCATAACTAAAATCGGTTTATTGCTTATTGCCAGAATATCTAAATCCCCTATTGTTTCTTTCATCCTTCTTGCAGAACCGCATATTTCAACTCTTTCTACATTTGATATATTTTTAATTTTGTTTTCAAGTTCTTTAATATCTTTCCAGACTAAACCTAAAGGAAATCTTTTTTGTTCTGCAGAGAATTCAATTGATTTTAGAATATTTTGTTCTGCTTTTTCCCCAAATCCTATTAATTTTCTTATCTTTCTATGCTTTGCTGCATATTCTAAGTCTTTTATTGTTTTAATATTTAATTTTTTATATAATAAGTTTAATCTTTTTGGGCCTAATCCTTCTAAATGCATTAAAGATTCTTCTATTGGTGTTTTTTCTTTTAATTTTTCTAAATATTCTGATTTTCCAGTTTCTAAAAATTCTTCTATTTTTTCTGCTATTCCTTTTCCTATTGCAGGTATTTCTTCTAATTTATTTTTTTTGTAAATATCTAAGATATCTTCTGATAAATTTTCTGTTGACATTGCTGCATTTCTATATGCAATTACTTTAAACCTATTTTCATTCTGTAATTCTAACAGGTCTGCTATTTTCATTAATAGTTCTGAGATCTCATGGTTTTTCATAAAATATTTTATATTTAGAATATTATTAATCTTACTATATTTCTTTTTACTTAAATAATTAAAATAATATGTTTTAATACTGATTATAAATAAATAAATTTAAATTATGTGACATTTATAAATATATATGGATTTTAATATAAAAGAAATTAAAAGGCAGTTATTTCATTTAATAGCAGGAATAATTTTACTTATATTGTTATATTTTAATTTAATAAACCTTTTAGTTTTAGTTGTATTATTTATTGGGGGATTATTGTTATCTGTAATTTCTATAAAATTTAATATTCCTATTTTATCATGGATTTTAGATCATTTAGATAGGGAACATGATAGGAAGAGATTTCCTGGAAAAGGAGCTTTAACTTATTTATTTGGATGCATACTGGCTTTATTATTATTTGAAAGAAATATTGCATTTGCTTCAATAGCTATAATGGTTGTTGGAGATGCAATTGGGCCTTTGGTTGGAATACATTTTGGAAAAGTAAAAAACCCAATAAATAAAAAGAAATTAATTGAGGGAACACTGGCTGGTTTTATCATGGCTTCGATAGCAGCTTTAATTTTTGTAAGTTATAAAGAAGCAATATTAGCCAGTTTAGTAGGAATGGTTGTTGAGAGTTTAGAATTAAAACACAAAGAATTTTTTCTTAATGATAATATAACAATCCCATTATTTTCAGGATTAACAATTTACTTGTTGAAGTTATTATAATTTCCTATTAATCTTTCTTTAAATAATTTAAGATCTTTTTTCATTATTTTTGCTCCTGCAGCAGGTATATGACCGCCAGCAGATGAATTTTCAAAATCTTTAGTTAATTCTTTCAAAAAGTCATTTAAGTTTATTTTTTGTGTCTGATCTCTTGCACTTATTTTATATCTGCCATTTTCTTCTTCTATTACAATTACTGTCTTATCTTTGAATTTTTCTATACTTAATATTGTAGACAGTGTTGAACCTATTTTATATTTTGGCTCTATTTGATATATTATTAAATTTCCATGTCTTTCTGCATTATTGCTTTCTTTAACAAATTTATCTATCTCTTTTTTAGATTCAAATTCGAATTTCTTTAGAGTTTCATTTTCTAGAATATCATTTATTGACTTGGCATTATAAATAATATCAAAGGCTGTATCTTTTTCATTTGAGATCATTTTACTTGTATTAATCAGTACTCCTGCTTTGCCAATTTCGGTTTTAAAAACTTCTTTATCTGTCTTTAAATTATATTTTATTTGGACATTATTTACAAATTCAGGCCATTGGTTATATCCCATATCACTTACTAAACCAATTGCTGACAGCCAATCCAAATAACTGATATTTTCTATCTCAGAGAATAAATCATATACTAATTTAGATGCTGGATATTTTGCGCCATCTAAATCTTTTTTTATTATTTCACTATGCACAAAAGTTATTTTATCTGAATTTAAATCTTTCTTGAATTTGTGGTGGTCAATAATTAAAATATCTGCATACTGGCCTGCCTCTGTTATTTTTTCAGGTTTTGCATCTAAACTTATATCTACAAAAATTGCTTTTTTTATTTTTTCTTTTTTAATAAAGTCTATTGTTTCATCAGTTATTTCATAAAATTTATGGTGTATATGATATTTTGGCTTTATTTTTGTTATTTTTTCTATTGCTTTTGATATTATAACACATGAACATAAACCATCTGTGCAGAATGCATGATAAAATATCGCTATATTGTCTTCTTCTTTTAGAGATTTAATATAATTTTTGAATTTTGCATTTATTTCCATCAGAGAATTCTAAATAAAATATTTATAAACATATCTAAATTAAGTTTAGGATGCTATGCTTCTTTTGGGCTATAAATTGGGGTAGATAGCCATTAAAAGTATGAGTAGAATAGCACAGCATCCATTTTCTTATAATAATTACTGAAAAAGAAAAATTTAAATATTTGAGGTGATATAAATCACCACATGAAGATTATAATTTATTTAAAATAAGGAAATATATGGAAAAAGCACTATTGTCATTAGGATTAACTGAAACTGAATCTAAAGTTTATATTGCATTATTAAAAAAAGGAACTTCTCTGGCTGGAAAGATAACAAAAGAAACAGGGATACACAGGAGAACTGTTTATGATGCAATTGAAAGATTAGTGGAAAAAGGATTAGTAAGTTATATTACTGAAGATAATAAAAAATATTTTGAAGCTGTAAATCCTGAGAGATTATTTGATATTTTAAGAGAAAAAGAAGGACTATTATTAAATGTTATTAATGAAATGAATTCTTTTTATAAATCTACTAAAGACAAAAGAGAGACTTTGTTTTTTAGGGGTAAACAGGCATTAAAATCAGTTTTTGATGACCAAATTAAAAACGGAAAAGAAATCCTGATGTTAAGCAAAGGTATTGATGTAAATGAGATAATAAAATTTTATTTTCCAAGATTTGATGCTGCAAGAGTTGAAAAAAAGATCCATATAAAAATATTATTTGATGAAGGTGCAAAAAAATTAAGTTATATTAAAAAAATCCCTCTGGCTAAAATCAAATATCTTAAAGATGGTAATTCTTCTTTGATGTCAACTTATATTTACGGTGATAATGTCAGTTTAGTTGTATGGACAAATGAACCTATTGCAATTTTAATAAGACAAAAAGAATTTGCAGACGGTTTCAGAAATTATTTTAATTTATTGTGGAATATAAGAAAAGATTAATTTTGTTTTTTTAATAACTTAATGTGTTTTCTATTGTTAAATCCTGTATTCAATTCATGCCAATGATCTATATTCTTTTCACCTAATTTCCAGCAAAGAAGTATTTCTCTTCCCTGATATTTTGAATAAAAATCTACTAAACCTTCATCTATATCTTTTACTACTGCACCTAATTTTGTTACTTCTGAAAGTTCTTTGTAAAATAAGTACATTTTTTTAAAGTAATTTTTGTTCAAATCCATAACCGCCAAGTCTATGTCCAATATTGGATCGTCTGAATCAATATCCACGGATTGGATTAATGATAATGTTTTATTTAATTTCATTAATTTGTATATTCTTGGCTTTAGATCAGGCAATAATTTTTTTGCTTCATTTAATGTGAAATATTTTGGCAGTTCCATATCATTATTAGTTCAAAAAGATATATAAATTTTCTCTTTTAATTTATTATAACAATATTCCATAATGGGCTTTAGATTTATTATGTCTTCTTCATTATATTTTATTAATAATTCTAGATATTCTTTATCTCCTGATGCTAAAAATGCTTTATATGCATTGTATGGCCTTCCGTAAAGATTTTCAGGTCTTTTTATGCCTAAATTTCTCTCTATTTCCTTTAATCCATTTTTAAGACCTAATCTTTGACATGAATGTTTTAGATCTATATGCGGAATATTTATTTTTATCCCAAAATATTTTTCTATTGCAGGAATATCTAAGGCTGATCCATTATAACTTATTATTAATTTGTAATTTTTAATTTCATTTAGGAAATTTTCTTTATATAAATTGTAATTTTTTACCATTGTTTTCGTATTAATTCCGTCAAATAACCCAATTAATATTATATCTTTGTAATTTTTCCCTATTTCTATATCTAAATAAATACATTCATTTTTAAAATACTCATATAATCTCCAATTTTCATTACTTGGGAATTTTAATATAAATTCATTATTTTCCCCTAATAATAATTTTTTAGCATTTAATATTTCATTATTATAAATTTCCTTTTTTTCTTTTGAGATTGATTTTATTTTATCCTTTTCTAAAAAATCGTCCCAGTTTTTTATTCCTGATTTCCATAGATTTTGTTCTTTTCTTGAACTTATCCCCTTTAAAAATATAAATGAATTCTTTATCATGATATAAATAATATTTTAGATTATAAAAATTTATTTAAACTCAACTTTCAGCTAATTTTTGTGAAGAATACATTTTTAGAAGACATTGTTGAAAGTGAAATTTCTAAAATTAAAAAAATTACAGGTGGAGACTCGATTATTAGAGATACTTTTCATGATATAACAAAACATCCAATTCTAGCAAGCTTAGGAATTTATTTTGGATGTGATTATTTTTTTCAAATTGTTTCTGATTATATGACAAAGAATGATTTTGCAGGTATTGGAAAATATGTAGTATATGATCCTGCGGATAAATCTTTTATTATGGCATCATCTGCACTTGCATATATTACATTTAATGCTTTAAGACAATATTATTTTGAAGGGGCTTCTTTAAAATTTAAAAATGGAAAGAATTTAATTGATAGATTATATAACTGGACATTGGATAATCCCAGTATTATTGCTGCTTGTGCCGGTCTTGCCAATATACCTTTAATTTCAGTTGATAATATTCCATATCATTTAAGGAGACAAGTTTCAGCTAGTTTTATACTTGCTATTCCATTAGTCATGGCTTTTACAGATATAGGGATTAGGAATCTGAGAAATGTAAAAAGAATGAAAAGAATTTCTAAAAATTTTTTTACTTCTAATCTTGAAAAAGTTTATAACACTTTATTTGAACATCCAATTCTAGTCAGCAGTAGTATAGGAGCATATCAATTCTTTCAGAACTATAATAATATTTATTCAGCAAATAAACTTGATGCTCCTTCATGGTTAATAGTTAACAGCCTCTATGCTTCATTGTATGCCGGTGTTGCTTTTGCTGGATTATCTTTAGCTGCATCTTTCTTGCACAGCCATAGCATCAGGTCAATTAAATATAGAACCGTGAGTTTATATGACAAAATCACTGGAAATCTTAAAAATGCTATTGAGAACCAAAAAAAAGCTGCAAAATTGCCTGATAGTGCAGAAAGAAAAGCTGAAAATTTAATTATATTAGGAAATCTGCATTATAAAAATGGAAGTCAAGAAAATGCTTATACATATTATGGAAAAGCTACAAAATTATTAAGAAAACGAAATGATTCTATTAGTTATTTAAGTTATTTTAAGCAAATTTTTTATTTAGATAGATTATTTAGATACTTTAGTTCAATAACAAATTCAGGCATTGAAGGAGCATTTATTTCACTTCTTAACAAAAATAAAAATGGGCTTGAGAAGGTCAAAAGATTTACTGATGATAATCCGCAAGATTACAAGATGAGATATTTATATGGAAATGCACTAGAAATTCTTGGATTTAGTGATTCTGCAAAATTGCAAAAAGCGAAATCTGTTAGTATGGCTCTTAAGGAACATTCTGTGGCTTATAAAGAAAAAAGTAAGAGAAAAATATTATTGTTTAAAGATAATTTTCTTGGTACAGAAATAATAAGCAAACAAGGTAATAGGCCAGATTTTGAAGAAGAGATTAAAATGAATTTAATGATTAAGGAAATTATAAATAATAATGATAATTATGAAGTTCCAGATCCAATATGCATAACTGAAAATGATTTTGGCTGTTTCTATACTATGGAAATGGCAGAAGGAGATTTGCTCAAAGACAGACTTGATAATGGGATTAAAGATTTAGAAAGTATGGTAAGTGCAGCCCAATTTCTTGGTTTAGTGCATGCAAAAATAGATGAAATAATTCTAAAACCTGAAAGAGATTATCTGAATGTATTAAATTCAAGATTAGATAAAACTAATTTAAAAAAAGATCAAGTAGATATTATTTGCAATAATCTTGTTCCTATTGTTGATTTTCTTGGATTAATGCCCAAAGTGTATAAAAAGGATGCTAATTCCGGCAATTGGATTGTTACCAAAAATAAAGAAATTGTTATGCTTGATACTGAACCTGGTGAAAAAATATCCTTAACTTATGATACTGCAAGCTTGATTTGTTTTCATGATTGCTTTTCCAAAGATGAGATTGATATAATTTTAGAAAACCATAGAAATAGTTATTGTGAGAATAAAGGTATTTATGTTGATAATAGTGAGTATAAACTTGCATTTTATAATTCTATTATTTTAAGGGCTTTTGAGATGTATAATAGAAATTTTATAGATATTAATTCAAGAAAAAATGCTTTGAAAAATGCTTCTTCTGCAGTCCAGATATTAGAATCAGAATTTAATAAAGAATATTCTAAATACAGAAAAGAATATACTAATCTTGAGAAAGCGGCTTTTCATTTATCTTGCATTCTTTTAAATCATAATGCCTCAATCCAAAGATAGATGATGAGAGATCTGCTGTTTTTGATAAAATTGCATTCAGGTGATTTAATAATCTGCTTTCTGATTTATTTTTTATTGAAATGTTATTCATCATTTTAATAATTTCGAATCTTTTATCTGACACTTCATTAAATTTTAATATTTCAAATTTATAGAATAATTCATAGTATAATCTGAAAAAATTGTTAACTTCTTTGTAAATATTGAATATTTCCTTATTAATTTTTTCCTGATTATTGTTTAATTCAATGCAGATATATTTATACTGGTCAGATATTTTTTCTAATGACCAGACTATTGTTGAAATAAACTGTATGTTCTTTTTTGATTTATAATCTCCTTTGTTTATTAAACGCATACAAAAACTTGTTAATTGATTATTTGTCTTTTCCAGATGTATTAATGATTTTAAATCTGAAGGATTATTTTCCAATATTCCCAAACTTGAGTCTGCTAATGAAATAGAAACTAAAAATGCTCTTCTCAATGTTGGATCAAATTCTTCTTCTACATCTAAAGTTATACTTTTTAATATTAATTTTTTTGAGTTTTGTTCTATTATTATAAATCCTAAAAGCAGGTTTTTTACCATATCCTGTATTATTTCTACTTGTTTTTGATTTGAATAAAATAGAATTATTTCATCATAACCTGTTTTATGTAGTGCCGATAATGAATATCTTAATGTCATTTCATTGAAATCTGCTATATCCATAGAAATTTTTTCATTTGTTTTAAATGTTTCTGTCTTGATTAATAATTCTTTTCCCTGTTCGATAACTTCTAATTCGTAACCTTTTTTAATATTACATTCTCTAACCCATTTGCTTGGTAAAGAAATGACTGAAGTTTTTCCTGCAAGCTGAATTATTTTCCTTTTCATTGTTTATTTAGTTATAAGGTAGTATATAACTTTTAAGGATTAGATATAAATTGCATATCTAATGTTATATTTTTAGAGGTGATTTAAATTGGTAGAAAAAAATGAGTTAATTATTTTATCAAGATTAAGAGAAAATGGGAGGGAAAGTCTGACAAATATGAGCAGGAAAACATATATTCCTGTAACTACTTTGCATAAGAAGCTTAAGGGTTTTGAAGGTGAAGTGATAAAGAAATATGTTGCTTTGTTAGACTTTACAAGGCTTGGGTTTAATACAAGGGCAAATATAGTAATTAAAGTCAAGAAGGAATTAAGAGATCAGTTAAGGGATTTTTTAATTGATAATAAGGCTATAAACTCTTTATACAGAATAAATAATGGATTTGATTTTTTAATAGAAGTTGTGTTTAAGGAAATTAAGGATGTTGAGTTCTTTGTTGAACAGCTTGAAAATAATTTTAAGATTGAGAAGAAGGAAATATACTATATAATAGAAGAGCTGAGAAAAGAAGAATTTTTAGGAAGGTATGAGTATGTCAAACTGACAGGCTCTTTATCCTGAATTTAATAACTTTTTTAAACTGACTTATTATTATAATTATATGATAAAAAGGATATTAATTATTTTTTTAGTAATTATTCCTGTAATCTTTAGTGCAAATGAAACTGATTTTGGATGCAGTGTTGGAGATGGATGCAATTCAAAATGTCCTAATGGTGATAAGGATTGTCCTTGCAATTTACTAAATGGTGATGTTTGTTTTGAAGATGAAACCTGTAATAGTGTATTATTGAAAAATTATGATAATGTTGTTTGTTGTTCTAATGAATGTAAAAAAGGCATTAATACTAAAATAATTAATAATATTGCTTATTTTACTTCTGAGAATAACCAGGATAATATTACAGTTAAAAATGAAAATGTTTATTACTCTAATGCTAAAAATAATGACAAGCCAAAATTATTAATTACATTAATTGGATTGACTATATTATTAATATTGGCTATTTTGTTATATATTTTTGATTCTAAATACAAATTTTTTAAAAAAGAAGATTTAACTAAAAATAATATTGAGAAAAAGCCTGAAATAAAAAAAGATGCTTTTTTGGATGATATAATACGTAAACTTACTAAAGATGAAGCAAGAATTGTTAATCTGATAATTGAAAATGGAAAATTAAAGCAGGATGAAATTATGGGAAATTTGGGATTTACAAAAGAAAAGTTAAATTCTGCTTTATTAAAACTTGAGAGAAGACAGATTATTAAGAGAAAAAATGATTATATTGAATTAAATGAGGCTATTAAATGATTGTTACTAATTAGAAATAAAGGAGAAACATAAAATGACAGATTTACAAGATAGAATTAACATACAAGTTACTAATGGATCATAATATGATAGAATACAAAGACATAATGCTCCAGAAAGACAATTAGATTTACAAAAACATTTGGCAAGTATGGAACTTTTAGGGTCTAGTAATATTAAGCGTGTTCCTAATTTTATTGAAGATTATTTAAACTTATCTTGTGTTAATAATGTAATTAATAAAGATGATTTTTGTGAAATAAGGGAAGGCAACCAAGAAGATTTAGAATTATATTTTAGATTAATGAATACTTATCTTGATTCAATGCTACGATCAAATCAGCCTAAAATAGGAGAGATAATTACTTATAAATGCCCAGAATTTGATAAGTTTGAATTTATTAAACTACAAGATTACATACCTAACCTTGAACAAGAAAAATGACACATTATGAAACCATATTCTTATAGAGCGCCTATAGTTGATTACGATCCTTTGGAAGTGGGAAGTAAAATAAAAAAATAAACCTTAAAATTATTTTTTTACAATTATAAATTTTGGCTTTAAGAATTTATTGTTTATTGTAGCCTGGATTTCTAAGTTATTAAATCTAAAGTTTAAGAACGGGTTTTCTGTATTTATTTTTTGATCTGCTAATTCAGCAAATTTTATTACTATTTCATTGATTTCATTATCTGAATCCAAAATAATATTTGTTGGTATGTCTTTTTTATCCTGATAATTTATATTTATAGACATATCTGGGCCATTGCAGGTTATTTCTTTTATATTTTTATCTTCTAATAATGGAGATATTTTTCCAAATTTTTTTATATCTCTTATTAAGTAATACCTGATTTTATCAAAATATTCTTCATTAAAATTAATTTTATTATTTTTTGCATTTTCCTTAATTAAATCATTTAGTTTTTCTTTGTCATCTATTATTTCTTTGCAGTCTTTTTTAATTTCATTTAATAATTTTATATCTTTTTCATTTAATTCTGGTTCATTAATCTTATAATTTGTTCCTGTAAAACTGGAAGTTACCAAAGCTTTATTTGTTAATTTTGACAATATCAAATCTTTTTTTACTTTTTCTTCTTCTTTTAAATTATCCAAGGATTCTAATTGTTTCAACTGAAGCAACAATAATTCTTTTTGTTTTTTTAACTTTAGAATTTCTAGTTTCTTTTTATCTTCTTCATTTTCTTTTACAAATCTTGTTCTCTTATTTTTATATGCTTTAAATATTTCATTTGTGAAATTTTTCAGGAAAATAGCTCTTTCTTCATGCTTAAAATTTTTACTTTCTAACCTATTTACTATATTTTCTAATTCTTTTTTTTCATTTTCTAGAAATTCATTTACCAAAAAAAATGGTTCTTCTTTCATTGATACTGCATTGGTTGAGGTTCTCCACTTAACCTTGTTTTTCCCTTTATGTATTTTTCTAATAATAATAATCCTTGTGCTAATGTCTTATTTTGATCTAATAAACTTTCTAATTTTGAAGCCAGTGCATTTACTTTTGCTTCTGTAGATTCTACTTCACTAACATGCTTAGAAGCTTCTTCAAATAATGAAACTAGTTTATCAATTCTATTTATTAACTGATTATTTGATTCTATTAAAACTACTAATTGTCTGCTTAAATCTTTTTCATTAGAATGCTTTTCTTCTTTGGGTTGTTCCTCTTTTTTATTCAAGTTCTGCATATTATTCTAAATTTATAGCAGTATAAAAGCTTTTTCTTTTAACTTTGCAAATGTAAACAGTAAAATAACTAATCTTTTACAATCATATTTATAAATATTAAATTAGTTCTTTTATTAATGGAAAAATTTGCTTTAAGAACTTATATATTGCAGAGACCTGAAGGACTGGATTATCCATTAAGATATAAACAATTATATGGTTTTTTTAAAGATGGGTGTGAAAGAGAAATTCAATTTTTTGAAGATAAGAAATTTATAATGGCTTATTTTGCTCTTACACATATTTCTGCTCAAAATGAAGAACAACTTCAAGAGAAAAGTAAGTTATTGGTAAACTCTATAAACTTAATTATTGAAAAATCAAATGAAGAAGACAAACTTGATTGCGATTCTTTAGATAAATTATTATTTAAGAATTTTATTAATAATTTTGATTAGAAAGAATAGATTTATAAATTATAGCTAAATCCTAGACCTTTATGATAAAATATGGAATAGAGACTTATATTTTTGAAAGAGCAAATGGATCTGAACTTCCCAGCAGATATTTTGTTCATTTAGACTGGGCTATTGAAAAAAATGATAAACAAATATCAGTTTATAAAAAAGAAGGCCATAGAATAAAATATTTTTCTTCTAATAATCTTATTGGTGAAAATGATAATGATATATTAAACAAGGCTCAAAGATTAGCTGAAGCCATACAATTAATTGTCGATAAATCAAATAGGGAAGGTGTATTTAATGACGTTGATTTGGAACAAAAATTATCTGAATTTTCTATAGCTTAAAATAATATTTCTTAATTCTTTATTTAAGATTTCTTTATTTTTTGGATTTTCTTTTTGTTTAATTTTTGGTTCTTCTTTTAAAAAGGATTCAATATATTTATCAAGATAATAATTATTTTTTATTTTGTCTTTTTCAAATCCTTTCTTTTTCAATTCAATTAAATCTTTAATATCTTTTAAAACTGAATTTGGGATTATTTTATCTATTTTTTCCAATGCTTCTGTAAATCTAATTGGAGGTATTGTATTTTTTACTTCTACCCATTTTGAATTTATTAATCCCCTAAATGTGTAAAGATATTTTTTCCCTGTTACATGCTGTCCTGTTTTTATATATTTTAAATAATTATTTTTAGATAATGATTTGTAATGATAATATAATGCAATTGGATTAAAGTTATTAATTGCAAAATGTTTTAAAACTTTATTTTGTTTTCCATGATAAATAATATCTGAATTAAGCCATTCTATTACTGTTGGATTTGATGTTAATAATAGTTTTACAAATTTAAAAATATCAAAACCTGAAATGTCTATTAAAGCACCTTCTGGATTACATGGTTTGAAGGAATTATCAAAAGAGGCGTTAATTACATCATTTGGCTGTTCAATTGAAATATATTTTTTTAATTCTTTTTTAAAAACAAATCTTACATCATAATCACTGTCTTCACTTTCCATTCTCCAAGCTCTGCTTCCATTTTCTACTGCAAATAATATTTTTATTTTATTTTTCTTTTCTAAATCTTTCAGAAGCTTTTGAATTTCTTTTTTCATGGTATTCAAAGTATATTTTAGATTAATTAATTTAACTGTTAATAATCTTTATAAATTAATATCTTGCTTTTATTTTATTGTAATTGATTACTTGATTCAAGTTAATAGATTAAAGCATTTAGAACCTAAATTTCTAAAAAGATGCAGCTAAAGATTTTAGGGAATGGATTTTAGGAGTTAAAGATAAATTTGAAAAGCAATAATATCCTTTACATATATAAACCTTTTTCAAAATTTTAATTACAAATAGCTTTATAAATATTGATGTAAATGTAACCGCATGCTAAATGAAACATTTAAGGAATTAAGACATAAAGACATATTTACAGAGATATATGGGCAGGAAGAAGCTAAGAAACAGATACTTTCAGCTTTAATAATGGGAAGGCATGTTGTATTAGTTGGACCACCTGGAATTGGTAAAACTACTTTGGCTAAGAATATAGCAAGGAATCTGCCTGAGATTGAAGTTAATGACTGTAATTATCATTGTGATCCAAAAAAACCTTTTTGTCCTGAATGCAGAAATTCAAAACCTAAAACTAAGAAATTGAAGGGAGAAGAAAGATTTGTCAGAATGCAAGGAAGTCCAGACTTGACAGTCGAGGATATGTTAGGAGATATTGATCCAATAAAAGCTATGAAACTTGGTCCCTTATCAATTGAAAGTTTTACACCTGGAAAGATTTTCAAAGCAAATAATGGTGTTTTATTTTTTGATGAATTAAACAGGGCTCCTGAAAAATTACAGAATGCATTATTACAAGTTTTAGAAGAAGGATATGTAACACTAGGAAGTTATGATGTACCAATACCTGCAAACTTTATTTTTTTAGCTACAATGAATCCAGAAGATTTTGCAGCAACAGAAAAATTAAGTGAAGTATTATTAGACAGGTTTGATTTTGTTTTTATAAAATATCCTGAAACTTTGGAAATAGAAAAAAGAATTGTGAAAAATAAAGGTGAATCACTTAAAGAAATAAAATTCCCAGAAAATATACTGGAGATTTCTTTAGATTTTGTAAGAGACTTAAGAGAGAATCAAAATTTAGAAAGAGTTCCCAGTGTTAGGGCGTCACTTGGACTATACGAACGTGCGCAAGCTAATGCTTTATTAAATAATAGAAAAGAAGTAAATATGGATGATGTTTTTGAAGCTTTTAATTCTGTTGTAGCACATAGGATTAGATTAAAACCAAGTATAAGATATTTAACAAATACAAAGGAATTTATAGAAAAGGAATTTAAAAAATTTAGAGAAGATTCTAAATCCGGAGATATTAAAGTTCCCTGACACTGAGGTAAATGAAATACAGAAAGGTGATGAACAAGAAGGTGTAATGGATAGTTCTGATGAAGGATTAAGCCATTCAATTATAGAAGGAAAAAAAGAAAAAATAGCGCAGGGAATGTTATTGGATGCTGCTGCAAACCAAGGGTTATTTGCATTTAATCCAGACATGATGTTTGAGAGAATAGTTAATGATTATAAAAATGCAGAAACAATATATGGAGAAAGTTTAATGAGGCTTGCTTCAGGTTATGATCCAAATGCAATTTCTAAAAATATAAGATTTCCAGAATTTAGAAGTGAATTAAAAAAGAAATTAAAAGAAAAAGCAAAAGAATTAGAAGAAGAAAACCTGATTGATAAAGAAGGAACAATAACTGATAGGGGGAATGAATTAGCTTCTTTAGTTTTATATACGCAAGAACTTAATAATCTACAAGCTAAAGGTTTGGGAGAGAAAAAGACTAAGAAGGCTTTTATGTATGGTGAAAAAGAAAATGTAAGGCCTTTTAGAAAACATGATAGGTACAGGGATGTTGCTATAAAAGCTTCAATTAAAAAAGCATTGAGAAGAGTGCATGTTAATTTAGAAACTCAAGACCTAATGACTTTTGAAAGAGATAATAAGGGAAGAATATTTATTATTTATGCATTAGATGCTTCTGGCAGTATGAAAGGAAAGAAAATAGAATTATGCAAAAAAGCCGGAATAGCTTTGGCTTATAAAGCAATGGATGAAAATGATAAAGTTGGTTTATTAGTTTTTGGAAGTGATATAGAAGAAGCTGTTCATCCAACTAATGATTTTAGCTTATTTTTAAAAAACATAGCAAAAGTAAGGGCTAAAAAACAAACAGATATTGCATTGACTATTGAGAAAGCTATTGAAATGTTTCCTAAAGAGGATGTTACAAAACATTTGGTTTTAATAAGTGATGCAAGTCCTAATGTTGGAGATGATCCGAATAGGAATACTTTGAATTTTGTTGAAAGGGCTGCTGCTTTAGGAATTACTACTTCTGTTATTGGAATAGAATTAAAAGAAGGGATTGATTTAGCTAAAAAAATTGTTGAAATTGGAAATGGAAGATTGTATATTATAAAAGATTTAGAGAATTTAGATAAGATTGTTTTAGAAGATTATTATGCATTATAGTAATTTAATAAAATAAATGTTTATCTTGTTAATTCTGCAAGTTTTTTTTTTGTTCTAAATTCTCATTATGAAAATTAACAATTGCATCTAATGTTTGTCCATTATCTTCCAATTCTATTCTTGTTTTGCATAAGAAATGAAGTTCATATTTCAATTCAGGGTTTTCTCTTATAATCTGAAAAACTTCTGCTGAAAGTTTTAATCCTTCTAAATTTTCTATTGTTTTTCCTTTTTTATAATCATCCTGTAATGTTATTTCTCCACTTGCAATGTGAATTTGGTATTGATAACTATCTTTTAATTGCATTCTACCAAGTGCATTAACTTTGTAGCCATTATTCAGCATTTTATCAATATACAATCTTATTAGATCTATTTCTTGCATTTGATTAATAAGCATGAATCTATTTTTAAATATTGTTGTAACATAAAATTATCTTATAAATATATAAATAGATCACTTTATGAATTTTCCTAATTGACATATTTTATGGTAATGATAAAAGCTAAGGGAAATGAGTTTAACCTTCCTAATGTAAAAGATTCTTTTAACAGGAGAGTACAGCAATTTAGAGAACTTATTATTGCTAATCTGTCAAAGATTGACCTTTTAGAAGGCTATGTTGATGTTTCAGAAGAAATTTATGGATTAAAGAAAGCACAGGCATCTGCTTTATGGTTCATTGATGGGCATAGACTTTATTATAGTTATAACTTATGTAATACCTTTGTTGAAAATCTTTATGTTGTTTCTAAAGTAATAGAATTGGAAGTTAATAAATTATTAAATAAGCAAAAAACAATGGAAGAATTTATTGGTGAATTTACTGAAAATAAAGATGTTGAAGAAAAACGTAAAGAAGCAAGGAAAATTCTTGGAGTAAATGAAGATAGTAAAGACATGGATGAAATAGACAGGAAATATAAAGACTTAGCAAAGGAATATCATCCTGATATGCCTAATGGAAGTACAGAACAGTTTAAGATAATAAATAATGCACATAAGACATTAAAAAGAGAATTACAGTAGATTATTAAATTAATTTAGTTTACATTTTCTATGATAAAAGAATATTCTGATCAACAGTATATTTTATTAATATTATAAATTATAAGAATATATGAAAAAAAAGGGTTGGGAAGAAATCTATCAAAAAGAAGGAGAAATATTCTCTAAACCTTTACCTAAAATAATGAAGTTTTCTAAATTATTTAATAAACAAAGGTATAATAAAATATTAGATTTAGGTTGTGGAACTGGTAGACACAGTATTTATTTAGCACAACAAGGATTTGATGTATATGCTATGGATATATCCAAGACAGGCATTGAGATTCTGAAGAAGAATGCAAAAACAAAAAAACTGTTGAATATTCAATATAAAATACATGATATGAATAAAATACCATACAAAGATAATTTTTTGATGTAATTATATGTATCTTTACTATTGGGCATGGAACTTTAAATGATGCAAAAAAAACAATAGGTGAAATGTTTAGAGTTTTAAAACCAAGAGGTATTATTATTACAGAGTTTATGTCAATAAAAGATAAAACATATGGTAAAGGTAGGAAAATCGAAAAGAATACTTTTATTGGTTCTATGAAGGGAGAAGAAGATATACCTCATCATTATTTTACTGATAAAGAGATAAAAACTCTTTTTTCAAAATTTAAAAGAATAAAGATTACTCCAACAAGATATTTTAATAAAATTGAAGCATACGATGTTGAAGTTATTAAGTAAACTTCTTTCTAATTAATAGTCATTTTAGGAAATATAAATTTAATAAACTTTGATGATTTTGATCACCATGACAATATTTATCTGCGTTGAGAATTATATTTTATAAAAATTTCTCAACTTGTTTTTTAGCTAATTCTCTTTTTTTCTGATGTTCTTTTAAGAAAATTTTAACTTTTTCTATTAAAATTTGTTTTAATTCTCCTGATAGTAACTTACCTGATTTGTAATCATCATGTATTTTTTGTAGCTTATTATCATCAGGTTCAAAGAACATCCTTAACCACTGATAACTAATATCTATGTCCGGATTTCCGCCTAATTTTCTGTGTTCCTCTAAAGTGTCTTTTCCTCCTGAGAATGCATATTTTTTAATTTTCTTCTCTGCTTCTTCTGGAGTGTCTGTTAATGCTACATAAGACAATGGATCACTACTAGACATTTTTCCTCCTTTTAATCCAGGCATAAAAATATGGTATGTTGAGCTTAATGGAGAAAATTTATTTCCTTTCATTCTGTCCATAATATCATGTGCTAATTTTATATGTGGATCCTGATCTGTGCCAACTGGAACAATTACATTAATCTGACCTTCAAATTCTGGAAGCTGAGGATGAAGCATATCTGATACCTGCAATAATGCTGAGGATAATTTTCCAGGTGTAATATCCCCATAAATAGATTTTATTTCATTAAAAGTAATATGTCTTGCTGATTTTTGCGCTAAGGAATAATAACTGTTTGATTTTTTTCCATCATCTGATCTTTTGCTTTGGAAATAAAAATCACATTTTTTTAGATCTAAACCTAATGCTATATAATTTAATAAATATTCTTCAATTGCTACTTTTTTTAATTCTTCCATATCTGGATTTCTTGTGTTATATGCTTCTATGTCTGCAACTGTAATATACACTTTTGCACCTAAACTTTGATAGAAAATAAATTGTCTAGCTACCATTGCGTGTCCTATATGCATTTTTCCAGAAGGCATTAAACCAGTCATCATTGCAAATTGTTTTTTGTTTTTTATACAATCTAATATTAAATTAAAATTCCTGTGGCCGTAAACTATTTCTCTTCTAAATAATAATTCTTCATTAAAAATTTTAGGAAGTTCTTTTGGCATATAAGACATTCCAAATTCTTTTATTAATTTGTCATAGTCTATTTTTCCCTTTACTTCCCATGGTGTTACTGAATTTTCCATTTATGAATCAGATTATTACTTATTTATTATTCTTTGGATTATTAAATTAATTACTAAAAAATGATTAGTAAGTTATTTATTATATTTAATGTTTAAATTAATGTGGAAAAAGAGGGAAATACAATAAACGAACTTGCAGATGTATATAAAGAAACAGAAATTAAATCCTCTTTGAATGTTATTTCATCAGAAACTAAAAAAGAAGATATAAATGTAAATTCTGCTTATGATAAGATTACTGGGAATTACTGGTACAATAATAAATCGTTATGGCTGATGCTGCGGACTATATGTTTTATAATTATTTTATTAGTATTTTTAGGATTAATATTTAATTTTGAATATAATTCTGTGAAAACTTCTACAATATTCTGGTTTTTTTTAATTCCTCTAATGGTTGTAATAATATATTTTGTTCCTATGCTATGGAGGAATATTTGTCCTTTGGCTACAACACATTTGTTTAATTTTAATTTTTTTCATAAAAAGAGATTAAGTAAAGAAGGAGTGAAAGCAAATATACTAAGCGGGGTGCGATCTACGGCATATAAATTTTTAATTAAGAATGGTGTTTTAATAAGTGCTTTATTATTCTGGATTATAGTTCCAATGAGATTATTTTTATTTAATAAAAATGATTTTTTAACTTTGATTTTACTTTTAATAATTTTTTTAACTGCTTTAATTATGGGGTTTTTATTCCCTGTAAAATCGGGATGGTGCACAAGTATTTGTCCTGTTTTTAGTGCAGAAAAAACTTATGGGATAAATCCAATGTTGTATATTAGGAATCAAAGGTGTGATTATTATAATGAACAACTGAAAAAAGTTAATTCCTGCAGCGGCTGCAGTTTTAATTGCATTGATGTTAATGAACCTGAAGCCTGTTATTTCATGGAAAGCTGTTCAAGACCATTTCATGATAATATAAATGCTTTGATGAGAAAAATATTTATTTCTACATTTCCAGGATTTGTTTTAGGATACATGTTTTTTACAGATGGATTTAATTTATTTGTTAAATCTTTAAATTTTGAAATATTAATTGCATTAAAAGATACTTTTTCTACTAATTTATTATTAAAATATTCTGCGATTAGTATTTTTATGGGCATTACATTTTTAATTTATAATTTAATTAAATATTTATTCAGAAGATTTATTAAAGAACAATTAACATTAGATAAACCAAATAGAACCTATAGTTTATATAAACGAAGACTTGATTTATCTTTTATATTAATATCTTTTAATTTATTCTGGATTGGAAGTTCTTATGCAATGATATTTTATGTCTTTAGTCCGATATTTAAATTAAGCAATGATTTATCCTTAAATTTATTCTCTGTTTTATTTTTTACAATTTTTACTTTAAGTATTGTTGGATTAATTAAAGGCTGGAATGAAACTTTTATACAAGGAGAACATAATCCAAGCTGGTGGTAGCTAAATTGTCATGCGAAAAGTGAAGTTGGATAGTTAAACACAAAGTTTTTATATAACTTTAAATTTGAGAATACTTAGCATGAAAAAAAGAGGTTATTTATTCATAGTTTTATTATTAGTTTCTCTGGTTCCGACTTATGCTGCACATGATGCTGTTGTTAATTTAATTAATTATAATCCACAATATGAAACTAAAAATATTAATTTTAGGTTGAGTATTGAAAATCAATTAACTAGCATGCATTCTATTGATAAAGTTAATCTTGTTACTAATGGTATCTCTTTTTTAAATGTATTAGATCCTCAATCATGGCAACATTATAATGATTCTAATCTAATAAACTGGAATGGCACTGTTGCATTTTTGCCTGATTCAATTAATAATGTCAGATTTAATGCTTATTTAAATAAAGTCAATCAAGATAAAACTTACATCTGGACTGTTAATACAGTTGATACTAATGGTGATCTGGAAACAAATACCTTTGATGTTACTGTTCTTAATGATGATGTAAAACCAATTGTTACAATAAATTCTCCTAAAGATTATAGTTTTGTTAAGAATGAACCATTTACGTTCTCTTTAACTGCCACTGATGCTGAAACTGGGATTGATACTTTAAAATTATCTAGAATTGAAGCTGATGATAATGACAATCCGCAGAATTCTATAGGTCTTGGAAATTTCACTTTTAATCTTAATTATAATTTAGGATTATATACCGCTAATTTTAATCCTTCTGTTATGAATCCAAATTTGAGTTTTTTAGATTTTAAAATAATGGATATTTATGATAATGCTGATAATTTGTATGATGATGCAAATACACATCATATTTATGTTGATGATCAGTCTCCTTTAATAAAAGCAAATTTTGATGAAGATTTTGCAACAAATAATCTGGCACAGACATTTTCATATAATGTAACTGATAATTCATTTTTTACAAAACAGTATGGATTTTCTCCAGAAGTTGCATGTAATTTATATATGGAGACTGATAATAACCCAAATATTCCAAATTCTGCTGTAAATTTTACAGACAATTCTTATAATTCCCAGATTGTTTCAGATTTAAACAATAAATTAGATGGAAATTATAATTCAATATTGAAATGTGAAGATAATGCTGGATTTGAAACTTCTTATTCAAGTTCATTTTTATTGGATACTAATGGACCAGATATAGAACTGATTAATCCTTCTAATGGAGATTTTGTAATAAATGGCACATTATTGAACTTTAGTTTAACAGATGCTTTGGATATTATTAGTGTTTGGTATAAATTGAATAATGAAAATGAGGTTTATTTACAATTAACAAATGGAGAAACTTCAATTGATACTTCTTTATGGGGTGAAGGCAATAATGTTGTGCAAGTTTTTGCAAATGACAGCTTAAATAATATAAATAATGTGTCTTATAATTTTATTATTGATAATAGTGCACCAAATATTGCCTTATTATTACCAAATGGACAGTTATCTAATGCAACAGTTAATTTTGTTTATAATGCAAGTGATTTATATTCTAATAATATTGTATGCAGTCTTTCAGCTATTAATCCTTTAACTGGAGAATTTATTTTAGATTCAAGAAATGTTGTTAGTGATGAATTAAATTCATTTTATTTAAATCTTGCAGAAACAGGATCATGGACGTTTGATTTAGAATGCATTGATGAAGTGGGTTTAATCAGTGTTGTTAATAGTGCTGTTAATGTTGATAATGATGCACCTATTATTGATTTAAATTATCCAGGTAATTCAAGTATTTTTGATAGAGGTTATACTCAATTTTTATATAATGTTACAGATGAATATAGTATCTTTGTAGACAAATGTGAATTATATATTGATAATAGTTTAAATTTAACTAATTCAACAGAGATTAATAAGGTTAATAACTTTTTTGAGCAAAATATTATTGATGGCTGGCATAAATGGAAAATTGGTTGTGAAGATATAGTAAATAATAAAGTTTATACAGATGAATATAATTTTTTAGTTGATACTGTAGTGCCTGATGTTAATCTTAATTATAATAAACTTACATTAGAAAAACAATTAGATTCGTTAATAACCAATTATACAGTTGAAGAACTAAATAAAAATTCTTCTAAATTAACAATAAGAGATGCAACAAATAATACTTTATATGAAATAAATTCAGAAAATCAAAATTTAGTAGTAAGTGGTTTGGATTTGGGTCTAGGTAACTTTACTTTAAGTGTCTTTTCAGATGATGTAGCTGGAAGTTCACAATTGGTTTGGATTACTTTTGAAGTTGTTGATAATTTAGCGCCTAAAATATTAAGTTATTCACAAATAAATAATACTGTTTTTAGTGCAAATACAAATAATGTAAATATTAGTTTAGTTACTGATGAAAATGCTAACTGCAGATACAGTGTGAACTTCACATTAGCTTATAATGCTATGACTGACATGACTACAACTGGAAGTAAAAATCATTTAGTTAATTTTGCTTTGAGTCCTGGATTAAGTTATAATTATCATTTTGCCTGCAGTGACGGTATAAATACAATGACTAATTTACATTCTTTAATATTTTCAATAAGTCAATCTTCTTTTGATCCTGGAAATGGCAATACTAATGGTGGTGGTGGGGGAAGAAATAGAGATAATAACATTGTAAATAATACTCTAATAACAAACCAAACTCAAAATAATTTTGTAATCCAAAATGTAAATAATAGTGTTAAGAATGAAGAAAATAATGCACAAGTAAATGAACAGCCTAATACTAATGCGGGAAATACTGAATCAAAGCAGGAAAATTCAGCACCGCCAATTACAGGTTTTGGTGTATTTGCAAATAATATTGGAAAATACAAAAAACAATCATTAAGTGCTGCTTCTGTTATTGTTTTAGGAATGCTAGGAAGTTATGGTTTTTTTAGATATAGAAAATATAAACAATATATGATGCATAGACCACCCTTTAACTAGAACTTATTTTGTATGTGTTTAATTCATAGTAACTACGAAAAGGTTATAAATTAATATAATCTATAAATAATATGAAAAAATTACAATTATATATCTTTTTAGTAATTTTACTATCTTTAATATTAATTTTGCCAGCTATTAGCGCAACACCTGAAAATCCAGAATTGGTAATTTTAAATTCAATAACAGAAAACTTAAATGATAGCTTGTCACCTGAATTTAATTCAGATCCATCTGCAGATAAAAAAATTTATAATATCAATGCTGGAACAGATGAGAATGAAGTAACATTTAATTTAGAACTTTCACAAGATGTTGAAGTGATGTTTTATGGAGCAATACAACAAGAAGATATAACAGTATTAAATAGATATTCTGCAACATTAAGATTATATGGTCAGGGTAATGTAATAAAATTTGAAATACCACAACCAGATTTTCCAGGAGAAAGTCTAAACTATGAAGTAATAGTAAATAAACAAACACCAGCAAGTTCGTCAAGCGGTGGTGGGAGTGGTAGTTCTGGATCAACGCAACCAGCACCAACACCACCTCCAGAACAAAATATTAAAGCTAAAATTTGGACAGATCAAGAAACTTATGGTAAAGGAGATTATGTCAAGATTAATATTCAACTTCCACAAGAAAAATTTTCTTCTTGTGAAGTATATTTAATTGATCCTTCTGGTTATGAATTTTCAACAGGAATGGGTGGTTGTGTTGCAGGCGTAACTGAATTTTTTGATGAGCGTTTTATGAAACAACCAGAAGAAGAAGAAAGATACACACAGTCAGGACAATTGGAAGAATTTGTAACTTCTTTAATAGAGGATGATATTGAATATGGAAGATTAGGCGATAAATTTGGAACGTGGGGTATAAAAGTTCTTGTAAATAAGAGTGAATTAGTTTGGCAAACATTAACAACAAAGTTTGATTATAATAATGGTAGTTCAAGTGGTGGTGGTGGGGGAATACTTTTGCCGATTCCTGATAATCTTAGTGATGTTGATACAGATGAAGATAATATAATCGATAATGTGGATAATTGTCCAGCAATATGGAATTTATATCAGGAAGATTATGATAATGATGGAGAAGGAAATGTATGCGATAATAATGATTTTCTACCTCAAATCGACATATCTGATTACAATTATAATTCACAGACAGGAAATTTAACAATAAAGATAACAAACACTAATGATGATACAAAAAACTTTGAAACACAAGAAGAATTAGATGATGCAATAAAACATTCAATAAATACACCTGATTTGAAAGCAAAAGTAAGAATCTATTGGGTTAATGGTGAAGAAATGACAGAAGTTGCAACAGAAGATTTACCACCAGTAGTATCTTCAAATAGAGATAGTGTATTAACAATAAAAGAATATAATTTTCAAAATGTATTTGCACCAGAAGGATTCAGAGTAGTTTTATTTGTAGCAATTGAATTAGGAGGAGAGAAAGAAGAGAATGAAATATTTGTCAGTGAAAATTCTAATACTTTTCAAGATGTATACTATATATTTAAAAATATGAAAATAAACCTAATAAAATCAATAAAAGAAAATCTTGAAAATGATTTAACTCCAGAATTTACAGCACTTAGAAATGACTTAAATACAGGTAATTATTATGAGATTAATGCCAATAGAGATGAGAAGAATATTACCTTAAATATAACAGCCAGTATATATATTATTGATTTTGAAATCTATAGAAATTCAGATATTATCAATTTATTAGAATCAAAAGAGGTTGAAGAAATATCAAAAGATAAAATAGAATTTAGTATATGGGATCAGGGTAATGCAGAAGATATAATATATAATGAAGACGGAACAGCAACATTCAGATTAAATAAAAATCATAATCAAATATTAATGTCTGTGAAACAATTTTCTGAAGAGGGAGAAGAAGCAGAAAGTATTGGATATATGCTTGTAGTAAACAAAGAAGATTTAGATGCTAGTGGAAATCCAAGAGCCTTATTAAACACATTAAGTGGAAATTTAAAAGAGCAAATAAATTTTGACCCTATGAAATTTGAATATAATCTTACAGCACAATTTAATGAGGATAATATTACTTTGAATGCATCATCATCAGCAGATGCTACTATAAGTATGGATACGTTAAATGAAATAAACAGCGATGATGAAATAATAAATGAAGACGGTTCAATGACTTTTAAATTATATACTGGAAATAATAGGATAATTATATATTTAGCGCCTAAAGTTGGTGGAGAAGCGACGCAGTATTTTTTGAATATAAACAAATTAGAACCTGTATCTCAACCTTTATGGAATTTAACAAGAGTAAATGTTTCTGGGATAGAAAACTTTAATGCAACAGTAAATGGATCTTATATGAATCAGATAACAAAACCTTTAGGCTATAATCTTGTTGTATTTTATAATGGCAATGATAAATTAATAGAATTTGGGCGTATATTCAATGAAACTAATGATTTAGATATGAGCAGAATAAAAATTGTATTAGGTGATAGTTCATTAATAGTAGACTTTGATGGGCAATTATTAGAGAATGAAGTTAAGACTTTATATTTAAAGAACAATGGTTTTAATAAATTATGTGTTAAAAATGCTGAAGTCTTATCTGCAAGTAATATAAGTGTTAATTGCGATCAGCAAGACGAATATGACTTTACAAACTGCTTAAAAAATCCTGTTGAAACAAATATTAGTAATATACTATGCGTTGAAACTGATGGAACAATAAAAATAGCAGGATTAACACATTCTGGAATTAAAGGAATTATACTGGCTCCTGCTCCTCAGAATAATGATAATAATGATGGTGATGATGGAGTTAGAAGATATAAAGGAATTAATACTAAACGTGTTGTTAGTCCAGTAGTTAATACTGAAGTTAAATCAATTGAACAGCCTAAGGTTGAATCAGTAACTTCAATTATAACAGAAAATACTAATGAGAATAACCCTATTACAGGTTTTACAGTTTTAGGAACATTAAGCAAGTATAAGAAATCTTCTTTAATAACCTCGTCTATAATTTTATTAGGGATTTTAGGAAGTTTTGGATTTTTCAAATACAGAAAATTTAAAGTTTCACAAAAATCTAAGAAATAATAATTTTTCTATGATTACTTTAAATAAGTTTATTTTACAGATAATTATTGGAATTCAAATGATTCTTTTAAATGTGATATTTAATATTATAACAAATGGACTTAGCATTTTTCAAACACACCAATTTATTATTAGTAAGTAAACATAATGAAGAAGGACTTGAATATTTTATGAAAAAATAAATTTTAAGGTTTTCTCCATAACCAATATAAACTGCCTTCTCTTGTTCTCATCTTTCCATCTTGTTTTTCGAATATATCACTATAAAATTCGGTGTTCCTCCCTGCATAAACTAATGTTTCTTTGACAACATCTCCTGTTTTAGCTGAATGATTTACTGATGTATTATAATCGTGATTGCCCATTACAATTCCCTTATAATTATATTGCTCTGCATATTGAATTAAACCATTTTCATTATAATCATTTATTGCTTTAACTGTTTGATTTCCGCCCTTAATTCCAAATCTTGATAATTCCAGACTATTGCAAGCAAGTATTTTCTGTTCTGGAGCATTTTCTATATAAGTTTCAAAACCTATGACTAATCCAAATCTCTGTTTTTTCTTTTCATTTACTTTTACAAAATTAGCAAATAATCTAATTTCCTGTTCTGATAATAAAATTGGTATTGTATAACCCATCATTAATTTATCAATCTCTTCTGGGACAAATATACAACATCCAGAGTCATTTCCGTAAGTTACATCTAATGGATATTTTTCCAATTCTTCCATTGTATAAGTCAATGTTCTTTTTCCTTTTAGTTTTGATGGAAGTGCTAAATCACTTATATCAGGCAATTTTCTTAATAGTTCTGCATTTTCTCTAACTATTTTCTCTAAATGTTCTTTTGTTTTTCTAGAATATTTTATATTAGGAAATAATCCGTGATTTTGTAATACTGAATTTGGATGTGCATTTGGATTTGTAATTGGTCCGCCAGTAATTATCTGATACATTCCTATAATATTATCTTGTGCTTTTTTTAAATCAAAATAATAGTAATCATCTAAAAATTTAGATCTTTCTTTAAGATTTGCTGTTAAAATTGTTTCTACTATTTCTTCTTCATTCATTTTATCTGAATTTTCTATAAATAATTCAAAAGGATCTTTTTCAAGATGCTCTATATCAATTTCTAATATTGCATTTTTTATTATTCTAGTTTTTGAATTCTGTTTGAAATAATTAAATTCTTTTTCAATTTCAGTGTCACTTATTTTTCTAATTCTCTCATAACTTTCTTCTAATCTTACATTAATATCTTTATTATTTATCCTTATTGAGGGCATTAAATCAAAAACTAATTGCAATGTATAGTCTAATTGTCTTAAATAGCTTAGGGATTTTTCTTCATATTTTTCGTAATCTTCTCTCCACCTGTTTAAATTTTTTATTCTATTCTTTAATTTTTCTTTATATCTTGCAATTGCATTTTTATTGTTAAGACCTATAACCCAGTCATTGTCCTTGTAAATACTAAACAATAGTTCTTTATCTTTTTTTGTTAAATCTTTTACTTCTTTGTAAATTAATATTAAGGCTTCTTTTTGTGATTTTATTAAATCCTTATAAATTTTATAAGCTTTTACAACATCACTTTTTGTTAACTCATATTCAAATGTTAATTCTAATGGTTTGGATTCAATTATTCTTGGATTAAAACTTTCTGTATTTTCTTCTGCAGAGGTTCCAAAAAGTTTTTCTAAAGCTTTTTCTAATCTTTTATCTTCTATTAATTTTTCATGTAATTCTCTTCCTAAATCTTCTCTAAGTCTTTCTGTCCATTTAGGATTAGATAATGCTGTTAAATATTCTTCTCTATAATTGGATTCTAATAATACTGCTTGCCTAACAAATCCTTTTTTCCTAAACTCACTTGCTAAATCTTCTAGTGCCATTGTTGTTATCTATTAGTGGTATAAACAGCAAACTTTATAAATCTTTATATTATCACTTTATTATGGTTACACAAATATATGAAAGCAATTCAGTTAAGGAAAAATATAGATTAAATGGTAGTCCTCATTTTGAAAATGGAGTTACTGCTGAATCTATTTTAGGAGATAATAAAAAGAGATATTTTACTGTATATTCACCTTTAGTTGCTGATTCTCAAAGATATATTAAAATTGCAAGGAGAATATTAGATACAGAAATTATGAATAAAGCTGAAGAACTTGGAGTTGAAGAGTGTGTTATTGAAAGTGTTAAACCTTCTGTAATTGGAAGAATCCCAAGGTTATATCTTGAAGCTGAAGTTTTTTATTAACTATTATTTCTTATTTAATAACATTCGATAATTTTATATTCTCTATAATAACTATTAAAGTAAAAGATGGTGGAAATAAATAAGCTTGCTTTAAAGATAGGTGGAGAAGCTGGCTATGGAATAATGGGTATAGGATTGATATTTGCAAAACTATGCATGCGTTCTGGATTATATGCTTTTATGTCTCATGATTATCCTTCTTTGATTAGAGGCGGACACAATACATCGCATATTCGTGTTGAAGACAATATAGTTACTAGCCACATAGATACCTGTGATTTATTAATAGCTTTAAATAAAGAAACAATTGATTTACATAAAAATGAACTTACTTTAAATGGTGGCATAATTTATGATGGTGAAGAAGACAAAATCGCAAATGCGGAAATAAGAAATGACATCCGATTATTCGCTGTTCCTTTAATGAAGATTTCAAGAGAAATATCTGGAGAAAGAATATTAAGAAATACTATTGCTCTTGGAGCTAGTGTTGCTTTATTTGATATTGATTTGGAATTATTATTTAATATTTTAAAAGAGAATTTCAATAAAAAGGGAGAAAAAACAGTAAAAATGAATATTGATGCTGCAAGAAAAGGCTATGAGTTTATTAAAAATAATTATAAAAAAGAATTTAGAAATAAAATTGTTAAAAAAGAAAGAAAAAATTTAATATTATTAACAGGAAATGAAGCAATAAGCATTGCAGCAATAAAGGCTGGATTAAAATTCCATTGCCAGTATCCAATGACTCCAAGTTCACAAATTTTGACTTATTTAAGTAGTAAGGCAGATGATTATGGAATTGTTGTTTTACAATTAGAAGATGAAATCTCTGTTATTAATACTGCTTTAGGTGCAAGCTGGACTGGAGCAAGAAGCATGGTTGCTACTTCTGGCGGTGGATTTTGTTTAATGAGTGAAGCTTTTGGATTAGCTGGAATGGTTGAACTGCCTTTAGTTATAATAATGGGACAAAGAGGCGGGCCTGCAACTGGATTGCCTACGAAGAGTGCACAAGGAGATTTACAATTTGTTTTACATGCTGCACAAGGGGAATTTCCAAGAATTGTATTAGCTCCAGGGGATGTTGAAGAATGTTTTGATTTAACTTTAGAAGCTTTTAATTTAGCTGATAAATTACAAAATCCAGTTTTAATATTGCATGATGCATATTTAGCAAATAATGGAAAGGTGATTGATTTACCAAATATACAATATTCTGTTGATAGGGGCAAAATAGCTAAAGATGAACAACTGGATAGTGTTAAAGACTATAAGCGATATGAATATAACAATAATGATTGTGTTGTTTTGCGATCATTGCCTGGACAAAAAAATGGGTTGTATAGTTGTGGAAGTGATGAACATGATGAATATGGTCAAATATCGGAAGATCCCGAAAATAGAATTAAGATGATGGAAAGAAGAATGAGAAAATTAGAATATGCTAAAGAATTAATTGGGAATAAAATGACAAAACTTCATGGTTCTATTGATGCTGATATTACAATAATTGGTTGGGGAAGCATGAAAGGAAGAATTTTAGAAGCAATGAAATATTTTGAAAAAGATAATATTAAAGTTAATTTTTTACAAATAATTTCTATGAGTCCATTTCCTGTAGATATCGTTAATGAGATATTGCGCAAGGCGGGATTTATTATTATTGCTGAGGAAAATTTTAGTGGACAATTATCAGGATTAATTACAGAACATACTACAATTGAAATTAAAAATAAATTACTAAAATATAATGGTGTTCCATTTTCACCATCTGAAATTTATGATAAAATAAAATCAATGTATAAAAAATGAAAACTTTACTAATGCAGGAATGCCCAAGTTGTATAAATGAAATGGTTGGAATAGCTGGAAGAAAAGATGCAATATGTAATAATTGTGGATATAAGGAGCCGTGCTGTTAATGACTGAAATCAAAGATTATACGCAAGGTAAGATTACGTGGTGTGCTGGCTGTGGGGATTTTTCTATTTTAAATGCTGTAAAAAGGGCTTTTGTAGAATTAAATATCCAACCTGAGAATTTAGCATTTACTTCCGGAATTGGATGCAGCTCTAAAATTTCTTATTGGACTAAAGCATATGGATTTTCAGGATTGCATGGAAGAGGATTACAATTGGCATTGGGAGCTAAACTTGCTAACCGCAATCTAACAGTGTTTAGTGCTGCTGGTGATGGTGACTTATTAGGAGAAGGAGTAAATCATTTAATTCATACAGCAAGAAAAAATATTGATGTTACTTTAATATTACATAATAATCAAGTTTATGGTTTAACAACTGGACAAAAAAGTCCTACTAGTGAAAAAGGATTTATTACAATTTCTACTCCAAAAGGTGTTGTAGAAGATCCATTAAATCCATTATTATTGGCTTTAACTTCTGGATCTACTTTTATTGCAAGATGTTTTGCTGGTGATTTAAATCATATAACTAAAATAATTGCTGAAGGAATAAAGCATAAAGGATTTTCTTTTATTGAGATTTTACAGCCTTGTGTTACTTATAATTATTTGAATACTTATGATTACTGGAAGGAAAGATGTTATGATTTACAACAGAATAAATATGATTTTACGAATAAGGAAGAGGCTTTTAAAAAAATGCATGAGTATGGAAAGAAAATGCCTGTTGGAATATTTTATAAAATAAACAAGCCAAGCTATGAAGAATTATTTAAACAAACTAAAATTCCTTCATATAAACATAATATTGATAATATTAATATTGATAAATTATTTGAGGAATTTAGATAACTAAATATCTGATTTTTATATATAGCAAACCACATAAATTCTTAGGTTAAAAGTGATTTGCTGTCAGTCAACAACAAAAATAAAAAATACCCAATTACTTTGTTGGTTGACTATAATCTTTAAATCTATTTTTTCTTTTTACTTTGAGAATTACTCCATAGTCTGTCTCTATGTTTATTAATAATATAAATTACAGTTATGAATAATAAGACTAAAACTCCAAATCCTATTTTTGAATTTGTCGCAAAGTACATTATTGTAGATATGAATGTTGAGATTGTTGATCCTGCAAATAAACCTAATAATATTGAACTATCCAATACTAAAAATAAAGTAATTATTAATATTATTAAATTAAAAATTGTGATTCCTATATATTTTCTTGAGTTATAAGAATTTTTATCTTTTTCAAATTCTCTTTGTTTTTTATTTTGTTCTTTAATACATCTCTGCTGTTCTTCTGTTTCATTAATTGTTTGTGCTTTATCTACAGGTCTTATGCCATAACAATCTTCGTATGGATAATAGGCATCTTGTCCAGTATATTTTAAAAAGAAAACATTTGTTCCTAAGAAAACTAATGGAATATACAAAATAATTATAATTAAGGAATAGATTAATTTAATTTTTTCCATGTTTAATTATTTGTTAACTTATTTTTAAATTTTGTGTATTTATAATTTCATTAACTGGTGGTTAATATATAGAGTATATCAAAAGCTTTATAAATATGTCACCACTTTAGAATGCTGTCATAAAATGGCTAAGGAAATAAGTTTAAAATATGGAAATTTGTCTTTTGGCAAAGTTGACAAGACTCCTTTAGGTTTAGAAAGTAAAGTTTCAGAAGGTGTTGTTGAAATAGAAAATTTAAGATTAAATTATTCTCCAATAATACATGAGTTTGATACTTTTCGTTTATTAAAAGGTACTTATTGGCCAAATGTTGATGGACAATCTGGCGAGGAGTTAAATGAAAGAAAACTATATAGGGATCAAATAGATTTGGATCCAATTTTTATTGATAATATAGAGAAAGGCGTTGTTCCTGTTAAAGCTTCTGATGGTACAAAATTATTTGATATAAAAAGACATGTTTATAATCAATATATTGCTCCTTCAGGAGAAACTGATATGGTTCTTCTTGTTAAAGATATTGAAGCAAGATATGAAAGTTGTTTTAAATTTGGATTTTTGAATAAGATGTTTGGTCCTAAACTTACACTTGAGAATGTAGCTATTAATTATAGTCTTAAAGATGGAAATTTAGTAAAAGCTGGTGGTAATGAATTTAAATTAAAATATGAAGATATTGAAAATGTTGATATTGAAAATGCAAGGAAGCAAGGTTATAAAGATTTAGTTGCTTTTGCTGAAAAAGGACAAGGTAAACACAAAACACCTGAAAAGGTTAAATCTACAACTGAAGAAAAGCAAGTTCCTAAAATAAAAGTTAGTTCTAATAAATCACGCAGGAGTGGATTTACCTGGGCATTAGGTGGTCTTATTTTAGCTGCAGGTTTAGGTTATCTTTGGCTTAATAAGAATGAAATGTGGAAAAATTCTGCTAATGAAGAAGTAACAGAGAGAAATAATATTTTAGGAGTTGAAACTCCCCAACCAATTGGAGAAACAAATAAAAAATCTGAAGGACAACGTTACAGGGAAGGACAAAGAATGGAATTTAATAATGATTTTGCCCTTAATGCTTATCACCTTAATGCTTTTGATGAAGATTTTATAAAAAAATATGAAGAAAGAGGCATTACCGGGTCTGTTCAAGTTAGTTATATAGTCACATTATTAGGTAAAACAGAAGTTGAAAAAGTTTATGATAAAGATTTAAAATGCAGAGATAAAAATAATTGTCCAAAAGATGAATTAAAAAAAGAATTAGAAGAAACTTTAGAAAGGGTTCGTACTACAGATGCTGGTGGTGCTAGATATTGGTTAAAAATAAATTTTTTAAATAATAATATTTATAAATGATACCACTTTAAGGTTAAGATAATATGAAAGGAATTAAAAATTATATGGTTATGGGCGCATTATCTAGTTTTATATCTATAATTTCTGCATGTTCTTGTGAAGATAAGCTTGAAGAAAGTGAAGAGAAAATTTCTGAAAACACAAAAGTTGCTATAAATAACCAAGGTTCGGATTTAGGAACAAATGGTAATGATGAGAGAATACTTGGAATTGCTGAAGAAACAGCTGAAACAGAAGCTCTTGTTATTAGAAAAAATAGTCTTGATTGTAAAATTAAAGATGCAAACAATGAATCAAAAATAAATCTTAGAGATATTGTAAAAACAGAAGATAAAAAAGTTATACACAGATATGGGCCTGTAAATGTTGAAAAAGGATTAGATATTTATTGCAGAAGTCTGGATAAGAGTAATCAATTAAAGAATTTTAAAATTTTTAGAATTTATGGTACTTCTGAAGAACAGTTAACTGGCGGAACTTTAAGTGAAGAAGGGGGCTATAATTTTGTCAGATTGAGTTTTGCTGAGAATGGTTGTTATAAATTTGTAGCTAATCTTAATAATAAAAAATTAGTACATCTTAAATTTCAAGTTGGTGAGTCCTGTCCAAGTGAAGAAGCTGACACTTTAGTTACTATGCCTGCAACAGATACATATACTTTTGTTTTAGGTGGTAAAAGAACTAAAGTTGATTCAATAAGAAGGCATAGACCTACTGAAAAAGGTGGGGATTAAAATGATAATTTCTAATAAGATTAAGGCTGTTGGATTAGCTGCTTTAGTAACTATACTTTCTGATGATGCAAATGCACAGGAAAAATGGACTGATGAAAAAAATTTAATTGATCCTGGTATAGATTTACCTAATACTTTTGAAGTCAGGCAAAGTTCAGATGGAAAATACCGTGTTAAACTTAAACAGGATTCAATTACTGTCAATACTGCAGAATATCCCAAGGCTAAACTTAAAAGCCAATATAACTTAAAAAATAATGAAGCTGTTTTTTTATTTGTTGATTCTGATGATTTTGATGATAAGGGAAATCCACTTGTACAAAAATTGTCTAATATAAATGAACCAATTAGGGATGAAATTGGAAGGGGTCCTTATAGGGGCTATGTTGTTGTTCCAAGTGACTCAAATTATTTCCTTGTAGGAATGCGTGTCAATAAAAAACCTTATCAGCCAGGCGGA